>Ga0256407_10000157_pt1 | contig 172466 bp, 139 predicted proteins | sample RumenRJG_04DNA_FD_193489 | JGI IMG/M metagenome (GOLD analysis project Ga0256407, IMG submission 193489) | Bovine rumen microbial communities from Lethbridge, Alberta, Canada - RJG_04 | ecosystem: Host-associated > Mammals > Digestive system > Stomach > Rumen | place: Canada: Alberta... | reverse complement strand
CAACCCTCTGAGAATCGAAAATCCAACCAAGGAATCGAATAACTCAGAGGGTTGTTCAAATATGCCGCACTCGAGGGCATAGAAAACTGGCCCCTTTTTCAGTGGCCTCGCCGTAAGCGGGCGGGGCCCACGCCGAAAGGCGTGGGAGGGATGGAGCGAAGCGGAAGGTCCGAAGGACAATACCCCTTACGACTTCACCATCAACCATCAACCATCAACCATCAACCATCAACCATCAACCATCAACGGTCAACGGTCAATGATCCCTCACTACCGATAAAAAAAGAGGATGTATTCGTCCAGGAATACATCCTCTGTCTTTCGGTTACTTGCACCACCTGTCCAGCCAGTCGAAATAGGACCGGTGCCAGAACAATGCGTTCTGCGGCTGGAGTATCCAGTGGTTCTCCTCCGGGAAGACTATGAGTTTGGAAGGAACACCCATCATCTGTGCGCAGTTGAACGCCGCCATTCCCTGGTCGTACGGGATGCGGAAGTCCATCATGCCATGGATGCACAGGATCGGAGTGTGCCATTTGGTGACGTTGATGGCGGGAGAATTGGAGTAATGGCGCTGGGCCTTCGGAGCGTTGCTCCAGGGAGAACCGGCCTGCTGGATGCCTCCGAATGTCTTCCCGTCGCCTCTGGGACCGGTCTCGCCGGGAGTGAATGAATATTCACTCAGCCCGCCGTTGTCCCAGTTCGGGAACCACATCTCCTCGGTCTCATAGTACATGTACTTTTCATCGAATATCCCGGCATGGGCGATGAAGCAGTCGTAGGTGTCGCCGTGGATCCCCGCCATGTAGTACACGCTGAATCCACCGTAGGAGGCCCCGCAGCCGGCGATCTTGCCGACATAAGGCTCCTTCTTCATCTCGCGGGCGGCGCTCAGGTAGTCCTGCATGTTGAGGCCGATGTAGTCGCCGCTGATCTGTTCGCACCAATCCTGGCCGAAAGCGGTCGTCCCACGGCGGTTGGGGAGAATGACGATGTAGCCCTGCGCGGCCATCAGCCGGTAGTTCCAGCGGTAGCTCCACCCCTGGCTGAGCGTACCCTGCGGGCCTCCAAGGAAGATCTCGATCGCAGGATAGGTCTTCGAAGGGTCGAACTTGGGAGGGTAGAGGACCCATGTGAGCATCTGCTTGCCGTCGACAGTCTTCACGAAACGCTGCTCGGTCTCGTAGGAGTCAAGCTGTCCGATAATGTGCCCGTTCTCATCCGAAATCCTGGAGAAGGCGCCGCTCTCTTCGTTGACCGCGACCAGTTCTGTCGGAAATTCCATCGAGCAGTAGCTGGCGAGGAGGGTGCCCTCGACAGCGGCGAAAGGAGAGTTGAAGTCATACCAGGCATCATCCGGAGTTATGCGGACAGGGGTGGGGGCGACGTCAAGATGGGCGCCGTCCACAGCGGCTGCACCCACGAGGGCGTCGACCTTGTAGATGGCCTGGAGCCCTTCCGTCAGGGCGTTGAAATAGATGACCCTCGAGTCGTCGGCCCAGACAGGACCGGCGGCATTGTACTTGAAGGCTGACGTGAGCTCGCGTATGTCTCCCACTTCGATGCCGGTCTGTCCGTCTCCCTGCGCTTCGACGCCGGAGACTGATGCGACCATCAGGCGGACCTTGTCCGCCTCGTAACCGTTGCGCGCCATGCTGAGCCAAGCGATATGCTTCCCGTCGGGACTCCAGGCGGGGTCGGTGTCGTACCCTCCGTCCATGGGGATCCTGACCGTTTGCCCGGTCACTATCTTGTACAGGTAGATCTCCGTGTCGGTTGAGAACGCATATTCACGGCCGGAAGCAACCTTCTTGCATGCATAGGCCACCATCTGGCCGTCCGGACTCCATGCCGTCTGCTCGAGACCGCCGTAGGGCTCGAGAGGAAGCTCGTACTTCCCGGCATCCTCCCCGAGGATGTTGAGGGCATTCTCCATGGTGGCCTTCTGCCCGGGTGCCGGTACAGGTGTCAGGTAGACCTGCGGCCTTTCTGTCGTCCAATGGTCCCAGTGACGGTACATCAAGTCTTCCGTGACAAATGCCTGTGCCTTGTCAAGGGCCGGATCGAAATCCTTGGGAGTCTTGACGGTGCCCGGAACGGTGCTGATGAACAGCATCTGGGTCTGGGAAGGATCCAGGCTGAATTCTCCGATGCCCTCGGGAATGTCCGTCAGCTGGACCGCGCCCCTGAGCCCCGCTTCCTTCCCATCCTCGGGGAAGACCACGTCCGCCTTGAAAACCTGTCCGCCCTGCAGGAAGAAGACGGACTTGCCGTCGGCCCCCCATCTTGCATTGCTTATGCTTTTCCCTTCCGAGGTAAGCTGGACCTTTTCCCCGAAAGAGAGGCTTCCATCCTCGGCTTTCCTGACTTCCTGGAGGAACAGGTTCCTGCAGGAACGGTTCTGCTCGATGGATGTGTAGCTGACTCCGTAGAGAATCCATTTCCCGTCGGGAGACAGCCTCGGGTCTGAAAGCCTTCCCAGCGACAGAAGTACCTCAGGGGTCATCCTGCCGTCTTCAACCTGTATGCCGGAAGGCCCGATGTAACCTTGGCTTCCGGTGTCGCCATTCTTTGGACTGCAACTGAACATTGTCGTGATCGCGGCTGCCGCAAAAGCAGCCTTTCTAAGGGTTTTCATGATTATCTGTACTGTTTGCTTGCTTTTTCAAGTTCATCTGCGACTGCTCTCCTCAAGTCTTCAGGTTCAAGGACTTCGACACGGTCTCCCAGTCTGCAGAACTCCATGACGAGATTCTTGTCCGGGATGACCCTGAGCTTGAATGTCACTCTCCCTCTATCGTCAGGGACTCCTTCCTCGGCCTGCGAATGGTGGAGGGGAAGGTCCCTCAGGTAAGCCGCCTCTTCGGCTGTTGCGCGGAATCTTACAAGGACGGATTTCTGCCCTGGTTTCGGAAAGAAGATCCCGAAACTTCTGGCGAAAGTCTCGTCCACGTCGAAGCCGCGGGGCATCCTGAAAGGCTTGTCGGTCTCCAGGAGGGAGAGTATCCGGTCCAGTCCGTAAACCCTCCATGCAGCCGGATCCGAGTTGGGAAGTTCGCCGCCTTGCGGGTTCGCCGCCCGCTCATGGCAGAAAGCCACAAGATACCATCTGCGCTCATGCTCTTTGACCGCGAAAGGTTGAAGGTGAAGCGTTTCTGGAGAAACGGAACCGTATTTCCTGTATTCGATCTCGATTTCCCTTGATTCCTCCATGGCCTGCATTACCGTGGTGAGGTATTTCCTGCCAGACGGGATCTCTTCGACGGATACCCGTCCTGACAGCCTTTCCTTGCTCATGGACAGGAGGTTGTTCACGGTGAAAGTGTCTATGAGCCAGCCTATGCTGCTTTCATTGTCCAATGCGTCCTCGCTGGAAGGGATGTAGTAGCGTTTGGTGCTGCGGTCGCACAGGATCTCTATGCCGAAAACATCTTCTATGGCAAGGCGGTGGTTGTTGAAAGTCCTTCTGGAATAGTCCTGGGAGAACCGGCGTTCGTACTTGTCTGCAATCTCTTTCATCGGCAGCCCGCGGCTGCCGGCTGCTGACAGTGTCTGTATGAGCCACACGTATTTCCCGATCAGTTCCGTGACCATTTCCTTCAATGTGCTTGACCTTGGCACACCAAAGGTAGTGATTTTTCCTCATGTTCCATGCAATGTTCCTGAAAACCGGGATTTGGACTTGATGGATGCCCTTTGTTGTTTTATTATTGTTATTTTTGCAGCATGTTCGACATGACAAATAAAATCGGTAAGGTTGCCAGGCGGATCGGCGGAGCCCTTCTCGCCCTTCTGGGTTTCTCTTCCTGCTCCAAGATAATCGAAGGACCTGTTGAGTACGGCACTCCCAATGCCGCCTACAGGATTTCAGGAACTGTCAAGTCAAAGTCCGGCGATGCCATCGGCGGCGTGCAGGTCGCCTTGAAGTTCATCGTTCCCAATACCGAAGAAAGATACCTTCACAAGGACACCCTTTACTCCGACAAGTCCGGTGCGTTCAGCAAGGAAGTCCGGGTTTTCCCTGTCTCGACCATTGAAATGACCTTCAACGACATCGACGGGGATATGAATGGAGGGGAGTTCGAGTCTGAAAAGGCAGTGGTCACTCCCGTGCAGTCTGAAAAGGGGAGCGGCTCATGGTATCATGGAAGCTTCGACGTCCGGCACGATGCGGTGCTGGAAAAGAAGGCGGAGTGAACCTCTCAGGAAATCTTGCTGAAATCCCTTACATCGTACTTGTCCTTCCTCATCTCGGAGGCCAGGGTTCGGTTGATTTCCATTTCCAGCGTGGGATCGTCCGCCAGGACTTTCCCGGCGTAGCTCCTCGCATCGGACAGGATCTGTCCGTCCTTTGCCAGGGAGGCTATGTTCAATGAGACGGGCAGCCCGCTCTGGGCTGTCCCTTCAAGGTCTCCCGGGCCCCTCATCTTCATGTCTTCTTCGGCAAGGTCGAATCCGTTCTCGGTTGCGCACATCAGGTCGAGCCTCCTGCGTGATTCCTTGCTGACTTTGTTCCCATGCATCAGGACGCAGAAAGACTCTTCCGAACCTCTTCCGACCCTGCCCCTGAGCTGGTGGAGCTGGGCCAGGCCGAACCTTTCAGCGCTCTCTATGACCATGACGGATGCGTTGGGAACATCCACTCCGACTTCTATCACCGTCGTCGAGACCAGGATCTGGGCACGTCCGGATGCGAAGGCGTCCATGTTGAATTTCTTCACTTCGGACGTCTGCTGGCCGTGTACGACGGCGACTTTGTAGGTGGATTCCGGGAAATGGGCGATGATGTCCTCCACTCCCTTCTCCAGGTTCTGGTAGTCCACCTTCTCGCTTTCGAATATGAGGGGGTAGACGATGAAGATCTGCCGCCCGAAGGAGATCTGCCTTTTCATGAAGTTGTAGAGCTCCGGCCTCTTGCCTTCTCCGATGCAGAGTGTCTTTACCGGCTTCCTTCCGGGAGGCATCTCGTCGATCACGGAAACGTCCAGGTCCCCGTACAGCGTCATTGCCAGAGTCCGTGGAATAGGCGTCGCGGTCATTACGAGTATGTGCGGCGGTATCCCTCCGGCGCCTTTCGCCCATAGCCTGGACCGCTGTTCAACCCCGAAGCGGTGCTGTTCGTCGATCACTGCAAGGCCGAGACTTCTGAATTCCACGTCTTCTTCTATCAAGGCATGCGTCCCGATGATTATCCCGACCGAGCCGTCCTTCAGGCCCTCGTGGATCGGTTTCCTCTCCGCCCTGGTGGTGGATCCCGTCAGCAGTTCGCACCTGACCCCTGTCGGAGCGAGATACCTGCTGATGTTGATGAAATGTTGGCGGGCAAGCACCTCGGTCGGAGCCATGATGCAGGCCTGGCAGCCGTTCCCCACGGCAATCAGGCTGGTTAGGACGGCAACCATGGTCTTGCCGGATCCGACGTCGCCCTGGAGGAGCCTGTTCATCTGGCTTCCGCTCATCAAGTCGGCCCGTATCTCCTTTATCACCCTCTTCTGCGCTCCGGTCAGGTCATAGGGAAGAGAGTTGAAACAGGCATGGAACGCCGGCCCGACCTTCTCCATCATGATGCCCCGGGAGGCCCTGCTCCGGATGTATTTCTGTTTCAGGAGGGACAGCTGCAGGAGGAACAGCTCTTCCCACTTCAGGCGGTACTGTGCCTTCGAGAGAGCGGTGCTGTCGACGGGGAAATGGATGTTGCGTATGGCATATTTGAGCGGCACCAGGCCTTTCTCCTTCATTACATATTCGGGAAGGGTCTCTTCCACGTCGCCGATCGCCATGTCGATGGCCTCGGCCATCAGCTTGTTGAGCACCTTGTTGGTGACCCCTCCGTTGCGCAGCCTGTCGGTGGAATTGTAGACTCCGGTAAGCACGCCGGAAAAGCCCTGGGCATTCCCTGAAGGGGGATTGTCTATCTCCGGATGCACCATGTTCATCCTCCCGTTGAAGACGGAAGGCTTGCCGAAGAAGAGGAACACGCTTCCGACCTTCAGCCTGTCGTAGGTGTACTTGATTCCCTTGAAGAACACCAGCTCCATCTGTCCGCTGTCGTCCTGGACGATGACGCTGAGGCGCTTGAGCCCCTTGCCGGTGAGTTCCGAAGAGACAACCCTGGCGAGAATCTGCACGAAAGCGTTCTCACCCCTGACGTCCGCTATCCTCTGGATTGAACTGCGGTCGATGTACCTGAATGGATAGACGTGAAGGAGGTCTCCAACCGTGGAGACCTCCAGTTCGCTCCTCAGCAGGGAAGCCCGCTTGGGCCCCACTCCCGGCAGGAACTGCACATCCGTGTCCAGTTTGTTCTTGTACATCGGGAACAGATTCGCGTGATGGGCCTACCGTCCGTTGCCGAGTCTTCCTTCCTGGATGGCGTCGTAGCTGGACCTCTTCCTGAATATGTCGATGGCCGTGAAGATGGAAGACATCATCGAATGGGGGTCTGCCTCATCCCTTCCGGCCTTCTCGTAGGCCGTCCCGTGGTCAGGGGATGTCCGGACTATCGGAAGCCCGGCGGTGAAGTTGACTCCGTCCTCGAAGGCGAGGGCCTTGAACGGAGCGAGCCCCTGGTCGTGGTACATGGCAAGGGTGGCGTCGAACCTGCCGTACTGGCCGAGTCCGAAGAATCCGTCGGGCGAGTAGGGACCGAAGGCCATGATCCCTTCCTCGTTGGCGGCCTTGACGGCAGGAAGGATGATCTTTTCCTCTTCGTCTCCGAGCAGCCCTCCATCCCCGCAGTGCGGATTGAGTCCGAGTACGGCGATCTTCGGCTCCACGACGCCGAAGTCCCTTTTGAGGGATGAAGACATGAGCCTCAGTTTGCCGAGGATCTTCTCCTGGCTGATCGAGCCCGGCACTTCCTTGAGGGGAATATGCCCGGTGACCACGCTGATTTTCAGGCTGTCGGAGACCATGAACATGGCCACGTCCCCGACCCCGAACTCCTTCTGGAGGTATTCGGTGTGTCCGGTGTTGCCGAACCCTTCGTTTACCATGGCCCTCTTGTTGATCGGCGCCGTCACGAGCACGTCGATGTCCCCGGCCTTGATGTCCTTGACCGCGCACTCAAGGGACCTTATCGCCGACTTCGCAGATTCGGGAGTGGACTGCCCGGGCTCTACGAACACATTGTCCGGAAGGCAGTTGACTATGTTTATCTTCCTGGGCTTGGCATCCTTGGCGCTCTGGATCACATAGGTGTCCATCTGGTCGAGGTTGTGGATCAGCTTGCGGTAGAAGCCGAAGATCTTCGACGAGCCGTAGATCACCGGGGTGAACGACTCGAGGATCCTTGCGTCGGCAAGGGACTTGATGATCACTTCATAGCCTATACCGTTGCCGTCGCCCTGGGTGATGCCGACGAGCGGCTTTCTGGAAATTCTGTCTGACATTGTCCTATCGTTAAGTTATCCTGTTGTATGTTATCCTATTCTCCGAAATCTATCGTGTTGTCTTGCCTGGCCTGTTTGGAAAGTACGTAGCCCTCGTCTTCGGGAAGACCCGGCGCCGCAGCGGCAGCGACGGCGAGTGAATCGCATCTCTCGTTCTCGGGATGCCCGGCGTGCCCTTTGATCCAATGGAAGGTCACGTCGTGCCGGCGGAACACTCCGAGGAACCTCTGCCAGAGGTCCTGGTTCTCGACGGGCTTCTTGTCCGACTTCTTCCAGCCCTTCCTCTCCCAGTTGGCAAGCCATCCCTCATTGACGGCCTTCACGACGTAGGAAGAGTCGCTGAAGACTTCTACCTTCGCATTGGGACGGCGTATCGCTTCAAGCCCGGTTATCACGGCGAGGAGTTCCATCCTATTGTTCGTGGTGAGGGAGAACCCTCCGCTCATCTCCTTGCCCATGGTGCCGCATTTCAGCACCACGCCGTAGCCTCCCGGGCCTGGATTGCCGCTGGCAGCACCGTCAGTGTAGAGGAATATGGGAAGAGCCTTGGCGGAGGCACCGTCACGGTCAAGGACAAGGTCCTTCAGCCTGGGATGGCGGCTGTCCTTTTCGGAAAGAATTACCTTGTCTGCGGGGACCTGCCAGTCGATCCCGAGGTCCGGGTCGTCCCAGGCTATGGCCCCTTCGGACTCCTTGCAGTAGAAGTTGTCGCACTTGTACTGGAATATGGCCTCTTCGCTCAGGACGCTGAATCCGTGGGCCATTCCGCGGGGAATGAAGAACTGGAGGTGGTTCTCTTCCGAGAGCACGACCGAAACGTGCTGCCCGAAAGTGGGGGAGCCGGGGCGGATGTCGACCGCGACGTCGAGTACGGTGCCCTTGACCACCCTTACCAACTTGCTCTGGGCGTGGACCCCCTTCTGGAAGTGGAGGCCCCTGACGACTCCGTAGCTTGATTTGCTTTCATTGTCCTGCACGAAATCCACATGGCCCACCTTCTGGTCGAACTCCTTCTGGTTGAAAGATTCGAAAAAGTAGCCCCTGTCGTCCTTGAACAGCCTTGGTTCGATGATGAACACTCCTTCAATCCCGGTCTTCCTTGCTTCCATCTTTCACTTCCTCCCGTGCTGAGCCTACCCCTCGTCCGCCACCTTCATCAGGTACTGCCCGTACTGGTTCTTTATCATCGGAGCGGCCAGTTCACGAAGCTTCCCCTCGCTGATCCAACCGTTCCTGAAAGCTATCTCTTCCAGGCAAGCCACCTTGAGGCCCTGTCTTTTCTCGATCACTTCGATGTAGGTCGACGCCTCGGCAAGGGATTCGTGGGTGCCGGTGTCGAGCCATGCGAAGCCCCGTCCGAGTTTCTGAACCTTCAACTTTCCGGAAGCCAGGAACTCCTGGTTTACCGTAGTGATCTCCAGTTCGCCCCTTGCCGACGGCTTTATGGTCTTGGCCACGGAGACCACCTCGTTCGGGTAGAAATAGAGGCCGGTCACGGCGTAGTTGCTCTTGGGCTCGATGGGTTTCTCCTCAATGCTCAGGCAGTTGCCCGCTTCGTCGAATTCCGCGACACCGTACCTCTGGGGATCGCTGACCCAGTAGCCGAAAACCGTAGCCTTCCCTTCCTGCTCGGCGGTCCTGACGGCCTCCTGGAGCTGCTCCTGGAAGCCGGCTCCCTGGAAGATGTTGTCTCCCAGGACAAGGCATGCGCAGTCGCTGCCGACGAACTCCTCGCCGATTATGAAGGCCTGGGCAAGCCCGTCCGGGGAGGGCTGTTCGGCGTACTCGAAACGAACTCCGAAATCGCTCCCGTCGCCGAGGAGCCTCCTGAATCCGGGCAGGTCGGTCGGAGTCGAGATTATTAGGATGTCCCTTATCCCTGCATTCATGAGTACTGAGACAGGGTAGTAGACCATCGGCTTGTCGAAGACCGGCAGCAGCTGCTTGCTAACTCCCTTGGTGATGGGGTAGAGACGTGTGCCGCTTCCTCCGGCCAGAACTATTCCTTTCATGATTATCTGATTATCGGTAGAGTTTCAGTCTTTACGGTACGCACTTCAATGGAGCCCTCCGCCTTCCATCCTGGCGATGCAGTCCTCGAGGGAGTCCCTCCAGTAGGGGACAGTGATGCCGAAGGTCTCCTTGACCTTGGTCTTGTCCAGGACCGAGAAACGGGGTCTCCTGGCCTTGGAAGGGAATTCTGAGGTATGGCAAGGCTGGATGTCGCAGGAATTGCCGCTCAGTTCGCAGACCGCCTTCGCGAAATCGTACCACGAGACGGCTCCTTCATTGCTGTAGTGGTAGGTGCCGGTACGGTCCAGCATGCCTTCATCGATGACCTTTACGACCAGGGCTGCAAGGTCCCTGGCGTACGTGGGCGTCCCGACCTGGTCGAAGACGACTTTCACCGAGTCCCTTTCGGCAGTCAGGGTGCGCATGGTCTTCACGAAGTTCCTGCCGTAAGGCGAGTAGAGCCATGCCGTCCTGAAAATGATGCTCCTGCAGCCGGACTTCTCGATTTCCTTCTCGCCGGAGAGTTTCGTCGAACCATAGACTCCGAGCGGGTCGGTCGGCCAGTCCTCCTTGCAGGGGGACGGAATGTCGCCGTGGAAGACATAGTCGGTGGATATGTGCACAAGGGTGCCGCCCCTCGCGGCGCAGACCTGGGCCAGGTAGCCGGCGGCCGTGCTGTTCAGCATCATGGCGGTCACGTGGTCGTCCTCGGCCTTGTCGACGTTCGTGTAGGCGGCGCAGTTGACGATGACGTCCACGTCTTCGGAATCGCAGACTATCTTCAGTGCACCCGGGTTGGTGATGTCTAGGTGGACGGTCTCCACTCCGGGGAGTGACGTAACGTCCGTGAATATGTAGCGGTTGCGGCTGCCGGCAGCCAGGTTCCTGATCTCGGTGCCCAGCTGCCCGTTCGCCCCTGTGACGAGTATGTTCATTTTCCAAAAATACTCACAAATTCGGAGTTGGGCAAAATTTTCTCCATATTGTCAAAAAATCAGTACATTTGTTCCTGCAAATCATTCGCTCGATATGGAATACAGAAGAACCATCGTCGTCACCGGAGGAGCCGGTTTCATCGGCAGCCACGTGGTGAGGCTTTTCGTGAACAAGTATCCTGACTACCACATCATCAACCTGGACAAGCTGACTTACGCCGGCAACCTGGCCAACCTCAAGGACATCGAGGACAAGCCCAACTACACTTTCGTGAAGGCCGACATCTGCGACTTCGAGACTGTCCTCGGGCTCATGCGTTCAGAGCATGTGGACGGGGTCATCCATCTTGCTGCCGAAAGCCACGTGGACAGGTCCATCGTGGACCCCTTCACCTTCGCCCGGACCAACGTCATGGGGACCCTGTCCCTCCTCCAGGCCGCCAGGACATACTGGGAGAGCCTTCCCGAGGGTTATGAAGGCAAACGTTTCTACCACATATCCACGGACGAGGTTTACGGCGCCCTTGAGCTTACCGACCCCGAGGGGGTCGACTCCCCGTTCACGACAAAGGCGTCCTCCGGGCACCACCACGCCTACGGACGCATATTCTTCACCGAGGACACAAAGTACCAGCCGCACAGCCCGTATTCCGCAGCGAAGGCTTCCAGCGACCATTTCGTCCGTGCCTACCACGACACCTACGGCATGCCTACGGTGGTGACCAACTGCTCCAACAACTATGGACCATACCAGTTCCCGGAAAAACTTATCCCACTGTTCATCAACAACATCCGTCACCGCAGGCCGCTTCCCGTCTACGGGAAGGGCGAGAATGTCAGGGACTGGCTCTACGTCGAGGACCACGCAAGGGCCATCGACTTGATCTTCCATGAAGGGCAGACGGCCCAGACCTATAACATCGGCGGTTTCAACGAGTGGAAGAACATCGACATCATAAAGACCTTGATAGCCACCACCGACAGGCTCCTCGGCCGTCCGGAAGGTTCCGACGAGGATCTCATCACCTTCGTCCAGGACCGCAAGGGCCATGACATGCGGTATGCGATCGACAGCCGCAAGCTGCAGAGGGAACTTGGCTGGGAGCCCGTCCTCCAGTTCGAGGAGGGGATAGAGAGGACCGTGAAATGGTACCTGGACAACCAGGAGTGGCTGGACGAGGTCACCAGCGGTGACTACCGCAACTATTACGAGCAGATGTACGGCAAACGCGTCTGACTCGGAAATGCCGGAAAGCGGTTTGATTTTTAGAAAAATTCGTATATTAGCAGGCTTAAAACAACGAGCTCTCTTATGAACGAACTCTATAATGAACTGTTTGGAAGGTACACTTTGCCCCAGGAAGTGAAGGCAAAAGGCATCTATCCCTATTATAGGCCCATCGAATCCGGACAAGACCCCATAGTCCGCATGAAAGGAAAGAACGTGCTGATGTTCGGATCCAATTCCTATCTCGGGCTTTCCGACGACCCCAGGCTCAAGGAGGCGGCGATCGCTGCGATCAACAAGTACGGGACATCCTGTTCCGGGTCGCGTTTCCTCAACGGCACCCTGGACATCCATCTTGAACTCGAAGAGAAGCTTGCACGGCTTGTCGGAAAGGAGGAGGCCGTAACCTACAGCACCGGATTCCAGGTCAATCTCGGCATAGTTTCTCTCGGAACCAGGGACGGCTACCTGTTCCTCGATTCCTACGACCATGCTTCCATAATCGACGGAAGCCGCCTTTCTTTCAGCAAGGTGCTCAAGTTCGCCCACAATGACATGAACGCCCTTGAGGACAAGTTGAAAGTGGCTCCTGCCAACGCGCCGAAGCTCATCGTCGTCGACGGTGTCTACTCGATGAGCGGCGACCTAGCGCCTCTTCCCACGATCCTCGACCTCGCGGACAAGTACAATGCCGCGGTGATGGTGGACGATGCCCATTCACTCGGAGTCTTCGGCGAGCAGGGCAGGGGAACGGCCAACTATTTCGGAGTAACCGACAGGGTCGACCTGATCATGGGGACTTTCTCCAAGTCATTCGGTTCCCTCGGCGGTTTCATCGCCGGCAACAAGACCATGCTCAATTACATCAAGCACAACTCACGCTCCCTGATATTCAGCGCCAGCATGCCTCCCGCAAACGTCGCAGCCGTAAGCAAGGCCATCGACATAATGCTCGAGGAGCCCGAGCGTATCTCCCATCTGTGGGACATTACCAATTTCGCCCATGAGGAGTTCGTGCGCAGGGGCTTTGACATCGGCACCACCGAGTCGCCCATATTCCCTCTGTACGTAAGGGACACCGAGAAGTGCCTTACCGCCGTGAGGGATGCCCTCGACGAAGGCGTGTTCATCACCCCGGTGATCCCTCCCGCCGTTCCCCAGGATTCCGTCATCATCCGTTTCGCATTGATGGCCACCCACAGCAAGGAGCAGGTCGAGGAAGGTATCGACAAGTTGGAGAAGATCTTTAGGAGACTTGAAATAATCAAGTAATAATCAACAGATAAGAATGTTAAGTAAGCGGATTCTGGCCTGCCCTGGATCCGCTTGTCTTTTGCACCGGGCAAAGTGCCAAACAGGTTGCAAGCCTCATGGGATGCAACGTGCAAGTATTTTGCCAACCGGAAATGTCAATTATATCGATTATCGATAAGCCCCGGAAGGGAGAGAATCCGTCCGGGGCTTTGAAGACTTACGGGAGCGGTAAGGATTTCTGACGGTGGAGCGGAACGCTTCCGGCATTTCTGCTGCCTTTACGGCCTTGAAAAACCATCAAGGGATTCCGCTTCGGCGCCCATCAGCCTTTGCCTGTCATCCAATAAGTACAGTGCAAAGGTAGCCATTAAATTTATATTTCCAAATTTATTTTGCAAATTATTGAAAAATAAATTTACATAAGTGCAAGCAAAATGTTTATTATTAGATAATTAAGCGATATTATCGCTACCTAAAGTTTAAGATTAGATAAATACATTTCAATGAGATTTTGGGCAAATGTGGCCGGTCAGCCTATCTGCGTGGAGACCCTGTCGTCGATCATCTCCAGCTGGCTTGCAATAATGTCGTAACCCGTTTTCTCCACGCCTTCTTTCGACATGTACCTCTGCATCCGCACCCGACCTGTCACATAGACTGGAAAGCCGACTTTTATCTGGTCGAAATCAGCAATTCCCTTGCTTCCTTCCCAGGCAGTGACATTATGCCATGTAGTGTCGATGTTGGCTTCCCCGTTCGATCCTTTGTAGGCGTAGCTTGTTGCGACGGAGATGTGGGCGACCCTTTTCCCTCCGACCGTGTTGATAAGGATGTTTCCTACGTTCCCACGGATTTCGATTCTGTTCAATTGTTCCATAGTTATATAGTTTTTAGCGCAGTTCCCTGCTGATGCGAATATACGGGATTCCGTTTCGGGAAAGATGCATCCTTAAAAAACATCTGTCGATTATTTATGTTTCTTTCGCTGGCTGCAGGTTTCTTTCGGTGCCGGCAAGTTTCTTTCGGTGCTGCAGGTTTTTTTCGGTGCCGGCTTGAGCGGAAGACGCCGTCATCTTCATCAACGGCAGCTTCTGGCACGGCCACCGCGGCTGCCCCAAGTACACCGTCCCCAAGACCAACGAAGCATTCTGGCGCGAGAAAATCGCCCGCAACATCGCCCGTGACGAACTCAACGCCAAGAAGGCTCAAGAGGGAGAATAATTCCGATTCGCTTGCACAATTACACAGATTTTGTGTATATTTGCAAGTGAATAGAACATTTGAATTCAACCATGAGCGTTTCTGACTGGATAGAAAGGCAGGTGCCGAGCGGCAGATACACGTTCTCCAAAGAGGATGTGAGGGATGCGTTTCCCGCCATGACTGCACATGCCATAGACAATGCCGTTGCGCGTGCCGTATCCAAAAAGCGCATATTCTCCCCCTGCAGGGGCTTCTATGTCGTTGTCCCGGAAGAATACCGGCTGTGGAAGGCCGTCCCTCAGGAAGTGTACCTTGACAAGATGATGCAGTACCTGGGCCGGTCCTATTACGTATCCCTGCTGAGCGCTGCCGAGCGGCACGGTGCGGCACACCAGGCCCCGATGGGATTCCAGGTGATGGTCGAGCCGCCGGTGCTGCGCGACAAAGAGCGCGACGGCTATGCCATACGTTTTGCCGAACGGCGGCAGATACCATTGGATTATGTCGAGCGCAAGGAGGTTCCGACGGGCTGGCTTAATGTATCTTCTCCGGAACTCACCGCCGTTGATCTGATTGCCTATCAGGACCACATCGGCGGACTTACCCGCGCTGCAACGGTGCTGGAAGAATTGTCGCTGAAACTGGATTTCACTAAACTGAACACCGATTTCCTGAAGGTCGCATCCGCCCCCGTATTCCAACGACTGGGCTACTTGCTGGACAGCGTTCTTGAGGAAGAAAGCCTTGCCGACGGTCTGCTCGGCCTGATGAAATCGGGCGGCCTGAAAATGAAAGCCGTTCCGCTCAGGTTGGGCGCATCGTTTGATGATGCCGAAGTGGATAGGAAATGGAAAGTGTTGGTAAATCAAGAAATAGAGATTGACGAACTATGATACAGAGAGCATTCATAACCCAATGGGGCGCGGTGGTCCCTTGGACCTCCCCGCGTCTTGTCGAACAGGACCTGATCATCTGCCGGGCATTGGTGTCCATATACAACGATCCGTTCCTCTCGGGGCATCTGGCTTTCCGTGGCGGCACGGCACTGCATAAGCTGTATCTCCACCCACAGCCCCGCTATTCAGAGGATATTGACCTGGTCCAAGTCAATGCCGAACCCATCAAGGAGACCATCGACCACCTTCGGGACGCCCTTGCCTGGCTTGGAGAGCCGGTCGTCAAGCAGAAAAAGCACAACAACACGCTGCTTTTCAAAGTACAGCCTACCGACATCGGAGCCGGTGAAATTCACCTCAAGGTGGAGATCAACTGCAAGGAACATTTCAGCGTCTTCCCGATGGTACGGGTTCCATTCTCCGTACAGAACGATTGGTTCAGCGGCCAGTGCGATGTACTGACCTATGAACTGGACGAACTCGTCGGCACAAAGGTCCGTGCCTTGTATCAGAGATTGAAAGGGCGCGACCTCTTCGATGTATATACGGCTCTTGACTCCGGCAATCTGGACCTGGACCGCGTAATGACGGCCTACGACCGCTACCTCCGCTTCGTGGCCAGCCACGCCCCGACATACAAGGAGTATGTGCTCAACATGGACGAGAAGATGCAGAATCCGGAATTCCTCGGCGACACCACCGGCCTCCTCAGACCGATGCTTGAATACAACCCCCAAGCCGCCTGGGAACGAGTTCGCGACGAAATCGTAGCAAAACTGCTCCCATCCAAGCAGGCAAAGGACCAGAAAAAGGGCCAATAATCGAGCAGAAAGACACTCTTTATTGGTTTAATTTACTGATAATCAGTGGGCGAGAAGGACCAAAACTCTTCACCCGTGCGCAGGAACGCAAACACCGCGAACTCCTCGCCCAGGTTGAAGCAGAGCTGGGCCTGATCAAAAACCTCCGCCGCTACGCGACGAAGGCTATGAGTGAGGAACACGTCGTGTGTAATCGGGATGGCTACAATGGGACGTTACCGCCATATAAGCCAGAAGTGGTGGCGGGGCGCAGGCAATGGGGACATTCAAAAACAATCGGGACCAGAAAGAAACGTTCCGTATCTTAAAAAAAACGAAAATCTTGTCGTTATTTCCTTTATTATCCTTTGTACCTGCCCCTTGAGGGGCTACCTTAGCGGTGAGCGCAGCCATTTCCCTGCGCAGGAAGCCATGGAGAAGGAGAATGAAGGAAGAAGGAGATGTCTTGAGTGCGGAGATCCGTTGCCGTACGGAAGGGCGGACATGAAGTACTGCTCGGTAAGGTGCAAGAGCAGGTACAACTATGTCAGGAATGCCGGGGCCAAGGGGGCCAGGGTGAAGATAATGAACGCACTTGACCGCAACTATGGAATCCTTGACCATCTTGTGAGGACCGGGGTCTCCTGGATGGAGATTCCCGACCTTGTCCAACTTGGGTTCGACGTCGACTGTTTCACTTCCTATCACAAGTTCAGGAACAGGAGTGAATACCGTTGCTTCGACATCAAGTACAACAAGTCGCAGCACCGTGTCTATGGGATCGCACGGGTGCAGTTGAAACCGCTGCCGCCCGGCAGGCGCTGCCCCCGCCACGGAGGCTGAACCTCCGCAGTTGGAGCAAAAGGCGCTGCCCCCGCCACGGAGGCTGAACCTCTGCAGTTGGAGCAAAAGGCGCTGCCCCCACCACGGAGGCTGAACCTCTGCAGTGGGGGCATAGGGCGCTGGACCGGCAGCCTATGCGGCCTGGCCGGCCTTTCTCAACTTTTCCGGGTCCTTGAAGAGGATCATGAACAGGATGCCCACGACAAGGGCGTAGCCCGCGAATATGAACCAGGCGTTCGGCCAGTTGGCGGGGTTGGCGAAGACGTTGCATTTTTCAACGACCCAGCCGGCTGCGAGAGTTCCGATGGTGGCACCCAGGCCGTTCGTCATCAGCATGAACAGGCCCTGGGCGCTGGAACGGATGTCGTTGGAAGTGTTCTCGTTGACATACAGCGAGCCTGAGATGTTGAAGAAATCGAATGCCATTCCGTAGACTATGCATGAGAGGACGAAGAGCAGGACTCCGGGCATGGCCGGTGTCCCGAGTCCGAAGAAGCCGAAGCGGAGCACCCAGGAAAACATCGAGATGAGCATGACCTTCTTGATGCCGAACCTCTTCATGAAGAACGGTATAAGGAGGATGCAGAGGGTCTCGGAGATCTGGGAGATGGAGATAAGCGCGTTTGAATTCTTCACTGCGAAGGCGTCCTGGTAGTCCGGATTCGAGGCGAACGACCCGAGGAAGGTGTTGGCGTAGCCGTTGGTGATCTGGAGCGCGGCTCCGAGGAGCATCGAGAATATGAAGAACACCGCGAACTGGCGGTCCTTGAACAGGGTGAACGCCTTCAGTCCGAAAGATTCAGCAAGCGACTGGCCTTTCTCGCCCTTCTTGACCGGGACCTCCGGCATGGTCAGGGCATATGCGCACAGGACCAGGGACAGGAGGCCGGAAGAGACCAGCTGCGTCCAGGAGTCCTGCATCGCGACCGAATCGATCTTTATGAAGTTGGTGCAGAGCATGCTGATGATGAAGCCGACCGTACCGAACACACGGATCGGGGGGAAGTCCTTCACCGGATCCTTCCCGGCTTCTTCCAGGGCGTTGTAGGCGACGGAATTGACCAGGGCTATGGTGGGCATGAAGAACGCCACGCTGATGCTGTACAGCGTGAAAAGGGGACCGAACGAAGGGGTGGCGCCTGCGTTGCGGCAGTACATCCCGGCGGCTATCATGGCCGCCCCTGCGACCAGGTGGCAGAGAGAGAGCACTTTCTGGGCCTGGATCCTGCGGTCGGCGAGTATGCCCATGAGGGTCGGCATGAAGATGGAGACGATTCCCTGCATCGCGAAGAACCACTTGATCTGGTTGCCGAGTCCGATGTTGCCCAGGTAGCGGCCCAGGGACGTAAGGTAGGCCCCCCATACGGCGAACTCAAGGAAGTTCATCAGGATGAGGCGCAAGGTGATGTTTTTGTTTTTGCTCATATTCCAGGATAGTTTTATTGTCCGGTACTTAAGTGGCGGTTGGCGGCCACAGCCTCGTCCAGGACGTCAGGCCTGGGCCGCAAACGGACAAACTTACGGAAAAAATCCGGTTTTCCAGCAGCTCGGGCCAAAAACTGCTTTTTCCCCGCCTGCCCGGACTGCTTTTTAGTGCAATATTCATTATATTTGCATTCAATTATGGAGTTCACCTTGACAGCGAAGGATGCCGGTTCAGACGCACGTACCGGGTTTTTCACCACCGGCCACGGCAGGGTGGAGACACCGGTGTTCATGCCGGTGGGCACCGTCGGCTCCGTGAAAGGGGTCTACCACAGGGACCTTGTCGAGGATGTCAAGGCCGAGATCATACTCGGCAACACCTACCATCTTTATCTCCGTCCCGGGCTGGACATACTCCGCAAGGCAGGAGGCCTGCACCGGTTCGAGAACTGGGACCGGCCGATTCTCACCGACAGCGGCGGCTTCCAGGTTTTCTCCCTCACCGGGATCAGGAAGATCACTCCCGAAGGCTGCCGTTTCCGCTCCCACATCGACGGTTCCCCGCACATGTTCACTCCGGAGAACAACGTGGACACCCAGCGGGTCATAGGCTCGGACATCATGATGGCCCTCGACGAGTGCTGTCCCGGGGACGCTTCCCTTGAATATGCACGGAAGTCCCTCCGTCTGACCCAGGCCTGGCTAGAGCGGTATTTCAAGAGATTCTGCGAGACGGAACCCCTCTACGGCTACCCTCAGGCCATGTTCCCGATCATCCAGGGCTGCGTCTATCCGGAGCTTCGAAAGAACGCCGTCGACCATGCCGTCTCCTTGACCGGAGGCTGCCCCGGAGTGGGGGGCTACGCCATCGGGGGACTGGCCGTCGGGGAACCTACGGAGAAGATGTACGAGATGCTCGAACTGGTCTGCCCCATCCTTCCGGAAGGGAAGCCGCGCTACCTGATGGGAGTCGGCACTCCTGCCAACATCCTTGAAGGCATCGCAAGGGGAGTGGACATGTTCGACTGCGTCATGCCTACGCGCAACGGCCGCAATGCGATGATCTTCACCTGGAACGGCGTGATGAACCTGAAGAACGCCAAGTGGAAGGATGATTTCTCCCCGCTGGACGAGGCTGGTACGTCATTTGTGGACAGGTCATATTCCAAGGCTTACCTCCATCATCTTTTCGTGGCGAAGGAGATGTTCGCGGCCATGGTAGCGAGCGAACACAACCTGGCTTTCTACCTCGACCTCGTGAGGAAGGCGCGCCAGCATATCCGCGAGGGCGATTTCGCTTCGTGGAAGGATTCGGTGGTCAGGGACGTGTCGAGGCGGCTCTAGCGGACAGGGCCACATGGGACCCCGCCGCGGCGGGACCGAAGGGCCGGAACAAGATACAGTAAGGAAATGAATCTCAGGATCAAGAAGATAGACTGGTACATCATCAAGAAGTTCATGATGACGTTCTTCATCGCGCTGCTGCTCATCATCGGCATCGTGATAATCTTCGACATCTCCGAGAAGATCAACCATTTCGTGGAGAACCACGCCCCGCTGCGGGCCATCATATTCGACTACTACCTCAACTGGATCCCATATTTCATGAACATGTTCAGCCCGCTGTTCGTGTTCATCACCGTGATTTTCTTCACGTCCAGGATGGCGGCCAACTCCGAGATCATAGCCATCCTTTCATGCGGGGTGAGCTACTCCCGCATGATGCGTCCCTACATCATCTCCGCGACCCTGATAGCCCTTCTTTCGCTGGGACTCAACCTCTGGGTCATCCCGAGGTCGAACGTGCAGAGGGTGCAGTTCGAAACCCGCTACGTAAAGCAGCGCAACCCTTTCAACTCCACCCATGTCCATTACCAGATCGATCCCGGCAAGTTCGTCTATGTGGAATCCTTCAGTTCATGGAACAACACTGCCTACAATTTCACCCTTGAGGAGATCCGGGACAACAAACTGGTCAGCAAGCTTTCAGCCGAAACCGCAGTCTGGGACAGCACTGCCCGGGCCTGGCAGCTGAACCGGTACTTCAAGCGCGACTACGGCGACGGCCTCCAGGACAAGGTGACCTCGGGGGCGCGCCTGGACACTGTCCTGAGCCTTACCGTAACAGACTTCTACCGCAACAAGAAGACAGTCGAAACCCTGCCGATCAAGCAGCTCAACCAGCTGATTAGGACCCAGAACATGAGGGGGGACGCAAACGTGATGTACGCCGAGATAGAGAAGCACACAAGGTACGCCCTTCCTTTCTCCGCCTTCATCCTGACCATCATGGGGGTCTGCCTGTCCTCCCGGAAGCGCAGGGGAGGGATAGGACTCAACATCGGGATCGGCATAGCCCTCAGCTTCACCTACATCCTGTTCCTCCGTTTCAGCCAGATGTTCGTCTATTCGGGATCCATGTCGCCGATGCTTGCACTGTGGCTCCCGAACATCATTTTCGGGATAATTGCGGCTGTTTTGTACTACAAGGCTTCCAGATAAGCAGGATTTTCACTATCTTTGGTTCTGCCAATAAACTCTTAGATCGATGGCAGAACACACATTATCCCCACTGAAGCGTTCGATAGTCGGCGTTCAGTTCATGTTTGTGGCCTTCGGGTCCACAGTTCTCGTCCCTCTTCTTGTCGGTTTCGATCCGGCAATAGCTCTTCTCGCAGCAGGTCTCGGCACCCTTCTCTTCCATGGCGTGACAGGTGGAAAGGTTCCGATCTACCTGGGCAGCAGCTTCGCGTTCATCGCCCCGATCATGGAAGCGACCAAGACGTTCGGAATGCCGGGAATGTTCTGCGGCCTGGTCGCCGTGGGAGTTGTCTACCTGCTTATGAGCCTGCTTGTCAGGGCATTCGGAATCAAGATGATCAAGAAACTGTTCCCTCCCGTGGTCATCGGCCCGGTCATCATGCTCATCGGTCTGAGCCTTGCAGGTACCGGAGTCGACATGGCTTCCGGCAACTGGATCCTCGCACTGGTTTCCCTGGGAGTCGCGATCGTCTGCTCGATCTGGGGCAAGGGCTTCCTCAAGCTCATTCCCGTCGTGTTCGGCGCCATCGCTGGCTACATCGTCGCCCTCATCTTCTTCAGGGACTCGATGGATTTCTCCGCAGTCGCTTCCGCGCCGTGGTTCTCCCTTCCTCACCTGACGAAGATCAGCTTCACCTGGAAAGCGATCCTTTTCATGGCCCCCGTCGCCATAGCTCCGATCGTTGAGCATGTAGGTGACATCTACGCCATCAGCGAGATCGCGGACAAGGACTTCGTCAAGGATCCCGGACTTCACAGGACCATGCTGGGCGACGGCCTGGCCTGCATCCTTGCAGCCTGCCTGGGCGGCGCTCCCGTCACCACATATTCGGAGGTGACCGGCGCGGTCTCCCTGACCAAGGTTACGGATGCTTCCTGCATGAGGATCGCTGCAATAACCGCCATCCTCGTCTCCCTCGTCGGCAAGGTAAGCGCTGCCATTCAGACCATCCCTTCGGCGGTGCTCGGAGGAATCATGCTGCTGCTTTTCGGCACCATCGCCGCCGTCGGCATCAACAACATGGTCAAGGCCAAGATCGACATGGGCAGGACCCGCAACCTTGTCATCGTCTCGCTCATCCTGACCGTCGGCCTTGGCACCCTCGGGAAGTTCCCTTTCTCCGGGATCGGCCTTGCCTCGGTTGTCGGCGTAGTCCTCAACCTGATCATCCCCGATGAGAGGAAGCATGCCGGGGGAAAGGTTGTCGAAAACAATCCTGAAAATGCTTAAAGTAAAGATAGTCAATAATTCACAATGGCCCGACCCCGCCTATGCGACACCTTGCTCGGCGGGGATGGACCTTCGTGCGGACATCACCGAACCTATAGTCATCCAACCTCTGGAACGTGTGCTCGTCCCTACGGGGATATCCATTGAGCTCCCTGTGGGCTACGAGGCCCAGATCCGTCCCCGGAGCGGCCTTGCCACAAAGAAGGGCATCACGGTCATCAACTCCCCGGGTACGGTGGACGCGGATTTCAGGGGAGAGTTGAAGACTTCCCTCGTGAACCTGTCTTCCGAACCTTTCACCCTTGTGCCGGGAGAGCGGATCGCGCAGATGGTGGTGGCCGCCCACGAAAGGGTGGAGTGGGAGGACGTGGAAGTCCTCTCGGAGACCCAGAGAGGGGCCGGAGGCTGGGGAAGCACCGGCTCCAAGTGACAACCGCATTGAATCGTAATGGACATCAAAGACCTTTATGACAAGTTCCGGACTTGTTCCGGAGTAACCACGGACAGCCGCGCCGTCAAAGGCGGGGAGATGTTCTTCGCCCTGAGGGGTGAGAATTTCGACGGAAACGACTATGCGCTGAAGGCTCTCCGGGCGGGTGCCTCCTATGCGGTCTGCGACAGGGAGGACGTGCCTTCCCCGGAGAAGGATCCCTGGAGGCTGATAAGGACGGCTGACAGCCTGGCAACCCTGCAGGCGCTTGCACGCTACCACAGGGAGAACACCTTCGTCGGAGGCAGCCGCCTGAAAGTGGTCGGCCTGACCGGGACCAACGGCAAGACGACCACCAAGGAACTGGTGACCCGGGTCCTGTCCGCCAAGTACAATGTCACATCCACCCCGGGCAACCTCAACAACGACATCGGAGTCCCGCTGTCACTGCTGGGCATCGGTCCCCGGACGGAACTGGCCGTCATCGAGATGGGTGCCAGCCATCCTGACGACATCGAGAAACTGGTGAAGGTCTGTGAGCCCGACTACGGGCTCATCACCAACGTCGGGAAGGCCCACCTGCTCGGTTTCGGCAGTTTCGAAGGCGTCAAGCATGCAAAGGGATGCCTCTACGACTGGATCCTTTCCCACGGAGGCCGGTTGTTCCTCAACCTCGACGACCCGGTCCTGGTGGAAATGGTCCGCGAGCGCGGAATCCCGGACGAGATGGTGGTCGGCTACGGAATATCGCATTCCGGCTCCATCGTGCTTCCTTCCGATGCCGCCCATCCTTACCTCAGGATGGCCGTTCCCCAGGAGGAGGGTTCCGATACCCTGACAGGCATCGAGACCCATCTTGCCGGAGCGTACAATGCCAACAATGTGGCGGCTGCGATCGCTGTCGGCCTCCACTTCGGAGTTCCCCTCGACGATGCCGTCCAGGCAATCGAAGGGTATGTCCCGACAAACAACCGCTCCCAGATGGAGGACACCGGGCGGAACACCCTGATCGTGGATGCCTACAATGCCAACCCCACATCCATGGCGGCGGCGCTCGACAACCTGGCCCTGGTGCAGGCTCCGCTCAAGGCGGCGTTCCTCGGGGATATGCGCGAGCTCGGAGCGGATTCGCTCGCTGAGCATGAGACGATCCTCGGGAAGGTTCGCTCGATGGGACTGGGACTTGTCTGCCTTGTCGGCGAAGAGTTCGGCAAGGCGCTCCGCGATGTCCCCGGAGAGGGGATTGAAAAGTGGTTCCCCACTTCCGCCGACCTTGCTTCGTGGCTTGAAGGGAATCCTGTCGAAGGGATGACTATCCTGGTCAAGGGCTCCCGGGGAATACAGATGGAAACAGTGCTCCCGAAGCTTTAGGCCTGCCTTGCACTGCTTGAGTGAGCCCTCCCGGAACCCTTCAGGAACCTTCAGGGCACGGGCTTGCCGGCGGCCGCATATTACTGGATAATACAAACTTCAAAAACAAAAGACATGACTGCCAGACGTTTATTCATTACACTCCTTTCTGCGATATGCACAATCCCGTTGGCGGGACAGGGCGTGGCTGCCCTGCCGCAGGACTACACCGCTTCCTGGGTCGGAACCGACGCTTTGGGCCGCCACATGCCCACGAGCGACGAGGTCGGACTTCCCAAGACCGACAAGGACAGGGTGGTGGGCATATTCTACATAACCTGGCACGGCCCTCGCGCCCACAAGGACAACATGGAGCCCGGTGAATACTGGCACGATGTCACGAAGGTGCTGGAGACTTCGCCCCAGGCCCGCCTGGACAATGACGACCCGGCATGGCACGGAGGCGGCTCATACCATTGGGGAGAACCCGAGGTCGGATATTTCCTCAGCGACGACGAATGGGTGATCCGCAAGGACATCTCCATGCTCGCCGATGCAGGGGTGGACGTCCTTATCCTCGATGTCACGAACGCAGTGCTCTACGACAGGGAGTGGCACATCCTCTTCAAGACGATGCAGAAGATGAAGGCAGAGGGCAACAAGGTCCCGAAGTTCTGCTTCTGGTCGTTCAACGGCAACGCCATTACTGTGGTTCAGAATCTGTACGAGCGGTACTACAAACCCAACCTCTACCGCGACCTTTGGTTCTACTGGGACGGGAAACCGCTTCTGCTTTGCAACATGGAACCCATGGTAGACGCCAACCACGGGGAGAAGAAGCACAGGAATCCCAACTACGACCCGGACGCCGCCACCAACCCCGAGAATCCCCATTACCTCGACCCGGATTACTGCAACGAGTTCTACCTGGATTACACCGCCGAGGTGAAGGAGTTCTTCACGATGCGCAACATGTGGTGGGGCTATTACAAGTGGAACGGGCACCTCTATGCAGGGACCGAGGACAACTGGAGCTTCGGCTACGAACTTCACGACCCAGCCCTCCTGAACATGGATCCGGTGAAACTGGCCTCGACCCACAACGGAGAGATTGAGGAATTCGCGGTCACACCCGCCCAGCATCCCAATTCCGTCGTCGGAAAGACCTGGAGGAGGGAAACGGGCGAGCCTGCGCTCGACGACCATGACATGCCCACCGAGGCCTATGTCCCATGGCTGGGCAAGACGGTCCAGGACCCCGTCGCTTACGGAGTGTATTTCCAGGACCGCTGGGAGGAGGCCCTGAAGGCCGATCCCGCATTCCTGTACCTCAATGACTGGAACGAGTGGACTGCCGGCAAGTACAGGTCCGGTTTCTTCCCCGACGGAGTCGCGAACGGTCCGACAACTTTCCTCAAGCGCAAGAATCCGTTCTACTTCGTGGACCAGTACAACGCTGAGTTCAACCGTACGATCTCTCCCGCCAAGGGAGCCTACACGGACAATTACTACATGCAGATGGCCGAGAACATCCGCCGCTACAAGGGCACCGGGGCGGTTCCCCGCCTCAGCGGCCTGTCGGACTTCACCCTTGACGGCGATTTCTCCAAGTGGGATTCCGTCCCGGTCACATATTACGACACGCGCGGCGACGTCACGCACCGTGACCATCCCGGCTACGGCGGCAACTGGTACAAGGACGAGACGGGCCGCAACGACATCGCCGACGCCAAGGTCGCCGTCACTGCCTCTGCCATCCATTTCTTCGTCCGGACCTCCTCCCCGTTGACCGGGTTCGTCAGTCCCAAGGAGACTTCCAACTGGATGACCCTCCTTGTCGACAGCGACAAGGATTCTTCCACCGGCTGGGAAGGCTATGACTTCATGCTTGAGCGTGACACGCGGGGCTACAATGTCCGCAAGTGGACAGGGAAGCGGTGGAAGGTCGTGACCCGGGTTCCGGTCTCCGTAGGGGAGGACTGCCTCGAAGTGGCTGTCCCGCGCAAGCTCCTTGGGCTGACGGGTGACTCCCTGGCCTTCGATTTCAAGTGGACGGACAACGCTTCGGATTTCAATTCGATCCTTTCCGTCTGCCGTACCGGCGACACTGCGCCCAACCGCCGTTTCGCCTTCCGCTGCATCTGGGACAAGTAAGTCATACATCACCAGTTTTCATATGGCCGAATCGAATTTCATAGACTACGTGAAGATTTTCTGCGCTTCCGGGCACGGTGGGGCGGGCTCGACCCATCTCTACCGTGCGAAGTACATCCCGAAGGGGGGACCCGACGGAGGAGACGGAGGGCGCGGAGGACACATAATCCTGCGTGCCAATCCGCAGTTCTGGACCTTGATCCACCTGAAGTACCGCAAGCATGTGAAGGCGGAGAACGGAGGCCATGGTGAAGGCGGTCTGAGGAAAGGCAAGAACGGCGAGGATATCGTGCTGGAAGTTCCCGTAGGGACAGTAGCCAAGGATGCTGAAACCGGCGAGGTCCTCTTCGAGATGATTGAACCGGGGGAGGAGAAGATCCTCTGCAAGGGCGGCCGCGGCGGTCTCGGGAACGACAATTTCAAGACCCCTACGTTGCAGACTCCAAGGTTTGCACAGCCCGGGGAAGAGGGACAGGAAGGCTGGTTCATCCTCGAACTCAAGCTCCTTGCCGACGTCGGCCTCGTGGGATTCCCTAACGCAGGCAAGTCGACCCTTCTGTCAGCAGTCACGGCCGCCAAGCCCAAGATCGCCGATTATGCCTTTACGACCCTTGAGCCCAACCTTGGGATAGTCAATTATTTCGACGGACAGTCGTTCGTGATGGCGGACATCCCCGGGATCATTGAAGGGGCCCATGAAGGCAAAGGCATAGGGATACGTTTCCTACGCCACATCGAGCGCAATTCCGTGCTCCTTTTCATGGTCTCGGCGGAAGAGGATGACATAGCGGCAAGCTACCGGACTCTGCTCAGCGAACTTAGGGAGTACAATCCGGAACTCATGGACAAGGACAGGGTGCTGGCCGTCACGAAATGCGACCTGATAGACAAGGAGATAGAATCACAGATAGAACCACTTCTCCCTGAGGGGATTCCGCATGTCTTCATCTCTTCCGTGACCGGCGAGGGACTAGGGAAACTCAAGGATATGCTATGGTCGGCCTTGCACTCATAGAGGCCCTTGAATCTGCCGACAAGCAGGCGACCTTGTTCCTCAACGGCCTCCACAGCGGGGTGACCGTTCCTTTCTGGATCATGATGTCGGACAAGATCGTCTGGGTCCCTTTGTATGCGATCGCAGTCTTCTTCCTCTTCAAGCATCTCGGGTGGAAGAAGGCGCTCGTCGTGATAGCCTCCGTGCTTCTGGCCTTCCTGGTATGCGACCAGTTCTCGAACCTCGTCAAGCATGCAGCCGGAAGGCTCAGGCCAGGCTACAATGCAGACATGGTCCGCGGCGGACTTGTCCTCCTTGAAGGCAGGGGTGGTTACTACGGATTCTTTTCAGCCCACGCTGCGAACACGTTCGCCACGGCTATGTGCCTGATAATCGGTTTCCGGAACTCCGGAGGCCACACCTACAACGCCTTCTACAAGTTTGCACTTCTCTGGGCTGCGCTCGTGTCGGCCAGCCGGATCTTCGTGGGAAAGCATTTTCTGGGAGACGTGCTTGTCGGCACGGCAGTGGGGATAACGGTGGGATATTTCACGGGCATGCTGGCCCGTTACGTGATCCAGCGTTACATAGACAAGGTGCCCCCGACCGGGCTCACCTTCGTGTTTGACAAGAAGGTCAGTATTTCTCCATCAAGGAGTTGATGCGGCTCCTTACCTCATCGATGGTTCCGAGACCGTCGATTTCATTGTAGACTCCGGCATCCTTGTAATAGCCGATCAGCGGTTCGGTCTTCTCATGGTAGGTCCTGACCCTGTTCGCGATGGTCTCTTCTGAGGCGTCGTCCGCGCGGCCTTCTACCGCGGCGCGGCCGAGGATCCTTTCCCTGATCGTCTCGTCCGGGATCATGAGGGATACGACTGCGGTAACCTTTGAGCCTGCCTTTGCGAGCATCCTGTCAAGGGCTTCTGCCTGTGCGATCGTCCGTGGGAAACCGTCGAGGAGGAAGCCTGCGACGTCCTTCACCGTGTTGAACTTGTTCTCGATCATGCCTTCGACCACCTCGTCGGGGACCAGTTCCCCGGCATCGATCAGGGCCTTGGCCTTGAGACCGAGCTGGGTGCCTCTTGCGATCTCCCCGCGGAGGAGCTCACCTGTGGAAATATGGCAGAGGTTGAACTTCTCAACCATAGCGGCGGCCTGGGTGCCCTTGCCGGCTCCGGGAGGCCCGAAAAGAATGTAGTATTTCATGTCAGTGTCCAATACATAGATGTCCTTGCTGTTCCTGCCGAGTTCGTCGTAGTCCAGTCCGAAGCCTACGATGAAATCGTTGGGGATCTCCATGGCGACGTAGTCGATGGGGATGTCCTCATGGTACTTGTCGGGCTTGAGGAGGAGGGTGCAGACCTTTGATTCCACGGCACCTTTCTCGGAGAGTATCCGCTTCAGGTCGACGATGGTCTTTCCCGTGTCCACGATGTCCTCGACGATGATGACTCTCTTCCCTTCGACGCTTCCGGTCATGCCCATCACCTGGCGGACATTGCCGGTGGACTCGGTCCCGGAATATGAGGAAAGCTTGATAGAAACCACCTCGCACTTGAAACTGAGCCTTTTCATCAGTTCTGCCGTGAATAGGATGGAACCGTTCAGCACGCACAGGAGTACCGGTACATCGGTACTTCCTCCGTAGTCTTTGTTGAGCCTGAGTGCAACCGTGTCGATCGCTTCCTCGATCTTGTCGTAGGGGATGAACGGACGGAATGATTTGTCGTAAAGCCTGACGTTGCCCATAGGATGATTGATTTGGATTAACAAAATTAATCATATTCTTAAAAAAACAGAAATAATAGGCTTGTGTTTCCGTTTCTTTGCATCCTTTTCGCCGCGATGCGCTATCTTGCCCCAAACTTCAGACTATGGAAACAGATCCCCGCCTGCGGAAGCCGGAATTGGGCCGGATCCGCTCCAGGCTCTTTGCTTCCCTTGCATTGCTGGCGATGCTGTCCGCGGCATTTCCTCTCAGCGGGCAGACGGACGCGCAGCTTTCCTCCATCGTGGCCATGGCGGGGGTCCCGGATGCGGAATCCCTTGACGAACAAGAGCTCGAGCGGCTCTCGCGCTTCCTTGTCCATCCCGTCGAGATCAACATCGCAAGCTCTTCCAAGCTTGTTTCCAGCGGCCTTTTTACGCGCTATCAGGCTGCAAGCATAGCCGACTACAGGACGAGGAACGGGGACATCCTCTCGTATTCGGAACTCGCTGCAGTCGAAGGCTTCGGGGATGAGACGGTCCGCCGGCTTGCCCCGTTCATATCGCTGCGGAGCCGGAGGATTCCGGGGCAGCCGGCCACGGACACCCTTGCCTTGCGCCATGACGCCCTTCTGAGGTGCGCGTCAAGGGGCGGGGAATGGAACTGGGGGATGAAGTACAAAGTGTCGGCCGGCGAAGCCGCTGAGGCTTCATTTGCAGCCAGGACCGTCTACGGAGGCCGCCAGTTCCCGCCCGCGTCCTGGTCCGGCAACGTTGTCTTCAATGGCAGGAAGTACATGGGGAAGCTGATTGTCGGGGACTATGCGGCCCGTTTCGGCCAGGGGCTTGCCCTATGGAGCGGGCTCTCGCTCTCGTCCCTTTCCAGGTCCTCCTCCTTCGTGAGGCGTCCCACCGGCATCTCTCCCTCGTGGTCATATTCCGGGATCATGACGCACCGCGGGGCGGCCGCCGATTTCATGCGCGGCCGTTTCGTGGCGACTGCGATCCTGTCTTTCCCGGGCCTGCGGGAAAGTTGGGAAGGAGGACGCAAAGCCTCCGCCGCGTTGATGGCCGGAGGGAACGTGACCTGGTACGGCCGGCTTGCGCAGGCAGGAGTGACCGGTTACTACGAATCCGGTCCGCTGGGCGGACCATGGTACCAGCAGGGAGGGAAGGTGTCCGCCGACTTCCGCTCCAGCGTCAGGGGGACCGACCTATTCGGTGAATATGCCTTCGATTTCGTAAACAAAGCATTATCAGCCGTTTCCGGAGCCATCGTGCCGCTCGGAGGAGACTGGAAGGCTTCCGTGGCGTGGAGGTGTTATCCGGAGTCCTGGGACACCGCATGGACGGGCAGTCTCAAGGCATGGACAAGGCCGGAGGATGAGGTTGCCCTGTCCTTCGGGCTGGAAAAGGGGAGCGCCTGCCTCTCGGTGGACTGCGCCATGAAGGTTTCCGACCATGGGGCCAGACAGTGCAAGGTGCTGCTTGTGGCCCCGGTCCAGCTTATGGATAAAGCTGTCCTCACCCTGAAGGTGACGGAGCGTTACCGTCCGTATGAGGAACTGCTTGTGTTCAAGACGGGCGCGAGGGTGGATTTGGATTATTCGAGCGCTGGCCTTTCAGCCCGTTACGGGGCTGCGGAAGGCCAGGCGTGGACGGCAAGGTTCAGGATGGAGGCTCTTCTGTGCCGTTCGCTGGGAGTTCTTTCGTATCTCGAAGGCGGGCGGAGGGGCAGGAACTGGACCGCATTCCTGCGCGGGGGCCTGTTCCTCGTCGACAATTGGGACGACCGCATCTACTCGTACGAACGCGATGCCCCCGGGAATTTCAACGTGCCTGCATATTACGGAAGGGGATATTCCCTGTCGGCAGTCGCATCGGGCAAGTTCGTCCTTGGCAGGACGCCTTTCAGGTCCATGAAACTTTACTTCCGTGCCGGGGCTGTGGGCTACCCTTTCATGGATGAACCCAAGCCGTCCCGCACGGAAGTCAAGTTGCAGGCGGTTTTCAGCCTGTGATCACTTGCGTGGGATCTTTATCTTCTGCCCGGGCCTGATCTTCGTCCCGATCCCGTTGTACTTCTGGATCGCGCTGGCGGTGGTGCCGTACCTTCTCGCAATTGAAGAAAGGGTGTCTCCTTTCCTGACGGTGTAGATCTGTGCAGACCCGCCCTTGCCTGCGCCGGAAGAACTCTTACCGGAAGAAGCCGACGAACCTCCTCTCGTGTAGATGGTGAGCCTCTGGCCGACCCTGATGGTATTGCTCCTCATCCCGTTCCAGTTCTTGATCTGGGATGTAGTGACGTGGTACCTGGCAGCTATCTTGCCCAGCGTGTCACCCCTCTTGACCTTGTAGACTATCTTCGAGGAACTTGACCCGGATCCGGAAGCTGATGAAGCCTTCGTCCCGTCCGGGCTGCCTGCGGAAGTGCCTGCGTCGACAGTCTGGGGGTTGAAGAACTGGTCGGCCTTGTAGGTGTAGAGGGAGTCTTCGACCGCGATGAAGTCAGCCGAATAGTTGTAGGGAAGCCTGAGGATGTACGGCTTGCTGTTGCCGGGGATGATGTCCTTGATGTACTGCGGGTTGAGGTTCTTGAGTTCCTCCATGGGTATCCCGACCAGTTCGCTGACCTGCCCGAGGTGCAGGTTCCTGTGGATCTCGAACGTGTCAATCTGGGCGGGGAGCATGATCCCGCTCGGCGACAGGCCGTATTCCTTGCTGTAATTGAGGGCGTACATGGCTCCGACGAAGGCGGGTACGTAGCCCCTGGTCTCCCTCGGGAGGTATTTGTAGACGGACCAGAAATCCCTGCTGCCGCTCCTGCGGATCGCCTTGTTCACGTTGCCGGGACCGCAGTTGTAGGAGGAGATCGCCAGGCTCCAGTCCCCGAAAAGGCTGTAGGCGTCTTCGAGGTAGCGGGCTGCCGCATCGGCCGACTTGAAAGGGTCGAGTCGTTCGTCGACGTAGGAATTGATCTCAAGCCCGTAGGAGACGGCAGTCCTATACATGAACTGCCACATTCCCTTGGCCCCTGCCCTTGAGACCGCAGTCGGGTTGAGGGCGGATTCTATGATGGCGAGGTACTTCAGTTCGACCGGTATATCGTAGCGGTTGAACGTCTCCTCGAATATCGGCATGTAGTACTGGCAGAGGCTCATGATGTTGCCCATCCTGGTGGGCATCTTCTCCGAGTAGAGGACCATGAAGTTCCTGACGTTCTCGTTGTAGGGGAGGGTGATGTAGGAGTTCATCTTCTCCAGCCTCTCCTTCATCACGCCGTCGGACACGTTAGAAGTGAAATGCACGGAGTCCATGTCGTAGGCGAGGGCGTCGTCTCCGTCGTTATTGACCTGCCTGTGGAGATACCAGATGTTCAGGAGGCTGTCCGTCACGTCGGCGCTGTAGTCCTCCGGGTTGAGGCCGGCGGCGCTCTTGTTCTCGTTCTCCTCGAAGATGCCGATCATCTCGTTGGCGATGCTGTCCTTGATCAGGTAATCCTTCTGGAGCGCTTCAAGCGCTTTCTGGAGCGAATCGACCTTGGCCTGGAGTTCCTGGTTCTGCTTCTTGAGTTTCCTGCTCTTGAAGATCTGCGCATCGGCCCCGAAGGGCATTGCGGCAGCCAGGAGGGCTGCAAGGGACAAAGTTGCTAATATCCTTTTCATTTCTTTCATCCTTGGTTTCAAAACGTGAACCCGACCTTGAGCCCGAAGGCATAGTTCCCGGTCGCAGGGGTCCTGAAGGAGCCGCCGCTTCCGCTGGGGTTCAGCGCATATTCATTGTAAGGGGAGATCACGGTCGGCCTGACTTCCATCGTCAGGTCGTCGCTTACATCGAAATCGCGCATGTAGGCGAAAACGTTGGCGTCGATGACCTGGAGCAGGTAGCCTCCCACTATGACGACCATCGAATAGTCCCTGAACCGCCTGAAGACGTTGCGGTAGTAGAGCGCCCGCTCGGCGGTTATTGGCTGGTCGTAAGAGTCGTCGGTAGTTGCCTCGTTGTGGATCCTCTTGTATCTCTTGTAGTTAGTCGCGTTGGTGTGGTAGTAGTGGTAGCCGCCTATCATGATGCCCCAGTAGATCGGGACCTTCCAGTACTCCCCGTTGTAGCACTGCCCGAGCCCGGGCACGAGGATGGAATACACGGTGGCCTTTCCCGGATTGTGCTTGATCTCAGGATGGTAGTTGATCACTCCGTCCATCATCGAGAGCCAGTACATTGCGGCAGCGGCTCCGTACCAGCGGTTGCGCATCCTCCTGGCCTCGTAGTCGACCGTCAATGTGGTGGCAGGATCGGCCTCATAGGCGGCAAGGTAGGCGTTCCTGGATTTCTGGAACTGGATGTTGCTGCGGATGCCCATGGCGATGCTGCCGCCTATCCCGGCGTAGAAGACCGGTATCTTCCAGTACTGGCGGTTGTACATCTGTGAACCTCCGATGAAAACGGTCGAGCCGGCGAACATGGTCCCGACCTTCATGGTGGAGTCCTTGTGGGTGATCCCCCTGAAATATTCCCTGAACGACCAGACCTTGTCGACCGAATCCTTCATCTCGGTCGAGTCCCTCTGGTCGTTGTAGTTCTGGGTGAACGCTTCCTCCTTGAACTGGGCTTTCGCTCCAGGGGAGAAGGCAGCGAGTACCGCCAGGATCAGGAATATCTTCAGTAACAGTCGCCTCATCGCCGCATCAGATGTCCGCTTCCTCAAGAGCCTTGAGGAACCTGCCCATTTCCTCGTCGGAATTGAACCTGATGGTCATGGTTCCTTTGCCGGAAGTGGAACGTCTAAGGCTTATGCTGTTATCAAAAAACTTGCCGATTCGCTCAAGTACACGGTAATAGTCCTCGGGAAGGTCCTGTGCCGAAGGCTTGGAGGTTTGCCTTGAAGGAGCCTTCGCAAGTGAGCGCACGCGGTCCTCCAGGGCTCTTACGGAGAGACCGTCCTTTATTGTCAGGTCGCACAGAAGTTCCTGAGCCGCAGGATCTTCCACTCCGAGAAGAACCTTGGCGTGTCCCATGCTCAGGAGACCGGCCTTCAGGTCATGCTGGACCTTGGCCGGGAGCTTGAGGAGCCTCAGGTAGTTGGCGACCGAAGCCCTTTTCTTGCCGACCCTCGATGCCATCTGCTCCTGGGTGAGGTCGCATTCGTCGATCAGCCTCTGGTAGCCCATCGCGATCTCGATCGGGTCCAGATCCTGTCTCTGGACGTTCTCGACGATGGCTATCTCCAGCATCCCCTGGTCGTCCGCGGTCCTTATGTAGGCGGGAATCGTCTCCATCCCTGCCATGTTGCAGGCGCGGAAACGGCGTTCGCCGCTGATTATCTGGTAGCGCCCGGACTGTGTTTTCCTGACGGTGATTGGCTGTATGAGCCCGAAGGTCCGTACCGATTCGGCCAGTTCCTCGAGGGCTGCCCCGTCGAATTCCATCCTGGGCTGGTAAGGGTTGGGGTCTATCAGTCCGGTCGGAATGCGCATCACGTCGCCGTAGGCCTGGCGCTGCGAAGTGCCGGCGATCTCCTTGTTGACATAGCCGACGGGCTTCCTGACCGGTTCCTTGAAATCGGAGATGTCTCCCAGAAGGGCTCCCAGTCCCTTCCCAAGTCCTCTTTGCGGTTTGCTGCTCATCTTATTATTTCTCGTTCTTTTCAAGTACTTCCCTTGCGAGGTTCATGTAGTTGGACGTGCCGTTGCTGACCACGTCGTAGAGGATGATCGGCTTCCCGTGCGAAGGGGCCTCGCTGAGCCTGATGCTCCTCTGGATGATGGTCTTGAACACCATGTCCTTGAAGTGTTCCTTCAGTTCGTTGACCACCTGGGTGTGGACTTTCGTCCTTCCGTCGAACATGGTGACCACGAATCCCTCGATGGTAAGGTCGGGGTTGACGCCGTTCTCGACCAGGCGGATTGTCTGGAGGAGCTTCCCGAGCCCTTCCAGGGCGAAGAACTCCGGCTGCACCGGGATCATCACCGAGTCGGCGGCGGCCAGTGCGTTGATAGTGATCAGTCCGAGGGAAGGGCAGCAGTCGATGATGATGTAGTCATAATCGTCCCTGACGGGAGCGAGGGCTTCCTTTAGTATCGACTCGCGGTTCTCCTCCTCCAGCAGCTCGATTTCCACTCCCACGAGGTTGATGTGGGAAGGGATCAGCCGAAGGTCGGGAATCTCCGTCTGCACAAGCGCGTCGCGGACATCGATCTGCCCGATCATCACTTCGTAGAGGGTCCTTTTCTGGTCATTGTCCGGCGGGAAGTTCAGACCGGAAGTGGTGTTGGCCTGGGGGTCGGCGTCGATGATCAGGACTTTCTTCTCGAGAACTGCAAGGGATGCTGCAAGGTTGATGGCGGTTGTGGTCTTGCCCACGCCGCCCTTCTGGTTCGCTATTGCTATGACTTTGCCCATGGTGTCACAAATGTTCAATCTACAAAAATAGTCAAAAAATCCCTCTTGTCAAACAGGGTCCACGTCCAGGGCGATATGTCCGGGGTACTTCCTGTCCTTCCCGAACGCTTCCACGGCGGTTTTCAGGATAGCCTTGTTTTCGGAAAGGAACCTGTCCTTGGGGAGCAGTACCCGAATCTTCCGGATGTGTTTCCCCGAGACCATGTCGACCGCGGGGGCGTAAGGGCCGGCGACCTGCACCCGTGAGCGGAACCCCAGTCTCCCGAGGTCCGCGGCCAGGTCCCGGCAAAGGCTTTCAAGCCTTCCGGAGTTGCTGTCCTTGACGACCAGGGCGACTATCCTTGAATATGGAGGATAACCGAACATTTTCCTTTCCTGGAGGAACCGGCTCCTGGTCTCTTCCAGGCCGGCCTTCCCTTCGAGCGCCGTGTAGACGGGGTGCCCGGGCTGGGAAGTCTGGACGACAAACAAGCCCTTGGTGCCCCTGCGTCCGCATCTCCCACGGAACTGCTCAAGCATCTGCAGGGCCTTTTCGTCGGCCTTGTAGTCTTCCTGTCCGAGAAGGGAGTCGGCCTGAAGGACCGCAACCAGCGTCAGGCCGCTGAAGTCGAAACCCTTCGTGACTATCTGGGTCCCGATGAGGATGTCCAGTTCGCCGCGGGAGAATTGCCTTATCACCTCCGACTCGTACCCGCTGCTTCGGGCTGCGTCGCTGTCGAGCCGCGCCACCCGCGCGGAAGGGAAGAGCGCCTTGACCTCCTCCTCGATCTTCTGTGTCCCGGAACCAAGCGGCCTTAGGGAGCCGCCGCACGAGGCGCAGCGCCCTGTGTATTCATAGACCCTGCCGCAGTAGTGGCAGAGGAGCCTTTCGCCGCCGTCCTGGCTCTTGTGCAGGCTCAGCGGGACGTTGCACCTGGAGCACCTCGGGATCTGTCCGCATTCTTCGCACTGGACCATCGGCGCGTAGGCACGCCTTTCCCTCAGGATCACGGCCTGTTCCCCGGCCGCGAGGCACCCTTCGATCCGGGAGATGAGTTTCCTGGAGAAATGACCGACCATCCCGTTCTTGCGGCGTTCCGCTATCGTGTCGATTATCTCGATGTCCGAATCGGCGGCATCATAGTACCTCTGGGTCAGCTGGACGAGGCTGAACCTGCCGGCGCTGCAGTTGTACAGGGATTCCAGCGACGGGGTCGCCGAACCCAGGACCGTGCCTGCCCCGAAGATCCTGGCCATCATGATGGCCGTCTCTCGGGCGTTGTACCTTGGTGCTGGGGAGTCCTGCTTGTAGGAAGAATCGTGCTCTTCGTCGATTATGACCAGCCCCAGGTTCCTGTGCGGCAGGAACACCGCGCTCCTGGTCCCCAGGACCAGGTAGCTGCCCTCGCGGATGAATTCCGCAGTGTCCAGCCTCCTGGCCATGCTCTCGCCTGAATGGCACACCCTCAGAAGTTCCGGGAACATTTCCCCGATCCTTTCTTCGAGCTGCTTGCCGAGGGCGATCTCGGGAACCAGGTAGAGCACGTTCTTTCCGCCCATGAGGACTTCCCCGGCCAGTTTCATGTAGATTTCGGTCTTGCCGGAACCGGTCACCCCGTGGAGGAGTGCCGGCTTCCCGGCGCGGATGCTTTCCTTCACCTTGTCGAACGCCGCCTGCTGCGCCGCTGTCAGGACGATGGAGCCGGCCCTGGCCGCAAGGGCGGAAACATCCAGGGGACTCTTCGAAAGCCTGGCCTGCAAGGCATCCCTTTCCGATTCGTACCTTGCCCTGGTGTCATCCCTTCTGGCAGAGGCTATCTGCTTCTCCTTCCTCTCCAGCCTTTCCTTCAGCCTCGCTGCGATCCTTGCTTTCGCCTCTTCCTCCGCGACCTTCCCAGCCGGGTAGGCTGCCTTATAGACCTCTCCTACCGTACAGAGGTAGTATCCGGCCACCTGCCTCCACAATCCTGTCTCCTCTTCCGAGATCCTGGGAAGCGAGTCCTCGATGGCCAGGGCGGGCCTTATCCGGGAAAGACCGACAGCGGCTGCCTCTTCCCCTGCGTCCGGATCGGTGACCACTCCGATATATTCCTTCCCCGCGAATGCAACCCTGATCCGGTCTCCCGCCACAGCCGGAACGGGACCGTCCCAACTGTACAAAGGCTCCCACTCCAGGCGGAGCGGGATGAGGACTTTTATGTATTGTCTTGCATCCATTGGCGATGCTGTCATTATTTCCTATATTTGCGAATATAGCGAAAAAATCCAAGCAGGATACCATCGCCTGTGCATTTGTCATTTAATCTGATTTGAAAAATGAGACGCTTTACCATCATCATCTGTTCGTGCCTGTGCATGCTGGCATCACTCGCCGCCGCGCCTTCCGCATCTGCTCAGGATGCCGGAGAGGACAGTGCCCCAGATTCGCTCATGGTCGCCAAGTTCTTCAATTTCATGTACGAATCGCGCTTTGACGGCCAGGACGTCATTTTCCGGCGCTGCGCTCCGGGGGAGACAATGACGCTCGGGGAAGTCTTCGACACGCTCGGCCTCCAGGTGCCTGACCGGGCCGTAGTCTGCAGCAAAGGCGAGGACGGCGGCACGTCGGTTTCCGCTCTTGGAGGGGAGGCTGCTTTCCGCGGCTTTGACATCTTTGACAGCCTCAACACCAGCGACAAGGACGGTAAGACCGTTCCCAGGACGGGGGAGAATGTGGTCGTGAGCATGGAGTTCGGCCCGGACGCCCCTTACACTTCAGGCCTTGTCTTCATCAGGAACACCGCAGGAGTGAATCCCAAGGATTTCGTGAGGCTGTCCATGATCCTGTGCCCAAGGGTCGGCGAGGACGACCTTCGCAGTTTCTCTGCCAGCGATTCAGCTCCTTCCACGGGAAGCTGGCTGCTTTCGTTCGAGACCGGAGATGCTTCTTCCTATATGGAGGAATTCAATGAGACGATGGCTTCTATGCTGAGGAAGAACAAGGCCGGAGAAGAACTGAATGACCTTGAATATGCATGCATCCTTGGTGCCGTCGACTTCACCCCCGTACCTGAGGCGCTTTCAGCCGCCGAAGACGGGATAGGCGAAGGACGGTACTTCGATGCAGCCGCCAGCCTGGCAAAGGCCATGGAGGCAGGAAAGTATTACTGGAAAGGCGAAGAAGAGGACAAAAGCCAGTATGCAGACATATGTGCCGACCTTGCCAAGTGCTGGTCCTCCCTGGGTGACACCGAGCTTGCCTGCCGCTACTATGAAGTGGCCTACCTTCTGGACCAGTCCTATGCCATGGAGTATGTCCTTTCGCTTGCCGCGCTTGGGGACATCAGGGCAAGGGGGACCGATGACGAGGAGACTGAGCAGGAATACCGGAAGGCGATAGAGCGTGAAAAGGCCTCGCTTGGAGAGTATTCTCCCGACCTGACCGTGCGTGATGTCGTCTGCAGGGGGCTCGGGATTCCCGGATGCGGGATCCGTTCGATGACGGCCTTCGACATGGCCGGGAAGGTCCTGCGGCGTGAAGAAACCACTGACGGGGCACTTGGCTGCCGCCTTTCCCCTCTTCTCGCTGACGGGAACACCCTTGTGTTCGACTATGACCTTGACTCGGCCCTGACCCGCGCCGACAAATCCATTATGCTCAGGGACAATTCCGTGGTCGTAAAGGTCAAGAAGATCGACGGGGCAGAAAGCCTGTTCCGTCTCAACATCATGGTCCCCAACTTCATCGAAGATGACACCAGGCGGACGATGTTCGATTCAAATAACAGGCCGGCCTCCCTTAGTTTCGTGGTCTCCGGAGCGGACGACACCTTCCCATCCGACCCCGACGGAATCTTCAGCCATGCCATCGAGATCCAGGACCAGGGCTTGTATCTCCAGTCCCTCAAGGCCCTTGACTATGTCCTGAAGTCGCAGAAGGCCTCCGATTACGGAGCAGGGGAGGCTGACATCAGCCACTTGATGGACATCTACTACGAAATCGGCTTCTGCCTCAGCGAACTCAATCTCCTTGACAGGGCTCTCTATTACCAGGAGGTGTCCAGCCAGAGCGGCGTGACGGATTATGTGACCGACTACATCAACTCACTGGTCAACAACCACGACCCTCTCGCGCTTTCCAACATCGAGCATTTCAGCACGGCGGAAATGACCGAAGGAAACCTATCGATGAAGGAGTTCCAGGATTTCCTCAAGAGAAGGAAGGCGTACGCCCTCGTGAACCTTCAGATGTACGATGAAGCCAAGGCGCTTCTCGATGAGATGAAGGGTGACCCTGACCTTGCCCAGTTCGCAAAGTCGGAACTAGAGTACCTGGAGAGCCTCAGGTCGGAATAGGCCCTTTCAGAACCGGAGGGTGACGCTTCCGATGGCGGTTGTTCCGGCTGTCGGGATGAACCCGATCTGGTAGTAGCGGTTGCCGTCGGGATGGCCGCTGGAGGCGCTGATCGCCGAATATACCCACCCGGAAGTGGCTACGTGGGCCCCGAAGATGTTGCTCACGTCCAATCCAAGCTCCAGTTCGCGGAGGAAGCCCTTGAATTTCATGGGATAGCGTAGCGTCAGGCCGGAAAGCGAATAACCAGGCAGGGACCTGTCCTCGTTGGCCGTGTTGTCGAGGTACTGGCGTCCGACGTAGGAAGTGTGCCATGTTGCGCTGAGCCCTTTGATGCTGAAGACCGCGAATCCGTTCGCGATGACGGAAGGGGAGTAGGCAAGGGTGGAATTGTCATAGTGGATGACGGAGGTACCCTTGTCCCAGTCCTCCACGACCTCGTCGAAGTCCTTGATCCTGTTCCTGCTCAGCACGGCATTGGCTTCCAGTCTCATCCAGGGAGCGACCCTGAATCCTGCGGCAAGTTCGACGCCGGCCCTGTAGGAGTCCTTTATGTTGGTGGTCAGGTTCTCTCCGATATCGCTGAGCGCCCCGGTCTGCACGAACTGGTTGGTGTAGTCCATGTAGTAGAGATTGACACCGGCCTGAAGGCGGCTGCCCTGGTACTGCCATCCGGCTTCATAGTCGAACACCCTCTCGGCTTCCGGGGCGGGATAACTTCCGTTGTCCGTGAAATTGTTCCTTTCAGGCTCGCGGTTGCTCATGGCGAACGATGCATAAGCCCTGGAGGCCCCCCAGGAGTAGTTCAGACCGGCCTTCGGGTTGAAGAACCCATATTCCTTGTCGATGTCCAGGACCTGGTTGGCGTAGGTCCCGTCCGGTCCCTTGATGAATTTGTCGTTTATTCCCCATGTCCTGTAGCCGACGTACCGGTACTGGAGGTCGGCGAACAGCGAGAGGTGCTCCCCGAAGGCGCGGGATGCCTTGACGAAGGCGCTGATGTCGTCCTTGCGCGCGTCTGAATCATAGTATTTGTACCTACCTTCGTCGAGAAGGGTGTCGTCGAGCCCCTTGAGCACCGGATAGTGCTTCACGACGGCAGGGTCCGCGACATAGGTCAGGTAGCCGAAATGCCATGCGGAAAACATCTGCGCCGAAAGTCCTCCTGAAAGGTCCCATCCGTCCTTCTTGTAGCTGGCGTTGAAGATGGCTCCTCCTGCATCCTGGTCGAGCCCTTTCTTGCGGATGAAATCAGTCTTTCCGACAGTGCCTCCCGCCTCGTCGGTGAACGCGGCGAAACCGAACTTGGAAAGTTTGTTCTCCGGACGGAACTCGTCGTAGTAACCGTATCCCCATGTGTAATGGAGGGTCACGGTGGCCTTCCACCATTGGCCAAGATTCATGGCGAGGGACAGGATGTTGTGGTCCTGGGTGAAGTTGTCCGTGGTCCTCGGCCATGGAGTACCGTCGTTGAGGCGGTACCGGGTCAGGCCGTAGGTGTCGGTGTCGAGCGATTCGTAGAGGGAGTTGTAACGTCCGAGTCCCTTGGCGTACATGTCGGCGTAAGTCTTGATCCCGGTCTTATTCCCGAAGGTCCCGTCCATCAGCGAGAGGTCGCCCGTGCCGGCCGTCACTCCGTTCCATGCCTGGCCGGTGTGCTCGTAGTTCCCGATATTCCTGTACTTGAGGATGAATCCGCGCCCGAGGTAGGTTACTGCCCCATACCAGGATCCCGAGTTACCCGCCGTCCCGTGGACGAAGCCGTCAGTCCCGGTGTGGTGGTAGGAAGCGTCTACCACGAAATGGTCCGAGACGAGTCCCGAGGAGGTCGAAAAGCCTGTGTTGTAGGTGTTGTAGCTGCCCCAGGAGGCGTTGACCTCGGTGTAAGGGTCGTAGTTGACAGCCTTCGTCCTGAGGGCCACGGACCCGCCGAAGGCACCGTCACCGTTGGTCGAGGAACCTACGCCCCTCTGGACCTGGATGCTTTCCAGGAACGATGAATATCCGTTCATGTTGGCCCAGAACACGCTCTGGTCTTCGGGGGAGTTGAGCGGGACCCCGTCGATGGTGACGTTGATCCTGGAGTCTCCGGCTCCGCGGATCCTCAAGAAGGTGGTGCCGGTACCGACCCCGTTCTCGCTCCACGACATCACACCCGGGGTGTAGGAGAGCACGAGGGGAAGTTCCTTCCCGGTCTTGGAGAAGTCTCCAAGGGTGCTACGGTCCACGTTCGCGACTGCATAAGGAGCGTTTTTCGGTGACCTGACGGCTTCAACGACCGCCTTGTCAAGGGATTCGACCAATGTGGTGTCGGGACGTCCCTGGGCCACGAGAGGAAGTGCCGCCAGCATTGCTGCGGCGCAGGAAAGGATGATTGGATAACGCATAAAAAAACCTCGCATTGATGTTGTACTCCATGCAAGGGGCGGCCGCAAAGACGGCCCGTTGAGAATACGCTTCCCTACGGCGGAATTACCCGCATCAGGTTCATTGGGTATGATCTCAACCGGACTTCAAGGGTCCGGTACCCCCGCTGTTTCGGGTGCAAATATAGCACTCGCGGGCGGATTTTCCAATTAGCGGGAAAAAAATTATCTTTGTAAGACACACGATGCCGTTTTTTATCATAAGTCCTTCCATGAACAGCACCCGTCCCATCATAGCCTTGCTTGCCGCGTCGCTGGCGGCTTTCTCCTTTTCCTGTTCCAGACCCGCCGAAGTCTCGTTCGCCGACATCTCCGCCAGGGTAATGGAGTCGCTTGACGACACCCTCGGCGTCCTTTCAAGGGATGATGCCAGGGCTGTGGGAATATTCCTTGATTCGCTTTCAGCAAAGGTCCAGGGCGGTGACGCGGAGTCCATGCTGCTGGCGAAGGCTTCGTGCGGAGAAATCATCTTCGCGCTGTGGGACAAGTATTCCCGGGACCTGGTCGACAGTGTCACCTTCAAGGAACTGGCCGGGAGGACCGACGCTGTCATGAACGCATGGAAGTCAGGCTTCACCGACGACACCGGAACCGAGTTCTTCCTCTGGAACCTTGCTCCGGTGCTGCCGGATGAAGGCCATGAAACAGAAGAGGATCCGGACGATGGCATGTCGGCCTACAACCTTATGCTGTTCTTCGATTCCACGGACGGTCCCTGCAGCGACATAAAGGTGTTCCTTCCCGGGTTCTACGCCGCCCGTGACGATGTGTCCGTCAACCTGGCGTTCGCGGACGAGGCCGGCGGTCCGTTCTACCTGGGCGGGAGCCAGCCTGTCCTGGCCGACAGCTCCTATGCGGTCTGCGACTTCATCCCTGAGATGGGCGGCTGGGTCGGCTCAGTCCCTCCGTTCGACGTGGACAAGTTCTTCGCTTACGACCGCCTTTTCATAATGAGTACGGATGAAGAGGAAAGATTCGAGTCCTGCACCATCGACCTCCGTTACCTGAAGGATAAGTTCGCCTCGGTCGCGGGCAAGGGATTCGGCGGTTTCTATCCGACCAAGACAAAGGCGCTTGAGGCGGAGCACGAGGCCCTTGCCGCGGAGGCAGAGGCCCTCGGGGAGGTCGCGGCCCAGTCTCCCGCTTCCAGGAAGGCCTGGGAGGAGTTCAGCGGCTTCCTCCTCGGCGGCAGGACCGGGGATGCCGCTTCGTATTACAAATCCAACCAGGATGCCGTCCTGGGGTATTTCAGGATGGCCCGGAGCCGGTCCCGCTTTACCATAGAACTGCTCTATCCGGTGCTTGACGGAAACCTTCCCCGGAAAGACCTGAGGAAGGTCTACCTGCATGCCCTGGAGTCCTGCAAGGCCCTTGCAGATGCGCAGGGTGCCCCTGCCGATTCAACCTTCTCCGGTATGTATGACGAACTGCTCCTTGACATCGAGCATTTCAGGAATGACTGAACCGGTCTGCGAATGACCTGATTATAATCCATTTGAAATAAAGACGACATGGCTGACGAGACAATAATCTTCTCAATGTGCGGAGTGGGGAAGACCCTCCCGAACAACAACAGGACGATCCTCAAGGACATCTACCTTTCTTTCTTCTACGGGGCCAAGATCGGCATAATCGGACTTAACGGATCCGGCAAGTCGACCCTGCTGAAGATCATCGCAGGGGTCGAGAAATCCTACAAGGGAGAGGTCGTCTGGGCCCCGGGCTATTCCGTGGGCTACCTGGAGCAGGAACCTGTGATGGACCCTGGAAAGACTGTCCTGGAAGTTGTCCAGGAAGGCGTTCAGGAAGTGGTGGACGCACTCAATGAGTACAATGAGATTTCCATGAAGTTCATGGAACCCATGGACGACGAACAGATGAACCGCCTCATCGAGCGCCAGGGGGAACTGTCCGAGAAGATCGACCACCTCGGAGGTTGGGAACTGGATTCCAAGCTTGAAAGGGCGATGGACGCCCTCAACTGCCCTCCGCCCGAGGCTATTGTCTCCACTCTCTCGGGAGGAGAGCGAAGGCGGGTGGCGCTCTGCCGCCTCCTTCTCCGTCAGCCCGACGTCCTGCTCCTCGACGAGCCGACCAACCACCTCGATGCCGAGAGCATCCAGTGGCTGGAGGCGCACCTGAGGCAGTACAAGGGCACCGTCATAGCCGTTACCCACGACCGTTACTTCCTCGACAACGTAGCGGGGTGGATCCTCGAGCTGGACAGGGGAGAGGGAATCCCATGGAAGGGCAACTACAGCTCCTGGCTGGAGCAGAAGACCCGCCGTCTCGCCCTTGAGGAGAAGCAGGAAAGCCGCCGGCGCAAGACCCTCCAGCACGAGCTGGAATGGGTGCGGATGGCTCCGAAGGCCCGCCAGGCCAAGCAGAAGGCGAGGCTTGGCGCCTACGAGAAGCTGGCTTCGGCCGATGCCAGGGAAAAGGAACAGAACCTGGAAATCTACATCCCCAACGGTCCCAGGCTGGGCAACAAGGTGATAGAGTTCCACGATGTCTCCAAGGCCTATGGGGACAGGGTCCTGTTCGAAAACCTGTCGTTCTCCCTGCCTCCTGCAGGTATCGTCGGGGTGATCGGCCCGAACGGGGCCGGCAAGACCACCCTTTTCCGTCTGATCATGGGGATCGAGGCTCCGGACGCCGGAACCATAGACATCGGCGAGACTGTCAAGATCTCCTATGTGGACCAGCAGCATCGCAGCATAGACCCGGACAAGACCGTCTATGAGACGATTGCGGGGAATTCCGAGTGGGTAAGGCTCGGAGGACGCGACATCAACGCCCGTGCCTGGGTGTCCAGGTTCAATTTCTCCGGCGCCGACCAGGAGAAACTCTGCGGCGTGCTGTCCGGTGGTGAAAGGAATCGCCTCCACCTGGCCCTGACCCTGAAGGATGAAGGTAATGTACTGCTTCTGGATGAACCTACCAACGATGTGGATGTCAACACTATACGTGCTCTTGAAGACGGCCTGGAGAGCTTCGCCGGCTGCGCCGTTGTCGTCAGCCATGACCGCTGGTTCCTGGACAGGATAGCCACCCACATCCTGGCCTTCGAGGGCGACGGGAAAGTCGTATTCTTCGACGGCAACTATTCCGAGTACGAGGAGAACAAGAAGATGCGTCTCGGGAATGTCGAGCCAAAGCGGTTCAAATACAAGAAACTGATGGATTAAAGGGGCTTTTTTTATTTGCCTTTCCTGATTTATTTGGGTATATTTGCACATTATATGTGCAGTATTCCCCGAATGCACGTTCTTGCCTTTTCAGCGTGACTGGGCAACGGCGAAGCTGTGCACCTGCGGTTCAGAAGACATATTCCTGTCTTGATGAAAATCCCCTGCAAAACCTTCAGCGTCCTTCTGCTCCTGGCGGCATTGACATTTTCCTGCGGCACAAAGAGCCTTCAGGATGAGATACAGTCCATCAAGACCGAGCTGGCCAGGCAGGATTCCCTTATCCGGGAACTCCAGGCCAAGGCTTCGATCACCAAGATTTCCAGTTCCGGCGGGATAGTCAGCCTGGTGTTCGACGACGGCAAGACGCTTTCCTTCGATTCTTCGTCGACCCCTGTCCTGACTGTCGGGAAGGACGGCTACTGGACCATCAACACGGTCCAGACCACGATTCCGGCGACAGGATCGGCTCCCGAAATCAAGATAGGCCAGAACGGCAACTGGTTCATTGCCGGACAGGACACTGGAGTAAAGGCTCCTGCGGCCAGCGGTTCCTCTCTGATGAACGTCATCCTGACCACCGGCTCCGTGGTGTTCTATTTCGCCGACGGTTCCACGGTCACAGTCCCGTTCGAGTACCGGACCTACCTTCCGAAGTATTACGAAGGGCACATAGCCCAGAAGGAGGATGCGGTAGTCCGCCAGCTGAGCGCCGCCGGTAAGGACAATGCCTCGTTCATATTCTTCACTGACTCCCATTGGGGAAAGAACCAGAAGCATTCGCCTGCGATCGTACAGCACCTGATGCAGAACACCGGCATCAACAAGGTCTTCTTCGGCGGGGATGTCATCACGAGCAACAGCCGCGACAAGGAGGCCATGATGAAGCTCGGGCGCGATTTCCAGAAGGCCTTCGCTTTCGCCGGCGACAGGTTCTACGGAATCTACGGCAACCACGACGACAACTCCACCGGCCAGTGGAGCGCTACGGAGTACCATCTCACTGAACCACAGGTATATTCGTTCCTCCAGTCCCAGATGACGGGCGACAACGTCTACTACGAGGATTACTATAACTTCCATGTCGACTTCAGGTCGGAGAAGACGCGTTACATCTGCCTCGACACGGGCCGTTACTACTACGGCATGTTCCGTGACAGGATGCCCGTCACCGCCAGGTTCCTTGCGGATGCCCTGGCGGGAACGCCGGAGGGATGGAACATCGTAATCCTGAGCCACCTGTGGGCGGAAAACACCAGGGTTGACGGCGTGCTTGCCCCTCATATTCCCGCCTGGATCCTCGACCTGCTCGCCATAGCCGACGCGTACAATGCCAGGACGGGCGGCTCTTACAAGTACAAGGACTCCGAGCCTGTCCCCTACGATTTCGCGGGCGCAGCGGCGCGGGTGGTCTTCTGCATGGGCGGGCACAACCATCTCGACGCCCTGCTTTATTCGAGGAAGGGGATTCCCGTGGTCCTGACTACCTGCGATGCAGGTTCCCTGACCTCGAATTCCAATGTCGGCACCATCAATGAGCAGAGCGTGACGGCGGTGGTAGTGGACTATGCGGACAGCACGGTGTATTTCAACAGGGTCGGGCGAGGTGCCGACAGGACCCTGTCTTTCAAGAAGAACTGAATATGGATGCTAAGAAGATAAGGGCGATTGCGCTGTACCTGCCGCAATTCCACCCTACCCCGGAGAACGACAGGTTCTGGGGAGAAGGCTACACGGAATGGGTCAGCGTCGCCGGCGCAAAGCCCCTGTTCCCGGGACACCGCCAGCCGCGGATCCCGAAAGACCTTGGTTTCTACGACCTCAGGCTTCCGGAAAGCCGCATAGCCCAGGCCGACCTGGCCAGGAAATACGGTGTCGAGGGATTCTGCTACTGGCACTATTGGTTCGGGAACGGCAAAAGGATGCTGGAAAGACCGTTCAACGAGGTACTTGCATCGGGCCAGCCGGATTTCCCCTTCTGCCTTGCGTGGGCCAACCACCACTGGTACAAGAAACTCTGGGGGAAGGACCATGTCGACGGGCAGATAATGGTCGAGCAGACCTATCCGGGGGAGGAAGACTACGTCAGGCATTTCTATGAAGTCCTGCCTGCTTTCAAGGACCACCGCTACATCACCGTCGAGGGCAAGCCGCTCTTCGTGGTCTTCGTGCCTTTCGTCACCGAGGAGATGCAGAAATTCCTCTCGGTCTGGAGGGAACTGGCTGTGAAGGAGGGCCTCAAGGGGATTTACTTCGTCCTCCAGTACAAGAATGACTCCGACAAGGCGCTCCATGACAGCTACATCGACCTTGGGTTCGACGGGGTCAACCCTTGCAACCTCCTGCATGTCCACTCTTCGCAGTCGCGTCTTGTCCGCGGCATCCGGAAGGCCGGACAGAAGTACCTCGGCATCCCTCGCGTGTACAGCTACAAGAGCGCGATAAAGGACTATCTCAACGAGGACGTGGTCCGCGAGAACATATTCCCCACCGTCTTCCCGAACTGGGACCACTCTCCGCGTTCCGGCAGGAATGGGATCATAATCAAAAACTCCACCCCGGAGCTTTTCAAGGTCCATTGCAAGGAAGTTTTCTCGGCCATAGCCCACAAGCCTTACGACAAGAGGATAGTGTTCATAAAGTCCTGGAACGAGTGGGGCGAGGGCAATTACATAGAGCCGGATCAGGAGTTCGGCTGCGGTTTCCTCCAGGCGCTCAAGGAGGCTATCGACGAATTTGAAGAAAAAGCGTAAAGGCATGGCTCGCAGGTCGCTTGGATCACTGTTGTCTTCGGTGCGCAGGCATCTTTATTCCTGGCGTGTGGGAAGGCGTTTCAAGTCTTTCGGCAAGGGTGCTTCGATATTCCCGGGCGCGCAGCTCGGAGGAGTCCGTTTCATCGAACTGGGCGAAGGCGTTTCTGTCGGAAGGCGGGCGATAATCACTGCCTGGCCGATGCCGGGTAAGGATCCAGTCCTCAAGGTAGGCGACAGGACATGCATCGGCGGGGGCTGCCACCTTACAGCGATAAACCGCATCGAGATAGGCGCCGACGTCGCCATTGGCGAAGGCGTCACCATAACGGACAACTCCCACGGCCGTGTGGAGAGGTCCGAGCTGGACGTCCATCCTTTCAGGAGGCCTCTCGTCTCAAAGGGACCGGTCCTCGTCGGGGACTGTGTCTGGATCGGGGACAAGGCTACAATCCTTCCCGGCGTGACCATTGGAAAAGGATCCGTCATAGGAGCCAACTCGGTGGTGACCAAGGATGTCCCGGATTATTGCATGGCCGCCGGCAATCCGGCGGTAATCTTGAAGAAACTGGAGGAGTAAACGGTTGGCTGAAAGCCTTAAGCAGAAGACCTTCAAGGGAATGGTCTGGACGACGGCGGCCAAGTTCGCCGTCCAGGGCTTCAATTTCATCCAGGGCATCATCCTGGCAAGGCTTCTGGATCCGAGCGATTTCGGATTGATCGCGATGGCGGGAGTGTTCACAGCTATCTCGGCCACCTTCGTGGACTCGGGCTTCTCCAACGCCCTTGTCAGGAACAAGGAAAGGACGGAGATGGATTACTCCACCACTTTCGTCACCAACGTGGCGTTGTCCCTGTTCTTCTGCCTGCTCCTGTGTGCCTGCTCGGGGCTGATCGCGGATTTCTACCATCAGGACAAGCTCCGCAAGATAGTGATCCTCTGCGCTTCGCAGCTCTTCCTCGGCTCCATCAATGCCGTGCAGGGAACCAGGCTGACAATCAACCTGGATTTCAGGACCAAAGGGATCATCAACGTGATTTCCGTCGTGATCACCGGCCTGGTCACGATAGCGATGGCGTTCATGGGCTACGGGGTCTGGTCGCTGATCTACCCCCTTTTCTTCAAGATCGTCCTCGAGTTCTTCCTTTACAGGTATTTCCAGCACTGGTTCCCGAAGCTCCAGTTCTCCTGGGAGTCGTGGAAGAAGTCTTTCTCATTCGGCTCGAAGCTGCTGCTCTCGTCGCTGATATATACGGTATATCATAACATCGCCCCAATTATAATTGGCAAGAAGTACACTGCGGCTGATTTAGGGTATTATAATAAAGCAGAAGGATATGCTGCACTACCCGCAAAAACGGTCAATCAAGTACTAAGTGGAGTTTCATTTCCGGTTCTCGCTGAAGTTCAAGATGATTATGAATCTCTTCAGTCAGTTTACCGGCGGCTCATACGTCTGTCGGCTTATGTGGTTTTCCCTTTGATGATGGGAATCGCAGCCTTGGCCAGGCCTCTGGTTATATGTCTTATTACGGAGAAATGGAGCCAGAGCATATTGTATCTCCAAGTTGTCTGTTTTTCGTTGATGTGGCATCCAATCCACGCTTTGAATATCAATCTTCTTCAAGTCAAAGGTCGATCTGATTTATTTCTCAGGCTCGAAATCCTGAAAACTATTGTTGGAATTACGATTTTATTCATAACAGTGCAAATCAGTTTGTTGGCTATGTGCGTCGGACAAGTTGTCAATTCTCTTTTTGCGCTTTTGATTAATACATTCTACACCGGAAAGATGATCGATGTGGGCTTTTTCAAGCAGATGAAGGACCTTCTTCCGTCCTTTCTATATTCGGTTTCGATGGGCGCTGTCATCTGGTTCTGCATCAAGCTTGTACCCAACCTCTGGGTCCAGCTTGCGGTCGGCATCGCCGTAGGTGCCGCCTATTATCTCAGTGTCTCGAAACTGACCCGTTCTCCGGAACTTGACTATGTAGTCCAGCTTCTGAGAGAGAATGTCCTTCCCAAGTTGAGGAAAAACAAGTAAACATGGATAGCAAAACCATCACGGTCACATCTCCGCTGCTTCCGGACCTGGAGGAGTTCCACGGTCTTCTCGAAAAGATCTGGGACAGCAAATGGATCACCAACAACGGCAGTTTCCACAAGAAACTGGAAGCGGCCCTTGCAGAGTATCTCAAAGTGCCTTATGTGAGCCTTTTTACCAACGGGACCCTGCCTTTGATAACGGCACTGCAGGCCCTTCATGTCACTGGTGAGGTGATAACAACTCCCTACAGTTTCGTGGCTACTACCCATGCACTCTGGTGGAACGGGATAAAACCTGTATTCGTGGACATAGAATGGGAGACCGGCTGCATGGATCCTTCGAAGATCGAGGCCGCCATCACTCCAAGGACCACCGCGATCATGCCTGTCCATGTCTACGGCAAGCCCTGCGACACGAAGGCCATCAAGGAAATCGCTGACAAGTACGGCCTGAAGGTGATCTACGACGCCGCGCATGCCTTCGGTGTGGAAGTGGACGGGGAGAGCGTCCTCAATGCCGGCGACATGTCGACCCTGAGTTTCCACGCGACCAAGGTCTACAATACAGTGGAGGGGGGAGCGATGGTGATGCATGACGAGGCCACCAAGAAACGGATCGACTATCTGAAGAATTTCGGCTTCGCCGGCGAGACGGAAGTCGTGGCGCCGGGTATCAACAGCAAGATGGATGAGATACGTGCCGCCTACGGGCTGCTGAACCTCAGGCAGGTAGATGCCGCCATAGATGCACGCCACAAGGTCGCAATCAGGTATCGTGAGGCTTTGAAGGACGTGGAAGGAATATCCTTCTGGAACGACCTTCCGGGAGTGAGGCACAACTATAGCTATTTCCCCATATTCGTGGATGCTGCCAGGTACGGGATGACAAGGGACGAGCTTTATTTCAAGATGGAGGAACGCGGGGTGCTTGGACGCAGGTATTTCTATCCGCTCATCAGCACCTTCTCGACCTACCGCGGCCTGGAAAGCGCCGCGCCTTCAAACCTTCCCGTGGCTACCAAAATGGCAGATGAGGTGATTTGCCTTCCGATGCACCATGCTTTGAGCGAGGCTGACCTGGAGCAGGTAATTGATTGCATAAATGTCAACAGATAATTCTATCATTCGAAGTGTCGTTGAGTCTTCAGCTTCGCTTTATTTCAGAAGCCAGGTTGAAGATTCTATAATTGGGAATAAAGCAATTGTTGGAGATTCAAGCAGGGTTATTTCCAGCAATATAGGTGATTTTGTTAGGATAGATCGGAATAACCTTATTTATCATTCGAAAATAGGACGCTATTCCTATACTGGTCCTTTCGATTTGATTTTTAAGGTATTAATCGGAAGTTTTACATCTATTTCTTATGGTGTTACAATTGGCCCCCCAGAGCATGATTACACAATATTGACTACCCATCCTTTTCTTTATGATTCACGGTATGAAATCTTTTCCAAGGAAGAGGTTATGATTTCACATAAGTTTGAGTCCCCGATAGAAATTGGTTCTGATGTGTGGATAGGGTGTAATGCAACCATATTAAGGGGATGTCACATTAGACATGGCGCTGTCGTAGGTGCAAATTCATTGGTAAAAGTTGATGTTCCTCCATACGCAATAGTGGCGGGTTGTCCTGCTAAACTTATCAAGTTCCGGTTTCCTGAGAAAAAAATACAAGAATTATTAGATTTAGGGTGGTGGAATTGGAGCGTAGAAAAGATAAGAGCAAATAGTTATTTATTCATCGATGAACATCCTATTAACCTCTGCCGGTAGGCGATCATATATTGTTGATTATTTTAAAAATTGCGTGGGCGTAGATAAAGTATACGTCTCGAATAGTGTTTACACCATAGCATGTAAGCGTGCTGATGACTTCTTTATTTCACCACTGATCTATTCAGATGAGTACATACCCTCTATAATTGCTAATTGTAAGGAAAAAGGTATTACTGTTGTCTTGTCATTGTTTGATATTGATCTACTTGTCTTGGCTAAAAACGAAAGTTCCTTTTCAGACGCTGGTATTGAGCTTGTTTTAGCCCCATCCTCTTTTATAGATATTTGTAATGACAAGTGGAAAACATACAAGTTTATCAAAGCGTTAAAACTAAAAACCCCTAAAACTTATATTACAGTTGATACTGTTGTCGAAGCTGTCAAGCGTGGGGAAATTCGTTATCCCCTTATTATGAAACCGCGCTGGGGGATGGCTTCAATGGATATTTATACAATCGATGATGAGGAGGAGTTGAGAGTCCTGACGAATAAATGCAAAAAAGATATTTTCAATTCATATTTGAAGTATGAATCCTCGATGACAGAGGCTCAAGCTATTGTTTATCAGGAAAAAATATCGGGAAATGAATATGGGCTGGACATTTTGAATGACCTTAATGGGAACTATGTTGCAACTTTTGCTAAACAAAAATTAGCGATGCGTAGTGGAGAAACTGATTTAGGACTAACTTGCGAATCATCTCCTTTCGAAACACTTTCCCGAACAATCGCAGAAAACAGTCATCACCACGGCATCTGCTCATTAGATTGTTTCATGACAGAGATGGGAGTGTATGTTATAGAGATGAACTGTCGGATTTCAAGGCATTATCCTCTCTCATATCTCGCAGGTTTCAATTATCCTCAGTTATTGGTCGACTGGATAAACAATAAAGAAACAAATCCAGATTTATTACAATACAAAACCGGTCTATATATAGTTAAAGATCTTGTGCCAACAGTTCTTTGAGTAAAGCATTCTGAGATAATCTACTTACTACAGTGCAAAAAAAAACGATATATCATCTACTTCCTGCGGAGATGATTCATCTTTGCCCATCGATAATTAAAGAAACGGTTCAAAGCACATCATTTAGCCATTATTTCATTCTTTATCTGACAGATAATAATCAAGGTAAAACTAGGCTATTCTATGAAGAATTGTTTGTTAGTTTAAAACTATCTGATTATGCGTTTATAGATGAATCCTATGAAGTCAAACGATTCAGACTGATTATCCATAATCTTATTTCCCCTCGTGTTCATAGAGTAACGACTATTCATCAAGAAAGACTGTATTCTTACTTGCTAAATTTTTCTGGAGCTACACTACTTGTTCACGGAGAGATTTCTTTTTATGGTGACGGGATATATGAGATATTGGCATCATTAAGAAATACGAGATTTGCATGGGTCTGTTGGGGAAAGATTCCAGATCCTGTTTATTCTCCGTGGTATAAGTTCCTGACTTTAAGCTATCGCAAAGAACTCTTTTTCAGAAGAATCTCTGAGGTTGTCTGTTTGACACCGGAGGATAAAAAGAGAATAGAAGAGAGGTTTCATCCTTCACTCGTTGTTCATTGCCCATATAAGTCGAGGTTACCAGAGAGTCTATTTATCAAGAAGTCAAATAAAGTACTTGTTGGGAACAGTGGCCATTATTTAAAGAGTTATTATGGTATTATCGGCAAATTAAGTCGTTTCAAAGACTTAGACATAACATTTATGCTCCCCTATGGTAATCCTGATAAAAGTAGTTTGGCAGCATTTAAAGATTATACCTTATCAATATGGCCTTATTCATCTCATTTCTGGGAGGACGTTGTTGATTTTGATGAGTATCGTAGAAGGATTTCTAGTTTTTCTGTCTATATATGCGGCGCAGAAAGACAAACTGGGATTGGGGCGGTTAAGTCTAGTGTTCTTGGCGGACTTAAAGTTTATCTGAATGGCAATAATTATAATAATTTCAGGGAAATGGGTTTGTCGGTACATGAGATCAAGGAATTAGATACTCTTGAATCTCCGGGCGATTTGTTCTATGAAGAGGATGCTGTATTTGATAACAATAGACGGGCGCTAGCTTCATTTTATGATTATGAACGAACTTCCCAAGCCTGGGAATTTGTTTATTCTCACCTATTTAAATCATGATTTCCATCATTATCCCTATATATAATGCAGCCAAGACTCTTTCCACATGTCTTGATAGTATTGTTTGTCAAGAGTATTCTGATTATGAAGTCTTGTTGGTTGATGATGGAAGTAAGGATGAATCTGCTGAAATATGTGCTGACTATTGTCAGCGGGATCGACGCTTTCATTACATTCATAAGGGAAATGGTGGCGTATCATCTGCGCGGAATGTTGGCCTAAAAAATGCGGCGGGTGAGTTTATAGCATTTATCGATGCAGATGATTGGGTCAAGCCTCAATATCTTACACACCTAACTGCGACTCCTTTTGCTGACATTTCAATTATGGGGCTTACGCATTTTGGCGTAAATGATAAAGTATATGCCCCAAAGGTTATTGGAGTATTCACGATTGTTGATCATCTCCCCGAATTATTATCTGATATTAGCTCCGACAGATTCTACTGGTATCCATTTGGAAAGTTATTTCGGTCGAGTATTATCAAGCAGGAGAATCTTTTTTTTGACGAAAGGATGTTTTATTCGGAGGATACTCTTTTTGTGTTTCAGTATTTGTCGAAAGCTACAGATATCTCGTTGTTAAGTTCTGCTGATTACATGTACAATTTACCTTCTGAAGATCGTGCGTCAAAGTTTAGAATGGATTTTACACAGTTTTCTGTTCATTATAAGTTGATGAATGATTCTGTTACAGCTTTGGAAAAGAAATGCAATGCAAAGATAAATGAAGTTAGATATAATATAAATAGAAGACTATCCCGTTGTTTCATTTCCTATTTCAAAAGTATTAAGGAATATTCTCTGTTTAAAGATGTTCGGCAACAGTGTCTATCAACGCCAGAAAGTGAGCGGATGCTCTCAAATCTGATAACGACACATCTCGGAATTAAGACAAAGGCTTTAAAGTATACCCCATTTTTGATGTTCTTGTATGAACGCATCCGGACAAAATATGAGATATGAATCTTTATTGACATGATTGATTTGAACATTAATCTCCCGGATGGCTTCCTTGACGAGGAGGTGCGTTGGGATTTCACTGTCTCAAGGCAGATGAAGGAAATCTGGGCGGTAGAACTTGACATGCTTGCCCAGTTGGACCGGATCTGCAGGAAACATGGATTGACATATTTCGCCACGGGGGGCACTCTCCTTGGCGCCGTACGGCACAAAGGATTCATTCCCTGGGACGACGACATCGATGTCGGCATGATGAGGGATGACTATGAAACCCTCTGCAAGGTCGCTCCCGCCGAGCTCTCCGATCCTTATTTCTTCCAGACGGAATACACCGATCCCGGCTGCATGCTTGGCTTTGCCAAGATAAGGAACAGCCGTACCACCGGTATGCACAAGTACGAATTCGAGTCCAAGTACGGCTACAACCAGGGGATTGCAATAGACATCTTCCCGTTCGACAATCTCCCGGAGGATGAAGGATTGCGGAATAGTCAGGTCGACCGTGTGATGGAACTCAAGGACAGGGCTAAGTACTGGATCACATGGACGAAGTACAGGAACGAGAAGGTCAACACTTCTTCCCTGAAGGTAAAGGTCAAGAACCTTGTGATCAAGATGTTGTCAAGCCTTTTCCTCAAACGGTCGCACTCCTTGTACACCGAGTTCGAGAAAGAGTGCCGGCGCTTCGATGATGAAAGGACTGAGCGCAAATCAATGATCAGTTTCATGCCCGACAACCGGAAGCTGGACATTCTCGAGGCGGACTACCATGAGTTCACCAGGGTACCCTTCGAGTTCATGACCATACCAGTCCCGGTCCAGTTCGACCATGCGCTGACCATCCAGTACGGAGATTACATGAAACCTGTGAAGGGTGGAGCCTACCATACTTCTGCCATTTACGATACATCGAAATCCTATAAAGAATACCTTTAAAAATGAAAAGAGTCATTACCTACGGAACCTATGACCTTCTGCACTACGGCCACATCAATCTCCTGAGGAGAGCAAAGGCTCTTGGAGACTATTTGGTAGTCGTCCTTTCTACGGACGAATTCAACTGGAACGAGAAGCAGAAGAAGTGTTATTTCCCCTACGAAGTCCGCAAGGAGATGCTGGAGGCAATCCGCTATGTGGACCTTGTCGTCCCTGAGACATGCTGGGAGCAGAAACGCACCGACATCCACAAGTACGACATCGACATCTTCGTGATGGGAGACGACTGGAAGGGTAAGTTCGATTTCCTCAAGGAAGAAGGGGCGGAGGTCGTCTATCTCCCTCGTACCCCGGAGATCAGCACGACCCAGATCAAGGCCGATCTTAAGAAGTAACCCGCAAATTGTCAGGAGCAGTGGAGAAAGACTGTAAGCCGGTCGTAGGTTACCTTAGCGGCACGTTCGACCTTTTTCACATAGGGCATCTGAATATCCTGAAAAGGGCCAAAGAGAACTGTGACTACCTTGTTGTAGGAATACACAGGGACGGCTCCCACAAGGGCAAGTTGTTTGAGGCGTGTGCAAGGAATGCAGGATGGCTGAACATGGCATTCGGTTTCCTTGGGGCGCTTACCTGGGAGCTCTATCTCCTGCATGAAACTTTCATACTGCGTTATGTGAAAGGTTTCGTGGACATCCCTGTTTTGCAGATGTTCTTGAGCATTGCACTGACAATCCCGATCGCCATGATCGTGGACAGGCTCTCAAGATGGATACGAAGTAAAATATGAAGCCATGCCCAAAGTCTCTGTGATAATCCCGGTCTATAAGTCTGAACCTTATATCCGCAAATGTGCGGAAAGTCTGTTCGGCCAGACACTTGCCGACATGGAGTTCGTCTTCGTGGACGATGCTTCCCCCGACAGGAGCATCGAGGTGCTCGAGGACGTACTGGACGCATTCCCTGACAGGCGGTCCCAGGTCAAGGTCATACGGCATGGGAAGAATTCCGGTTTGGCTGCTGCAAGGATAACTGGCCTGAAGAATGTCACCGGGGACTTCGTCGGCTGTTGCGACAGTGACGACTATGTCGATCCCCAGATGTACAGCCTGCTCCTCGAAAAGGCGGAATCCGATGGCTGCGACGTGGTGATATGCAACTACTACAGGACCTTCGAGGACCAGGTAAGTGTGAAAAGGCAGCAATTCACCCAGGACGCTCTCCCCGCCATGATGATGGAGCGGATGAGCTGGAGCCTCTGCCCGAAGATTACTCTCCGTTCCTTGTACGATGGCGTGGCGTATCCTGCCGGGGACATGGGCGAGGACATGGTCCTGACGGCCCAGACTACCTACCGGGCGAGGAAAATAGGTTTCGTCGACAGGCCTCTCTATTACTATGTGACCAATGAGACTTCCATCTGCAATGTTCAGGGAAAGGAAAACATCCTGGGCAGGTTCCGCCAGTCGAAGGCGAACGTGGACATCATCCTGGGATTCATAAGGGAGAACTCTATCTTCCCCGAGAACTCTTCGGAGGTTATAAACCTCAAGTACCATGTCCGGATGCACCTGATGAGGCTCATCCAAGAGAAAGAAGTGTACCGTCTCTGGCGTTCCACTTATCCTGAGATCGACTGGAAGATTCTGTTTGCCAAGAAGATAAGCCGTCGCCGGAAACTCAATTTCCTGGCTGTGTATTTCAGGGTGTACACCCTCCTGAACCGTTCGATGTAGCCCTCCCCTCAAATGAAAACCGTCGCGATAGTTGTTGCTTTCAACCCTTCCGGGGAGGAGTTCCTCGGAAATCTGAGGTCATATGCTCCATTCGTGGACAAAGTCCTTCTTTGGAGGAATTCGGAACTTGGCTTCGACATCCCGGAGGACCTCGAAGGGAAGGTCGAAGCCTGCGGGGACTGCAGCAATGCTTATCTCGCGAAACCCTACAACCATGCGTTGCGCTGGGCGATGGACAACGGTTTCGACTACCTCCTGACGATGGACCAGGACAGCCGTTGGAGCGACTTCGGTGCTTTCCTAGGCAAGGCCCTTTCCCTTCATGAAGACGATGTGGCGATCTATGCTCCCAACCCCAACGGGCAGTTCCCTGTGGACCGGGATATCCTTTCGGTCGATTTCGTGATGACAAGCGGCTCCCTCTGCAATGTCAAGGCATGCTCGAGGCTGGGAGGTTTCAGGGAGGATTACCAGATCTACTGGCTGGACAGTGAGTTCTGCTGCAGGGCGGTCCGCAACGGCTTTTCGATAAAGGTCCTGACCGGAAGCTACTTGAAACACCAGCTGGGCCACGGCAGGAAGATCGCCTTCGGGTGGACGACTGCCGACTATTCGCCCCAGGTGTACTATTTCATCTTCCGGAACATGTTCTGGATGAGGCGCGAGTACAAGGACAATCCCTGCCTGAAAAGCATAATCCATTATTCGCTGCACTATTTCAGGGGCATCCTGCTTGGAGAGAAGCAGAAGGGCAGGAAGTTCGCAAGCATATTCAAGGGCATCCGGCACGGCCTTTTCGGCCGGTTCGACTGGCGAGGACCCGTCACGGCATGAAGCACGCATTCCTCATAATCGCCCACGGCGGCTTTGACCAGCTGCAGGTCCTCCTGGACCTGCTGGACGATCCGCGCAACGACATCTTCCTCCATGTGGACAGGAAGGCGGGCCAGCTGCCGGAGTTCCGTCTTTCAAGGGCGGGGCTCCACGTCCTGCAGCAGAGGCTGGACGTCCGATGGATGGACGTGAGCATGGTCAGGTGCGAGTTGCTGCTGTTCGGGGAAGCACGGCGGAACGGCCCTTATGCGCGTTACCACCTTCTTTCCGGGGCGGACCTGCCGATAAAGTCCAACGACTGCATCCATTCTTTCTGCGACGGCAATCAGGAGAAGGAGTTCGTCGGCTTCGTCCCTCGGGAGCGTACCATGGAAGCACGGTTCGACCGTTACCACTTCCTGACCCGGCGCTACAAGTCGGGATCCGTCTGGGTGCGTGGTTTCAGGAAGGCCGCTGAGGCAGTGGCAAACGCCCTGCTTCCTTCGCGTACCAGCGCCGGAGAGATCCGGAAAGGCACCCAGTGGGTGAGCGTGACCGATGCCTGCGCCAGGCTCCTCCTGGACAATGAAAAGGCCATACTGCGACGCTGCTCCCACACCAAATGCCCCGACGAGTATTTCATCCAGACCTGGCTCTGGAATTCTCCGCTTCGGGAGCGCATCTACTGCACCGACGATGAGTTCAAAGGCTGCCTTAGGGCGATAGACTGGGAAAGGGGAGGACCGTACACCTGGGGTGCCGATCCCTCCGACCTTGGTGCCCTGATGGCGTCGGAGGCTCTTTTCGCCAGGAAGTTCGACATGGGAAGGTATCCTTCCATAATCAAGGAAATATGCGAAAGGTTGACAAAGAAGAACTGAAAAGTATCCAGCTTGAGATCCTGGACGACATCCATGCATTCTGCGAGAGCAGTGGCATCGGCTATTCCATCAGTTTCGGCACCCTGATCGGTGCCCTCCGCCATGGTGGCTACATCCCATGGGACGACGACATCGACCTGATGATGGAGCGCGACGACTACGAGCGCTTCATCCGGACATTCCGGTCCGACAAGTGCGAGGTACTGGAACTCCGGAAGGCCGACTGGTGCAACGAACTGTTCGTCAAGGTGGTGCGTAAAGGTACCATGATGAAGGACACTGTCTTCGGGAGGGAACTCTGGGGCATAAACATCGACATCTTCCCGATGGACATGTTCCCAGCCGACGCCGAGCACACAGTCTGTGACGAGATACGGCGGAAAAGGGAGCTTCTCGCCGCCATAGCCCCGTATTACAAGACCTTCCCCCGGGGCCGCGAAAGAACCAGGTGGCACCTCAAGTACCTTGCGAAGAGGGTCCTGAAGCCGTATTTCCACAGCATCCTCCACCTCAAGGCCGGGATCGACTCCCTGGCTTCATCGTACAAAGGACAGGAAACTCCCCTGGAAGGCGGAATGCTCGGCGGCTACCTATTCCGCGAAGTGATGGAGAAGGAGGTGTTCCGCGGAGGCTTCACCGATCTCGTGTTCGAGGGCCGGAAGTACAAGGCCATCGCCGGCTACGACCGTTTCTTGAGACATGTATATGGTGACTATATGCAGCCCCCCCCCGTTGAAAAAAGGGTCTCGGTGCATTATTACGACGCTTACGTACTTGACTGAGATGAAGACGGTCCCGATAGTATTTGCCTTTGACAACCGGTTCGAGATGCCGGCAGGAGTCTGCCTTACTTCCTTGCTTGAGAATGCGGCTCCGGACACTTTCTACGACATATTCATCCTGCACGGATCAGGCTCCGACTTCTCTTCTTCCAGGCTGAACGACCTCCCGGGAGTCTATCCCAACTGCCGGCTTACATTCCGCGACGTCGAGGGAGCCTTCTCCGGGGCCCATGAGATCCGCGGCATAACTGAAGCGACCTATTACAAGCTGATCGTCCCGGACGTGCTGCCCGAGTACGACAAGGTCCTCTACTCGGACGTCGATGTGGTCTTCCGCGAGGACCAGGCCCGTTTCCTGGAGACCGATCTCGGCGACAACTATTTCGCAGCTGTGGACAACTGCTCCGCCCTCAGGCCCGAGGCCCGTGAATATGTAGCCTCGCTCGGCCTCGACCCGGCCAGGGGCTATTTCTACGCAGGCAACCTCGTTATCAACGCCGCCCTGCTGAGGTGCGACGCCATGACCGACGTCTTCCGCGAGATGGGGAAGAAGAAGTATTTCCAGCAGGACATGGACATCATGAACATCGCCTGCAACGGTCGCATCCTGCCCCTGGACCCGTCGTTCTGCATGACCGTCCAACTCTACTACCTGATGATGAACAAGCCCCGCGAGTTCGCCGCCTTGTTCCCCGAAGAAGTGACAAGGAGGGCCCTCAGGCAGGGCATCGTCCACTACAACGGCACCAAGCCATGGCGGAAAGCCTGCCTCAACATGGACATATGGTGGGAGTACTACCGCAAGTCCCTCTGGTTCGACGAGGAGTTCTGCTACAGGTTCTGGGACGATGAGTCCCTGCTCCTTGACAGGCTGACCCTGTCCAAGCGGCTGAAGCTCCTGCTCAGGTACCCTTACGACAGGAAGCACGTAAAATGACAGCACGGAAAAACGACTACCATTCATGTTAAAGCCAGTCTCATTCTTCAGGTTCTTCTTCATCATGGTCCTTGCCATGTGGCACTTCAATTATGTGCCCATAGGCCTGAAGTGCGGCTATGCCGTCGTCGAGTTCTTCTTCATCCTCTCCGGAGTGTTCATGTACAGGTCTTTCAGGAAGAAGAACCTCCCTGTCGTGGAGTACGGTATCGGCAGGTTCAAGCGCTTCGCACTGGAGGTCTATCTCTGGCTTTTCATCCTGATCCTCATGCGGACCCCCGGGCTGGTCGCCAACCATCCGGTCTCTGAAGGCCTCCAGCACGTCCTCTGGGAGGTGCTCCTCCTGAACCAGGTGCTGCCGCTGCACGACAGCATCTCCAACTTCAACACCCCGACATGGTTCCTCTGCGTGCTCCTCTACGCCAGTGTGTTGGTGTATTCCTTCCTCAAGGTTAAGGACCTGGGCCTGAAGTTCATCCTCCCGGCCCTGATATTCGGAGGCTACTGTTTCCTGCTCCACTGTTCGCCTTCCCTCGAGCAGTGGGCCGACGGCCATTCGATGATCCGCGGCATGGCCGGCCTGTCGGTCGGAGTCATGCTCGGCTGGTACATGGAAAACCGCCCTGGGCATTCTGTCGTACTTGATGCAGCCTCCCTGGTGGCCTTCCCGCTGAGCGTCTTCCTGATGTTCCTGGACAACGTCAACGGCTTCCTTTTCGTCGTCCTGTTCTCCATCGTCATAGTGCAGGCTTTCGATCCCCGGTCTTTCTTTTCCAGGATATTCAGGAACGAATTGTGGAACAGGCTCGGAGGCATCTCCTTGCACATATTCATTGTCCACACCCTCGTAAAGAGGACGTATTTCGTGCTCAACCCGCATCTTCACCTCTCCGGCGCCCTTTACCTGGCGTGCTATCTTGTCACTGTGCTCGTGGTCGCGTTCGCCTACAAGTTCGTCTGCGACCGCATCAGGGGCAGCCGTCCATTCAAGAAACTGCTCTCATAGCCTTCCAGTCCCATGAAATCCGCTAAAGGCACATTCCGGATCCTGCGGTCGATTATCCCGACCGTCTGGTTCAATTTCCGCTATCTCCCTTTCAGGCAGGCTGTGAAGCTGCCCATCCTGCTCTACAAGCCCCGTTTCCACTCATGCAAGGGGAAGGTCTCCCTCGGCGACGGTCCCGTGCGCCCCGGGATGGTGAGGCTCGGATTCCTCATCGAGACCGTTTACCCGAACTCTGGCTTCCTCTGGGACAATAGGGGAGGAGAAGTGGTCTTCCGCGGGAACTGCATCATCGGGAACGACTCAAGGATAAGGGTCGAGGAAGGAGGCCGGCTCGAATTCGGCGACGGAGTGCTCTGCACGGCCTCCCTGAAGCTGGTATGCCACCGGAGCGTCACCATCGGCGACAAGGTCCTTGTAGGCTGGGAGAACACCATCGTCGACACCGACTTCCACCGGATCAAGGACGAGTCCGGAGCCTTTGTCGGGACCGCCGTCGCACCGGTCAGCATTGGCCACCATTCCTGGCTGTGTTCGCAGGTGCTGACTCTCAAGGGGACGGCCATTCCGCCTCGCTGCATAGTCGCGGCAAGGTCGGTGCTGAACACCTTATACCAAGTCCCTGAGTGCTCCCTGCTTGCGGGGGCCCCGGCGCGGCTCGCAAGGCAAGGCGTCTGGCAGGACATCGACGACCCCTCTACCAATGAACTCGGATAAGCCTCTCGTCTCAGTAGTCGTGCCCGTGTACAAGGCTTCCGCCACCATCGAAAGGTGCGTGCGGAGCCTCATGGAACAGACCTACCGGGAGATCGAATTCGTCTTCGTCGACGATGGTAGCCCCGACGACTCGGTCGGGAAGATCCGTTCTGTCGCAGCCTGCTATCCGGACCGGAAGGTCCTGGTCGTCGGGCAGGAGAACCAAGGCGTCTGCGCCGCCCGCAGGAAGGGAATGGAGTACGTGACGGGCGACTTCGTCCTCCAGGTCGATTCCGACGACTGGGTGGAGGAGAGGATGGTGGAGAGCCTGGTCGGCTGCATGCTGCGGACCCGGGCGGACATCGTCTACTGCGACTATTTCCTTGAATATCCGGACAGGACGGAGACTGTTTCCGAGAAGGAATATGCGGCCCCGGAGGATCTGTACAGGGACCTTTACAACGGCGTGGGCTTTCACGGTTACTACTGGAACAAGTTGATACGCAGGTCCCTTTTCGACAGCGTCCGGGCCTGGCCGGCCTTCGGCATGAGGGACGACCTCGTCGTAGTGGCCCAGCTTCTTGCTGCGTCGCGTTCAACCGTTCATCTCCCGGAGCAGCTCTACCATTACCGGATGTCTGTCAGCGGTTCCATCACCAGCGGCAAGGTGCGGAAGCAGAAGTTCGAATCGTCCGAGAACATGGCCCTGCTCCATGAGTCGCTATACGGCCCGGTCGATCCGCCCACCGCGGCGGGTGGTATCATGGCTTCAAGGGTGCTTGCCCTTCGCGCATGCTGGTTCGCCCTTGCGGCAAGGAATTTTGGAATATTCGGAAGATACCCTTATATTGCAAGGATGCTACGTTCGCTGAAACCTTCCGGAGAGTACGGTTTCAGCGTCGCCAAGCAATGGATCATGAAACTCGCAGCCCTTTTCCTGTGATGCCTAAAGTCAGTGCGATAGTCCCTTTCTACAATGTCGAGCGCTTCATTGGCAGGTGCGCGGAATCACTTCTGTCCCAGACAATTGACGACCTCGAGATCATTTTCGTGGACGACGCCTCCCCGGACGGCAGCCGCGCAGTCCTGGAGGAAGTGATCGCCAGCCATCCTGGAGCCAATGTGCGGATCCTTACCCATGAGGTCAACAAAGGTCTTCCCGCAGCCCGCAACACTGGCCTTGCGCAGGCCTCCGGTGAGTTCATCTACCACTGCGACAGCGACGACTGGCTGGAACCGGGTATTCTGGAGAAGATGTACTCGGCGGCCGTCGGTGCAGGAGCCGACTACGCCTACTGCGACTTCTTCCTGACCTTCCCAGGGAATGAGAAATATATGGGCAATCCCACCTACGCCTCCGCGGAAGAGATGCTGAAGAAAGGTTTCCTTGCAGGCAACATGAAGTTCAACGTCTGGAACAAGCTGGTCCGCAGGGATGTCTATGTCCGCAGCGGGATCGTTTTCCCGGCGGGGCACGGGATGGGGGAGGACACCACCATGATAATGCTCGCGGCCCGGTCAGTCGGAGCCGTGCATGTCCCCCAGGCCGGCTACCACTACGTCAAGTCCAACCCCAACGCCTTCACCAACACGGTTTCGGAAAGGCATATGACTGATTTCCAGCACAACTTCGACAGGACGGTGGCCTATCTCGAGGGCTGCGATTTCAGCGAGAAGGAAAAGTACCTTTCCCTTTTCAAGCTGAGCCTGGTCATCCCTTGCCTTACGAACGGCCGTTGGAAGATGGCCGAATTCTGGGAGCAAAAGTACCCTGAAGCCTTCGGGGACATCTTCGCCAACGATGCCATGCCGCTGCGCACCAAGGCCATCCTCTGGCTCGGGAAGAAAAAGCTGTACCCTGTCCTGTCGGTTTACAATTTCCTGGTCAACAAGGTTTATTACGGTTTGAGATACAGACAGCCATGATGATATTCGTAGAACTGCTGGTCATGTTCGTGGTCAGCATGTACTTTTTCCCGATCGAGTTCGTTTGGTTTCCCGGCATCAACACCAAGATGGCGATGGCCGCCGTCGGCCTGGTCATTGCCGCGGGCTACCTGATGAAGGAGAAGTCCACCAACATCCCGAGGCCGCTGCTGATAGTGATGATGATCTCCTCGATGGTGTCCATCATAGGATTCATCTCCGTCACCTACAACCAGACATCGGACTACACCTATGTCTCCTATGTGGCCTCGGCGGCCGTCTGGCTCAGCGCCGCCTTCGTGGTCTGCAACGTGATCAAGTGGGTGCACGGCCGTCTGGACGTGCGCCTGATCGTCGGCTACCTGACGGCAGTGTGCGTGTACCAGTGCGTGATGGCCCTCCTCATCGACAATGTTGCGCCGGTCAAGACATTCGTGGATTCCTTCGTCGAACAGGCCCAGGAGGGACTTACCGAGAATCACAGGCTCTATGGGGTAGGCGCGTCGCTGGACACTGCGGGAAGCCGTTTCTCAACTGTGCTGGTGGCGATTTCCGTCTTCCTCGGCGTGACTAAGGAGAACATGAAACTGTCCAGGATGCTCACCTACATCTTCTCGTTCTTCTTCATCACTGTGGTCGGCAACATGATCGCCAGGACCACCATCGTCGGTGCCGGCATCGGACTTGCCTGGCTCCTCTTCGTCCTCGTGCAGCCTACCATCAGGCAGGCCTCCTCGAGGATGCGTCTCCTCGGCGTCATGACCGGAATACTCCTTGTCGGGGTCCCGGTCCTGGTCTTCCTCTACAACACCAGCCCCTGGGTGAACGAGCAGCTGAGGTTCGCGTTCGAGGGCTTCTTCTCCCTGGTCGAGACAGGGGAGTGGCATGTGTCCTCCAACGACATGCTCGAAAAAATGGTGGTCTTCCCCGACAACCTCAAGACCTGGCTCATCGGAGACGGCTATTTCAACAGCGCGATAGGCGACGTGAACTTCCTCGGACAGGACACCCAGTCGGGATTCTATAAGGGAACAGACATCGGCTACTGCCGTTTCCTCTTCTACTTCGGCATCCCGGGACTCCTTGCCATCACGGCCGTGATGGTCTACACCGCCGTCGCCACCGCCAGGATCATTCCGGAGTACAAGTTCCTCTTCCTCCTGGTGCTGGTAGTGGGACTCGTAGTGTGGACAAAGGTGGCGACAGACGTCTTCGTCGCCCTGGCGATCTATTTCGTCGTGGCCCTGATGGAAGGGGACGGGACTGCGGAGGACGACATCCCCGACTGGGACATCGATGAGGAGGCTTCCAAGGGACTGATCCGCAGAGACTGACTCTCGCATGAAGATAATCTACTGCATAGCCGGGACCTACCGTCCCGCCGGTATGGAAAGGGTGCTTGCCAACAAGACTAGGGCCCTTGCCGCGATGGGACACGATATCCTTGTCGTCACTACGGAGCAGAAGGGGAGACCCTCCGCCTTCAGTTTCGATCCCTCCGTGAGGTTCACGGACCTGGCGGTAGGCTACGAGGACAACAACGGCGGCTCCTTCCTCGATAAACTGGTCCATTATCCCATGAAGCAGCGTCTCCACCGCAAACGCCTCGAATCCCTTCTCATGGCCGAAAAAGCCGACGTGGTGGTGTCCATGTTCTGCGGGGAGGAAACCTTCCTTCCAAAGATAAAGGACGGGAGCAGGAAGGTACTGGAGATCCATTTCTCCCGTTTCAAGAGGCTGCAGTATGGCAGGAAGGGCCTGTGGGCCCTTGCCGACAGGCTGAGGAGCCGCTCAGACCTTCGCAATGCGTCCCGCTTCGACAGGTTCGTGGTGCTCACGGAGGAAGACCGCGCCTTTTGGAAAGGCCTTGACAACATCACCGTGATCCCGAACGCCCGCACCTTTACCTTCCCGGCACCGGCTCCGCTGTCTTCCAGGAAGGTCGTGGCGCTTGGAAGGTATTCCCGCCAGAAAGGCCTTGACATGCTGCTGGAGGCGTGGAGGCTGGTCTGCGACAAGGTGGGCAGGGACGCCCTCGGGTGGCAGCTCCACCTGGTCGGCGACGGCGAGATGCGCCCCTCTCTCGAGAGGCAGGTCGAGGAATATGGGATCGGGTCGACAGTCTTCCTGGACGGCTGGACCGATGATGTCAAGTCTCTGTACATGGACACGTCCATCATAGCCCTTCCCTCGCGCTATGAAGGCTTGCCGATGGTGCTCCTTGAGTCCCAGTCGGCAGGGGTGCCTTCGGTCTGCTTCGAGTGCAAGTGCGGCCCCAGGGACGTGATAGAGGACGGGGTGAACGGCCTGCTGGTCCCGGAAGGGGACGTCCCCCGTTTTGCGGAATCCCTCCTCCGGCTGATGGAAGACCCTGACATGCTCAGGGATATGGGAGGCCAGGCTTACAGGATGTCCGGCCGCTGGAGCGAAGAAGCCGTGATGGAAAAATGGAAGGAACTGTTCGAAAGCCTGTAGTAGTCTCTGCGGTGAACATCCGCAAGGGAGGCACTCTCACGGTCCTGCGGGAGTGCCTGGGCTATCTTTCCGGACGTGACGACCTCGATGTCACCGCGATCGTCCACGACCGGCGCCTTTGCGATTTCCCTGGGATAGGCTACATCGAGATCCCGTGGAGCGCAAAGGGGTGGGGCAGGAGGCTTTGGTGCGAGTACCACACCCTCGGGAAGATATCCCGCAGGATGCCGCAGGAGCCTTACCTGTGGTTCTCTCTGCACGATACGACCCCGAACGTGAGAGCCCGGCACAGGGCGGTCTATTGCCATACTTCCTTCCCTTTCCTCAAGACGATACCGCGGGACTGGAAGATGGATCCCAAGATCCCCCTGTTCGCCCACCTGACGAAGTACGCCTACAGGATCAATGTCCGGAGGAACGACTGGCTCGTGGTACAGCAGGACTGGTTCCGCGACGGAATATCTTCTCTCACAGGTGTTTCCGCCGACAGGGTAATTGTGGCGCCGCCGCAGTTCAAGCCTTTCCCCATACCTTCCGGATCCGTCGTGGAAAGCGGCGTCCCTGTTTTTTTCTACCCTTCCACACCCGACTGCCACAAAAATTTCGAGACCCTTTGCGAAGCCGCGCGAATCCTCGAGACCGAGGTCGGCCCCGGCCGGTTCAAGGTCTTGCTGACAGTGCGTGGCGACGAGAACCGCTACGCCGCCTGGCTGCATTCGAAGTGGGGCGGGGTGGGGTCCGTGGAATTCGCAGGCTTCCTTTCCAGGGAGGACCTGGGGAGGGCTTATGCGGAGGCCGCCTGCCTTGTCTTCCCTTCACGCGTCGAGACCTGGGGACTGCCCATCTCGGAGTTCAAGGCGACCAGGAAACCGATGCTCCTGGCGGACCTTCCATATTCACACGAAACGGCGGCCGGATCGCTCCGGACGGCCTTCTTCAAGGTTGCCGATCCAAGGGAACTCGCCTCGCTGATGAGGGGCGTCATGGACGGCGGCTTCAAGCCTTCCCCAGTGGATGCGGCTGCCTGCCGCGCAGGCCTTCCTTACGCAGGCGGCTGGAAACAATTGTTTGATATCCTTCTTTATGAGAATCCTTCAGTTAGGTAAGTTCTACCCGATCCGCGGAGGCGTCGAGAAGGTCATGTGGGATTTCACGGAGGGGCTTTCCCTGCGCGGAGTCGACTGCGACATGCTCTGCGCCATGCTGCCTTCCGACGACGTGGACGAGGAGCACAAGTCCATGGCGGTCAGGGAAGGGCGGAACACTGTGATACGCCTCAACCCCCACGGGAGGGTGATATGTGTCCCGGCCCTGGCCAAGAAGGCCGCTACCATGATCTCCCCGGCGATGGTGCGCTGGCTCCGCTCCCACCGCGGCGACTACGACATCGTGCACGTCCACCATCCGGATCCCATGGCGGCCCTTGCCCTGAGGCTGAGTGGCTTCAAGGGGAAGGTCATCGTCCACTGGCACTCCGACATCCTCAAGCAGAGGCTCCTGTTCTGGTTCTACAAGCCTTTGCAGGACTGGATGCTCCGGCGGGCGTGGAAAGTGGTGGGCACCACTCCGGTCTATGTCCATGAGTCCCCGCACCTTGCCGCATTCCAGGACAAGGTAGCCTGGGTTCCCATCGGGGTAAGGCCCGTTGAATATGACCCCGCAAGGGCTGCAGCCCTGCGCGCGCGTTTCCCGGGGAAGAAGATAGTCTTCTCCCTCGGACGCCTTGTCGGGTACAAGGGATATGCGTACCTTGTCGCGGCGGCCAGGTCCCTTGGCGATGGCTACCGCGTGGTAATAGGCGGGGGGGGACCGCTCAGGGATGAACTAAATGCCTTGATAGTTGCGGAAAACGTAGAAAATATAGTATATTTGCAAGGATACTTGAGCAATGAAGACGTGTCGGCATGGTACGGAGCCTGCGACCTTTTCGTCCTCAGTTCGATCTGGAAAACGGAAGCATTCGCCATAGTCCAGGTCGAGGCGATGTCTTGCGGCAAGCCCGTAGTTGCTACGAAGATCCCTGGTTCCGGGGTTTCCTGGGTGAATGGAGACGGGGAATCGGGAGTCAACGTGGAACCCTGCGACGCCGATGCCCTGGCAGGCGCCATAAAGTCGCTTACCGGTGATGAGGCGACGTACCATGATTATTCCCTCGGCGCGAGGAGGCGTTACGAGAGGATGTTTACTTTTGACATGATGATTGACAATGTTTTAAAAATTTATAACCAGAAATGAAACTCGAGAGATTGGCCATTGTCGGCGTCTTCGCCGCGATCCTGACCTCATGCATGACTGCAAAGCAGTACACCTACTTCAACGACATGGTGGTCAACGACTCCTACCCCATCAGGGAACGTCCGGAGATCAAGCTGCAGCCCGGGGACATAGTCAACATTTCGGTCTCTTCCAGCGACCCGCAGCTGGCGGTCCCGTTCAACATGACCGAGGCGCTCAATATCGACGCCCTCATCACCGACTATTCCATGGAGAAACGCCAGAACACCTCGATCGTCCGCGGCTATCTCATCGACGAGCACGGCTACATCGAGTTCCCGGTCCTTGGAGACCTGCGCCTTTCCGGGATGACGCTTGCCGAAGTGAAGGAGATGATCCGGGCCGAGATCGTGGCCGGAGGCTACATCAAGGAGCCCATCGTCAAGGTGGACATAAAGAATTTCGAGTACACCATAATCACCAGCCGCGGTTCAACGGGTGGAGGAAGCGGCACTTTCACGGTCGAGGGCAACAACATGACCCTGCTGAAGGCCCTTGCCAGGGGAAGCGTCTTGACCAACTACCAGAAACTTGACGACATCAGGGTGATCCGTACCGAGGGCAATGTCCGCAAGGTCTATTCGGTCAACATCCTCAAGAAGGAGTTCTTCGACTCTCCGGTCTTCTACCTCCAGCAGAACGACATAATCTATGTCCAGCCCCGCGGAGGACGTCTCACGCCCGAGGCCCAGTTCGTCTGGAGCATGGCCGGGACCATCATCTCCGGAGCCTCGCTCGTCACCTCGCTGGTCATCCTGGCAAACAATCTCCTCGGTAACAAAGACTAAAGTCCCATGCAGACAGCCAACAAGACAGAGAAGAAAAGCACTTCCTCTTCCATCAACCTGGTGGACATATTCCACTACCTGCTGAGTTACTGGTACTGGTTCGTACTCTGCATAGCCCTTTGCGTGGGCTATGCCTACTACAAGTATTCCAAGACTTCGTTCACGTACCGCAGCGACGCTACCGTCATCATCAAGGATCCGAGCCACGCCCAGACCACGGTGAACATGAACAACTACGGGAACATGATCAACAAGGTCACGCTTTCCAACGAGATCCTGCAGTTCCGTTCGAAGAGCCTCATGACGCTTGTGGTCAAGGAACTCAACGCAAACGTAAGCTATGTCTACAAGGACTTCCTCCGCGAGATAGAGCTTTACAAGGATTCCCCTGTGGAGGTCGAGTTCCTGTTCAACAAGGACTCAACCACCTACTTCTCGATGGGAGTGACTCCGGTCGACGAGAAGACGGTGAGGCTGTCCCTGGACCAGGAGGCCGGCAAGGCCATGAAGTGCAACCTCGGAGACACCATCGACGTCAGGCAGGGGAGATTCATAGTGCTCCCCACTGCCAAGTACACGAAGCGTTACTATGGCACCAGGATCAGTGTCAGGAAGGTCGCACCCCGTTCGGCGGCAGTCGGCTACCTCGGCAGGTTCAGGATCAGCCAGGGCGACAAGCGTGGATCCATCCTCAAGCTTTCCCTCCAGGATGCCTCCCGCCAGAGGGCGAGGGATGTCCTGAACACCCTTGTGGACGAGTACAACAAGCAGGCTATCAGGGACAAGAACCAGGTGGCGGTCAACAACGCCAATTTCATCAACGAGCGTATAATGATCATCGAAGAGGAACTCGGAGATGTCGAAGGCGCCCTCGCCAACTTCAAGAGCCAGCACAAGGTGATGAGTGTCAACGAGGCGGCCACCAAGTACCTCAACGAAAGCCGCCAGAGCAATGCCGCGGTGGTGAGGGTCGAGACCCAGATAAGGCTTGCCGAGTACCTGATGGACTTCCTCAACGACAAGTCCAAGGAGAACGAGCCCATCCCGGTGAACACCGGCGTGGATGAAAGGGCCATCACCGAGGCCATCACCACCTACAACAACATGAAGGTCCGCCGTGACAAGCTCATCGAGGCCAGCAGCGCCGAGAGCCCGGTCGTCAAGGAGATGGACGCTTCGCTGAGGCTCCAGAGGCAGAACATCGTCGGCTACATGGAGAACCTCATCGCCGGCTACTATGTGGAGAGGAACGACCTGGTCAACCAGGAAAACACAGCCCTGGACCAGTTCTCGATGATGCCCATCAAGGCTAAGGAGGTCCTTTCCATCGAGCGCCAGCAGAAGATCAAGGAGAGCCTCTACATGTACCTCCTCAATAAGCGCGAGGAGAATGCCCTGACCCAGTCCATGGTGGACAACAACGCCAGGATGATCGATCCTGCGGAAGGCCCCTGGGGCCCCATCTTCCCCGACAGGAACAAGATGCTGATCCTGGCCTTCCTCCTCGGCCTCGCCATCCCGGCGGTCATCCTGATCGCCAAGCTCTTCATGGACACCAAGGTCCACACGCGCAAGGACATCGAGGACTACATATCGGTGCCTTTCGTCGGGGAGGTCCCCATGTTCGCGAAGAAGAACAAGATGAAGAAGGCGAAGATCGCCTCCAACGGTATAGCCTACGACGGCAACTCGAAGGCCATATTCACGGAGGCCCTCCGCATGCTCTGCACCGACATAGATTTCATGCGCGAGAGCAAGGAGAAATGCCCGGTCCTCTCGACCGTCTCTTTCAACATAGGTGCCGGAAAGACCTTCGTCACGACCAACATGGCGGCTTGCTTCGCCGACGGTTCCAAGAAGGTATGCATCATCGACATGGACCTCCGCAAGAGGACCATGTCGAAAGCGTTCGGACTCGGGAAGAAGGTCCGCGGCGTGTCTTCCTTCCTGCATGACGACACCGTCACGGTAGCCGACGTCCTGCACAAGGACGTTGCTCCAGGAATCGACCTGGTCCCTGCGGGACACATCCCGCCGAACCCGGTGGAACTCCTCCGCAGGCCCAGGCTTGAGCAACTCATCAGCGAGCTCCAGAAGGACTACGACTACATCCTCATGGATGCCGTCCCGGTCAACCTCGTGGCAGACTCCCAGGTCCTCAACAGGGTCGTGGACATGAACCTCTTCGTGGTCCGCAGCGGCCTCCTCGACAAGAGGATGCTCCCCAGCCTCGAGGAATACTACAGGTCCGGCAAGCTGACCAACATCGGCATCATCCTCAACGGTACCAACGGTTCGCACAGCTACGGCTACGGTGGCTACGGCTATGGCTACGGCTATGGTTACGGCTATGGCTACGGTTACGGTGAAAAGAACGATTGACGATGACTATCGCTGTGGATTTCGACGGAACCATCGTCGAGCACAAGTATCCGGAAATAGGCAAGGAGAAACCCTTCGCCATCGAAACCTTGAAGAGTCTGCAGGATGACGGCCACAAGATCATCCTGTGGACCTCCAGGGAAGGAGAACTGCTTCAGGCAGCCATAGATTTCTGCAAGGAGCGCGGCTTCGTCTTCTATTCGGTCAACAGCATCTATCCGGAAGGATTCATGTTCAAGAAGGCGGAGGGAAGGAAGATAGTGGCCGACCTGTACATCGACGACAGGAACCTCGGCGGCCTTCCGGATTGGGGTACCGTCTATGAGACGATTTCCGGACTCCGGCGCAAGAAAAAGAAGAAACGTTCCTTGCTGAAACGCATTTTCAAGCCCCATCGGAAGCATTGAAACGTTTCCATTTCATTATTCTTCAATTATTTGTTTGGATTTTCGTGCTATTTTGCGTACTTTTGGGGGACTTATGTAAATAACGGAGCAGAAATTTGTTTTTCGTACCTCTTTTTTGACCTGAATATTATTGTAATTTTATAACTGTACCATTATGAAAAAAGTATTGATGGCGTTTGCAGCCCTGTTGCTCTTTGCTGCCGCCGCAATTGCCCAGGAGAGACCTGTCTATGATCACTCCGGTTCTTTCTTCATCGCTGCCCAGGGTGGCGTGAGCTACTCTGTCAACGAGAACCACTGGACCTACAGGGATGAAGGCAAGCTGTGCGACCTTATCCAGCCCCTCGGCGGCCTTTCCGTCGGCTACTGGTTCAATCCAGAATGGGGCGTAAGACTCAATGGAGCCTATGGCAACAACAGGTCCGCCCTCAATGTAAAGCAGAAGTCAGCCGGTAAGTTCTGCCCTTACGAGTTCAAGAGCATGTCCGTCTTCGTGGACGCCCTCATCGACATCCGCGGAATCAAGGGTGACATCGGCCGCTGGCGTCCGATCATCTTCGGTGGAATCGGCTATGGCCATTCCTGGGGGATCAACAACCTGGGCGATCCTGAGTATTGGAGGAACCACTGGCAGACCTATTTCCACCTGAAGGACCCGAACAATGTCTTCGGTTTCCGTTTCGGAGGCATCCTCGAGTACACCCTTCCCAACGGTCTGGGATTCTTCGGCGAGATCACCGGTGAGGCCTACACCGACCGTTTCAACGGGCTTCAGCCTACCAAGGCCAACAACGAGGCCGTCCCTTCCGGTATAGCCGGCTTCCCCTTCGACTGCCGTGCCTATGCGAATTTCGGAGTTTCCTTCCATTTCTAGAAGACAGGTTTGAAACATTATAAAGGATAGTGATATGAAAAAGATACTGACCATTCTTGCCATCGTCGCCGGCGCATTCATGTGCACCAGCGTCAAGGCTCAGGACACCAACTGGTTCCTCGGGACCAACGCCGGCCTCAATGTCGGCTATGACGGCCAGAGGGAATTCTGGAAGTTCTCAAACTACGGTTACGGCCAGAGCGCCGAGGCCTATGTCGGCAAGTGGCTGTCCCACAAGGTCGCCCTCCGTGCCGGTTACCAGGGTCTTGCGACCAGCGTAGACCGTCTTGAGACCAACCAGAGCAAGTACGGTTATGTCCATGGCGACCTCATGCTCAACCTCCTCAACCTCATCTGCGGCAATGATGTCGACAGGACTGTCAACGTCAATCCCTATGTCCATGCAGGTTATGTGATGAGCGAGAACAAAGGATTCGGCGCCGGCGCCGGCATCCAGGTTCCCATCCGCCTGAGCAGGGTAGTGAGCGTAGTCCCTGAAATCCGCATGAACTTCTTCAACGACAAGATCTTCGGCCAGACCCGCGATTACGGCGCCATGAACGGAACCGCTTCCCTCGGTCTGCTGTTCGACCTTGGCAGGAAGAAGCCTACTGCACCCGTGGTCGTTCCCACTCCTATCGTCGTTCCCGTGCCCGTTCCCGAACCGGAACCTGAACCGGAACCCGAACCGGAACCCGAACCTGTCGTAGAGGTGGTCGAGGAAGTCCTCAGCATCGAGAACATCTACTTCCCGTTCGATGTCTATACCCTCACTGAGGCTGACAAGGAGACTATCCGCAGGGATGCCGAGGCCATCAAGAAGATGGGCAAGGATGTGGTCATCGTCTATGGTCACACCGACAACATCGGTACCGACACCTACAACAAGGGCCTGTCCAAGAGGCGTGCCGAGAGTGTAGCCAAGTACCTGATCGAGTGCGGAATACCTGCCGAGAAGGTCACCACCGAGGCAATGTCCTTCCACCAGCCGGCAGCTACCAACAAGACCAAGGAAGGCCGTGCGCAGAACCGCCGTGTCGAGATCCTCGTCCAGTAGGAGACTGCACATTAAACCTGACGAGGCTGACTCAGAAGTGAGTCGGCCTCGTTATGTTTTAGGGGTATATGCTTTCGTAGCGTCTTGAATCCGGACTTCCCGTGGCCGCCGTGTAGCGTCCAGGGTAGCGTCTTATCAGTGCGGCTGGAGTAGCGTTAGGCCGCCGGCGTGCGGTCTTTACAGGTTGCCCTTGGTGAGGTCCAGCAGGGTACCGAATGTCTCGCGGGGGGAGATCCTAAAAGAGAAGGGGAGGCGCCCGATGAAACGGCGGACGGTGTAGGACTTCGAGAGCCGGAACCCATCCGCGTGCTGGCCGAAATTGCCTCCTTCCATGACAATCCGCAGAAGGGGAGAGGCTGACACCGTCCTGTGGGCGGGGAGAGTTGCCGCCGGTGAGCCGAAAAACTCGGCCAGGAAGGAGCAGAGAAGGTCGTTCCAGCGCCTGAGGCCGCATTTCCTGATGCAGGTTCCTAACTCCTCCTGGTCATATTTCCCATCCAGGGCGCTGAACGCCATGGCCATGTCGCAGAACTGCTTGAGGCCGATCCCGACCCCTATCGCATGCTTAAGTATGTGGGAAGAAAGCATCAGGAGTTCCGCACATGCAGACGGAACCTCGGGAAGTTTTCCGGGGGAGACATGGAGGTCGAAGTACCTTTGATGCAGCTCGACGGTTACCCCGTCCAGCGAGAACCGGAAGGCCCCGTCAGATTCCTTCATGACGGCCAGCCCCTTGTCCCGGAAAAGATCCGCGGCGGCTTCGAGACGCTGTGGGATCCAGATGTCCACGTCCCCGCTCGCCCTCAATCCGGGTTCGCGGTAATACTTCCCGACGGCGGGGCCCTTGAAGACCAGCGGAGAGAATCCGGCCTCGGTGAGGCTTGCTACGGTCGAACTGGCAGTTTCCTTTACCTTCCCAGCCTGTTTCTCGATCTTTCCTGCCTCCACCATCAGTTTCATCCTTTCCGGCATCGGCGGCATCTGGTTTTCAGGCAGCATGGAAGCGCCGCGGAAGACAAGGCCGAAGACGGCCTGGCGCCTGGCAAGGGTGAATATTCCTTCCCAGTCTGGCTCCTCTCCGGCAAGGTCTGCCGGGCCGCTACCCCACAGGCCGCTGCGAAGGAGGCTGAAGAATATGTCCTCGGTGCCGTTCATCCTTCTTACAGGAGCTTGTTCTCTTTCCAGGCCTTGATGATGGCCTTTGCGCCGTCAGCAGCCTGGGCAGGAGTAGCGTCGTACTCGGAGAGAAGGAGAGCCGTGATGGTCTCCTCGGTGAAGTCCTTGCCTTCCAGCGATTTCCAAAGGAAGGCCGCGGACTCGTTCACCGGGAGCACGCGAGTCATGTTCACCGCCTCTCCTTCGTTGACGAGGATGCGCGTCTGGCCCATCTCGCGCAGGACGTATTCGGGTTTGAGTCTCATATGGCTGCAAACATACTTAAAAATCAGATTTTCTCCAACCAGGCCCGTGGGATGTGCGCTTTCGCCTGGAGGAAATCGAAGAGTGTGACCACTATGTAGGTGCTGTCTCTGGTCTCCAGCACGTTGCCTTCCACTCCGGCAAGGTCGCCTTTCGTGACCCGGACCTTGTCTCCCGGCACGACGGGGGAGTCCACCAGCCCCCCTTCATCCTTGGACATGTCCAGCACCCTCATGAAATCCTCCATCTGCTTGTCCGGGACGACCAGCAGCGACTTGCTCACCCGGTCGATGATGAAATGCAGGGGGATTGAATATTCATTCGCGAGGCTCAGCGCGGTTTTCTTGGTCGCCCTGAGGAACACGAGGTTCCGGATCAAGGGTACCTCAGCCGGCCTTTCCTTGCCCCTTCGCACCACGATGGTCCTTTTCGTAGGGATGAAATGCTCCACGCCACGCTGCTCAAGCGATCGCTTTATGCTGAGTTCCTGGCCGAAACGGGTCCTGGAGGCAAACCAGCGGAGTCTCTCTTGCATGGGAAGGTGGCAGGGTTAGAAGATTTTCCCGAACACAATGTTGCAGAAGGTGTTCCAGAGCACCCTGCAGTCAAAGGCGATGGACCTGTGGCTGAGGTAGTACAGGTCGAGGTCAAGCCTTCGTAGCATCTTGTCCATCGAATCGGTGTAGCCATTGTAGAGGGTGGCGTAGGACGTCACTCCGGGCCGTATCTGGTAGAGGTACTTGTAGCGGGGATTGATCGCCATTATCTGGTCGATGTAGTACTGCCTCTCGGGCCGGTAGCCGATGAACGACATGTCTCCTGTGAAAACGTTCCAGAGCTGTGGAAGCTCGTCAAGGTGGTGCTTCCTGAGGAAGCGTCCCGTCTTCGTCAGCCTCGGGTCTTCGTCGCCTGCATACAAGGCAGGCCCTGCGGCTTCTGCATCCAATTTCATCGACCTGAATTTCAGGATGTTGAATGGAATGCCTCCTCTTCCGATGCGTTCCTGCCTGTAGATTGCAGGCCCTTTGTCTTCGGCCTTGATGGCAAGCCAGCAGATGAGGAAGAGGGGAGAGAAGACGATGAGCAGGAGCGCGGAGAGCGCAAGGTCGAAACCCCTCTTTATCACCAGTTGACCAAGCGGCATGGCATCCTTGATGTAATCAGGATCGATATCCCCGGCAGATGCGGCTGCCTTATCGACGACTCTCTTCTTCGAAAGGGATTCAATCCTGGGGAACTGGATTACGCTCAGGCCGAGCCCGAGGCAGATATCCATAAGCTTCTGGTCTTTCTCCCTGTCCGTGTGCGGGAAGATTATTCCGTCGATCCCCCCGAGGTTCCAGCTGTATTTCTCCAGATCCTTTTCATCCTTGAAGTAATAGACTTTCTGGTCTCCGAGGATACTGCCGTTGAGTTGTTTGTTGGTGGTCAGGTATCCGAGCAGGTTGTACTGGTTCTGGACGTTGAGCACGGCGTTGACGGCCACCGATTCGTTCGATGTCCCGCTGATCAGGACGGAGGGTTTGTCGATGTCCTCGGCGGGGTTGATGGCTGAGGTGTCGTAAATCCTTGCAGAAAGTATCCTGGAGGTCAGGATGATGGTCAGCATCAGCAGGAAATCCGTAATCAGGATGAAGAGAGCCATCTTCGGAGGCACGTTGATAATGTGCGTGAAATAGACTGCTCCCATCAGGAGTTCCTTGATTATGCCTGCCCAGAAGAACTTCTCCATCGACATCATCGACGAATGCCGTACGATGACCTTGTGGGTCCCTGTGAGCTCGAATGCGATAAACGAAGCGATTCCCGCTGCAGCGACGCTGGCAAGGACTATGTACTTGAAGTTGAAGACGGGGTGGGAGAGCCACCGCGCTATCAAGGTGGCCAGCAGGGTAGCCAGCATCGAGAAGGCGATGTCTTCGATCAGGACGATCGAAGACTTGGCGTAGCTTGTGTTCCTCAGTTTTCCCACGTTACAAATATAATAATTCTCCAGGAAATATAAATATATGACTGTCGTTCTGCCCGTGGCACCGTCCTTTGTCCCCTGAGCCCCGCCTTTAGCCCTGTCGTGCACAAAACCGTCCTCAGGCGTTCACCGCAGCCAAGGCTTGGGCTCCGACCGCTCCCAGTGGTCCCTCGACTGGACCATCTGGCGCAGTAAGGGGGTGAGTGGTGCTGGTCAGTGACGCCCGGTGCTTGTCACTGGCTCAGTGCTTGACGCAGAGCACTACGGGACCGATCAGGCCGCTGTCGTGGAGGGGTGAGCCGGGTGGGGGATAGTTCGTGGTCCAGGTCTTCCTCATCTCCTCAGGCTGATTGGAATCGTAAACCAGGCGGTTGTACCAGGTGTTTGTCGTTTCGATTGTCAGGGTGCTGGTTCCTTCACGGATAAGTCCCGTGACGTCGATCTTGTATGGCCAGGTCCACAGCGGGCGGAGCCGATGTCCGTTCAACGTGACCATTGCGATCTGTTCCACACGGCCGAGATCAAGCTGGCACCGGTCTTTCTCGCCTGTACTCTCTATGTTGAATACTGTGTGGTATGTAACGGTACCACTGAATGCCTTGGCTTCATCTGGAATGGGGAGGTCACGCAATGGTTTCAGTTCCTTGAGGTTGACCGGTGAATCCAGTCCCCAGCCTTCGGGGAATGTCAGGGTCCAGGGCGTATCGACCGGGACTTTTTCCAGGTCTCCGGTACAGTAGTCAGCACACCTTGCTTCCGTCCCCGCCGCGTCAGTCGTACCGGCTTTAGTATCCCTGACGGTGCTGGAACTGGTAGCCGTACCGGCGTTGGTATTCCTGACGACGATGAAGCGAGTTTCCGTGCGCGCGAGGGACAGGTGGATCTTCGTCCTGTCACCGGTCATTTCGCTGGCGATATGCTCCATCTTCCCATCGACCGGATTCCACACGGACACGCTTCCGGTTGCCCTCAATGTGATATCCCCGTCGAAGTTTCCTCCCTTGGGCGCGCTGACGAAATACCAGTCCGCCCCTTTCACCTGCCGGTGCGACCACATCAGGCCTTCCGCCATCAAGTCGGGTTCGATATGGAGCAGCTTCAGGGCCTCCTCGAGGGACATTCCGCTGATCACTTGCCCCTTTCCTACGGATCGCGCATCCTTGTCGCCGGACTTGCTCCAGAGCGTGCCGACAGCGGTGTCAAAACGCTGCCGGGATGATTCCGGATCCTTCAGCGTAGCCAGGCCCTCAGGGCGGTCGCCCACAATGACTGCACCGGCCTTGACCATCTCAACCATCTTCTCCAGCGTTTCAGGCAGGAAGCGATGCGACTCAGGCAGCCAAAGCAGGCGATAACTGAGGCCTTCGGGAGTGACTATGCGGCCGCCACGGACTTCCAGCCTGTTGAGGAGGATGTCCGGATTGCAGTAATCATATTTATAGCCGGGGACGAATGGCGCTTCCTGATCGGGCTTGTGGTCTATCTCATCGCCAAGATACCAGAGAATGTCCGATACGGGCTTCCCGCGTTCGAGCAGGAAGGAGGTGCGGGCCATACAGTCGTTGAAATCCTGCATATACCTCCACCACGTCTGTGAACGCAGGAAAGGTGTGCCTATGCCGTCTCCGAAAGAGCTGCCCGGGACCAGGCGGTCGGGGCTTGGATTATGTGTATATGCCTGATAGATGAGGTAGCTCGCGCCTTCTATGCAGTTCTTGTTGGCGGTTTCCTTCAGGATGCTCAACTGTTCGTCCCAGGTCTGCTGCATTGAGGTGAAGGCTTCTGCGGCAATCCTGGGTTTCCCATAGAGACGTCCGGCCGATACCGTGGGCTTGATGGGCTTGAAATTCAGCGTCCCGACGAATATTTCCGGGTCGTGGACCCAGAACTCGCACATTGGGATGTCAGCATATTTGAAATACTCCAGGATGTCGCTCGGGAATACATCGCCGCCTGCGGTCTCATAGGTGACCGTGAGGCCCTTCTGATGCCCAAGCTCAGCCATCCGCCCGTAAAACTTGTTCACGACCAGGTCATTGACGGTGGCACGCCAGTCTCGGAGGAAGCGTGCGGTCGTCTCAGGGTCCTTGACGACATATCCCATAAGAGCCGGCATCCACGGGCGGAGGTCGTAACCTGCCACCCGGGCGAATTCCTCTTCCATATCCGCGGTCCAGGTCTGGGTCTCGCACTCCCAGCTGTCGAGCAGCATACCGTCCAGCAGGCCGTGGAGCTTTCCATCGGCCAGCTTCCCGATGTAGCCGGCAAAATGACTGTCAGCACCCTTCGTGTCGAACTTGTTGCATTCGAAACCCGTAGCCTCGGGAGGGGCCGGAGCGTTTTTCTTTCCCGTGTTGACGTGCCCGATGCGGACGATGACCCAGTCACCCTCAGGCAAAGAGGTTTTGAGGTGTCCCGTACTGTCCATTTCGGCCGACAGGTCCAGGACCCTGTCCACCCAGCAGCCGGGATCCTGCACGACGCCGTCGTCGTTGCGCAGGATGCTGCGCAGGCACCATCCCGCCTCGGATTCCCAGCCATTCTTCCGGGCGCCGGAGAACAGCCGGAAGGAGGTGATGCTGGCATTTGCGTGGGTGTTGGCCAGCGTGAGCCGGTAGTTCCTCGTGGGACTGACCTCCCTGCACGCCAGACTGAGCGGACGGTCGTCCTGCCAGTTGCTCTGCGGCCAGTCCGTATCGAACATCACCTGCGTCGATCCGTCAGGATAGACAGCTTCCAGTTTGCCGTGTATTCCGGGATCGTAGCAGAACCAATGGTTGGCAAACTGCACGCTGCTGAATTCGGCCGTCCGTACCGGTTCGTCGCTTTCGGTTACGATATTGAATACGTGAGGATTGCCCGCATCGGTAATACCAAGGTTCCCGATCAGGCCCGGCTCTGCCCGGTACTGCAGTTCACCGGCCCTTTCACCCAAGGGAGCCGGAAAAGCCAGCACCATCAGGTCCTGGTAATCACGCCAGTCTTCACTGGAGCCTTCAGGCAAGGGCAACGTGACCTCATCGCCTGCGTGGGCAAGGGTCTTGGACCACACGAGGTGCCGCATTGCCTTGTCGGGGGTTATCCACGGCCCGCCGGCCATAGCCCATCCGGGACAGTTCTGGAGGGTGAACCGCAGACCCAACCGGTGAGCCTCCTCGGCCGCATAAACGACAAAATCCTCCCATTCCGGACTGAGGCAGGAGATCTGTTCGACACCCGGCCAGGCACCACCGCGGTTGCCGAAGAACAGCTGTACCCCCGAGAATCCTGCATCGTGAATGGCTTCCAGGTCGGCGTGGATGCCTTCCTTTGAGAGGTTGCCGCACAGGCAGTCCACCCATATTTCCGGATAGAACACCTTCGGCGGGTGGACGAACAAGGTTTCATCCGCTTTGTCGAAGGGGCGCTGCAACAGCTTGTCCGATGGCAGGAATACATCGTCCTGCCTGCCGCCCGCACATCCAGAAGCCATAACGACGGTGCAGATCAGCACAGTGCGGAGGAGTAATCTCGGAATCGCCATCATTATTTGCGTTTTGATTCTTAAAAATACGGATTTCTTTCCCGAAGCGCAAATTTATTCGTGTAAGTGTAATGGTCACTGCTTATATACAAGTCGCAGCGACTAAGCCGTGAGTGATGGTAAGTCGCTGCTTCTAACGTTAAGTTGCATGCTATTCGCTGCGGGAGCACATTGCGTGCTTTATGCTACGAGTCGAAATCAATTCTCACCCGGTTTAATCCTCTTCCCAGGCGATGTCTATTTCGGTGATATACAGTGTCTTGTCATCACTACGCAATGCAACATACTCCCAATCACCATTGATCAGGAACGTGGTCATCGGCCAGCCCATGGAGAGATCGCCCAGATGTTTGCCCTGGGTGGACTCGGCATACAGGTCATCAGCGGACTTGAACGGTGTATGGCTCACGTAGATGGCCAGGCTTCGTGCGTTTGCCGTCAAGCCGTTCCAGACGACGGACACCTTTCTGACTTTTCCGCCAGATCCGGTCGTGACGATCCCTGCCTTATTGTCATCATTGAATTGGAGTGAAGCATTGCCGCTGGCGGTATATCCGGCGTAGACAGCCTTGCTGGCCGACCCGGGCATACCAGCCCATTCCCTGTAAGTGGAACCAATCAGGGCTGGGTTGACCTTGAGCCATTCAATCGTCAGTTCATCCACCTTGAGGTTGGCCTGGGACTCGCCCTCCGAGCGCTTGGCCTTGCCCAGGTCCACCGCGAGGGTCCGGGCGTGCGAACGCGCGAAGGTGAACTCGGGGATCTCCTTCGTGTACTCCGCGGCGTTCGTGGTCACCGTCACGGTGCCCTTGAACGTGCCGGGGAACACGACCATCTTGACGAGCTTCGCGTCGATCTTGTCGACGCCGACGGGCACCTTCTCGTCCACGCGGACGGAGTTCGACGGCGCGTTCTTGGCGTCCGTGACAACCTTGAGCGTGCCCTCTTCGCCCTCGGACACGGCGGTCAGGTCGATGTAGCCGACCCCGGCGATGGGGACCGAGGCGTCCAGCCGGATGGACTTGACGGTCTCGAGCCGATAATCAAACTTGGAAGACCAGATCTTGAAGTTGATGAGAGATCCGAGATTGAGGAAACGTATACGTCCGTTCCTCTCTATGTCTTCCGTACCGATTTCCTCCTTTACATCGAACGGGATGCCGGCAAGCGGCATAGCAGAGGATTGGTAGCCGTTCTGGGTATTACTCAAGAAGATACTTACCTTCTCCGGTCCATCGCCAGCTGTCTCCGGATCGTAGGGATAGTAGGCGTAAGCCTTCGTCCCGGCTGGGATAGCCGATTCACTGTACAGGACAACGGTCTTTGGTGACGTGGAAACGTCAACATCGGCGCTTCCCTTGAAACTGCCGACGAACATTCCTACCTTGTCACCTTCAGTCCATTCTACATTCTCGTCTCCTATGACGGCACGGGTGTTATCATCGATAGTGAAAGAATACTTGTTCCCTATCCCTTGCCGCTGATCCATTTCAATACCTCGACAACCCGAAATAATGGATATCGCCAAAGCAATGGGGACAAATGATTTAAAGTATGCTGTCATGGTCCGTGGCTTTTAAAGATTCACCTCATCATCCTCAATGAACTTCTCAGTGCTCTCTTCCTGACTGAAATTGTCCGAGGTTGCAAGGTAATTCTCTTCGAAACGAATCTCAAGAAGCTCTGCTTCGGGAGTGGAGTAGGTGTGTTTGAGCATATTGACAATCGATTATTTATTTTAAAATCGAGGGAGGCCATGGCAGGTCTCCCTCGAGATACAGAGTGAATCCGATTAGTTAGCGGGTGCGTAGGTTACCTGGATATTTGTTATTCTGCGACCACCTTGGTTACCTCCATTATTGCTACTGGTATACGTCACGGAACTCGTTGAGTTAACGGTCCAGGTTACCGTATTTCCGGAGATAGTCCGGGTCCCGGTAGAAACACGAGGATTATTATCAACGTAATTATTTGCATAGGTGATGACAACGGTGTTGATCCTCATCCCGCTGACCGGCGTGATGGTAATCGTACCATAATAACCGTCGTTGGAAGTACGGATGTAATTATTTAATCTGCCCTTGTAGCAATTCGCGAGGTCGATAGTTATATAACCATCCGTTGACGTCGCAGAAGCGGATCCGTCGATAGTATTACCAAACGAATTGTACGCGAAATTCGCTGGCGAGGCGGAAACCCGGCGTTGGACAATGGTCGTCGTTGCCGTTGCAGCAGGGTCAGTCATCCTGGCGGTAACCGTGAACGAGCGCTGGTTGTTTGTCGTATTGGCCGGCAGGGTAACCGTCAGTGCCTGCGTTCCGGTTCCAGAAGTGGCGGACAGAGTAGGATTCGTACCAGTGGGACCAGTAACTGCCGCCGTCCAGGCCTTGCCTTCCTCAGCGTGGATTGTGACTGTCGCCGTAGTCGCACTGCCAATGATCGTTGAATTCTCCGTAGTAACCGAGAACTCAAGCGGGGTATGGACAACCGTCACCGTATGATTCGTTCCATTATACCGGACCGTCGCCGTTCGGGTCACAGAAGCGGTCGTGCTGTTGTTGGCCGGGAAGTTCAGGATAAAGGTTCCGTTGCCCGTGCCGCCGGTAACGGCAGTACCATCTTTATCCGTAATCGAAGTGATGCCGCTGCCAGCAGTGACCGTCCAACTCTTGCCATTCGGCGACGCAAACTCGACCTCGACCTTCACAGACGTCGCATTGAACGGAACCGTGGTCTTGACCGGATTCACGTACATACCGTCGTTGAGCAGGTTGATGCTCTGGGTCTTGAAGTACTCGTTCGCCACGTAGATGGTCGTCGCGCTGGCGGCCTTGTTGGTCTTGAACTCGGTTGTAATGGTGTGGTTGTCCTTATACTCGCTCTCGTTGACCGTACGGATGAAGTAGAAAGAGTTCGTCGTCCCGTCCACGATGCTCTTGTCAGTCTTGACCGGCACGATGATTTCGTTCTCGTCACCGTCGAAGCCTGTAGAGTAGAGCGTATGGTTGATGTCCTCTATATAGAATTCCATCGGGAACATGGATGAAGGAAGCCCGTCCGGAAGCTTGATGCCCAGGATCGTCGACTCACCCTGGCCGGAGACCTGCTTCGGGTCCAGGCTCAGGGTCATATCCATCTTTTTCATTACACGGAGCGTGATGTCGCGATAGAGCGTCGACTTGTCGTCACCTTCCACGCCGTTGTCAGCCTTGATCTGAAGGACGGATACAAGGTCGGTCGTCTCACTCTGTTCGTTCAGTTCAAACTCATAGACGTAGGCGCCGGTCTGCGTGCTGGTGGGAGCCAGCTTGACTTCCGTTCCCTCCTTCAGGGCCGTTCCCTGGGTCTTGATGCTGATGGAAATCTTGGAATTGTCCACGACCCCGGTCTTCACATCGGGGACATAGTAGACCCATAGGCTCTTTTTGCCGCCGGAAGTGAAGTTCTTCTCCACATATTCTACATAGAGACGGGAGGTACCATCGGAAATGTCGGTCAACTTCTGTGCTTCCGTGGACAGGGAAACATTGCCGCCGCTGTCACGGTTCATGGCCTCAGTGATGGTCCCCGCGCCACGGTTGCCCACTTTGTGAATCCTCACCTGATAGCGATAGTTGCGGTAGATAGGGAAATATCCGCCCACGGCTTCGTCCATCAAGTCGATACGATAGTATGTAAAGCAAGTGTCCGGATTAGTTTGTCCTTCCTCAATGTATTGACCTTTAATCAGCAGACAGGTTGCTTTTTGGGAACCAGGATGCGGACGCTCGTAGACAAAATTCGGAGCTGAAACGGCCGTATTGACAGCACTCTCATCAGGAATGGTGAAATCCATTGGGTCGTCTTCAAAGAGGAATCCATCATATACTTCCGTTCCATTGACCATCTTGCCCGTTTCCGGGTCATACTCGTAATCTTTGTAGTCGTCTACAAAACCATTGGCCATCGGAGCGACTGAACCGACGGTCGGCTTGTTGACGAGCGTCCAGGTGACATTCGTCAGATTCTTGACCGTATCATCGATAAGAAGTTTGACTTCAGCGAAGTTGCGGACTAGAACCAGATCCTCGAACAAGTGAGCCGTTCCATCACTCGGGATGTAGTTGCCTTCGTCGTCGGTCTGCATGATGCCGTTGTCGTCAAGCTGGGTCAGGATGCCATCCGGCATGATGATGCGGGCCCAGTAAGAACCGACCGGAGACTGGGAACGCATGGTGGTCATGATCGTTTCTTCATCCATGTCTTCATCATCAACCACGAACGGAATGCTTTCGGGACCGTTGGCGATGATGTGCACATGCGCCTTGCCTTCATACACCGGAAGCAAAACCTTGAAATAATAGGTAGTGTCGTTCTTGGTGGCATAGGTGGAAAGCGGTTGGCCATTTTCGTCCACCGGCTCCGCCAAGGCATAAGCCTGCGGATAACCGGAAGTACCGAACACCGCCACGTGGATGTCCTTGATGCTGGGGGTGTCGGAGAAGTCGCCGAGCGCCCGGGTATAGGCCTGAAGCTGCGGGATATCCACCTTCATCGTAATGGCCACGAGACCCGTCTCTTCGGCCTTCTTGGGCGCAACAGTGTCAATCTCCGTCTTGTTGCAGGAGACCAGACCGAGCAGGAGCGCGGAAAGAATGTATAGCGTCTTTTTCATATTCACTCAAGTATTATTAGTCATAGAATCCCTTCCACTCTGTAAGACATTCCTCATAAGGCTCATCGCCCCAATACCACAAATCATAAATACATCTGACACCGTTATCTCCAATATTAGCGCCCTCGGCTGCAGTTATGAAACGGCTGGTGCTGGGGTTGTATAAACGTCCACTGGAAGCCCAATATGGACAACCCATAAATAGAGACGGAATAAAACCATTATTGGACAATTCCACCATAAAGGATATTTCTCCCTCCGTAGGCAATCTCCAGCGCCCTGCCGGATAGCCACCTTCCTGGAAAGAGGCACAACGTTTTTCGGCTCTTTCGAAATCTCTAATCCATAGGATCGTCTTCGAATAAGCAGACGAAGTCAGGAAATAAGGAGAAACAACTTTCCTTGCACCCTCTTCAGTCCTGGAAGGCCGGTAATTACCATTAAAACTCAAGTTGCTCAACAGCCTCACGTCTCCCCTGGGATCTCCCAAAATAAAGTCGAAACCCTTAATGATGGAGGCCTTGATGGCATACATATTCGTATTGTTATTGCTGGATCCCAAATCCTGTCCAATACCGGTACACGAACCTAAAACATAAGAACTCTGGCCCGCAGTGCCCGGGACGGTCGATGGTTTGCTGTCATCGAATGCCCAGTATGTAGAATTGGATGTAGAAGCATTGGTACTACTAAAATTGTGATAACTGTTTACAAACACATATCCATTGGAAGGCTTGGCAGTAATGGACAAAGAGGGATACTGCGTAATAGTTATCGTGCGGTCGAAGGATGTATCGTGACCAGCGGCGTCCAAATGAAGAGTCACCTTGAATATATAAGGAGACATGTCAAAAGCCGTGTTCTTGGATCCATTATCGTTGAACATATTGTTGTCCATCTCGTGACTGATCCTCAAATAAGATGTTCCTTCCGGAATGGAAACCCAACCTAAGATATCATCATTAGTAAGACCCTTGGCTTGTTTCAGAGCATTTGAAGCAGTTACATCATCGTTACTCATAAACTCCTGTCGAACAGGAGTGGAGTTGCTCAGATCCATCTGGTAAATCTCATCAACATGGGCCGTGACCTTGCCGGAAGAAACGAACGCGATGTCGATCTCGTCCACATACATATCATACTCATCCTTGGGGATGTCCAGGGAGATGTAACGACCAGTGGCGACGTTGGAAGAGACAGGGGCTTTGGTAAGCCAGTCCTTCACTTTGTATTCCTCACCGATGATCTTCACTTCCTTGTCGGAGCCGACGATGTTCACGTCCACATGGAACTCGTAGATGTAGTTGGGGTCGCAGATGGTCTCGCGGGGAAGGACGATCTTGTAGTACACTTCCTTCTGCTTGTACATCTGCCAGCTGGAACTCGTGGGATCGACAGTCGCAGGAGCGGTACCCTCGCCGACCCACTTGTAACCGTACCAGGGCAGGACGAGTTTCAGGTAAGGCTGGTTGTCGTCGCCTTCCTCCATCTGGATGGGATAGGTGTAATAATGGGCCGTCCTTACTCCGTCGACTTCCGGGATATCATTCATGTAATCATAGGAATACTCGAAGATGTCACGGGTTCCGTCACCGCCCGGCTGGGGCTTCGTGCAGGTCGCCCAGGAATCGGCGACCAGGTCGCGGGTCAGCGGGCCGCCGAGCGTGGTATGCTCGATGGCGTTGGAGAGAAAGACACGGGTCTCTTCTCCGGAGGGCTGGGGAACCCAGTAGATGTTGCCGCTCGTCTTTTCCTCGACCACGGTTTCATAATCGAAGTCCACCGTTACCTTGGAAGCAAGACGCTTGAGCGGAATCTCCGCATCGACCGCATAGGAGCCCGAGGCGCTGAGTTCGATTTCCTCTTCGCCGGTCATGACGAAGAACAGGTCGTCCGTGACGGTTTCTTCCACCTCTTCGCCTCCCTCACCCTCGCTTGTGACGGTGTAGGGGCTGGGCTGCATCACGCGTGGCCAGCGGAGTCCGTAACCGGGACCGCCATCCTTGAAGAAGGTCTCGCCGACCTCCAGAGCGTGGAGGTCAGCCCAGGTCTTCGCGGTTTCGGGGATGGTCGTGTTGGGAGTTTCAACGGCAGCTCCGAACTTGTCCACGTAGTTCGCTACGGCGAAGACCATCGCCTCGGTCGCTCCGTTCGGGAAGATATCATTGAGAACACTCGGAGCGAACGTGGCTTCGTAAGTCTTGGAAAGGCCGCCGTCTTCGGGGACGAGGGTCCCCTTGTACACATATTCAGTCGTTCCGACCATGTTACCTTCGTCATCCACATTGTACGGGAAGATGAAGTAGTCGATCTTTTTGATCAGGTTCTCATTGTCCACACCATCCACAGTAGTAGCACGGGTCATGTCACCGGTGGTGAACCGGATAGTGAGCCCCTCCCCGGAACGGTCGGGCTTGACGGAGTCGAACTCCGCCGTCTTCGCGCAGGACACCGCGGCGAGCGCAGCCGCCGCACAGGCAATATAGATTATCTTTTTCATACTTCTCATCTCCGGTTAGTTGGTTGCAGGAATGACAAGCGCATAATTCGCACGAATCTCGGAGTAGGCGCTGATCCACTCGTCGCTGCCGTCCGGCTTGAACAGGATATTGATCTGGGCCTTGTGCTGGGCACCGTCCTGATTAGCTGCGGCCGCGATCCGGAAGTAGACCGTGTTGTTGGTGATATCCTCACCGTCCGTATCGATGGCCCGGAAAGCAGCGGGATCCGTAGAATTATCGTAGATCAGGATCTGATAAAACTCGGGCTCCACCGTCGTCTCGCCGTAGGCGGGGATCAGTTCGATCTTGAACAGGCCGGCCTTCGGGTAGTTGACCGTGAAATAGCCCTGGGCGGGATAGTAGCCGCCATACTGGGTATACTGGCTCCAGGTCTCGACCCCGTCTACGGTCTGAAGGACCCACGGTTTGTAGTACATGTTCACCGCATAGCCGCTGTTGTTCACCGTATTCTCCGTCTCCGTGGCGCCATCCGTAAGTTTCACCTTGGTGTTCATCCAGGTAACGTTGGACATGTTGATGGAACCGTCCTCGGTGTCGATGTCTCCGGCCTCGCCGCTGTCCCACGGCTGGACTACAAAGATAAGCCGGATGTCGGACGGGAGGATCTGAAGCTCGTAATCGTACTTCTTGCCGGCCTCCCAGGTATCGGCGGGAAGGGTGACGGTCTTGTCCGCGAAGGTCGCCCCGTTAAGGGTGTAGCTGACGGTGACGGTGACGGCATCCTTGGCGAGGGCCTGGGGCCAGACCATCTGGTAGCCCTTCACATCGGAGACGGCCATCTTCAGGACATCGATCGACTTCTGGGAATCCAGGGCGGTCGCGCTGCTGATGGGGGTCGCGCTGACGAAGGAGCTGGAGGTGCTCACGGTTGGAGTCGTATACGTGACGTCAGCCGCATTACCGGCATAGCTCACAGTAGCGCTGCCGACGTTCGGAATGGCCGGAGCGGTGACCTTGGTCACGGAGGCCTCGTAGTCGGTGCAGTTCTTCAGCGTGATGCTCACGGCTGAGAACAGGTGCTTCATGTGCAGGGCCACGGGGGTGTCCACGGTGTGGGCGGCGTCGGCCTTCCAGGCAGCCGCCATAGTGGAGAACACCTCGGAGTAGAGGAGGTCTGCCTGGTCGGCCTCGGCCGTGGTGAGGGTCTTGCTCACGGTGAGCACGTTAGCGGACAGCGTTCCGGCGTTCTGGGTGAATCCGAAGAACTTGTGGGTTCCGTTCTTCCAGAGATAGGTCTGCTCGTCGCCGTAGGTCCAGGCGCCACTTGCGTATGAAACGGTGTTCTCGATGTACTTCGCACCGTCGAGGTAGTCGTACACTTGGAAGGTCTGTGCCTGGAGGCCGGCCGCATCCTCGATGAGGGCGCGGGTCTCGACGGAGGCGGGAGCGAAGGTGATGGTCCCTTCGGCTGCGCCGACGGGGCCCTCGTTCTTCTCGCAGGATGCGAGGCAGCCGGCGAGAAGGATTATGGTAGAATAAATAAATGTCTTCTTCATGTCTCTTTCCTCCTATTCAAGTATGATCGATCCACCGTCGACTTCCTCCCACTGGTCGACATCCAGGATGTCGGGGGCGTAGAAGATCTTCCAGAGGTTGCCGGGAACCGCCACACCCTTGATGCGGTGCTTCTCGCACGCTCCGAAGGTGATGGACTGTCCTCCCTTGGAAAGGGTTCCGGTGAAGGTTGTCTCCTCACCGTCGATGGTGACATGGAAGCGGAGCTTGAGTCCGGCTACGTCCTGGGGAAGTGCGAACACCGTCAGGACGATCCTGTCTTTCGCGGACACCACGGATCCCTCGGGAAGGGTGTAGGAAAGGGTATAGGGAGACTCGCCGGCGGCAGTGCATGCATATGTGCTTGCGCCGATGGTGTGGGCCACTTCACCTACGGTGTTGGTGCGTGTCCCGGGTGCGAGTGTGGCCTCCACGCTGCCTGCGAGAGGGGAGTCGGAGATGAGGTCCACCTGGGTGACGGTGATGTTGCCGTCGTAGTCCGCATCGCCTTCGAAAGTGAGTTCGAATGCGGTGAAGGCCGGATAGAAGTCGAGAGAGACGTCCTTGCCTGCCTCGGCGTCCTCAACGGCAGCGAAAAGCCATGCGTTGGACATGTCGGCGGGCAGGGTCACCGTGGTAACGGCAGCATCGCCTTCACCGGTGGTGGCAGTCTTCGCAGTGGAGTCCGCGTTCATCTGCTGGGACGCGGGGATGGCGAAAGTAGCCTTCCCGGCTTCGGGTGTCCCGCTGATTGCAGGTGAAGAACCCCAGAACTTGTAGGTTTTCACTCCGTCGACCCAGACGAGACCATTCCCGCCTTCACCATTCTCGCCTTTTATGTTGCCAAGGGAAGCGGTGCTATTGACTCCGGATGCCTTGGGTGAGGAAATCGCGTAGGAAGCGTAGTTGGCGGAAGTGTTGTAGCGGTCAACCGCCTTGTCGCTCCAGACGACGATGGTCTCGCCGTCTTTCCAGTTGATACGCTCGAAGTTGTTGACAATCTCACCGCTGTAGGAAGTCCTTGTGGCGGCGGGTTTCAGGCCTGCAGTGAATTTGACGAGGCTGCCGGCCTTGCTGGTAGTGCCATCTTTCTGGCATCCTGCCAGAAGGATGATGCCCCCGAGAATGATGGAGGCGATGCTGATGATTTGCTTTTTCATCTTCATTTCCTCCTTACTCCCAAGTGACCTCGAAATCGTTGGAGGCGGAGAAGTCATACTCCTCGACCTCCTGACCCATCGTGTTGACGGTCATCGTGTCCACCACTGAACCGGCCAGGATGCAGGCCCCCGTCTCGAGCCTCACCTCCGGGTAGATCATAGGTGTTTGGAATTGTTTTTTCATTGTATTGTTGTTAAATATAAATATTCAAACTGCTGTGGATGCCTTGCCTGTCATGGTTGACTCAGCTTCTTTTGGATGACTTCACTTCCCCTGAACGGCTTGTCAGTCGTGGATGACTTCGCTTGCCTTGGTTTGCTTTCCAGTCATGGGTGACTTGGATTCGGAACATAATACCTAAAGTCCTGTCTTGAGCCATTCCAGCTGGGAGGTGCATTTCTCCTGCATCCGGTGTTTCGTTTCGTCAGTCTTGTTCTCTCCTTGGTTTCCTTTGCTTTTAGGTGACAAAAATCTCAATTCATGTGTTCAAGTGCTAGTACGCGCAAGATGGAGTGCGCGACGGGGTAGTGGTACGACATGTTTAGGTTATAATAATAATATGTGTGGCCGGGGAGCCTGTGTGGCAACTCTCCGGCAATGATTGTGTCAGTGTCGTGTGAGATGGATGCGTGGTTCCTGGTACGGCTGATGGATGCCGCCGGGCAGATAACACAAAAACACGTGTCGCCAAAAAGACGACCCGCGGGGGTGTTCATCTGAAGATTTCTCCCTGTCGAAAGGGTGAAAGAACCACACAATTCTTTCATCTCAAAATTATTTGAGTTATAATAAAATAGCAACCAATTTACTGGGGGTTCCTGCATGCTTTCGCATTCCATCAGAGGAACAGGGTTCAACTGGTTTTTCGTATCACACACACAATCAGGTACGATATACGCTTGGCAAATATAGGTAAAAAATCTTTGCGTACAATGTAATACTGACGATTTTTTTGGATTTTTTTGCATGTATCGTTTTAATCCATAATTCCTTTGTTCCTACGTTCCGACCTCGATCCTTGGCTGCCCCGACCCGGAACCCTGGTTACTCACGCCAGGAGCCCAGCATGAAATTGCGGCCATGCCCGCTGGAAACGAAAGATGGCTGCCGGGTCAAACCAGGCAGCCACATCTTCAATTATTTGAGGGAAGCCCTGCTTCACCTCAGGCAGAGGGAAGCCTTACTTCTCTTCCTTCGGAGCGATCGCGCACCACACTACGGCGCTCAGGGCACCGCCGACCAGCGGGGCGACGATGAATACCCAGAGGTCCTTGAGTGCCTGTCCACCTGCGAAGAGAGCCGGGCCGATCGAACGGGCGGGGTTCACGGAAGTACCGGTCAGGTTGATGCAGACCAGGTGGATGAGGATCAGGGTCAGACCGATTGCAAGTCCGGCGAGGTTACCTGCACCGACCTTGGCGTCAGTCGTACCGAGGACAACAAGCACGAAGAGGAAGGTTGCGACGACCTCCACGAGGAAGGCTCCGCCGATCCCGCCGGCTCCGGCCACTCCGTTGGTTCCGAGCCCAGCAGGATTGGCACCTTCAAATGCAACGGAAGGAGTCATTACCTTGGCGAAGAGGAGAAGGAGGGCACCGGCGACGATGGCACCGATGATCTGGCCGCACCAATAGCCGCATGCATCCTTCCAGCTCATCCTTCCGGACAGTGCGACACCGAGGGTGATCGCAGGGTTGATGTGGCAACCGGAGATCCCGCCGATAGTGTAGGCCATGGCGATGACAGAAAGACCGAAGGCCGCTGCTGTCGCAAACAGGCCGGCAGTTGATCCGCAACCCACGAACATGGCCGTGGCGCATCCGAGGAACGTCAGGACGAAGGTTCCGATGCATTCTGCAATGTACTTTTTCATAAGCGATAATGTTTATAAAATGCTTTATTGTGTGTGCTAATTTACAAAATAATCATAGAATTTATTCTTTTTTTGATAATTTTACAATTGGTTTGAAACGATGGCAGCCACCGTGGCAGCTGCGGGGCGGCAACTCCCTCCACAATGGGACCGCCGTCCGGACCGCAGGCAGTCTGGCAGGATCGTTGCTGCCGCATATTGATTAATGAATATTCACTTATCCGTACCATGCAGACACATGTAGTAATAATGGCCGGCGGCATAGGCAGCCGCCTCTGGCCGATAAGCACGCCCGAACGCCCCAAACAGTTCATCGACTTGCTCGGAATAGGGAAGTCCCTCCTGCAGATGACGGTGGACCGCTTCCTCCCGGTCTGCTCCATGCAGAATTTCTGGGTGGTCACTTCCGAGCGCTACACCGGCATAGTCAGGGAGCAGCTTCCGATGGTGCCGGCGGACCATATTCTGGCCGAACCCGTTGCCCGCAACACGGCTCCGTGCATCGCATATGCATGCTGGAAGATCGCCAGGGAATGTCCTGATGCGAACATAGTCGTGACACCTGCCGACGCCTTGGTCATCAATGTCGAGAAGTTCGCCAACGTGATCCGCAAAGCCCTCAACTTCACGGTCATGGACGGGCGGATAGTCACCGTTGGCATCGAGCCTTCACGGCCGGAGACCGGCTATGGCTACATCTGCGCAGCCGAGAGGCGCCCCGACGAGGTCGTCCCGGTCCTGTCGTTCAAGGAGAAGCCGGACCTTGAAACCGCACGTGGCTATCTCGAAGCAGGGAACTACTTCTGGAATGCGGGAATATTCGTATGGAACGTCCGCACCATCATGGCGCAGATGCGCCTGCACGCTCCGCAGATAGCGGGAGTGATGGACCGTATCGCCGCTTCGTTCGGTTCATGGAAGGAAGATGAGACCGTGCAGGAACTTTTCCCTACCTGCGAGAAGGTCTCCATTGATTATGCCGTGATGGAGAAGTCTGACTGTATCAGCGTGATAGCATGTAACATCGGCTGGTCGGACCTGGGCAGTTTCTCGTCAATCCGTGAGCATATTCCTCTCCCGGAAGGCGTCATGTCCAACGCTTCGGCTGCTGCAGGTGCCGCCGCGAGTGCCGCTGCAGGTGCCGGTGCGAGTGCCGCTGCAGGTGCTGCTGCTGGCGCCGCCGCGAGTGCCGCTTCAGGGGCCGCACAGGCCGTCTCCAGAGCTACGGCGGGTCTTAACAAAGTAGTCGGAAGGGATGTCCGCACCATTGGCTGCGAAGGCTGCATAATCCATGCTGAGTCTATGGAAACAGTTGTAGTCGTTGGACTTAAGGATTACATCGTAGCGGTGAAGGACGGGAACGTCCTTGTCTGCCCGCTTTCGGAGGAGCAGATGATAAAGGAATATTCGAAGCCGGATCCCGGGAAAAAATAAAAAAAACGAAAAAAAACTTGTTTTTTTCCCGCGAACGATATACCTTTGCAAACCCAATTCGGAGACAAACCGAAACGGCTTGGAAGAATCGTTAGCTCAGTTGGTAGAGCACAACACTTTTAATGTTGGGGTCTCGGGTTCGAGCCCCGAACGGTTCACAAAGGAGCAACGTTCTTGCACAGTTCTTTAAAATGCTTTGTTAGCTCAGTTGGTAGAGCAACTGACTCTTAATCAGTGGGTCTAGGGTTCGAGTCCCTAACAGAGCACTTTAAGCGAAAAGGCGGCCTTTCCAGGTCGCCTTTTTTATTTATTCCGTCACCCGCAGCGCGTCTAGAATGAGAAGGTGTAGCCGATGCCGATCCAGGACATGAGCTTCCGGTCGTAGGTGAGTGACTTGAGCTTGGTGCCTTCTGCGTTGGTGTCGATGTCCTTGTCGTAGCTGTAGCTGACCATGCCGAACACCTCGATGGCGTTCCATTGGTCGAAGTTGTATTCGACACCGATGACACCCCGGACCCTGTTGAAATATGCATCCTTGTAGCCCAGGAACTCATAGCTGTCGTATTTGGAGCTTGCATCGTTCCACGTCGCATTCTCCGCAGGGTCGTTGAACACGTTCCTGAATTCGATGTAGCTGTATGGGGTCCAGCGGCTTGCCGGACTCTTATAGGCTACCTTGAAACGGCTCTTGAGTGTCAGTGAGTTAGGCGTGCTCTGGAATTTGTTGTTGACTTCGCGGTGTGTGTACTGGAGCCTTTCCTTGAGGGAGAAGCGCCAGAAGCCGTCCCTGAGGGTGAAGGTCAGGTCTCCGTAGGCACGGTGGCGGGGATTCCATATTCCTGATGAGTTCTTGTCTTCAATGAATATGTAGCCACCTCCGACTTTCACAAGCTGGCTGACCTTGTAGCTGAGGCCGGCCCCGGCCTGGTAGCGCCCGAAGTTGGTCAGGTTGTCGGACAAGCGTGCTTCTCCTTCCACGTTGGCGTGGAAACCCTTCACGATCTTCTTGTCGACGGCAACGCTGATACGTGCGCCGAAGTCATTCTCAAGGTCGTTCTTGGTGCCCTGGGCCGAAAGGACGGCCGGAGACAATGCCATGAGGCAAAGGATTAACAGGTTCTTTTTCATCGCTTTCGTTTAAACTCGTCAAATATACATATTTTTTCATTATCGCCTGCTTCCTTCCGTCCATGGTGCGCCTGGCTGTGTCATTCGGCCGGGTTCCATCCACAAAAACCGGCCTCCAGCGTGGATGACTTGGGGGTTCGGCAGGTTCCATCCACGAAAACCGGCGTTTAGCGTGGATGAGTCGGGCTTCAAGGGGGCTTAATGCTGGTTTGTTGCGCCTTCACTTCGATACACGGTGTGCCGACGTGGGCGTCTGGATTGGCAGCACGTTGCGTCATCTCGTTTCCCGTATGCAGCCAGTGAATCTCAGCGACGGCCGGTCAAAACGCGAACCAGCCGGGAGAGCCAGAGGGCGTCAGCCTGGTCGAAAGTAGCGAGTTCGGTGCTGTCGATGTCCAGGACACCGATGACCTCTCCGCTGGCATTGTCGCCGGGACATGTTTTGTCTTCTGGGCAGGAGTTGCCGGCGGGGGGAATGGCCGTTTCTTTTATGCCAGAGATGCCGCCGGGACATGTGTTGTATTCTGGGCAGGAGTTGCCAGCGGGGGGAGTGGCCGTTTCTTTTATGCCGGAGATACTGCCGGCGAGCTTAGTGGTCCGTCCTTCCAGTAAGTCGGCAGAACCGTCATTGAATATCGGAACGACAATCTCGGAGCGGGAGAGGGAAGAGCAGGCAATGTGTCCGGGGAAGGCTTCTACGTCGGGGACTACGAGGGTCTTCCTCTCCTTCCATGCCGTTCCGCATACCCCTCGTCCGAACTTGATCCTCATGCATGCTATCGGCCCCTGGAAAGGCCCCAGTACGAGTTCGCTGCCTTGGCCGGTCGCTGTTGCGGGAGCCGTTGTGGCTTCGCTGCCTGGGCCGTAGGTGAGGGCGTCTGCGGCTGTGGCTTCGCTGTCTGGGCCTGCTTCTCTGGTGAGTGCGCAGGTGCCTGCGAAGGTCTTCACCAGATAGAATCCGACCCAGAAGAAGCCGAAGCGCTCCTTGATGAGTGCTGCGGTGTTCGCCATCCTGGCGGTCCAGTCAGTCTCGCCTTCGAGCAACGACCGCAGTTCCTTGACCACCCTTGGGTACCGGAACATCTTGAGGCTGAGGTGGCAGTAGCCTTCGGGGTTCTTGTCGAGGTAGTCCTGATGCCTTTCTTCTGCCGGGAAGAAAGACTTCAATGGTCCTGACTCGACAGCCAGGGGACGGGCGTACAGTTTTTCCTGCGCAGCCATAACCTGCTCTATCACAGGAATATCCGCTATGTCAACATAATAAATCCCTGTCCTGTAGCGGGTTCCATGGTCTTCACCCTGCCGGTTGAGGCTAAGCGGGTCGATGGCGCAGAAATAGTCTTCCAGGAGTTCGCCAAGTGGAAGTACCTCCAGATTGTAGGTTACCCTTACGGTCTCGGCGAATCCGGTGGTGTCGGTGTACACCTGTTCGTAAGTCGGCCCTTTGACGGGGGCGCCGCCTGCCTCCGAGCCGCCTGAAGCCGGGGCAGGGGCTTGGTTGCGCCGCAACGATTCCATGAAGTCTTCGCTGCCGTTGGCATAGCCTGTTTCGGTGGCGATGACTCCGTCGATGTTTTTGAAATAGTGTTCGGTGCCCCAGAAGCACCCTCCTGCCAGATATATTTCTGCCATGGTACTGTTAATATGCAACGGGGCTGGGAGATTCTTCACTTCGTTCAGAATGACACAATGTGTCCAGAATGGCACAGTGCATTCGGAAGGCAAATTGTGTTCAGAATGGCATCCCCTTGTCGTCCTGAGGCGGCAGCGCCTGCCTCTTGTCATCCTGAGGCAGGCACCACCTGCAGATTGTCATTCTGAGGCAGGCAACGCCTGCCGAAGAATCTTTTGGGTCAGCCCCGTCTGCGTTTCTTGAAGAAATCGATCGTCAGAAGGCTACTTGCTCACGGTGTAGGTGCCGGCGGTGTAGTCCTTTGACTCGGTCTCTCCGGGGAGCGTCACGGTAGCGGTCGCACCTTCAGGAACCGTGAAGGTCCAGGTCCAGGTGTCGCCTTCATACTTCCATGCGCTCTTGATGGTGCCGGCTGCTGACTCGTACACTGCATCGATGCTGCCCAGGCGCTTGTCCGGAACCGGCTTCATTATGATATGCTTGAAACCGGGTTCGGCGGTGTCGGCTGCGATGCCGGCAGCGGTCTCCCAGATCCACTGGCAGACGCATCCGTAGGCGTAATGGTTGAAGCTGTTCATTCCGCGGGGACCCATTCCCTTTTCGATCATGTAGCTGTTCCAACGCTCCCAGATAGTGGTTGCGCCGTTGTCGACCGAATAGAGCCAGCTGGGGTTCTTGTGCTGGAAGAGAAGCTCGTAGGCGATGTCGGCCATGCCGTTGTCGGTGAGGGTCTGCATCAGGATTGACGTGCCCAGGAAGCCGGTCTGGAGGCAGTTGTCATGCTGTGCGAAGTTCTCGCGCAGGCGGGCGACCATGGCGTCCTTGGCTTCTCCTTCGACGAGCCCGTTCTTGAGGGCGAAGAGGGCGGGAGTCTGCATGGTGTTGAGGATCGCCGCCTTGAAGGTGCCGTCAGGGTTCATGAAACGCTCCTTGATGTAAGCCCTTCCTTCCTCGGCCATCTGCTGGTATTTAGCAGCGTCGCGTCCGGTGGCGCCGGCCATGTCGGCCATGTAGGAAGCGTCGATTACCCAGTAGTTAGCGCTGAGGTAGCTCCAGTACTCGATGGTTTCGGGATAGTACTTGCCGCTCTCGTCACGGATTCCGCCGCCGCAGCTCTCGAGAGGTTCGTAGCTGAGCCAGTCGGCCCACTGGAAGTTGCCGTTCTCTGCGCTCAGGGCGACGTGGTCGTACTTGGTCTCGTAGATGTGGTTCATGAACTTGTCCATGGCCTCCCAGTTCTCGTCGACGAGTTCCTTGTCGCCGAATTGCTTCCATATGGTCCAGGGAACGATGATTCCTGCGTCAGCCCATCCAAGCCTCATCATCGAGTTGGGCTCTGCGCCGTACTGTGCAAGCGGGGCCACGCCGGGGAAGCCTCCAAGTTCGCTCTGGGTGTCACGCATGTCGCGCATCCACTTGTGGAAGAACCTGTCGGTGTTGGCGAAGAAGGTTCCGGTCTCGGTGAACACCTGGGTGTCGGCTGTCCATCCGAGGCGCTCGTTGCGCTGGGGGCAGTCGGTAGGGACGGAGAGGTAGTTCGACCTCTGGCCCCAGATGGTATTGGATATGAGCTTGTTGACATCCTCGCTGCCGGTCACGATGGTGCCGGTCTCGATGTCCTTTGCTATCGAAGTGACAGGGAGGGACTCGATGGACTTGATGCTCACGGGAGCGTCGGCGGTGACGGAGACCAGGCGGTAGCCGAAGAACGTGCACTGGGGATGGTAGGAGACGAATCCGGGCTGGCTGCCGAAGGTGTACTTCAGGATCATGCCGGTGTTGGGAATCCTGAGGTTGAGGCGGTGGGTGCTGCCTTCAGGACCGTCCATTCCGCGGCTCTTGGCGCCGTTGCCGTCGTTGAGAAGCTCGGACGGGAGGCAGGTGAGGGTAGTGCCTTCAGCCGCCTTGAAGACGAAGGAGGGGACTGCGGAAGCGTTCTGCCCGAAATCGACCACGAGGGTCTCTCCGGGCTGGATCTCCATGGTCTGGCCTGCTGAATATTCACGGGCTATGACCACCTTTCCGTACTCGTCCTCGGTCGCTCCTTCGATGTCCTTCCAGACATAGGCCTTCACGGGTGCGAGGGCGAGATCCTTGCGAAGGTAGATCTCAGCGCCGTTGCTGGGGAGGATCTCGCCGCAGAACTCTTCGTTGACCTCAGGCTTGGAAAGCTTGTCAAGTGTCTCGTAACCAGGAAGTTCGCGGGCGTCATATTCCTCGCCGTCGAAGATTGCCGCATGCTTGACGGGGCCTGCGATCCCTGCTACCCAGTTGTCGCAGTCGGTGCCCAGCAGCTGCTTGCTTCCGTCCTCATAGGAGACCTCGAGTACGCCCCTGAAGGCGACTTTCTTGCCGATCATCCCGTCGTGTCCTCCGGGAGTGACGATCTTGTCGGCCCACCAGCCGGGAGTGACCTGGACGGAGAGCATGTTCTCGGCTCCGGCCTTGGTGTCGAGGGCTTCGGTAACGTCGTAGGTGAATGAACGCTTGGTCTTTGCGTAGTGTGTGAATCCGGGCTTGAGGATCTCTTCCCCGATGGGTTTGCCGTTGACGAAGAGCTGGTAGACTCCCAGGCCGGTGGTCATCCATTTGGCGGAGGCGACCTTCTTCTCGTTCTTGACAGTGGAAACGAACCAGCTGGCTCCGTCGGCGGCACGTTCGTCGTTGCCGTCGCGTCCGATGATACCTGTGACTACAGGAGCATCGACGGCGGAGATCCAGACAGATGAATCCCATGCCGAAGCATCCAGGGGATCGGTCAGCTGACCCACAGGGGCGTTGCCTGTGGACGGGGTGCATGCTGCGGCTGCTGCAGCAAGCGCCAGAAGCGCCAGTTTGAAAAATGGTCTTTTCATTTTATCATGAACATTTTAGTGTTGTATGCGAGCATGTCCTACAAATATAAAAAGAAAAAGATGAAAACGATTATATTTGTAGGACTAACGACTGAATACATGAGAAAGACAACTATCCTGGCGCTTATGCTCCTGACCATTGCGGGAGGGCGCCTGCGCGCCGACGAAGGAATGTGGCTGCCGGTCCTGATCGGTGAACGGATTGCGGACATGCAGGCTAAAGGCTGCCGCCTGAGCGCCGAAGACATCTACAGCGTCAACCAGGCCTGTCTCAAGGATGCGGTGGTGCTGTTCGGTTCCGGCTGCACCGGGGAGGTTGTTTCGGACGAAGGCCTGCTCCTGACCAACCACCATTGCGGTTATGGTTACATCCAGAGGCACAGCAGCGTGGAGCACGACTATCTCAAGGATGGCTTCTGGGCAATGAACCGGGGGGAAGAGCTTCCCAATCCGGGTCTTTCCGTCAGTTTCCTCGAAAGGATGGAGGACGTCACCTCCACGGTCCTTGCCGGCATCCCGGACGGCATTCCCGAGGCGGAGCGCGATTCGATCGTCCGGGCTCGTTCGGCGATGCTGCGTGAAGCCGCCGCCAAGGAGGGAAAGGGCCTGCGCGCCAGCGTGGAGTCCCTTTACTACGGCAACCAGTACTTCCTCTTCGTCTTCAAGGTCTATCGTGACGTGCGGCTTGTCGGCGCCCCGCCTTCCTCGATCGGGAAGTTCGGCGGCGACACCGACAACTGGATGTGGCCCCGCCACACCGGAGATTTCTCCATATTCAGGATATATGCCGACAAGGACAACAACCCGGCCGATTATTCCCAGGAAAACGTCCCGATGCGCCCGAAGAAGTCGTTCCGGATCTCCCTTGCCGGAGTGAAGGAGGGCGACTTCACCATGGTCTACGGCTGCCCTGGAAGCACCAGGGAATATGTGGTCAGCGACGAGGTCCGCTATGTCTCGGAAATATCCGATCCGCAGAAGATCGCGCTCAGGACCCGGCGCCTCGACATCATCAAGAAATACATGTCCTCCGACCAGGCCGTCAGGATCAAGTACTCTTCCAAGCAGGCGAGCATTGCCAATGCCTGGAAGAAGTGGCAGGGAGAATGCAAGGGCATCCGCAAGATGAACACGGTCCGGACGAAGCAGGCCTTCGAGGAAGAGTTTTCGCAATGGGCGAGGGGAGGCCGCTACGAAGGCCTCACGGACCGGCTTCACAGGCTGTACGCCGACAGGGAGCCGTACTACCTTGCCTACGAATACTACAACGAGACCCTCCGTGCCATAGAGATACTGGGCTTCGCCTCCAACGTCCTGTCCAGGCTCCGGAACGACCTTCCGGTGGCCCCGGTGGCGGAATCCTTCTTCAAGGATTACTACCAGCCCGTCGACGAGGAGGTTTTCGACGCGATGATGGAAGCCTTCGGGGAGGGCGTCCCAAAGGACCTCATGCCGGACTGCTACAGGAAGGCCCTGGAAAGTCACGGTTCGGTGCAGGCCTGGCGCAAGGCCCTGTTCGCCGGGACTGTCTTTACCGACATGGATAAGGTCAAGTCATTGACGGCCAAGGATCTCCATGCCATAGAAAAGGACCCTGCCGTCGTCATGGCATCCCAGTTCCAGTCCTGGGTCATGGACGATGTCTACCCCACGGTCGCTTCCCTCGGTTCGCAGATCGCCCTTGCCAACAGGGACTACATGAAGGGGCAGATGGAGTTCTGCAAGGACAAGGCCTTCTACCCTGACGCGAACCTGACCCTAAGGGTGGCCTACGGCAACGTCGCAGGCTACAGCCCGGCCGACGGAGTCTATTATTCTCCCGTCTCCACCCTGAAAGGCATAATCGAAAAGGACAACCCCGACATCTTCGATTACGACATACCCCAGAGGCTCAGGGACATCTATGCGCAGGGAGGGCACGACGCCCAGAGCGTCTGCTTCCTCGCCACCAACCACACCACGGGCGGCAATTCCGGAAGCCCGGTCCTCAATGCTGACGGCGACCTGATCGGGATCAATTTCGACCGTGTCTGGGAAGGTACGATGAGCGACTATGTCTTCGATCCCGATTTCTGCAGGAACATTTCCCTGGACATCCGCTACCTTCTCTTCAACATAGCCTGCATAGGAAACGCCTCCTATCTCTTCGACGAGATGCATTTCACGGGGGGCTCGGTCAAGGCGCTCAAGAAGGGGAAACTGTTCTGAGCGGAAGCTTGCGTCCGGAAACTTGCGTCTCAGAAGTTTACGTCCAGGTTCAGCATGGCGTTGAATCCCGGCATGGGATAATTGTCGACCACTTCGTACTGCTCGTCCAGGAGGTTGTTGAGGCTCAGGCGGGCCGTTGCCTGCCTGCCCAGGACCTTGAACTCCTTTGCCAGGGCGGCGTCCAGGCTCGTCCATGGGGCGAGCCTGTAGGCCGGCAGGTTGGCGGAAGTCGAGAACCTTTCTCCAGTCGTGAAGCAGATGAGGTCCAGCCTCCAGCCGTCGAATGTCGCGTACAGGTCGGCTGAACCGCTGTGCAGCGGGATGTAGGGGATCTGACCCTTCCAGGTAAGTGCGTCCCTGTCGCTGAGGTCGCTTGCTCTTTGGAAGGACCAGCGCCCGGCCAGTCCGAAACCGACGCGCCCCGCAGTCCTTGAATATTCCCCGGCAAGTTCGGCTCCCGTCATGCGAACCTTGCCGAGATTGTACATGGACCAGCGGAACTGGTTCGAGGTCGGGACGGCTATTATCTTGTTCCTTAGGTAGTTCCGGTAGACGTCCGCTTTCAGGGAGAGATCTCCCTCGGGGCCGGAAAGGGGAGACCATGCAGCCCCGAAACTGAACTGGAGGGCGTCTTCGGGAAGCAGGGACTTGCTTCCGACGGTGGTGTAGTAGAGGTCGTTGAATGTGGGCATCCTGAAAGTCCTCCTCGCGAAGCCGTCGAGGCTGAACCTCTCGGAGACCTTCCATCTTCCGGAAAGCGACGGCATGAGAACCGTCCTCGTGGCGCGGCTTCGTCCGATCCCGTGGGTGGAGCCGCTATCGCCGCCGGGAATCCCTCCGGCAGGCGGAACCGGTGAGCCTGAAGGGGCCTGTCCGCCCGCGGTGCCGGGGGAGGAAGCGAAGGTGTCGAGGGAACCTTGAAGCAGCAGGCTCGCCGAAACGTCGAGGCCGCCTCGGGAGAACATCGCCGAGACTGCGCTGTAGGAAGTGGTCCTTCCTGGGTAGGCGAATGAAGCAAGGTTCGCGTCGAGGTAGCTGTACTGGAGGTCCTGTGCGAGGTTCAGCTTCCAGTAGCGACCGGCCCTGAAAAGAGCGGCCGCCGAAGCGTAGGCCGAGCTGTTGGTGTAGGTGAACACCGCGGCTGAACCCTCGGGGCGGAACTCCGGAAAGTCTTGATATTCAAGGAAGGAGCATGAGAGCTTAGCCCTTGCCATCACGGTCCATCTTCGGCCGAGGGGACGGGTCCACCGGCCCTGCAGGAAAAAGTCCCGGTCCTTCTGGCGGTCCAGGCTGAGGGGATATTCGTCCGCCCTCTTGTACACCGGCCCCGGAAGGCCGCGGCCGGAGGCGTAGAAACCGGCAAGCGCGCTCCAGGTGTCCCCGCTTCCCGGTGCGCTGAAGAGCCTGGCTTCCGTCCTGAGGCTGTGCAGGTCGCAGTTCGCCCTCGTCATGGTGGTGTCGTAGCCGGCCGTGGTGCCGTCATCGAGGACGCGGTAGTCCTTGACGTGGAACCTGTATTTCCCGGTCGAGCGGACGGCTTCGGCACAGGTGGCAAGAGAGACTCCGCTGCTGAACTTCCTGCTCCAGGAAAGGGAGGGCGCCACCGTGCCGAAGGCTCCTGTGCGCAGGCCTGCCTTCAGGGAATGGTTCCTGCCTTCTTCGAACAGAGGCTCGGCGCCGAGAAGGTAGAGGGATGACGCGGATGCATATTCCCTGGCGCTCTGGAGGACGGAGACCTTGCCTCCGGGGTAGATGCTTATGGCCTGCAGGCTGCCTGTGCCGAACCTGCCCAGGTCCACCTGCATGTTCTGGGCGTTGTCCACCTGGATTCCGTCGATGAACACTCCGGTGTGCTCGCTGCCGAGGCTCCTGACGTTCACAGTCTTGAGGCCTCCCACACCACCGTAGTCGCGGACCTGCACGCCGGCGAACCTCCTGACTGCGGAAGTGACGGTGGGGGAGAGCCGGAGCTTCTCCTGCCCGACCGTCCGGGGTGGCACTATGCTGGAAGCCTCCGACGTGACTGCAGCGGCCCCGAGCGTGTCGGGACGGTCATGCACCGGAACTGCGCCGCCGGGCGTGGCAGCCCAGAGCACCGCCGTCAGGAATATGCCGGCAAAGGCCATATTCCCCTAATAGAGGACCATGTGTGCCGGAAGCATCCCAGCCACAGCGGACCATCTGAGGGTAAGGTCCTTCGTAAAGCACCAGACCTTTCCGGGCCCGGTGTAGGGAGCGTCCGCTATGAATATGTCGCCGTTGTCCGGATTGACGGCTATCCCGTAGGGGTTGGAGACCTTCGCGGCGTCCGTCCCAGAGAGGGAGACTGCCTTGACGGCGCCGGTGGAAGCGTCGACCTTGTACAAGGTGTTGTCGAAGCCGCCGCTCATCTCCGAGGCGTTCCCGATCGTGTAGACGGATCCGTCGTCGCAGCAGGTCATGATGCTTGCATGCACGCCTGCTATCGTCTCGGAACCATTCCCGGTTACCTTGAAGAGGCCCATGGGCTCGGACATTTCCTGCACCCAGTTCCCGGAGGCGTCCTGGTTCCATGTGGAGACGCCGTAGCTGGTGACCCAGATCCGTCCGTCCCTGTCGGAGCCGAGAAGATGCAGGTTGGAGGCGACGTCGACCGTGCCCTTCACCTTGAACGAGGCCTCGTCGATCATGCTCACGGTGTTCTCATGGACATAGTTGTAGCCTCCGCTGTTGGCGACCCAGACGGTTCCGCCCGAGACGGCTATCCCTTCGGGCTGGCAGCCTACTTCCACGGATCCCTCCACGGTAAACTTGCGCCTGTCGACCCTGAAGACTTTCCCCTTTGTCTCTTCGCCACCGTAAACTGCTCCGGCATAAGAGCTTACATATGCATAGTCCTTCCCGAAGGCTATGAACCTGGGGTCCGGGACCTTTACAGTTGCTATGAGGCTTTCGTCCTTGGCGTCAAGGACATGGACCATCCCGGAACCGTTCATCACGATCCACAGGCGACCGTCGTCCAGGGCTATGTCGTTGCCGGTGTCGCCGAGCCCCTGGGTGACGGTGGGATTCATGGAGGAGAAGGCGTCGGTGACGTAGTTCCCGTCCTTGAACCTGAAGAAGTCAAGGGTGGAGTTGTTCTTCTGGTAGTTGCCTTCATTGAGGACGAACAGCTTGGCATGACCGCTGCCGGCGTCCCCTTCGGTCACGTTGACGCCTTCAAGGCCGGCGTCCTTTGACAATGGTTCTTCCTTGTTGCAGCCCGCCGCCGTTGCGAGGACTGCGATGCTCAGTGCGAGCAGTGTGTTCTTTTTCATATTGCTTTGGTTGTGATGTTCCTGTCACATTATCCAGAGATGAAGATGCACGGCAGGCATTCTGGCTCGCCGGAAGGACCGGCCTACAGTATCAGGCAATGCCAGGGCTTCAGACCCTGTTTCCCTTTTGATCCGCCTCTTTCGACGGCGGAACCGTGCACATGGACAATTCTATTGCTGCTGGACGAAGGGCTTGAGGTCCTTCACCGCTTCCTTGGCGGTAATCTCGACTCCTCCGTTGTCAAGGTCAATGAGCCTGTACCTGTCGTGTCCCATCCCCAGCTGCTTCATGTAGGTAAGCTGGCGCAGCCCGTGGCGGGTCTCGATGCGCTCCACCAGGTCGTGGTGCTCTTCCTCGGTCATAGCATAGACGAGGTCGATGCAGGCCTGGTCGACAGCCAGGATATCGGTCGAGGAGAGGATGCCGACGTTGGGGGTGACCACCGGCTCCGCGGCGACGCCTTCGCAGTCGCAGGAGACCGACATGTTCCTCATCACGTTGACGTAGGTGACGTGCTTCCCGAAGTGGTCTATGGTCGCCTTGGTGGATTCAGTCATGCGCTCCATGAATTCCTCCTCCTTGATGTCCCACTGGTCGTCCTGTCCGGGAGTCGTGTGGATCCATGCCTTCCCGATGCGTCCGTCGGCGCAGCCGATACCGATGTTCTTGTTGGAGCCGCCGAACCCGCCCTGGGTGTGTCCCTTGAAGTGGGTGAGTGCAACCATCGAGTCGTAGTCGAGGAGGTGGCTTCCTACGGACATGTTGTCGAACCATTTGCCTCCCTTCACGGGAAGGAGTGCGGTGCCTTCCTCGTCCATGATGTCGACTGGGCAGAAGGTCCAGCCGTTGACCTCGAGGGTCTTGCGGTGCTGCTCAGTGGTGTAGCGGTCGCCTTCGTAGTAGGTGTTGGTCTCGATGATCGATGCACCCGGGAGGTCCTTTTCAATGAGGGCGGCCACCCATTCGCGGGGGATGATGTTGGGGCCGTTCTGTTCTCCGGTGTGCAGCTTGACGCCCACCTTGCCGGTAATCTCGCCGCAAACCTGCTCGTAGGCTGCGATGAGTCCCTCAGGGCTGAGTTTCCTGGTGAAATAGACTGTGGCTACATCTCCAGAGCGCTTGTCGAACGGGATGTACTTGTCCCCGCCTGTACCGGGGACGGCGTTCTTTGAAGTCATGGTATTGTCGGTGTTGTTTGTTTTGTCTTTCTTCATGAGCTCGGGAAGGCCGATGACCAGGCAGAGCACTGCCGTCACGACGATCCCGGCTATGGTTCTTTTATGCAGTTTCATTGTGTGGTCGGGTTTCCGGATTGGCAAAAATAGCAAAAATCACTCGGTAATGGAAGTCTGGCCCGCAGCCGGCCGGATGGTCACTTTCTCCGAAAGGAGGATGTGCCTGGAGTCGTACCCGACTTCGATCAGGTACTCTCCCGGATCGACCCTCCAGTCTCCCGAACCGACATCGTAGTAGGAAAAGGCATCCGGGCCGAGTTCGAACGAGACTTCCTTCCTGCCTCCTGCCGGGACTTCGACTTTTTCAAAGGCTTTGAGCTCGTGTGCGGGCCGGAACACGCTCGGCGTCAACGGCCGCACATAGACTTGCACCGTTTCCTTCCCGTCCTTTTTGCCGGTGTTGCTCACGGTCAGGCTCCCTTTGACGCGGCAACCGTCTGCAGTGACGGCAAGATCCCCGTACGCGAAGGTCGTGTAGCTGAGACCGTAGCCGAACGGGTACATCGGTTCGACCCCCTTGGTGTCGTAGTAGCGGTAGCCCACCATCAGGCTGTCGGTGAAGTTGATGATGTCATTGTCCTCGCTTGCGAGCCTGCGGATGGGAGTATCCTCGTATTTCCTGGGCCATGTGAATGTAAGCCGGCCGCTGGGATTGACTCTGCCTGACAGGATCCCCGCCACTGCAGTCCCGCCGTCTATCCCTCCGTACCAGCTTTCCAGGACGGCAGGTACGTTGTCGATCCAACCGTCCAGCTCCAGCGGAGAGCCGTTGACAAGGGTTACGATGGTGCGCTTGTTGCGTTTGGCCAGGTAGTTGATGACCTCCTGCTGCAGTGCCGGGAACAGAAGGGACGACCTGTCCCTCCCTTCGGTGTCCAGGTTCATGTCCAGGCCTCCCACGAAGATGACGGCGTCGGCCTTCCTGGCGGCCTTGTCCAGCTCCTTCCATTTGAGGACGGCCTTCTCCGTCTGGGGAGTGGACCAGTCGATGTGGAGGGATGCATCTCCTTTTCCTTTGGTGTAGATCACGCAGAGCTGGTAGGGGATTCCCTTTTTAAGGTCCACGGAGCCCGTGGCGGTGCCATGGCCGGCGTTCGCGGCATGGACTACGGCGACAGGCGCTCCTCCCCATTCACCGTTGAGAGCGAAGACGTCACCCCCGCCGGCAGTGAACCTGAAGGTGTATTTCCCGTCCGCCGGGGGAATGACGGTGAAATCGAACCTGGCTTCCGTCCATTCGTCCACCGGCACCTTTTCCTCGTCGGGAGAGCGCATCTCCCACATGAAGTTGATGCCCTTCTCCGCCCGGGTCAGGGCAGGGGCTTCTTTCCCTTTGATGAAATACCTTGCGTTAAAGGACGTGGGGTTTCCGTTGCCGTCTTTCGCCAGGAGCTCCGGGGAGATCTCCTGGAAGCCGCCAAGGTCGTCGAAGTCCAGGAAGGTGACTTTCCGGGCTCCATAGACGTCCTTGATCCCTTCGAGAACGGTCGTCTCGTCGGGGGACAGCATCCAGCTGCTTCCTCCCATGGCCCAGGCGCAGGTGTGAAGGGTGGCGTTCGGCCCTGTCACGAGGATGTTCCGTACCTTGCCGGGATCAAGCGGAAGGACGCCGCCTTCATTCTTCAGGAGGACCATTCCTTCCTCAGCCACGCGCCTGGCAACCTCACGGTGTTCCGGGGTGTCTTTCCTGAAGCCCCGGACCACGTCGGCGTTACCGTCCAGGGCACCGACCCTGGCGTAGAGCCTCAGTATCCTCGTGACCTTCTCGTCGATGACACTTTCAGGCACCCTTCCTTTCCTGACGGCCTCGAGGAGCGGCTGCGCGAAACCGCAATTGTCTCCGCCGGGCATCGAGATGTCCAGCCCGGCGAATGCGGCTTTCTCGGTGGAACGGGTCTGCAGCCAGTCGGTGATGACGACGCCGTCGAATCCCCAGCGGTCCTTGAGGATGTCGGTCAGGAGTTTCCTGGAGTCGCTGACATATTCATAGTTGACTCCGTTGGCCGAGGTCATGATGGACCAGAGTCCGGCCTCCTCGACGGCAGCCTTGTAGGCCGGGAGGTAGATTTCGTGGAGTGTGCGGTCGTCTACGACCGAGAAATAGAAGTTCCTGTTGCTCTCGCGGTTGTTGCATGCATAATGCTTCAGGCACGCGGCGACGTCGGCGCTTTGTATCCCTTTCACCACGGGAACGGTGATGCGGCTGTTGAGGAAGGGATCCTCCGTGTAGTACTCGAAGAAGCGCCCGCCTACGGGATCCCTCAGGATGTTGCATGCGGGGCCCAGAAGGACACTGCATCCGAAAGCCCTTGTCTCTTCGCCCATGACCCTTCCGGCTTCTTCCATCAGCGCAGGATTCCAGCTGGAGGCGAGGCCGACTCCGCAGGGGAATCCCGTGGAGCTGTCGCCATGGGGGCCGCGGGGACCGTCGGTCAGCCTGACGGCCGGGATCCCAAGCCTGGGAACTCCCTTGAAATCAATGACTCCGCTTCCGGAGCAGAGAGAGACCTTTTCTTCGAGGGTCATCCTCGACAGGATGTCCTTGATCGTCTTGTCCCGGGCGCCTGTGTCCTGGGCGGTGCCCCTAAGGCACATGAGCAGGCATGCCGCTGAAATGATTATTGTCCTTGCGCGCATTTCTGGAAATAAATAGGATGATACCAAATGGCAGCGAAGATGCTTCCGAACTCAAAGATATGCTTTTTCCGCAAAAATACAAAGTGACCCGGCGCCTTCCCGGAGGACGGTTTGAGGTAATGTGGGCAAAAATTCATATATTCGCGGCACTTGACAAATAACCAATACACGATGAGATTCAAGAATCATATCTTCGCACTGGCTTTGGCAGCAGCCCTGCTACCCGCCGCCACCGGGTGCATGGTAGGAAAGTTCATGTGCAACTATGCCCTTCTGCCCGAGGAGCACGGCAACGACATCGAAGGCGACAGGGCCAAGACAGAGTCGAGGTACCCCGGCATCATTAAGTGGTACGACGAGAAACATGAAGCAGGAATATTCAGGGACACGTCGATCATCGGCGAGGGGGGATACAAGCTCCACGCTGTCTATTCCGCGGCGCAGGACCCTGCCTCCGCGCAGGGGACGGCGATAGTCATACACGGCTACACCGACAACCACATCTGCTTCCTCAACCTTGTGAGGATGTACAGGGACTCGCTCAACTACAACGTCTTCGTCCCTGACCTTCACTACCATGGCTATTCGGAGGGAAGGGCTGTCCAGATGGGCTGGCTCGACCGTCTCGACATCGAGCGGTGGATCCCCCTGGCCCATTCCCTGTGGCCCAACGACTTCATGGTCATCCATGGGGTTTCGATGGGGGGCGCCACCACCATGATGGTGAGCGGCGACAGGACTCCCGACTACGTCAAGGCTTTCATCGACGACTGCGGGTATTCATCAGTCTGGGACCAGTACAAGCACAATCTCAAGCAGCAGTTCCACCTGCCTCCTTTCCCGGTGCTCAACAGCGCCAGCATCGTCTGCAAGCGCCGCTATGGCTGGGGATTCAAGGAGGCTTCGTCCGTCGACCAGCTGGCCAAGAGCGAGAAACCCGTGCTCTTCATCCACGGCGATTCGGATGACTTCGTCCCCACTGCACATGTCTACAAGAACTTCGAGGCCAAGACGAAGGGCTACAAGGAGATGTGGCTCGCGCCCGGGTCAGCCCATGCCATGGCGTACAAGGACCATCCGGCGGAGTACACCGAGCATGTCCGCTCGTTCCTTGCCAAGGTGAAATCAATGGAATAAGGGGCCTCTTCGCAGCCGCTGCGCGCTCAAGCCGCGGCGGGCTTCGTCAGGCATCCGTCCCATCAGGACCAGGCGTCCCCGGGCTTTCCCGGCGGACGCTTCTTTCATAGTCCTTGAGGGCGCTGAAGGCCTTGGGGGAGAGGATGATGATAGCCACCACGTTGACCCATGCCATTATTCCCACTCCGATGTCGCCGAGGGTCCAGATGGTGTTGGCTTCCTTGACCGCCCCGAACACGACTGCGCAGAGCATCACGGCCTGGAGGAGCCGTATGTAGAGCTTCTCCTTCTTCCTGGATGGATTGCCGGAAAGGTTGCACAGGTAGATTATGCTGGATTCGGAGTAGAAGTAGTAGGCCATGATCGTAGTGAAGACGAAGAACGCCAGGGCTATGCTGACGAATATGCTTCCGAAGCCGCCCACGAATGAGTCTATGGCGGCCTGGGTGAAGCCGACGTAGTTGCTCCCAAGTTCCGGCCTGTTCGCGACCAGCATGTTGCCGTCCGCGTCCAGGATGTTGAAAGTCCCAGCCGAGAGGATGATCAGTGCGGTCGCCGTACAGACAAGCAGGGTGTCCACATAGACGGAGAAGGCCTGGACGAGCCCCTGCTCGGCGGGGTGCCTCACGTCGGCGGAGGCAGAGGGGATGGCTCCCGTGCCCTGTCCTGCCTCGTTGGAGAAGAGTCCCCGCTTTACTCCCATCATTATGGTCGAACCTAAGATCCCGCCGCACACCGGATTGATGCCGAATGCATTGGTTACGATCATCGAAAGCAGTCCTGGAATTGCCTTCCAGTTGAGGGCGAGGATGAACAGGGCGATCAGTACGTAGGCGGCCGCCATGAACGGGGTGACTACCGCGGCAACCTTGGAAATCCGCTTTATTCCTCCGACTATCACCAGGCCTATCAGGAAAGCGAGGATGAGGCCGGTGACCAGCGGCTTGATCCCCAGGGAGTTCATCGCTGCAGTCGAGATCCCGTTCGCCTGCACGGTGGTAAGCATCATGCCGCATCCGGCTATCGTGAACAATGCGAAGACCACTGCGAGCCATCTGGACTTCAGGCCCTTCTCTATGTAGCAGGCCGGACCGCCCCGGAATCCTTCCTCGTGGTCGAATTTGTAGATCTGGGCGAGGGTGGATTCGACGAAGGCCGTCGAAGCTCCCAGGAATGCGATTATCCACATCCAGAAGACAGCTCCCGGCCCGCCGAGGGCTATGGCGGTGGCCACACCGACGATGTTCCCTGTCCCGACCCTTCCGGACAGGGCGATGCAGAAGGCCTCGAACGAGGAGACACCTTTTTTCCCGGTTTGCTCCCTTTTCCTGAACAGCAGCCTGGTCATAAGGCCGATGCGGCGCAGCTGCACGAAACCGGTGCGTATGGAGAAATACAGTCCGGCCCCTACAAGCAGGACGACCAGGGCGGGGCTCCACACGATTCCGTTGATGAACGATATTATTTTATCCAACACGTCAACAATATAGGGATTTTTGTCGACAGGTCGTTCCAAAAGGGTGGCAATTCTGGAAAAAACTGACGATATTTGTATGTAATCATACTACTGGCCCATGGTTTTCTTTTTGATTTTCTCGGCAGCCATCATCATCGCATGCGTGTTCCTCAACCAAGTCTCAGGAAAGGTCGGCGTCCCTGCACTGCTCTTTTTCCTGGTCCTCGGGCTCTTGTTCCGCAATTCCACCGACATGGCCGACGTGGCCGGGAGTATCGGCAACCTTTGTACCGTCGCGCTGATCTTCATCATGTTCTACGGCGGTTTCGGTACCAACTGGAAGTCGGCCAGGCCTGTAGTGAGTGATGCCGGCCTTCTGGCTACGGTGGGAGTTGCCCTGACCGCAGCCTTAACCGGACTCTTCTGCCATTACTGCCTCAGGTGGGAGTGGGCCGAGAGTTTCCTCATGGGAGCCGTCATCAGCTCCACGGACGCTGCTTCCGTCTTCTCGATCCTGAGGACGCGCAAGCTTGGCCTGAAGAACAATACCGCTTCCCTGATCGAGGTGGAGAGCGGTTCCAACGACCCTGTGTCCTACATGCTTACCGCAGTCATGATGTCGGTAATCGCGGGGAAGGCCACTCCGGGGATGGTGGTGTGGACTATTTTCTCACAACTGGCTTTCGGAGCTATTTTCGGGCTTGTTATAGCCCAGGCTTCCGTGTTCCTCCTGAGGAGGTTCAAGATAGATAACGACGGTTTCCTCTCGATGCTGGTCCTGGCCATTGCCATCCTCTCCTATGCGGTTCCCGCCGCCGTTGGGGGCAACGGCTACCTGAGCGCCTACATCGTAGGCATAGTGATGGGGAACAATGATTTCCATGGCCGGAAACCTCTGATCCATTTCTTCGACGGTGTGACCAGCATGATGCAGATATTCATATTCTTCATGCTCGGGCTTCTCGGCCGACCGGCGAACCTGGCCGCCATGTTCGTCCCGGCGGTCCTGATCTTCCTTTTCCTGACCCTGGTTGCCCGCCCCTTGGCCGTGGCAGGCGTCCTTTCTCCAATGGGCGGTTTCCGGAAATATCCCCTCCGCCAGCAGGCCCTCGTCTCTTTCGTCGGGCTGCGCGGTGCGGCTTCGATAGTGTTCGCCATCGGGGTCCTGGCGAGCGGGATCCCGACCGGACATGACATATTCAGCATCGTCTTCGCCATCGTGCTGATCTCCATAGCCCTGCAGGGGTCCCTTATCCCGCAGGTCGCCAAGTCCCTTGACATGATCGACAAGGACGCCGACGTGATGAAGACCTTCAGCGACTACAGCGACAGCGCCGAGATCAATTTCGGAACGGCCTACATCTCTGAAACGAGCCAGTGGAAAGACCGTTCCATCAAGGAAATAAAGATGCCCCAGGGACTCCTTGTGGCCATGATCCTGAGAGACGGGAAGGAGATCATCCCCGACGGGGACACCGTCTTCAGGGCCGGCGACGAGATCGTCTTCTGCACCCGGACCTTCAACCGGAAGAAAGAGCCTGCCACCCTCATCGAGCACCCTCTTCCCCACAACAGCAAGTGGGACGGCAGGATCGTGAAGGAATATCCCAAGAGGGAAGATTCCCTGCTCGTGATGATCCGAAGGGGGGACGAGGTGATCGTCCCCAAGGGACATACCGAGCTCAAGGGAGGCGACGTGCTTGTGATGCTGAAGCGGTAGACCTTGCCCCCTTCCGCGCCCTTCCGGCAAGCGGAAGGGTAGGATTTGCCGGGTGGATATTTTTTCCTGTCGGACATTTTTCCTATATTCGTGTTCCAGAGTTAAAATCCTTTTCTCATGAGCAAACTGCACATAATCGACCATCCGATGATCCAGCACAAGCTGACCATCATGCGAAAGAAAGAAACCGGCGCCAAGGATTTCAGGGAGCTTCTCAAGGAAATATCCCTGCTGATGGGCTACGAGGTCACGAGGGACATCCCCCTGGAGGATGTCCGGATCGAGACTCCGATCTGCCCGATGACCGCCAAGGAGGTCTCCGGCCGCAAGCTGGCCATAGTGCCGATCCTGCGAGCCGGCCTTGGAATGGTAGATGGCCTGGAATCCCTCATCCCGGTGGCCAAGATCGGTCACATCGGCCTTTACCGCAACGAGGAGACCCACAAGCCGGTAGTCTATTACTGCAAGCTCCCGGAGGACATCCAGGAACGCCTCGTCATCGTGACCGACCCTATGCTTGCCACCGGCGGAAGCGCCTGCGACGCCATCTCGATGCTCAAGGAGCGTGGCTGCAACAATATCCGCCTGATGTGCCTTGTAGGTGTGCCGGAAGGCATCGAGAAGGTCTCCAGGGAACATCCTGACGTGGACATCTACATCGCCGCAGTCGATGACCACCTCAACGAAAACGCCTACATCGTGCCCGGCCTTGGTGATGCGGGCGACAGGATATTCGGAACCAAGTAGAGCCTTATCCAGACGTTTTCATGAGACTTCGTTTCCCCAGGTTCGTCGGATCCGGAGCGGTACTGTTGTCGCTCCTCCTGCTGCTGTGTCCTTGCCTGGACGCGGCAGCGCAGACGGATCCGCAGAAGGAACAGAAAGAGAGCCTGGAGGAAGTCTCCAAAGTGATAAAGAAACTCAAGTCCAAGCCGAAGGCCCATTATGTCAGCCTTGGCAAGGTGCTCTTCCTGGGCCTCAGGACGGGGGTGAAGCTGAAGTCCGGCGATGACTGGGCGAAGGGGGCGGCGTCTGCATTCGACGGGATCTCGTCCGTCCATGCCCTGGACTACGGCGAATGCAGCGATGCAGACCGCGAAAGCATAGAGGCTGCCTTTTCCGTTTTCCTCATCCGGTCCAACCTGGTCCTGGAGGAGAAGGGAAGCCTTGACACGATAGAGGCTTACGGGGCTCTCCTGCCTGACGGGAAGACTGTCTCCGACGTGATAATTGTGCTGAAGGACCAGGCGGTCTTCTGCCTCAAGGGAAAGATTCTCCGCACCGACATCAAGAGGACGGCGGGAAGGCTGCGCCGGCAGTTGTGAACGCCGCCGGCAGCGCTGGGGAATCGTTACAATCGCTAATCGAGAGTTCAAGATGAATATGGAATCAAAGAAACAACCGGTGAGCCGCAGGACTTTTCTCAAGTCCCTCGGCCTGGGTACGGCGACCGTGGTCGCCGCGACATCCGTAGGCTCCTTGCCTGCACTGGGTAGTGAGGCGCAGGCCGCCCCGCAGTCAGGGAAGCGTAAGAAGAAGGATGCGAAAGGGGGAACTGCCTCCCATGTCAAGAAGATTGAGCGCAAGGGCGACATGACCTACAGGACGAACGCAAGTACGGGGGACTTGGTGTCCCTTCTCGGTTTCGGGATGATGCGCCTCCCCATGACCCAGTCCGGGGTTGACCAGAAGAAGGTAGATGCCATGGTGGACTATGCCATGGCCCATGGGGTCAACTATTTCGACACGTCTCCGCATTACTGCCGCCACCAGTCCGAGGCAGCAACCGGCAGGGCTTTGGCCAAGTATCCTCGGGAGAGTTATTTCCTGGCGACCAAGATGTCGACCTTCCTGGACCGTAACGGAGGCAGCAGGGAAGCAGCCGAGGCCGGTTATGAGAAATCCTTCACGGAGTGCGGCGTGGACTATTTCGACTATTACCTCATCCATGGTGTGGGAATAGGCGGCATGCCGATCGTCAGGAGCCGCCTGATGGACATAGGGATGCTGGACTTCCTCATCGGGGAGAAGAAGAAGGGGCGGATCCGCAACCTTGGTTTCTCCTTCCACGGGGACATGGAGGTGTTCAACTACATGATGAAACTGCACGATGACGGCAAGGTACGGTGGGACATGGTCCAGATCCAGATGAACTATCAGGACTGGCACCATGCAGGCGGCGTGAAAGCCGAGACCCTCTACGAAGAATGCCGCAAGAGGGGGATCCAGAACATAGTCATGGAGCCTCTCCTCGGAGGCAGGCTTGCCAGCATCCCTGATGTGCATGCCAAGCGTCTGGCGAAGGCAAGGCCCGGGGATACACCGGCGGCCTGGGGATTCCGCTTCGTGGGATCGCATGAGAACATCCTCACTACGCTCAGCGGGATGACCATCCTCGACCATGTGAAGGAGAATGTAGCCACCTTCTCGCCCTTGGTGCCTTGCACGGACAAGGAGTTTGAGATGCTTGAGGACATCGCGGCGGCCATGGTGGCATATCCCCTCATCGGATGTACCGCCTGCTCCTACTGCATGCCATGCAAGTTCGGGGTGGACATCCCCGGCAATTTCGCCGCCTGGAACAAGGCTGTGAATGAAGGGAAGGTGCCTCCTGCCGGCAAGGGCGATCCTGACTATGAATCCCGGAGAAAGGCATTCGCCGCAGCCTTCAAGGCTTCTGTTCCGGCCTCAGACCTTGCAACGGCCTGCCGGAACTGCCGTGCATGCCTTCGCAACTGTCCGCAGCGGATCCAGATTCCCACCCACATGCAGAGGATTGCCAGCCTGCTGGGATAGGACAGATGCATGCCCTCCTCCGGAGAATGGCAATGACGTTTATGCGGCTAGGTAATCGGCTGTGAATGCGTATATTGGTTTACTTTACCTGATTGAGTACTACAACACTGTTAGCGGGGAGTTCAAAGAAGAACTTCCCGTTTTTGCGCTTAAGTGTTTGCACCGGACCGATCATTGAGTCGTCTTCGGGAAGTTCGTCTTTCGCGTAGCGGGACAGTGCCAGCCTGGATGGAGCTCCGCCTTGGCAGCCGGATGGGTCGAGGGTTATCGCAATCGGGTCGCCGGAGCCGTTGGCGAATGCGAAACACCATTTGCCATCCGGCCCGAGCACTGATGTGCCAGCTGCGAAATCGCTCTTTAAATCAAGAGGATAGACCTTGCTACCTTTTCTAATACTTCTGGTTAACATAGAGTAGGCGTAGTACTGCGGACGCGGCCGGTAGTCCTCGGTAAAATCCTCGGACATGTCTTCCGGGGCATATGCAGCCTTGACGTAGCGCCACAAGCCGAGCTGCTGCATCTGGGAATAGTCGGCGTTCCTTCCGTAGTACTGGTCGATCAGTCCCCAGTAGGAAGCTCCGGCGGCCCCGGCGTTGAGGAAATTGATGCAATGGCGGACCATCAGCACGCCGCGCTCGTAGAGGTTGATGTCCGTCTGCCTCGAGGCTCCCACGCACTGGTTGGAACCGAATTCTCCTACGAAGTGGGGGACCTGCCCGCCTCCGTTGCCGCGTACGGCCTCGATGTTCATCCTTTCCCACCTCATGACCGTGTCGTTTGGAGTGTCGTAACCGAAAATGTAGGTGTGGCTGTTGAAGACGTCGGCTACTGCGGACAGTTCCTTTGCGGATCCTTCCAGGAACCATCTCCTGCAATCGGTGTTGTCGGAAAGGTTGAGGGATATCCTGTCGCGGATGCCGTCCTTGCGGAGATGGGCGTCCAGCAGCTTGCATATTTCTATGTAACGATCCAATTCACAGACGTTTCCGTCCGGTTCATTGAATGGCGTAAGTTCTTTGATGCAGGTGTAGCCCTTCTCTTCTATGAGATATTTCGCGACCGAGGAGAAATTCTCGGCGAATTCTTCGTTGTCTGTAGGATTGGAAACCCAGTTGGAGCAGTTCCTGTCGTAGAGCCAGTATGCCTGGGCGTGTCCGGGAGTCGAAGGGTCCACGAAGTCGCACCAGATGGGGCATCCCCAGAGCACCAGGGTGACATCAGCACCGTTCTCCATCGCAAGGTCCAGCACCTTGCAGACAGACTGCATCTCGGCATTGTCGAAAGTGAACCTGGAGAAGTCAGCCGAGTGAGGGTCGTCGTTGTCGTTGACCGGTTCGTACCACTGGGGCTGGAGCATGACCCTGAACCTTTGGACCTTCATGGCGCTTACCCGGCGCCTGACGATTTCCCAGTCTTCCGGCCTGGCTCCGTCCTGGCGGGTAAGGTTCTGCGAGAAAAAGTGAGGGTCGAATTCCACTCCCATCCCAAGGAGCGTCGTTCCGGTCGGCTCCCGAGGCACTTCCACGATGGTCGTGGTGGAGTTTCCCTCGCTGTTTACTTCATTTTTTGACTTTGTTCCGCAGGCTGAAATGGCCAGAAATATACCCAGGATTACAGAAAAGAAGCAATATTTCCTCATTTTGACGACAGACGCTATTTGGTGTAAAAGGTGTTGTAAATCTTATTCTGAAACTAAAATGTTTTTAATGGTAACATTTTTGTTAACTGAAGGATCCCCCTCCGATGAAGCTTCGGAGCAGGGAAGTGGCCGGGATTTCCTTGTCGGAGACCACTGCAAAATATGACAGGAACTTCAGCAGCCTATGGGCTTCGCTGTACTCAGGACAGTTCTTCGGGACCGTGGCCAGGATCCTCTCGGCGTGGGACCTCAGGACTGCGAATTCGACCAGGTAGGCTGAGTTGAAAAGCACGTCGGCAGTTTCCTGGTAGGGGTAGATCCATTTGACTTCTGCCCGCCGTACGTTCGGCCAGTTTGTGATGGTCTCCCGGGCGGTGAAGGCTCCCTTCAGGAAGTCCCTGACGATCCTCCGCAGGAGGCGGTTGTCGCTCGTGGGGATGCAGTTGTGGTTGTCCAGCGAGATGGACGTGATGGTGTTTATGAAGATCCTGAACTTCTCGCATTCGGGGACCTTGTCCGTCAGCTGGGGGTTGAGGGCGTGTATGCCTTCGATAAGGAGCACTGAGCGGGGCCCGAGCGAGAGCCTCTTGCCGTTGAATTCCCTCAGTCCCGTGACGAAGTTGAATTCCGGCACTTCCACCTCTTCTCCCGCAAGGAGGCGGAGAAGGTCTTTCTGGAGATATTCATGGTCCACGGTGTCGAAATTGTCAAAGTCGAACGAACCGTCCGGAAGCTTCGGGGTGTCCAGCCTGTTGACGAAATAGTCGTCGGTGGAGAACGACACGGGATGCAGCCCGCATGCTTTCAGCTGGACCGAAAGCCTCTTGCAGAAAGTGCTCTTCCCGCTTGAGGTAGGCCCTGTGATCAGCACGAGCCTGACCGGGGAGACGTGGTCTTCGTGGCGGCGTTCGATTTCTTCGGCGATCTGCACTATCTTCTTCTCCTGCAGCGCCTCGGCTATCTGGATGAGGTCGGAGGCCTTTCCTCCCAGGATGGCTTCGTTGACATCCCCGACAGTGTTGAGGCCCACGATCCGGTTCCATTTCTGGGACTCGGAGAACACCTCGAAGGTCTTGGGCTGTTCGAAGAACGGGGCGAGCTGCTCCGGATGGTGGCGGTCCGGGACCCTGAGGAGTACTCCGCCGTGGTAGGGAGAAGCCTCGAATACCTTCAGGTAGCCCGTGCTCGGGACAAGACCGTCGTAGTAGTAGTCTGCGGTCCGGCCCAGGGTGTAGTAAGTGATGTAAACCTCTCCGCAAGTCTCCAGCAGCTTTACCTTGTCGGGCATGCACCTTTCCGTGAAAGTCTTGATCGCTTCCGAGACCTGGACCTCATGGCGCCGGAACGGGATGTCCTCCCTGACCAGTTCCATCATCCTCTCCTTTATCGCAGCCACGTCCTCGTGGGTGACGGTGTTCTTCCTGTCTCCCTTGTCTATCCCGCAGAAATAGCCCTTCGAGATGGGCCTCCGGAAGATCAGCTTGCTGTCCGGGAATATGTCCTGCGTCGCCTTGTAGAGCAGGAAACACAGCGAACGGCTGTAGTAGCCGCGTCCGATGTAGGTGCGGTAGTCCATGAACTCCACGTCCCGGTTGTGGAATACCCGGAACTTCAGGCCTTCGGCAACGTTGTTGACCTTTGCGGCAAGGATGTCATAGGGTTTGTCGAAATCGAATTCTCCGGCGATCTCCTGGAGGGTGGTGCCTTCCTGGAACTCCTTGAAGGTACCCGTGTTCTTGCAATAGATGTTAACCATGCTCAAATTTAGTCAAAATCCATTAATTTATTGTATTTTTGCGCCTGAACGTTTTCTTAAAACAATTAATTCATCATATGGCCATCAAATCATCAGCTCACTCCGTCTGTGGCAGGGTCCTTTGCGCAGCTGCAGCAGTCCTGCTCTCCTGCGGCATCGTTTCCGCACAGGGGAAGCACCTCAGGAAAGTCTCGGACGTGTTCGAGCCGCTGCCTGCCGGGAACGTCCACCTGGTAGGCTATTTCGACAACGACATCCAGAACAGCGTGGACAACTGGGTCAAGGGAGTCATGCCCTACGACAAGGTGGTGGACTTCTTCGTCAACGGACGCGCCCAGTTCGCCCTCGGCGAGATGGTGGGGAAGGCCCTCCGCACCAACGGAATGATGTACAGGTACACCCAGGATCCCGAAATCGCGGCGCTGACGAGGAAGGTTGTATATTCACTGATGGCCACTGCCCGCAGCAACGGCAGCATATCGTGCACTCCGGTCGAGGACCAGCCGGGCGACAAGGACGGCGACCTCTGGGAGAGGAAATATGTCCTCCTCGGCCTGAGCCAGTACTACATGGACATAGACCAGGATCCGAAGGTCCTGGACGCCATGGAGAAGGAGGCGCACAGCATCATGGACCAGGTAGGCGAGCCCCCGAAGAAGAGCATAACCAGCCTCGGGTGGAGTGACAACCACATTGAGTCATCGACCCTGCTGGAGCCGTTCATGAGGCTGTACTATTTCACCGGGAACAGGGACTATTTCGACTTCGCCACCTACATCGTCAAGTCGGGTGGCGGATCTACCGGCAACATGTTCGAACAGGTACGCAGCGGCATGCCGTTGCGCGAGGTAGGCGCACCCTATCCCAAGGCCTACGAGATGACCTCGCTCTGGGAGGGACTGGCTGAATATTACCGGGCCACCGGCGAGCAGAAGTGGAAGGACTGCCTGGACAAGTATTTCAAGAAAGTCTGCCAGGAGGAGATAACCATCATCGGCAACGGCGGGACCGATGTCTGGTGGCCGAAACTCTACGGCGAAGGCTGGGGCAACACCGCGGTGGAGCAGAGCAATCCCGACGTCCACCGCATGATGGAGACCTGCGTGGGAGTGACCTGGATGAAGTATTGCTCCCAGTATCTCAGGCTGACCGGCAATCCGGCCGCGATGGACTACATCGAGAAATACATCTACAATGGCCTGCTCGGTGCCATGAGGACCGACGGGAGGGGATTCAGCTACGTCAATCTCCTCAACGGGGAGAAGGTGACCAACCATGGCTGGGGGATGGAATTCGACGGCCTGCCTGTCACTTGCTGCAACCTCAACGGACCCACAGGTCTTGCCTACATACCCTATGTGGCATTCATGCAGGCCGCGGACGGCCCGGTGGTCAACCTCTACAACAAGGCGGTCGCCACAGCCAGGACGGCAAAGGGCAAGAGCGTCACCCTCAGCGTGGTCAGCGAGTTTCCGAGGAACAACGACGTGACTGTTGCAGTCACGCCGCAGGAAAAGGAATGGTTCGTCATAAGGCTGAGGATCCCTTCCTGGAGTGAAAACACCTATGTCGAGGTGAACGGCAAGCCGGTTGACGGAGTCAGCGCCGGGTCCTATCTCTCGCTCAGGAGGCAGTGGAAGAGCGGCGACGAGATCAGGATAGTTTTCGACATGAAGGCCAGGGTGCTTCAGGCTAAGGCTGGCCGCAATCCCGAAGGGAAGTGGTTCCAGGCCGTCCAGTGGGGGCCTATTGTCCTTGCAAGGGACGAGAACATCGACAAGGACTATGACAAGCCGGTCTCCATTGTGGCTTCTCCTTCCGGTGAAGTCTCGGTGACCCCTCTGGTGCCGAGCAAGCCCGGAATCCGCATGGAGTTCCTGGTTCCCACCACCAAGGGAGGCATCAGGATGGTGGATTATTCTTCGGTCGACGGCTGGAGCGGAAAGCACGTCCAGACCTGGCTCCCGATGCTCCGGTAGGCCCGGAGCCCGTGCTTGGCCTTGGCCTCGACTGCCATAGCCATTGGTTCCCGGCTGCCCCTTCGGCGTGGAACCCGCAGTTTGAGTAATATTCATCCATGGGTGATGCAAGGAATCGTCACCCATGGATTTTGTATTAGCAATGAGTTTGAATATGGTTCATTTGATTCGGGCCGCCGTTGTGCCGGCCGCACTGCTGGTTTCCGTCCTTGCCGGAGCGCAGGACAGGATTTCCGTTCGTCAGGTAAAGGACGAATTCAACCTCCAGATCGGAGTGATGAGCTCGCTTTATGACGGTTTCGGCAACTACTCGCGGACAGGCTACGCCCCTGACCTTTACGACCTTTACGAGCCGTACAGCCTGTCTCCTTCCTATTCTCCCGTCGTCGTACTGGATTATGGGCACTACCTGACCAACCGTTTCAAGTTAGGTATCGGTACGGGCTTCTCGTCTGCCACTTCCGAGATGTACAATCCCACCACGGGTGTCCGGTCAGGTGAGCGGCATGAGTATCTAGGCGACCTGATGGGGCAGGTGAAGTTCGTCTGCCTTGATGTCTTCAATTTCAAGATCCACTGCGGAGCTGCGGCAGGAGGAGCCCTCAAGTACACCGTGACCGGCTCCGACGCATACGGCTCGATAAAGCCGGCCTTCGAGATAATTCCCTTCGGGATCATGTGGACCGACCACAAGGTCTACGGGATTGCGGAAACCGCTTTCGGAACCAGGATGAACGGCATCAGGATTGGCCTTGGTTACAGATTCTGATTGACAGTGTAGAGATTTGACGCCATGAAAAGATATTTGATTCCTATCCTTGCGCTTTCTGCAGTGCTTTGTTCATGTGACAAGTCCGACGACTTCTATGGCTCAGGCGAGGAAGTAAGCTACGCCACCGCCGAATACATGATGTGCATAGCCGACGACCTGGTCGTCGACAACCTTAAGGAAATGGAAAGGATCCTTGCGCTTGACAAGTCCGGAGCAGTCTGGGAGCCCGGCTATTCCTCCGTTTTCGAAAGGAGCAACCAGGTCTTCGGCGCCACCCTTTCGAAATCTTCGGCGGACAGCACCTGGACCATTGTTTTCGACGGGGACTTCAGTTTCGAAAGCAACTCCTATCCGACCAGGTACCACCTCACCCTGAGGATGCTGCCAGGTGGGAGCGAAGGCTCTTCCGGCGCTGAAGGCGGCGATGGTTTCGGCGATGAAGGTTCCTATCCGTTCGACGGCAAAATCGGCAGGTACCACGACTGGGAAGTCACCATCGACGAAGGCGTCCGTACGGAAAGGGGAGGCTACTCGGCTGACTTCAGGAGCTATCCCACCCTCAGGTACCTCCGGGCCGGAGCAACCTTGGCCTGGTACCTTTGTTACGGCGCCGTCTGGATGGATGTGCGCAAGGACGGGAAGATCGTGGACAGCCTCGTACTTGTCCTCAAAGGCTCCAAGAACAATACCGAAGCCCGCCGTTACTCTTAGCCTCGGGCTTCCCTACAGCAGTTTTGCCAGACTTTCATAATAGAGTTTGCTGACCGGAACCTTTTTTATGTTCGGGTCAGTGAACTCCGTGTATATGACTCCGTCCTTGTCCCTGCCCAGCACCTTGACGTGCCGGGGATTGACATAATAGGATCTGTGGCACCTGACCAGGTTGCGCCCGGCCGCGGTGTTCTCCAGGCTCTTCATCGAATTCCGCAGTTCATAGACTTTGATCCTGTCGCCCTCCATGTAATGGATGTGGATGTAGTTCGCCTCGGCACTTACATAGACGATGGCGGCGGGGTCTATGGTAAGCTTCAGGCGCTTGTGCTCGTCGTAGAACTTCACCAGTTTGTCATCGGACGGCATTGAGGCGTTCTCGAGGTCCTTATCGCGGTTCCTGATCTCCCTGACGAGGATGCTGACTATGTAGGGAAAGACCATCGTGCCCAGGGTGTACTCGAAGCAATAGGGAAGGGCTACGAAATACTGAAGGCCTCCGGCATGCCTGTAGAATAGCGACGTGTAGAGGGCGAAGAACATGGAGCACACGACCACCTCGCCGAAACACCAGACCAGGTAGTGCCACCTCCGGAAGGGGATGTATTTGTACAGGGCTGAGAACACCAGCCTGGTCAGGGCGAGTATCCCCGCCATGATGCTTGTGAGTATCAGAAGGTGGAAGGTGTAGGGGTGCCCGCCGACGGAATAGTATTCCTCGAACCCGAAGGGCAGGTAGATGAATATGAAAACGAAGAAGAACAGCGGCAGCACTGCCGCATACTGAACTTGATGCCTGTAGCCCTTCGTGGCTCTCAACGGGGTGTCCATACTGTCTGTTATTTTGGTCCCATCCGTCCTTTTGTCGTCCCATTTATTGCAGGGACAAAAACGAAAATGGCTGATTTTAGTCCCAAATATACTGCAATTTTTCCGCCAAGCAAGCCTTTTGTTACATTTTCGTCACCTTACGTCACTTTCTTTTCGTCCCTTTAGCCTGGCGGGCTATCTTTGCTCTCGTTAAACGAAAACTTAAAGAATTTCAAACATGCGAGCTTACGAATATTCAGTCACTCCGGAGACCGTGGACCTCAGCGGTCAGGCAACTGTCCCCTCGATGTGCCGGAGCATCATCAATGCCATAGGCAGGAACATCCGCCGCGAAGGCTGCGGGATAGATGTCATGAAGCAGGCGGGTCGTTCGTGGGTACTTCTCCGCTCAGCCTTCGAGATCGATGAGAGGCCGCGCCTTTACGACCTTTTCAACATATTCGTCTGGCCAGGCAAGGGCAGTGGCGGCCTTACCTACAACCGGAGTGTCAAGGTCACCGATGCCGATGGCTGTGAGATTGGCCGCGGGACGACCGAGTGGTGCGTGATCGACGCTTCTTCCCGTCGTCCTGTGTTCCCCGACCTCGGACTTGCCGACGGCGATGTCCCGGTTCCTTGCAGGAGTCCCCGCCGGCTGAAGGATTTCATCCCGGATTTCTCCAGGATCAAGGAGGTGGGCTACAGCGACTGCGACTTCAACGGCCACCTGAACAACACGCACTACATAGAGATGTTCTATAACCTTCTTCCTGAAAAGGTCCTGTCAAGCGGCCTGTTCACCAGGATCGACATCAATTTCAGGCATGAGGTCCGCAAGGGCGACGCTGTGGATTTCGGGATGAAGAGGGTATCCGACGAAGAGTTCCTTTTCATTGCCAGGAGCGGGGGGAACACCCTTTGCCAGGCATCACTGATGACCGAATAGACCCCGACGGCCGTGAGGTCGCATTCCATAAATCATTCTTCTTTGAATGAGGCTGGCTCAAAAGTGAGTCGGCCTCTTTTTGATTGGCTTCAAGCCGGGGCCATCCACAAAAACCGCCCTTCAGCGTGGATGGCTTGAGGGTTCGGCAGGTTCCATCCACAAAAACCGCCCTTCAGCGTGGATGACTCGGGTTCCAGGCAGGGGCCATCCACAAAAACCGCCCTTTAGCGTGGATGACTTGAGGGTTCGGCAGGGCCCATCCACAAAAATCGGCCTTCAGCGTGGATGGCTTGAGGGTTCGGCGGGGTTCATCCACAAAAACCACCCTTCAGCGTGGATGACTCGGGCACCGGCGGGTTTCATCCACGGAAACCCTACCTTTTCGTGGATGGTTCAGGCTTCAGGCGGGGGCAACCGGAACTCCCGGCAAGGGGGATAACTTTCAGTGGAGGGCGACGTCTACTTGAACGAAGGAAACCATGGCCACGACGGCAAAGGAGAAGCGGCGGGGGTGTCAGGCCCCATATTCATCTTTCAATGACGACCCCATGAGGGTACTACCGCTTGGCTTGCTTGGCCGCCAAGGGAAACATCATATTCACATCACTCAATGACAATCTGGTGCAACGCGCAATCTGCCCGTTCGAGGATGAATATTCATTCTTCAGTTTGAGAGCCAACTGCTGCCGCTGGGAGAATGTCAAGTCACGAAGAGAATTGACGGCGAAAAGACCCCTGCACAGTTTTAAAGTGAGAGACAGTGCTTCCGTATCGTTGAGCCGCGGTTGTTCTCCCAGGCGGCGGGCTGTTTCGACCTGCCCCTCGATATTCCTGAAAACGCACATGACGAAGTTCCTCGCATCGTCGAAATATTCCATCGCCCTTAGATAATCCACGAAGGAACAAGGGTTTACTTCGCTCCCGTTTGCTATCAGCCCAGTTAATATGGCGGCATTATCCGGCGGCAGGTTCCTTGAATGAAGGATAGCTCTTCTGGTACGGACAGGCAAATCAGCAAGTTGCACGCCTCTTGTATTCAGCAGCGGATTGAAATACAAATAACCGGAGCACCACCTGTATGCCAACGGGTTAACATCCTCACTGACCACGAAGGGGTTGCGGATCACATATGCGATCTCGTCACGAAGTTGCCTGAGGCTGTTGATTGAGGTATATCCCGCCTTCATCTTTTTTATCGCAGAAGAGCCGCCGTGCCGCGAGCGATGATTCAGCAACTGCGTCTTGAATCCTTCAAAACAAGCCTCACATACATCCGGCCCGCCTTCGATTATCAAATGAATATGGTTGGACATCAGTGCAAATGCCAATAATCTGCTTCCGCTCAGAAGGGTGGCTACAGCCAAAAGGTTGTTGAGTGTGACTGCATCGGACTCGTTTCGAATAAGAAGGTCACTCTCTATCGGTTCCGTATGGACATGGAAGAAAGGGCCGGAATTCTGGAACTTGGCTTCGGCCATGGATGGTTGTGTGAACATTTTTCGATAGTTTGTTTGGGTGGTTTATCATTGATGCCCGCTGCGGGTGGTCACCAAGGGAAACTCCAGCCTCAAGGACGGGGCTGCGGGCATTTCTTTGCTAAGATAATACTTCTCAACGAGAATATGTCCGACAAGTCAAAAGAAATTATGGCAAACTATGTCAAAACACTGTCTACGACTTTGGCAAACAGCAACTGCGTTTTGTTTCATACTCACTTCACTATCGTTCACAAAGAATGAAAGAATAGGCAGTCTAAATGAGGCTTGCGGAGTGGAGATCGTGAGGGTATGCTGCGCGCCTTCTTTCGGTTTAAGTCTGGGTAGCCGTGGCTGAGTAAATGCATACCCTGGTAAACTGCGCAATGATTAAGGACTCGACGTGGGATGCCTGCGTGCGCCGGGAGATCAGGGGGAAATTGCTTGGCTCATCCACAAAAACCGGCCTTTAGCGTGGATGACTTGAGGGTTCGGCAGGTTCCATCCACAAGAACCGCCCTTTAGCGTGGATGACTCGGGCTCCAGGCCGGGGCTATCCACAAAAACCGCCCTTCAGCGTGGATGACTCGGGCTCCATGCCTGGGCCATCCACAAAAACCGGCCCCTACCATTCATTGTTCAGCGCCCGTAAACCTGTATCAGGACAAAAAGTAGTTGGTAACAGTTTATTAAACTGTTTGACACATAGACAATAACGAGTAGTTTGACGAAACGTGTTTCATCAAACTATTTGTAGGCGAAAAAGATGCCGACATTGTAGTTTATTGCTACGATAAAAGTTTTGCAGACGTGTCAGGAGGAAGGGAGATACAATCATCAATCACCAATCACCAATCATCAATCATACAATCATCAATCATCAATCATCAATCATGACAAACGAGGGCGGCCTCAAGTCTTTTTGACTTTTTGTCTCCTCTTTTTCTTGTTTGATTGTCTTGATAATTTTCATTATATTTATAGGCCTGTCGTTTCCGGTACCGCATAGCCGTTTTGGAAGGACATCGGATTGCCAACAATTGATAATCAAGGATATGGACAGAAGAAAATTCATCGGAATGGCCGCCGCCGCGACAGCGGGCATGGCGGCAGGGCCGGCTCTCGGGGCCATCGAGCCTTCCGGGGCAGTGACGCCTGACCCTTCCCAAAGGAAAAAGAAGCAGGAACCGGGTCTCAAGGTGCGTTTCCTTGGAACCGGGGCCGCCGACTGGAACGGACCTGACGAAAGGGGAGAGCACAGGAGGCTCAGTTCCGTCCTGGTTGACGACAGTTTCCTCATTGATTTCACCGACACCGCCAAGGACATGCTGCCTGAGGGTTTTTCCGCAAAGACCATATTCTATACCCACTCCCACGGAGACCACTACAATCCCGCCGCCGCCATAGGCATCGGGATCGAGAAGGCATATGTAAGCCAGACATGGTACGACCTGGCCGTGAGCGAGTTCCGTGCTGCCGCCGGAAAACTTGGGAAACCCTCGCCGAAGGTTATCCCGCTGTGCATCGGTTCTGCCGTCCAGGTCGGCGACGTGACGGTCACCCCGCTTCCCGCCAACCATGCGACCAGCAGGATCTTCGAGCAGACCCAGATATATCTCGTCGAGAAAGGCCCGGTGAGGCTTCTCTATGCCACGGACACCGGTGGTATCCCCGCTATCGCGGCCAACCTGGCCGGAATCGATGCGCACAGGAATCCCGGAAACCCTATAACCGCTCTTATCATGGAGGCGACCATGGGCTTGGAGCATTCGATTGATTTCCGGCTCTTCACCCATTCGAGCGTTTCCACTGTGTTCAACACCTACACGGTTCTCTCCCAGACCGGCCGTTATGTGCCCAAGGAGGGGCAGAGCGTCTATCTTACGCACATGGCCCGTACCCTGCACGGCACCCAGGCTGAACTTGACTCGGCTTTGCCGAAGCCGCTGAAGGCCGCCTACGACGGCCTTGAGGTGGTGTTTACATAGCGGCCTTTACCGTCAGGGGAAGACAGGGGTGCAGGCCCGGCCCGGGCGACGTGGTGCGCGGACTTGTCGAGGAGGAGGCTTTCGCCCCGTTTTTCCGCGCCCCTCCCTTGCCGCAGCCTCCGGTCGGGACGAGCCTCCATCCGACGGGCCCGCCTTAATGCATAAAAAGTCTTTAATCGTATATAAGATGAACTTTAAATCAATGTTTGCCGCCGCGGTTGCGTCGGTGGTGTCCGTCCTTGTCGCGGACGGAGTCTATGCCCAGGTCAAGAAGCCGCTCGACCACGATGTCTATGATTCGTGGCAGAGCGTTTCCGGCGTAAGGTCCACGGACGACGGTTCCGTCGTGGTCTGGAACGTCAACCCGCAGGAGGGAGACGGAGAACTGCATGTGCGGAACTACCGTCCGGCAAAGTCCGGAAAGGCAGGGCGCGCATCGAAGACCGCCCCTCGTGAGATCGTGGTTCCGCGAGGGAGCCAGCCTTCGCTTGACCCTGGAGGAAGATGGCTGGTCTTCAGGATCAAGCCCGAGTTTGCCGTGACCCGTCAGGAAAGGATAGACAAGAAGAAACCGGACGAGCGTGCGAAGGACACGCTGGCCGTCGTGGACCTTTCTACGATGGAGGTGGTGCGCTACGGCGTGGTCGAGTCGTTCTCGGTCGGGCAGAAAGCCATCCCCTATGTCGTCTACAAGTCTTCCTGGAAGGAAAAGCCGAAGGAGGTGAAGGAAGATCTGAAGCCGGAGGCGGAGAAACCTTCCGGCGAAGGTGCAGGCCCCGGTTCCAAGGAAGAAGGTTCCGTGCGTCCCGGTTCCAAGGAAGAAGGTTCCGTACGTCCCGGTTCCAAGGAAGAAGGTGCAGGTCCCGGTTCCAAGGAAGAAGGTGCCGTGCGCCCCGGCCCCAGGGAGGGCGGAGCGGGCCGTCCCGGTTCAAGGCCGGCCCCGAAGCCCGGGACTAAATCCGGCCTCATATTCCTTGACCCGGCGACCGGTCAGGCGGACACCCTGGCCGGTGCGGACAATGCCGTGGTCTCACTTGCGGGAGACCTTTTCGCTTTCACCGTGAAGAAGGACAAGAAAGACTCGGCCTCGGTGAGCTGCGTGGTCCTTGCTGGTTACGAAGGCGGAAAACTGGTCCTGGACACCCTCGACAGGGGGGCGCAGGACTACAAGAGGCCTGCTTTCAGCGACGCCTCCGACAAGATCGCCTTCACCGCCACCGCCGACACGAACAAGACAGGCGGAAAGCGCTACTCGATGTTCCTGTCGCGGGTGGCCTTCGACAAGAAGGGGCACAGGAGCGTCTCTTCTGAGTGCATCGTTCCCCAGGGATATGTGCCCGCCGGGACTGACGGCTGGACCCTTACCGAGAACAGCGATTTCTGGTTCACTCCGGACGGCCAGAGGATCATGGTCGGGATAGCCCCGGTCAAGCCTCCGAAGGATACCACCATCGTGGATTTTGAAACCGCGCAGCTGGACATATGGAACTGGGACCAGCCCTACACTCCGCCGCAGCAGAAGATCCGGCTCGACTGGACCAACAGGAAGACTTACCAGGCTGTGGTCAACCTGGACCGCCCCGGAGTCATTGTCCCGCTGACCACTTCCTTCTACGACGGGGTCAGGCTGATAGCCGGCGGGAGGACCGGGATCGCCCTTTCACGCGATGACGCCCCTTATGTCAGGGAGTCTGCCTGGAGCGACCTGAGTCTCCAGGACGTAGCCATCGTCAGCCTTGCGGACGGCAGCCGCCGTGTCGTGGCTGAAGGGCTCAATGCAGGTAGGTTGGATGCTTCCCCCGGTGGGAAGTACCTTGTCTGGTTCGACAACACGGACCTCAACTGGTACACCTATGACATCGCTTCCGGAACCAAAGTCAACTTGACGGGTGCCTGCCCGGTGAAGTTCTATGACGAGGAAGACGACCACCCGTCGAAGAGCAAGCCTGCGTTCGGCCAGCCCAGGTGGATTGAAGGCGACGCACAGTTGCTCATCCAGGACCGCTATGATGTCTGGAAGTTCGCTTCGGACGGCTCGTCGGCCGTCAATCTTACCGGAGGGACCGGACGTGCCTCCCACGACCGCTTCTCGATGACCAGTCCGGAAGCTGACAGGCGTACCGAGAACGAACGTCGTGCAGGTGTGGTCAAGCCGCTGGGGGCCAAGGATATCCTTTATTTCAGCGTCCAGAACGAGGACTCCCAGAAAAACGGCCTTGGGTCGCTGAGCATGACCAAGCCTGGCAAGACGCTCAAGTATTTCACCGACACGGTAGCCTTCACCACGGTCATCAAGGCCCCGGAGGCCGGTACGGTGTATTTCCAGAAAGGGAATTTCCGGCATTGCTACGACCTCTACAGGACAGACGACCTGTTCGCTTCCTGCGAGAAACTCTCGGCGATCAATCCCCAGATGGCCGATTACCGCTGGGGCCATGCGGAACTCTTCCATTGGAACGCCTACGACGGCACTCCGATGAAGGGCCTGGTGTTCATTCCGGACGGGGTAAAGCCCGGCGAGAAACTTCCGGTGATGTGCTATTTCTATGAGAAGTACTCCAACTCGCTCTACAATTTCTGGACTCCGGCTCCGTCCCGCTCCACGGTCAACATCAGCTTCTACACTTCCAGGGGGTACCTTGTTTTCATCCCTGACATAGTCTACAAGGACGGCCATCCCGGGGAGAGTGCCTATAACTGCATCTGCTCCGGTGCCGAAGCCCTGTGCAGGGAATATCCTTTCGCCGACAAGGACCGCATGGCCATCCAGGGCCAGAGCTGGGGAGGCTATCAGACAGCTTACCTTGTGACGCGTACCGACATGTTCGCAGCAGCCGGCGCCGGCGCTCCGGTCAGCAACATGACTTCCGCCTACGGTGGCATCCGCTGGGAGTCTGGAATCACCCGTGCGGGACAGTACGAGCACGGCCAGAGCAGGATAGGGAAGACCCTTTGGGACGAGGGTGGCCTGGACCTCTACATAGAGAATTCTCCGGTGTTCCATGCCGACAAGGTCCGGACGCCGCTTCTGATCATGCACAACGACAACGACGGAGCCGTCCCGTGGTATCAGGGCATCGAGTATTTCAGCGCCCTGCGCCGTCTGGGCAAGCCTTGCTGGCTTCTTGAATACAACAACGAGGCGCACAACCTGATGGAGCGTCGCAACTGCAAGGATCTTTCCAGGCGTCTCCAACAGTTCTTCGACCACTATCTCAAGGGTGATCCCATGCCTGCCTGGATGAAGTCCGGAGTGCCTGTGAACCGCAAAGGAGAATACTTCGGTTTCGAGCCTGCCGACTGACGCCGCTGCAGCAGAAAACTGATCGAAGAGGTCGACTGAAAGGGTCGGCCTCTTCTGTTTTTGTCCGTCGAGTTTCCCAGCAGCGGCAGCCAGCCGCTACTGAAGGCCGGGAACGCCGATGGATGCCGAGTAGAGCTTGCGGTAGGCTTCCGCCTTCAGTTCCAGTTTGAGGGGATAGGCCCTTGAAGTGGAAGGCATCCTCCAGAATCGGAGGCCGCGTCCGCAGATGGTTATTTCCTTGAATCCGCCGACCGGAGGATCAGGCAGGCCGTATCCTAGAGTGAGCACGTCGGAGGCCTTCTGCCCCGTGACAGCAAGGTCCGTGCAAAGGGGAAGCTTCTCCAGGAGCATCCCGATGTCGGTAGGTTCCACGACCTCCAGGAACTTGTCGGAGGCGTTTCCGCTGAGCCGCCTTACAGCGCAGGCGGTGTCGTAGAGGGCGATTCCTTTTTCAGTGCAGAAACTCTCGACGAGCTCCTTGTCGAACCTCTTTTCACCAGGGACGACGAAGTGCTCCCTCGAGCCGTAGAAAACCAGTCCGGCAACACGCCAGAAGTCGTTTATGAAGTTGGGGTAGAAGAAATCCATGCTCCACCTCTTCCTGGGTGGGGGAAAGCTCCCCAGGAAGAGAAGGCGCGCTCCTTGCGGCAGGAAAGGTTCGAGCGGGTGGTGTTCTGTCATATTCACGGACAACCAAATTAATAAAAAGGCCGGAAGCCCTTTTCCTGTGGTTGGATAAGTTGCTTCCGGCCCTTATGTTGACAAGCCGCTTCCAGCCTACTTCCCGTAGGATGCAGGGACAAAGTCCGACTTGCGGAGGTAGTCTGCGCACATCTTCATGCTCTCCTTCCAGTCACCGTTGGTGAAGGCTTCGAGTTCGACGATGATGGCCTCGACACCTGCGGTCTCGAGGTTGTTGAATATGGCGTCGAAACCGACCATTCCGCTCTCTCCGAGCTCACGATGGTCCTTGATGTGGAGGAGCTTGAAGCGACCGGGATACTTCCTGAAATACTCGACAGGGTAGGCCTTGCCCATCACCGCCCAGTAGACATCCATCTCGAAGAACACGTACTGAGGGTCGGTGTTCTCGATCATGAAGTCGTAGATCACCTTGTCCTCGAGCTTGTTGAACTCATGGGAGTGGTTGTGGTAGCCGAAGATGATGCCGTTTTCGAGGCACTTCTTGCCGATGGCGTTGAAGTAGTCGCAGTAGACCTTCAGGCCGGCCAGGGTGCCGGGAATGCCGAATCCGGGGCACACGATGTACTTGCAGCCAGCCCTCTTGTGGGCGTCGATCGCTTTGTCCCACCATTCCATTGAAGGAGTGAAGTCTCCGCTCTGGAGCTCCTCTTCGGAAAGGCCCTTCATGATGTGGGTCGAAAGGGACTTCAGGCCTGCCGCTTCAAGGTCGCTCTTGTACTGCTCGGGAGAGACTCCGTAGAGGGTCCCGTCGCCGTAGCAGGCTGCCTCGCAGCCCGAGTAGCCCATTTCAGCGAGTCCTTTGAGGACTTCCTCATGGTTCTGGGCGTAGAGTTCAGGATTGCCGATCTGGTCGCGGATGCTGTAGAGCTGGACACCGATGTCCTTCTTGGGGAGTGCCGCATCCTTCGGTCCTGCGCAGGATGCGAGGGCGACGAGGGCGGCTGCCAATGCGAATACAGTCTTTTTCATGTCCATAAAAGCCGTAATTCCGGGTAATTGGTTTTACTTGAGGAGCTTGACCTTTATGTTGCGGTACCAGACGTCGTCGCCGTGGTCCTGCATTCCGATGTAGCCTTCGTGGTTCTCACCGCCGCAGTTGTTCAGCAGTTCGAAAGCGATGGGCCATGCCTTCTGGGAGAACTTGCATCCCTGGAGCATGTCGGTCCACTGGGGGGTCCAGAGGTGATATTCCAGGACCTTCTCGTCGTTCTGGTAGTGGACCACGGTTCCTTCGTAGACCATGATCTTGGCGGTGTTCCACTCGCCGGCGGGCTTCGAGTTCTGAGGCTTGGCAGGGATCATGTCGTAGAGGGAAGCGCTCATGCGGTTACCGTCGACACCCAGCTTGGCATCGGGATGACGCTCGTTGTCAAGTACCTGGTACTCGGGGCAGGAAACATAGATGGGCTCATAGCGGTCGGCTCCGGTGCTCGGATCCTTAGTCTTGACCTCCTGTGCGAGGTAGAAGATGCCGGAGTTTCCTCCCTCGGCGACCTTCCACTCGAGGCTGAGTTCGAAGTCCCTGAAGTTGTGGGCGAAGATGATGTCGCCGCCCTCAAGGGTCTGGCCTTCTCCGGTGTGGGATCCGGTGAACTTGATGGCACCGTCTTCAATGGTCCACCTTGAAGGGATGGTGTCCTTGCCATAGCCGCGCCATCCGTCGAGAGTGGTCCCGTCGAAGAGGATGTAGGCGCCGTCGGCATCCTGTTTCAGGGAAGCGAGGTCAACCTGTGCGGCGCGGACAAGGGTATATTCCGGAGCGTCAGCATGGGCGATCACAGTGTCGGGAAGGGCAGCGGTCCATGCGATTTCGGCAGGTGCCGCAGGCTCTTCGGCCTTCTTGTTGTTCTTGCAGGAAGCCACCGAAAGAATGGTGGCAGCGCATGCGATGATAAACAGAGTCTTTTTCATCTTTGAATAATGATTGTTAAGTGTTTCCGTAAGAGGACGGCGTGCCCGGGAGGACCGGGACGCCGTCTCGGCCATTGCTATTCGGGCATGTCGGGAAGGACGTAGCCCTCGCGGTACTGACGCTTGATCAGGTGAGCTGCGAATTCGCGGGCGTTGACCGGGTCGGTGTAGGTGTTCTGGAAGGTAGGATGGCCGTCCTTGATCGAGAAGCCGTCCTTCTCCATGATGCGGATCTGGGCGTTGGCAGGGATGTTGGTGAACTCCATCTTGTTGCCGTCCCAGTCAAGTACCTGGTTGAGGGCCTGGAGCCTGACGGCGGCGACGCCGAGGTCGACCATCTCGACGAAAGGACCTGCCTCGCTGAAGTCGGAAGCCGAGCGGACGAAGTTGTCGGGATCGTTCATGCACTCCTTGCAGGCGCGGATCCAGTCCTGCTGGTGGGAGATGGTGATCTCGCGGCAGAGCTGGGGAACTTCGGGCTTCCTGCCGGACACGAGGATCGGATCGCTGCCGTAGGTGCCTACGATCATGATGTCCTTGGTGCCGTAGAAGATGCTGCAGCCGCCGTTGATGTTGAGGTTGAAGCCTGCGGGCAGGCCTTCGGGCCTTTCGGGAGTGAAGCCGCCGTCGAACCAGCGTACCTCGACCTCAGGCATGGCGAGCTTGGCCATGTTGTCCCTTGCGGGGAACCAGAGGTGGATCTTCTCCGCGCTGGGGCAGCAGTCGGTCAGGAGCTTGGTCGAGCATGCCTCCACCTTGGTGGGGTAGCCGAGTTTCAGGCCCTTGAACGGGACATGCATGATGTGGCAGGCCATGTCACCCATGGCCCCGGTGCCGAAGTCCCACCATCCGCGGAAGTTCCAGGGGGTGTAGATCGAGTTGTAGGGACGCATCGGAGCAGGTCCGATGAAGGAGTCCCAGTTGAGGGTGGAAGGAACGGGTTCTTCCTTCTCGGGCCTCTCGAGTCCCTGCGGCCAGATGGGGCGGTCGGTGAAGCAGTCAACCCTGCGGACCTCTCCGATCTCTCCGTTCCAGAGCCAGTTGAGCGCCTTCCTGGTGCCTTCGCTGGAAGCACCCTGGTTGCCCATCTGCGTGGCGACCTTCATCTTGGCGGCGAGCTTGGTCAGGAGACGTGCCTCGTAGACGGTGAGGGTCAAGGGCTTCTCGACATAGACGTGCTTGCCGGCAGCCATGGCCTGGGCTGCGATGATCGCATGCGTGTGGTCTGCGGTAGCGACCATGACGGCGTCAGCCTTGTCGAGCATTTCGTCGAACATCACGCGGTAGTCGTTGTACTTCTTGGCCTGGGGGTAGTCGTTGAAGACATGGTCGGCGTACTTCCAGTCGACGTCGCACAGACCGATGATGTTCTCGGTAGCCATTTCCTTAAGGTCGGATGCGCCACGGCCTCCGATACCTACACCGAGGATGTTCAGCTTGTCATTGGGAGAGACTTTCTTTTTCTTCTCCTTCTTGCGGGGCGTTTCTCCGGCGATGATGATGTTCGGGGCGACCACCATTCCGGCAGCCACGGCGCTTCCTGTCTTGAGGAAGTTGCGTCTTGAGATTTCTTTGCTCATTGCTTAGTGTTTATGTGTTGAACGTTCAGTTTTGTCTGCCATTCTAATTCAAGCTACTAATATAAAGATAAAAACCATAAAGCACAAATAATAAGTCCTCCCGCACCTGCGGAAGGACATTTTTCCAACTGAATTTGCCAAAAAACTAAAGTTTGTCGAAGTCGACGTCCGAGAAACCGCCGCCGTCTTCCTGCCCTTCGGGCTTCCTGGCTTCGAATGTGCGTTCGGGGATGTCTTTCAGGAGATTGTCCCTCATGTACTTGATGACTTCCTCGAGGCCGTCCCTGAACTTGTCGAAATCTTCCTTGTAGAGGAAGATCTTGTGCTTGTCGAATGAGAATGAACCGTCGGCCTCCTGCCGGCGCTTGCTTTCGGTTATAGTCAGGTAGTAGTCGTTGTTGCCCTTGGTCGTCTTGACGTCGAAGAAATAGGTCCTTTTCCCGGCCCTCACCGGCTTGGACCAGACGTCCTCCTGGTTGCGGTCAGCGAAGTCCTGCCGCTCGAAATCGTCTTTGTACATCTTACGCTGATTTTTGTTGACACACAAATGTAAGAAAAATCTGAAATAGTGTGTTATCTTTGCATAAATTTTTACTTTGGAGACATGCTCAACAGACGAATCCTCAGGATAAAGGCGTTCAAGGTGCTTTACAGCTACGCCGAAAACCCTTCGATGACACTTCAGGAGGCGGAATCCTGCCTGGAAACCTCCATGGAGGCGACCAGGACCCTGTACATATTCCTTCTCGGGGTCATCCCGGCCATTACCGGCGAGGCTGCCAGGCGTACTGAAGACGCCCGCAACAAGTTCAACCCCACCGAGGAGGAAAGGAATCCGAACATGAAGTTCGTGGAGAACTCCCTTGCGCCCCTCCTGGACCAGGACCCTGATTTCCAGAAGGCCTTCGGGAAGAGGAAACTGGACTGGGAGCAGTACGACGCCTTCCTGCGCAGCCTCTACGAATCGGTCTGCTCGAAGGACTGGTACAAGGAGTACATGTCCTCGCCCGAACGTTCGCTCAGGGAAGACGTGAAGCTTTTCACCCGCATGTTCGAGGAAGAGTTCTCCGGCAACGAAGCCCTGGAGTCCATCCTCGAGGACCTTTCCATCTGGTGGAACGACGACCTCGAGTACTCCCTCACCGCGTGCTGCGACACCCTGCGCGACATCGCCCTCGGGCAGAGGTGGGAGCTTCCTCCTCTTTTCAAGAGCCAGATGCCTTCGCGCAGCCGTTTGCGCAAGCCCGACGATTCGGACAGGCAGTTCGTCACCAGGCTGCTCCGCACCGCATATTCCTGCTACGGGAAGTACTCCGCGCTCGTCGCCGACAGTACCTCGCAGTGGGACGTCGACCGCCTTTTCGTTACGGACATCGTGCTGATAGTCATGGGACTCGCAGAGGCCAAAGCCTTCCCGGACATGCCGCTCAAGGTGACTATCAACGAATATGTTGAAATCTCCAAGTTCTACAGTACCCCGAAGAGCCGCTCCTTCGTGAACGGCATCCTCGACCGCCTGGTCAAGAAACTGATCGGGGAAGGTGAAATTGTCAAAACCGAAATTATTGACTAAATTTGAAGATTGCAAGTGCATGGCGCCCTTCCCGGGGACGTCCTGCCGGGCATAAGACAACGCAACCAATTTAATGACAGAAACAATGAATACACTCTACATCACTTTGCTGCAGGGCGGCGCAACCGGCCAGCAGGGAGCTGCCGGCGGCAGCATGTCCTTCATCATCATGATCGTCCTGATGTTCGTGATCATGTGGGCTTTCATGATCCGTCCGCAGCGCAAGCAGCAGAAGGAGCTCCAGGCTTTCCGCGAGTCCCTCAAGAAGGGCGACAAGGTGGTGACCGCCGGCGGCATCTACGGCACTGTGGCTGAAGTCGCCGACAGGACCGTCATCATCAAGGTCGACGGCGAGGTCAAGCTCCGGGTGGACAAGAATTCCCTCGTGCGGGACTACACCCAGGACACACCTGCCCAGCAGTAGTTCCCGAAGACCGTTCCGGACATGTGGAAGGAAAGGCTGCGGGCATTGCTGGGAAAGAAAGACCTCAGCGGAAGGGACATCGTGGTTTTCCTGATGTCCCTGCTGCTCGCTGCGGGAATATGGTTCATCCATAACCTCTCCCAGGACTATTCCGGCACCATGGCGGTGGCCGTTGTCGCCGAGAGCAACATCGACGGCCATTCCAACGTGTCCGCCAACTCGAGCACCATCTCGGCCCGCTGCCGCACCTCCGGTTTCAAGCTCTTCAGGAACCGTCACCAGAACAGACGCGAGGCTGTCCGCATCCTCTTCGACCCTAAGGACCTGCATCTCAGGGAAGGTGAGATCTTCTACATAACCGCTGCGGAACTGGGCAACTATGTGTCCCAGCTCTACGGCGACGACGTGAGGCTCGAATCATTCCTTTCCAACACGGTGCAGTTCCGTTTCCCTTACGAGAACTGCAAGAAAGTCCCCGTCCAGGCGATGTCCCTGGTCTCGTTCAAGCCGCAGTACACCGCGATGGGCGAGATCCGTCTCCAGCCGGATTCGGTGACCGTGTACGGCGAGCCCTTCAGGCTTGAGAAGGTGGACCGGGTGGTTACCCGCACCCTTGAGCTCTACAAGCTCCACTCCAGCGCCCACGGCATCGTGAAGATCGAGCCTGTGGCCGGTGTGAGGATGTCCGACACCGAAGTGAACTATTCCCTTGATGTTACCCGTTACGTGGAGCTCGAGACCGAGCAGATGGTCACCATGCGGAACGCTCCAGCAGGGAAGAAGATATCCATCTTCCCCTCGATGGCGAAGATCACTTACAGATGCGCCTTCCCCCTTACGAGCAACCTCACTGACGGAATCAATTTCTACATAGACTACAAAGACTTCGAAAACTCCCGTGGAGGGAAGTGCGTCCCGAGGAACACGGGCATCCCGGAGGGCGTGATCGACTTCAGGATCGTCCCGGAGGTCTTTGAATGCGTAGAGGAGGGAAAGCAATGAAGTGCGTGGCTGTCACTGGAGGTATCGGGAGCGGAAAGACCGAGGTATGCCGCATGCTCTCAAGGCGCGGGATACCGGTCTATGACTCGGACCATGCGGCCAAGCGGCTCTACGATGCCGACGACACGCTCCTGGACTCCATCGAGGAGGCTTTCGGAATAGGGATCCGCAATGCCGGCGGCTCTCTTGACAAGGAGAAACTGGCCTCGCTGGTCTTTTCCTCCCCGGAGAAACTGAAAGTACTTGAAGGAATCGTCCATCCGGCCGTCATGAAGGACTTCCAGCGATGGAGGGCTATGCAACTCTCAAGGTTCGAGGGCGAGGGCCCGTCGGCCGCCTTCTTCGGGAAGGAGCCTTTCAGCGTGATAGAGTCGGCGATCATCCTCGAGAAACCGATGTTCCTGTCCGTGGTGGACAAGGTTGTCCTGGTCGATGCCCCGCTCAACATCCGGCTCAGCAGGGCCTGCAAGAGGGACGGCGCCAGCGCCGACAAGGTGATAGCCAGGATGGCTGTCCAGCGGTTCGACATCTCCAGGGTGGATGCCATTCTCCGCAATGACGGCGCCCTGGAGGACCTGGAATCCGAAGTCACCGCCGTGTTCGGGGCCTTGAGGCTATAGAAGATAATCCAAAAAAACAATCGATATGAAAACAGACCTTACAAAAATCCTTTCAATCTCGGGACAGCACGGACTGTTCCGCTATCTCGCCCAGGCGCGCAGCGGCGCCGTCGTGGAATCGCTCCAGACCGGCAAGCGCATGGTCGCTGACGTCCGCAGCAGGATCACGACCCTCGAGGACATCTCGATCTTCACCGAGGAGGGCGAGATGAAACTCAGGGAAGTCTTCCTCAAGCTCAAGGAGGTTCTCGGTGAGGAGAAGGCCCCGGACTCGAAGGCCGCTCCCGAAGCCTTGAAGGACCTTTTCGCAAAGGCGGTCCCCAACTACGACGACACCCGTTTCTATGTCTCCCACATGAAGAAGGTCGTCGATTGGTACAACGACCTCAAGGCCAATGCCACCCTCGACTTTGTCGATCCTGAAGAGGAAGGCGAAGGCACCGGGGAAGCCGGGGAGGAAGCACCTGAAGGCGGGGACGCCGCCAACGCGTAGCAGTTCCCCCAGGCGTAGGACAACTCCTTGAAGTTCCGGGAATATGAAGACGTTGCAGGCTATCACCCTCGGGTGCTCGAAGAACACGGTCGACACCGAACATCTGCTCTCGCAGGTAGGGGAGGAGTACACCATCCTTCCTGAAGATGGCGGGGAGGAGGCCGACGTCGTGCTCCTGAACACCTGCGGCTTCATCCTTGACGCCAAGGAGGAGTCGGTGAACGCCGTCCTGGCGGCGGTGAAACGGAAGAACGAAGGGAAGGTAGGGAAGGTCTTCGTCATGGGGTGCCTGTCCCAGCGCTACATGTCCCAGATGCCCGCCCTCATCCCCGAGGTGGACGGCTGGTTCGGGGCAAGGGACGTCGCCCCGGTGGTGGAAGCCCTTGGCTGCACGCCCTCCGCGGCTTCCGCACGCTACAGGACCGACGACCACGCATATGCCTACCTCAAGATCTCCGAAGGCTGCGACAGGCGCTGCGCCTATTGCGCCATCCCCCTTATCAGGGGCGCCCACCGGTCCGTCCCCGAGGAGGACCTGGTCAAGGAGGCCCGCCAGCTCGCCGCCGCCGGAGTCAAAGAACTGATACTGATTGCCCAGGACACTACCTACTATGGCCTGGACCTCTACCGCAGGCGCACCCTTTCGCGCCTTATCGACAAACTCTCGGAGATCGACGGGATAGAATGGATAAGGATCCACTATTCCTATCCGGCGGACTTCCCGGAAGACGTCCTGGACCAGCTAGCCTTCAACCCGAAGGTCTGCAAGTACCTCGACATCCCCCTGCAGCATATTTCCGACAAGGTGCTTTCCAAGATGCGCCGCCACGTAGACGGGGCCTGGACCAGGGAACTGGTGCGGAAACTTCGTGAAAGGGTCCCCGGAGTGGTCCTGAGGACCACCATGATCGTGGGCCATCCGGGCGAAGGACCAAAAGAGTACGAAGAGCTCTTGGACTTCGTGCGCGAGGCCCGTTTCGAAAGGCTCGGCGCCTTTGAATATTCCCGCGAGGAAGGGACCTACGGAGCTGTCAACTACCGTGACCGCGTGCCCAAGGAAGAGAAGCACCGCCGGCTCGAAGCCCTGATGGAAATCCAGAGTGGCATATCCCTTGCTTTCAACCGTTCAAGGATCGGCAGTGAAGAGAGGGTCCTGGTCGATGACTATTCGGACGGGGTCCTGGTCTGCAGGAGCATGTACGAAAGCCCGGACGTGGACGGCGAGATCCTCGTCAAGCCCGCGGATGGCCTTTCCGTGGCTCCCGAGAGTCTCCGCGGCAGGTTCATTGACGTGAAAATCACCGGCGCCGGTGAGTACGACCTCATCGGAGAGCCCATTAAATAGAACTATCATGAAAAGAACTTCATTGCTTGGAACACTGACCGCATCGGCATTGCTGGTGCTTGCTTCCTGTTCCCCGCAGGCATTCGTGATCTCGCCTGAGATGAGGGGACCTTCCAAGTCCGGCCTCTACCTTGCCGGAAAGTCCATCGGTGTCGTTTATACGACGGACAAGGACTCCCGTGACACAGAGTTCAATTCTTACCTTGCGAGCGGCTTCGCCTCCCGCCTGGAAGAAGATTATTTCGGCGGCAACCAGCTCGTGGAGCTTTTCCAGATGCCCTATTCCGCCGGGGCCGACTATGCGTCCAGGGACTCCATGGTCAACCTCGTGATGGACACCGGGAAGGATGTTGTCTTCTTCATCGACAAGCCTGAACTTGGAGAGGCCAAGGTCCTTGGTGCCAACAAGGTGGAGGGAACCAACCTGCCCAAGGACTCCTCCTACGTCTCAGTGGCGACTGTCCCTTTCACTACCAAGATATATGTCTATGACTCGATGGGCAAGGAGGACAAGGTGCTTGCATATTCGGGAAGCAAGGAAGTGAGCGCGGAGATCTACAGCGACGGCAGGCAGGATGCGGCAAAACTCGCCCGGAAAGCCTCGACCCTTGTCGCCCCGTCAGCCATGAAGGCCGGCAGCCTGGCGGCGGCTTCCTTCCTCTCTACCTGGAAGCCCGAGCAGTTCTACGTCATCTATTACGACGGAGCCGAGAAGGCCTGGGACAAGGGTGCCGAGTACGCCTACAACTTCAAGTGGAAGGAGGCCATCACCGAGTGGATGAAGCTGGTGAACCACCGCAATGCGGAAAAGCGGGCATGCGCCTGCTACAACGTCGCCCTCGGCTGCTTCATGATGGGCCAGTACAACCTCGCCCTGGAGTGGATCGACCGCTCCGACAAGGACGAGCCCGTCAGCCTTTCCAAGCACCTCAGGACCAAGATCAAGGAATATTCGGGAAGATGAGGGCAGAGTTCGACGTGATCATCATCGGCGGCGGCATCACCGGAGCCGGAACGGCCAGGGATTGCGCCCTGCGGGGACTGAGGGTCCTGCTCGTTGAACGTCACGACATCGCCACAGGCGCCACCGGGCGCAACCACGGGCTCCTCCACAGCGGGGCCCGCTATGCCGTGACCGACCGGGAATCAGCCGCCGAGTGCATAAAGGAGAACATGATCCTGAAGAACATCGCGCGCCACTGCGTGGATGACACTTCAGGACTTTTCATAACGCTGCCGGAGGACGACCTGGACTACCAGGCAGTTTTCGTGAAATCGTGCCTGGCAGCCGGCATCAAGGCCGAGGTGATCGACCCGAAGGAGGCCATCCGGATGGAACCTTCGGTCAATCCTTCGCTCATAGGCGCCGTCAAGGTGCCCGACGGGTCGGTCGACCCGTTCCGCCTCTGCGCTTCCAACGTGCTGGACGCCAAGCTCCACGGAGCCAAGGTCCTGGTGTACTCCGAAGTCACGGAGTTCATCAAGGACGGCGATACCGTCAGGGGAGTGAAGGTCCTCGACCACCGCACGGGCGAAGTCTCGGAGTACTATGCTCCCGTGACCGTCAATGCCGGAGGAATATGGGGACACAGGCTCGCCGGCATGGCCGGAGTCAATGTCGGGATGTTCCCGGCTAAGGGTTCTCTCCTCATCTTCGCCCACCGGGTCAACAATGTGGTGATCAACCGCTGCCGGAAGCCGGCCAATGCTGACATCCTGGTTCCGGGAGATACCGTGTGTATCATCGGAACCACTTCTACAAGAGTGCCTTACGAGGAATGTGACAATATGGCTGCGACCCCTGCGGAAGTCGACCTCCTCCTCACCGAGGGAGCCAAGCTTGCCCCCGTACTCGCTCACACCAGGATCCTCCGGGCCTATGCCGGAGTGCGTCCGCTGGTCTCTGCCGACAACGACCCTTCCGGCAGGAACATAAGCCGTGGGATCGTCCTGCTTGACCATGAGGAACGCGACGGGGTCAAGGGCTTCATCACGATCACCGGAGGTAAGCTCATGACCTACCGCCTGATGGCCCAGATGGCCTCCGACGCTGTCTGCCGCAAGCTGAGGATCAATGCGGACTGCATCACCGCCCGCACTCCGCTGCCCGGTTCGCGGCCCGGAGGGCTCGAGAAGGTGGCCAGGAAGATCTGGGAGGTGCCGACTACCGTGCAGAAAGCCGTCGTGGGACGTGTCGGGACCCGGGCCGCTACCCTGTCGCCGGAAGACGACTATGCCGGGAGCCTTGTGTGCGAATGCGAGGAAGTCCCGGTCTCCGAGGTCGATGCCGCAATCGAGAGGATGGATGTCCACAACCTTGTGGACCTCCGTCGCCGGACACGCGTCGGGATGGGTACCTGCCAGGGCGAGCTGTGTGCCTGCCGTGCGGCTGGAAGGATGGCGCAAGCATCTGGATGCACGGCGAAAGCGAGGGCTGACCTGAAGTCTTTCATCAACGAAAGATGGAAGGGCATGTACCCTGTCGGCTGGGGCGACACCCTGAGGGAGAGCGCCTACACCCAGTGGGTTTATTCTGAAGTGTTGGGATTGAACGGAAAGATATGAAATTCGATGTGATACTCATAGGCGGGGGACTTTCCTCCCTGGTGTGCGGCATACGCCTCCAGAAGGCCGGCCGCAGATGCCTGATGGTCTCCGCCGGGCAGAACGCCCTCCATTTCTCGTCCGGAGCTTTCGGCCTGCTGGGCTCCCTGCCGGACGGCACTGCGGTGCAGTACCCGCTCGAGGCCATCCCATCCCTGCCGGCAGGACATCCGTATGCGAAGATCGGAGTAGGGAAGATCGCTGAATATGCGGCCATGGCTCCCGGTTTCTTCGAATCCTGCGGAGTCCATCTGGTTGCCGCCGCACCTGCCGCTGCTGCCGCACCCGCCGGGCCTGCCACCGTTGCTGCCGTTACACCTGGCGCCGCTGACGACCTTGGCGCACCCGATGCCGCTGGCGTTGCCGTACCTGCATCTGCGGGCCCCGGCGCCGCACCTGCCGCCGCCGACCCTGTCCTGAGGTCGGTGCGCAACGGCTACAGGTTCACTGCGACAGGCACCATGAAACCAGCCTGGCTCGCCATGAGCGAAGTCGCATTCTTTCCCACCGAAGAGGCGCTTCGGGACAGTGACGGAGCCCCCGTGGAGTCGGCGCTGATCGTCAATTTCGCCGGTTTCCTGGATTTCAATGCCCGCTTCATAGCCGAAGGCCTTGAGAAGAACGGCATCAGATGCCGTCTCGAGACCGTGAGGATAGACGATGTCGAGAGGCTCCGGAAGAACCCTTCCGAGATGCGCTCGGTCAACATAGCCCGCGTGATGACGCGGGAACAGAACTGGAAAGGCTTCGCCTACCAGGTCAAGGAACTGATGAAGGGAGAGGACATGGTCGTCCTTCCTGAAGTGTTCGGCCTTGGCGGCGAACTCATCCCGCAGTGGCTTTCCGAGATGATCCCGGCCAAGGTCACCTATGTCGGGACAATGCCTCCGTCAGTCTGCGGAATACGCACCCAGATGCGTCTCAAGGAAGCCTTTGAATCCGCGGGAGGGACTTTCCTTCTCGGTGACGAGGTGCTGGACCCTGAAGTGGAAGACGGCCGCGTGCTGTGCGTGCGGACTTCCAACCTGGGCTCCATGCGCCTTGTGGCGGACAGTTACGTCCTTGCCAGCGGAAACCTTTTCGGCAACGGCCTGACAGCCGCTCCAGGAGAGTTCCGCGAACCTGTCTTCGGCCTGGACGTCGACTATCCCCAGGACAGGAGCGACTGGTACGACCCTGATTTCTTCGCGAAGCAGAACTACATAGGGGTCGGAGTGAAGACAGACGGAGCTTTCCATCCTTACATCGCCGGCAGGGTGGTCGAAAACCTCTATGTGGCCGGGTCCGAAGTCGGAGGCTGCAATTCCCTCGCGGAAGGCAGCGGAGCCGGGGTGGCCATCATGACGGCTTTCAAAGTAGCTGACGGGATTTTGGGCAGGCAGGAGCCGGCCAATGCTTAAACGGGACTCATCTATGCAGGAAAAGAATCTGAGCAGCAACAATTTCGAACAGTGCATCAAGTGTACCATCTGCACGGCATACTGCCCTGTGGTGGCGGTGAATCCGGCTTATCCAGGCCCGAAGCAGGGAGGCCCTGACGGCGAGAGGCTGAGGCTCAAGAACAAGTATTTCTTCGACGAGAACCTCAAGTACTGCATGAACTGCAAGAGGTGCGAGGTCGCCTGTCCTTCCGGCGTGAAGATAGCCGACCTGATCCATTCCGCGCGCCGCAGGTATTCGGTCGAGACCCCGGGCCTTCGTGACAGGGTGCTCGCCGGTACTGATTTCATGGGAAAGGCGGCACGTCCCGTGGCTCCGCTGGTCAATGCAGTTATGTCGTCGAAGGTCGTGAAGGATGTCCTGGACGTGATGATGGACATCGACCGCAACCGGAAGTTCCCGAAATACAAGGCGAAAGGCTTTGTCTCCTGGTTCAGGAAGAACGCCCAGGAGCGTCAGGGGGAATATTCCCGGCAGGTAGCTTTCTTCCATGGGTGCTCGACCGAGTTCCAGCATCCGGAGGTGGGGCAGGCCTTCGTTAAGGTGATGAACGCCGTCGGGATCGGGGTCCAGCTACTGGACGAGAAGTGCTGCGGTGTCGCCATGGTCTCCAACGGTCTCTGGGCAGGCGCCGCAAGGCACGCCAGGCACAACGTCTCCGTTTTCAAGGAGGCTGTCTCCAAGGGGCTTCCCATAGTGGGGGTCTCGTCCACTTGCATATTCACGATGCGGGACGAGTATCCCGACATCCTCGAAGTGGACAATTCGGAGGTCCGCGACTCCATCACGTTGGTTGAGAGGTATCTCTTCGAGCTTGTCGATTCCGGGCAGGTCAAACTGGTGTTCAAGAATGACTACCGGGCAAGGATAGCCTACCATATTCCCTGCCATATGGAGAAACTCGGCTGGAGCCTGTTCACCAAGGCTCTGGTCCAGATGATTCCGGGGGTGTCGCTTACCGTGCTTGACAGCTCGTGCTGCGGCATGGCGGGCACCTATGGCTTCAAGAAGGAGAATTACAAGTACTCGCAGGCGATAGGCGAGCATCTTTTCGGGCAGATCAAGGCGCTTTCGCCGGACTTCGTCTGCTGCGAGTGCGAGACTTGCAAGTGGCAGATCGAGATGTCCACCGGCCGCACGGTGCTGAACCCCATCGTCATCCTTGCCGACGCCCTCGACGTCGACGCTACGATTGCCGCCAACGCCGCACCGGCTGCCGCTGCCGCCCCGGCTGCTGCCGATGCTATTGACGGTTGATGTTGCCCCGGGCTGCCGCTGCCGCAATGGTTGCCGCTGCCGCCCTTGACGGCTGCTGACAGTCACTCAGGCCGCTGCCGCTCCGGCTGTCGACGCAACAGCCGCTGTGAATGACTATTGATAGTTTTTACTTGAAGTTACAGATAAGCATGAAAAGGCTACTCCTACCGATTCTCCTGTGCATGGCATTCGGAACTGTCGCCGCGCTCGGAGCGTCCGCCAGTCCGTATCCCGCACCTTGCGACCACCCGCGTCTGTTGTTGCGCTCTGGTGAAGAGAGCACGATCCGCTCCGCCATCGGCACCGACCCTTTGATGAAGGACGCCTACCTCTCAATCAAGGAATATTCGGACAAGCTGCTCGGCGTCCCTCCATGCGAGCGCGTGGTCACAGGAAGGCGTCTTCTCTCCGTCTCGCTCGAAGTTCTCCGCAGGGTTTTCTGGCTGGCTACTGTCCACAGGATCGAAGGGAAGGGGGAATATGCGTCCCGGGCAATTGAAGAAATGCTTACAGTGGCTGCCTATAAAGATTGGAATCCATCGCACTTCCTAGACGTTGCGGAGATGACTGCGGCAATGGCGTTGGGCTACGACTGGCTCTATGGGCAGATGACTCCATCGCAGCGGGATTCCGTCCGGAATGCGATAATCGGGAAGGGGCTCTCGATGGCTCAGATGCCTCAGTACAACGCTTTCTACCGGATGGCCAGCAACTGGAACCAGGTCTGCAACGCCGGGATCGCCATGGGCGCCCTCGCGGTCTGGGAGGATAATGTGGAACAGTCTTCCGAACTGTTGGACAAATGCCTGGAAACCAATGGAAAGAGCTTGGAAAGGTATTCCCCGGAAGGAGCCTATCCGGAAGGTTACAGCTACTGGGAATACGGGTCCGCCTTCCAGATGCTCCTGATATCATCCCTGGAAAGTGCGTTCGGTTCCGACCTTGGGCTGATGGAGGGACATGACCGGTTCTTCAAGTCCGGGACATTCATGATGATGATGGGCACGCCTTCGCATCATGTCTACAATTATTTCGATTGCGGAGGCAGGAACAAGACGTTCATGTTCCCTCTTGCCTGGATGGCCTGGAAGACCGGCGAAAAGGAGTTGCTCTATCCGGAGATGCAGCTGTGCCGGAAGAGGGGGACTTCGCATCTGTCTTCCGACAGGCTTTTCCCGATGTTCCTGATCTATGGCAGCAGGCTGCTCAATGACGCTGATGGAGCCTCCGGGACCGTTGGAGCGGAAGCAGCCGCCGCCCGCGGAGCCACCGGGTCCGCAGCCGTGGCAGCCGGCTCCGCCAGCAGTGCCTCCGGGACCGCAGCCGTGGCAGCCGGCTCCGCCAGCAGTGCTTCCGGGACCGCAGCCGTGGCAGCCGGCTCCGCCAGCAGTGCTTCAGGGAGCATTTCAAGCCTTGCCGACGTCCCCGTGCCGGATCGAAACTACTATGTTTGCTCCGGCCTGGAGCCATTGTTCATATTCAGAAGCGGTTGGACCAGCGAAGACGATACATATTTCGCCGTCAAGGGCGGCTGTGCGACTGACAGCCACGGCCACGTCGATGCCGGATCGTTCATATTCGAATCCGACGGAGTGGGCTGGGCGCTGGACCTCGGCATGCAGGATTACCATCAGTTGGAAAGCAGGGGAGTCGACCTTTGGAATATCCGCCCGGGCAGCCAGCGATGGGATGTGTTCCGCATCAGTGAATATTCGCACAACGTCATGACCGTCAATGGTTCCAGGGCGGATGTCAACTTCCGTGCGAGTTTCTCCAAGGTCTGGCAGAAGCGCTCGCGCAAAGGCGTGGAAATCCCGATGACCGGTTTTTATGGCGGACAGCTCGATTCTGCCCTCAGGACGGTATGGCTCGACCGTAAGGACAATCTTCACGTCAAGGAGGAGTTCGTGGGAGGTGACTCCACTCGCGTGCTCCGCTGGGTGTTCTGCACGGAGGCTGAATGCCGTATACTCGGTCCGAGCCTCATCGAACTCAAGAAAGACGGCAAGGTCCGTCACCTTCGCATATCCACTCGGCATTATGCCAGCCCGCGTGTCTACGAGGCCAAAGGCAGCCATGACTATGATGCCCCGAACCCGGGCCTGTCCCTTGTGGGCTTTGAAATCAAGCGTGTGCTTCCGCACGAGAAAGTCACCCTCCACTTCACCCTGGCCCGGCCATAGGTGGCGCGAGTATTCGCTCTTTCAGAAGAGGTTAGCCCGTCATCATTACTTCACCCTGTCCCGGCCATAGGTGGCGCGAGGGTGGCACATCCATGGCTACCGGCTCGGGGTGGATGGCTTGTGGCATCCGGCCGTGGTCATCCACAATAACCGGCCCTCAGCGTGGATGGATCGGCGGGTTCCATCCACGGAAACCGGCCGCCGTCGGGCTCCGCGAGGACACGGCGGGTACAACACGGCCGGCTGCGAGGTGCTCCCGGCGGGATCCATCCACGGAAACCGGCCCTTAGTGTGGATGGCTTGGGGGTTCGGCGGCCTAAATCACTGGCGAAACTAAATCATTTTCAAATAGCTAACACACCCTTCTTTTGTAATTAGCTACAAATCAATGTATTAAGTTTTATCAACGTGTTAAGTGGGCTTTGTTTTGGGTCACCTTAACACGCTGCAGATTTATAATATATTGACAATGAGATACTTATCTTTTTGGTGCGTGTTAGCCATTTGAAAAATTGATGTGCTGTCCTGAAAAAAGTTTACCAAAACAGTAAACAACATGGACGTATACAAGTTGGTTCGCGAGGACACGGCGGGTACAACACGGCCGGCTGCGAGGTGCTCCAGGCGGGATCCATCCACGGAAACCGGCCCTTAGTGTGGATGGCTTGACGGTTCGGCGGCCTAAATCACTGGCGAAACTAAATCATTTTCAAATAGCTAACACACCCTTCTTTCGTAATTAGCTACAAATCAATGTATTAAGTTTTACCAACGTGTTAAGTGGGCCTTGTTTTGGGTCACCTTAACACGCTGCAGATTTATAATATATTGACAATGAGATGCTTATCTTTTTGGTGCGTGTTAGCTATTTGAAAAATTGATGTGCTGTCCTGAAAAAAGTTTACCAAAACAGTAAACAACATGGACGTATACAAGTTGGTTCGCGAGGACGAGCGAAGAACCCTTAAAGCCTACTTCAGTGGTGAGCCGTAAGGCAGGTCCAAGCAGTGGAGGCTGCCCTTCGGGCGCTTCTGGGGCAATTGGGAACGCCAGGCAGGAGGCTGCCCCTCGGGCGCCGCGGGGGCACATGAACAGGCGTGTTGCCGGCAGCCGGTGCGGCCCGGCCTGGGACCGTGTATGGTCATGTCATGTACTGATAGCATAATGCCGGCCGGCGCGAAGTGGTTCTGCATACCTGAGGATGGTTCAAGGATATTCATTAATCTGACAAGGAGTTTTCTGGATTTATCAAACAATATAAGTATATTTGTTCATCACTAATTCTGAAGGTATTATGAAGACCAAATCATTATTCTTGTTACTGTTATTATCCACATTCCTTTTTCCAGTCCTGCTCCATGCCCAGAAATTGAATTTGCCGGATTATTTTGGTTCGTATAAATCAGAAGACGGCTCGATGTTGTATTTTGATAATGGTGTTGTATATGTTCGGGAGGCAGGCAGTGAGTCTGGATACCTATTGACTTATAAATCAGGCGATATCAGACTCTATCAGGATGATGATCTTGAAATAGGGGCAGTTGATTGCTGGGAGGGGAGTTCCTCTCCTTTCGGGGATCAGGGGGTTATTACCCTGACTCTCAATAAAGATAAAACCATTCGTGACGATGTTGCTGATAGATTGTTTAGTAAGACACCCTCGTTGAATTCGTCTTTATCGTCCGAGGCATTAAAGTCCCTTGAGGCTCGACGACAATCTCAAGAGAATAGATATAATCAGTATAAAACAGTAATAGAAAATAATAACTGGCTTGTCGGCGTTTGGGGGAAAGAGAACCTCTTGGGAGATGACGGTCCAAGTTACTTTATTATCGCTCAAGGCAATGTAATATTCATGAGTGCCGACGGCTCTCTGTTTCCACTTGATCTCTGTCCCCCTGATTATGAGGAGGAGAAAGGGACAGTGCTCCTATCAGATGGTATACGAATCGATACCAGGACGAAGAAAATGGTATTTACATATACAGGAGACGTTTTGAAGCAATTCAATCCTTAGTCATTCCGTTTAATCATCAATCGCACTCTTCGGAGGGCGATTTTTTTGCAATTGACTGTCAATTTTGCTTTGCACCCGTTTTGAACGTTTCCCGAAAGACTACCCCTGAAGCATTCTTTTTCCACTTTCTATTCGGGTATGGTCATGTATCCCGCGACGCGCGAGTGGCAATATGTGGTGGAAGATATGGGATCATGAAAAAAAAGGTGGGGCCGTAAGCCGGTTTCTGTTTTTGAATCTGCCATTTATCTACGCAACCTACCCCCTGGCATCGGGCGGGCCGCCCTCATCTGCCAGTATATTTGGTCTTGCAGGCCCTGGCGCCGTACCCGGACTGTGTCGCCACAGCCCGTCGTGAGCTCTTGCCTCGCGTTTTCACCCTTGCCGCTGCCGTGTCCATCCTTGCCGAATAATCGGCGGATGTAATGACGGCAGCGGCGGTTGTTTTCTGTTACGGCGCTATGAGATTGCTCCCATCTGGGCTCTCCCCAGCAGGGTGCCCTGTCCTGTCCGGACTTTCCTCACCCTTGGCCGAAGCCTTGCAGCGCGGCAGATCGCCCCACCTTTATTTGCCGCAAATTTAGTAAAAAACTATTGAAGTGCTATCGTGCGGAGCTGTTGCGACATGTTGGTGGCTGGCGTTGGCGGGATGGGGGATTATCGTGCGGAGCTGTTGCAATATGCTGGTGTCCGGTGGTTGGCGGGGATGGTTGCCTGGTGATGGTTGCGACATGTTGGTGGCTGGTGGAGGAAGGGAGGTCATATTCGTCGCATGGAATATTTTCCTAAATTTGTGGTCTAAAACTTTGATGGCATGAAGAGATTCAGCATAGTTGTCGTCTTGATCGCTTCGCTGGCCCTGGCGTGTTCGGCATGCAGGGATTCCGGCAAGGCGGCGAATCAAGGTAATAAAGACGCAATTGCCGGCATCGGCAACGCCGTGACAAATCCGTCCGGGGCTGCCGAGGCTCCCGCGGCCGGCGGCACGGTGGGCGCCGCTGGCGGTACTGCCGGGGCTGACGGTGTGGCAGCTCCGGTGGGCACTGACGGTAAAGCTGGGGCTACCGGCGACGAAGGCACCGCCACGGCTGGTGCTAACGGTACTGGCGCAGCTGGGGCCACCGTCGGCGCCACGGCTGGTGCTGCAGGATCTGGTGCGGCTGGGACGACCGGCGGTTCAGCCGACGCTACCGGCACGGGAACCGTAGGCGGCGCCACCGCCACATCAGGGGCTACCGGCACTACCGACGCTACCGGCACGGGAACCGTAGGCGGCGCCACCGCCACATCAGGGGCCACCGGCACCACCGGCACCACCGGCACCACCGGCACTACCGCGGCCACCGGCACCACCGGCACGTCAGCTGCTTCGCGGAAGAATATTCCCGCCGTCCCGGGCCCGGACTGGCAGGGAAAGCCGAAGGAATATGGGATCAAGGTGGTGAAGGAATATCCCCATGACGAGACGTCCTATACCCAGGGCCTTTTCTTCCAGGGCGACCACCTCATCGAGACTACCGGCCAGAAAGGGGAGTCCACTCTCCGCAAGGTGGACCTGGCGACCGGCAAGGCGCTGAAACGCTTCGACTTCGACCGCAAGTACTTCCTTGAGGGCTCAGTCGAACTCAACGGGAAGATATTCATACTCACATGGTTGAACAAGGTAGCCTTCATCTATGACGCCTCCTCGCTGGAGTATCTCCAGACATTCTCATATCCCCGGGAAGGCTGGGGCCTGACAACTGACGGGACGCAGCTTATCGCCAGCGACGGTTCCTCGAAGCTGTTCTTCATGGACGAACGCTTCCAACTGAAAAAGACGCTGCAGGTGCGGCTCGACGGCAAACCGCTGCGCGCTCTCAATGAACTCGAGTGGATCGGCGGCAAGGTCTGGGCGAATGTGTACCTGACCGACATGATTGTGGTCATCGACCCGCAGACGGGGAACGTGGAGGCGAAGATCGACTGCACCGGGCTGCTTCCCGAGGCGCTGCGCGACGAGTATACGGATGTGCTCAACGGCATAGCCTTCAATCCGGCGGATGGCAGGCTCTATCTCACCGGCAAGTATTGGAAACGTCTCTACGAGGTTGAACTGGTTGAGAGGTAGTGGACAGGCAGAAGGCTGTCCCAAGTCAGGGAAGCGAAGTGTGCAAACGACAGGAAGACAATCTTGGAAGCAATGGAAGATAAGGAAGACATGGAGGGCAGGAAAGATATGGCAGTGAAGGTGAAGGCTGGGCGGCTGGCGATATTCGACCTTGACGGGACGTTGCTGGACACGGTGCAGGACCTTGGGAATGCCACGAACCATGCCCTGCGCATGTGCGGCTATCCCGAACGGCCCGTTGACGACTACTACCAGCTTGTGGGCCGGGGAATATACAATCTTTTCAGGGGTGCCACCGGCTCGGACGACGAGGCGGTCGTGCAGGAGATGGCGTCATATTTCATTCCATATTACGATGCCCACAAATGCGACTTCACGCATCCGTACCCCGGGATTGAAGACATGCTCCGGCGGCTGGCGGGTGAAGGCGTCGCCCTTGCCGTGGCTTCCAACAAATACCAGGACGGAACCGAGAAGCTGGTGCGGCGTTTCTTAGGGGACATACCCTTCGCGGCTGTCTATGGGCAGGTCGATGGGCGTCCTATCAAGCCCGATCCCGCGATTGTCTCCCTGATCATGGAGGGCGTTCCGGGAGTGGACCGCAGCAAGGTGGTGTATGCCGGTGATTCCAACGTGGACATGCAGACCGGCCTTGCGGCGGGCGTCCACACGGTCGGGGTGACCTGGGGCTTCCGTAGCCGCGCCGAGCTCGAGGCCTGCGGGCCGCAGGCTCTGGTAGATACTCCCGCGCAGCTGGCTTCCGAGATCCTGGGCATCTGACGGCTCTTCCGGAGCGACGGGTCTGTAAGCAATCTTTATGAGACTGCTGATGGTGCCGGGCCCTCGGCTGCGCAAATGCACCTTCCGAGATCCTGGGCATCTGACAGCGCTCCCGGAGGGTGATACTGCATCAGGCGCAGCGCACAGGCCAGCCCAGCGCCTGCCGTGCGCAGCGTCCGACCTGCCCTGGCTCCAAAGTCTGCCAGCGCCTACCGTGCGCAGCGTCCGACCTGCCCTGGCTCCAAAGTCTGCCAGCGCCTGCCAAGCCTGTCAGGACCGGCCAAAGCCGGCCGGGCCATACCTATATTTATTTTAGGAATTCAGGAATATTCACTATTTTTGTAGATTCAATGAAAGGTCACGAATGGGGCTCTTGGACAGGAGCCGTTCGAGTCCGGCGGGCATGGCGCGCCAGGGTGTGGGGAAGATGTGTTGCCGCGGCCTTCGAGTCCGGTGCCAAGGCACGGGGACTTGGGGCTATGGTCCCTGCCGGTAAGGGCCACTGAAACATCCGACATGGAAAGAGTCTGGTATGCGATACGTATTTTCTACCGTCAGGTGGACCCGGTGAGGGCCTACCTGGAGGAGACCGGTACGGAGTATTTCTATCCGATGCATGTCGTGGAGAAATTCGAGGGGGGGACCAGGAAGTACGTGGAGGAGCCGCTTGCGGGCCCGCTGCTTTTCGTCAGGTGCGATGCCGCCTGCCTGAAGGGGCTCAGGAACAGGTTCTCCGGGGAGATGGCCCCGTACTATGATTCGCTGACACGGATGCCCCTGGTGGTCCCTGATTCGCAGATGGATCCGTTCATCGCACTCTGCAACTTCAAGGACAGCGACCTGGAGTACCTGGGCGACGATGCTCCGAAGTACCATGAAGGCGACCTGGTGAGGGTCACGGACGGGGTTTTCAAGGGACTCGTCGGCCATGTCAGGAGGATACGCCACGACCGGAGGCTGGTGGTCACGATTGATGGAGTCGCCGCCTTTGCGACAGGGCATATCCCTTTCGCCTTCCTGGAGAAGGTCGAAGATGACGGGTTTCCAAACCTGGTAAGGAAGATGCCGGGAGCGGACTCAAGGACTTGACATAAAATAAATTAATAATAAACATCAACATACTTTAAATGAAAAATTTTCTTTCTCTTGCAGCGGCTACGCTGATGCTCGGTGCCTGTGCGGCGCCCCAGCAGATCGCTTATTTCCAGAACGCTGCCGAACTGGACGGGGCATCCATTCCCAAAGCCAAGGAGATTGTCCTGAAGCCGAAGGACAAGATCTCGATCATTGTGAACTGCAAGTCCCCTGAACTGACCAACCTGTTTAACCTGCCATACGTTACCCAGAGGCTCGGGCAGAACACGAATTCCGGCAACACCATCTCATCTGCCGTCAGCAACGGCTATGTGTCCGGCTACACCATTGGTCCCGACGGGACCATCGATTTCCCTGTCATCGGGGAACTCAAGGTCGGCGGGCTGACCCGCTCGCAGATAGAGGACCTTGTGAAGGAGGAACTCGTCAACCAGGGACAGGCCCAGGATGCAGTGGTCACCGTGGAGTACATGAACCTCTTCTACAAGGTGATGGGAGAAGTCAATGCTCCCGGACGCTTCGCTATCGACAAGGATGCGACCACCATCTTCGACGCCCTCTCCAATGCGCGTGACCTCACCATCTGGGGCAGGAGGGACAATGTTAGGGTCGTCCGCGACGAGAACGGGAAACAGAAGACCTACTTCATCGACCTTTGCGACTCGCGCAGCATCATCGAGTCTCCGGCCTACTACCTCCAGCAGGGCGACGTGGTCTACGTCGAGCCCAATGACATGAGGGCCCGCCAGTCCACCGTCAACGGCAACAATGTCCGTTCGACTTCCTTCTGGATCTCGCTGGCGTCCCTCGCCGCAACTCTGACCCTCACGATCGTGAATATCGCCGACAGGGCGGCGGACTGACGTGCTTCGGTTCTGCAAAGACTAGACAGACAATCAGGACGGCGGTCAGCCACGAATCGGCTGGCCTTCCAAAGAAACGAATAGGAAAACGAAATGGACAACTTCGAAAACAACGCTCCTCTCCAGCAGGAGGAAGCCTTCCCGGTCAGGGAACTGATATTCCGCTGCCTCGCAAAGTGGCCGTGGTTCGTCGCCTCCCTGGGAATATGCCTGCTCCTCGGCCTCTACAAGATCATCAAGACCGAGCCGGTGTACCACACCTCGGCCGAGGTCCAGATAAAGTCCGACTCCAAGGGCCGGTCGATTTCCGACCAGAACGACTTCTCGAACATGGGGATGTTCACCATGCGGTCGAACGTCAACAATGAGCTCCGTGCCTTCCAGTCTCCGGACCTCATGTCCGAGGTGGTCGAGAGGCTCAACCTCGACGTGAACTACTATGTGATCGGCCGTAAGCGCCAGTATGCCTGCTATGGGACGGCCCTTCCGATCGTCGCGAAGTTCATCGAGCCTTCCAAGTCGGGGACTTCGTTCACAGTCCTGCTCCAGAAGGATTCAACGACCGTGCGGCTCAAGGATTTTATAAGCGGCAGTGAGAAACTGAAGGCTGGAGCGGTCGAAGGCAGCTACGGAGACACCCTCTCGACTCCGGTCGGGGACGTGGTGATCCTTCCTAACCCAACCTACATGGGAGCCCCTGTCTTCGGCAACGAAGTGGTGGTGAGGAAGGGCTCCGTGCGCGGAGCCACCGGAAGCTACCTCTCGAGGCTCCAGGTCGGGCTCAGCGACAAGCAGGCCGACGTTATCAGCCTGGGGATCAACGACGTCTCCACCCAGAGGGGGCAGGATGTGCTTTCCACCCTCATCTCGGTCTACAACAAGAAATGGGTGCAGGACAAGAACCAGCTTGCCAACGCCACCTCCGACTTCATCAACGACCGTCTCAAGGTGATCGAGGCCGAACTCGCAGGGGTCGATTCGGACATCTCGGCTTTCAAGTCCGAGCAGATGATCCCGGACGTCGAGGCGGCCGCTTCGATGTACATGCAGCAGAGCACCGTGATCAACCAGCAGATGCAGGACCTGAGCAACCAGCTCTACATGGCCCGCTACATAAAGAGCACCCTGGGCAACTCCGGCAACCAGCCGCTCCCGGCCAACATGGGGATAAGCAACGCCGCCATCGAAAGCAGCATAGCCGCCTACAACAGCAAGCTCATCGAGAGGAACAACCTGGTCGACAACTCCGGAGAGAACAATGTCCTTGTGAAGGACATGGACAAGGCCCTCGCTACGATGAGAGGGGCCATCTCCCAGTCGATCGACAATGAGATCCTCAACCTCAACACCCAGTACGGCAACCTCCAGGCCCAGTCCAGGCAGAACACCGCGAGGATAGCCGCCAATCCCAACCAGGCCAAGCAGCTGCTTTCAGTCGAGAGGCAGCAGTCAGTGAAGCAATCCCTTTACCTGTACCTCCTGCAGAAACGCGAGGAGAATGAGCTTTCGCAGGCTTTCACCGCCTACAACACCAGGATAATCAAGCTGCCTGTCTCAGGGAACAGCCCCGTTGCCCCAAGGAAGATGATGATCATGCTGATCGCTTTCCTTCTCGGCCTTCTCATCCCTCTCGGTGTGATCTACCTGATGATGGTAGCTGACACAAAGATCCGCTCGAAGAACGACGTGAAGAACCTTTCGCTGCCCTACCTGGGCGAGATACCCCTTGCCTCCAAGAAGAAGACTCTCTTCAACAGGTTCAAGAGGACGGCCGTGGCTGACAACACCGTGGTGGTCCGCCCCGGGAGCAGGAACGTGACCAACGAGGCGTTCAGGGTGATGAGGACCAACCTGGAGTTCATGACCAAGGAGGCCGGCTCCAACGTTCTTGCCTTCACTTCCTTCAATCCCGGTTCCGGAAAGTCCTTCCTTTCGATGAACCTCGGAGTCTGCCTTGCCATCAAGGGCAACAAGGTGCTCCTCATCGACGGAGACCTCCGGCACGGCAGCCTCTCCGCCTTCGTCGGCAGTCCCGCGAAGGGACTCAGCGACTTCCTTGCCAAGAAGACAGGCGACTTAAGCGAGATAATCGTCCACCATCAGGAATATGGCTCCCTGGACGTGATCCCGATCGGTACCGTGCCCCCGAATCCCGCTGAACTTGTTGCAGATCCCCTGTTCGGGCAGATGGTCTCTTCGCTGAAGCGGAAGTATGACTACGTCATCATCGACTGCCCTCCGATCGACATCGTGACCGATGCCAGGATAATCAACCAGTACGTGGACAGGACCATTTTCGTGGTCAGGGCCGGACTTCTGGACAAGGCCCAGCTCCCGGAACTCGAGAACCTCTACAAGGGCGGGGACTACAACAACCTCTGCTTCGTGCTGAACGGTACCACGAAGGAGAGCGGCTACTACGGCCATTACGGCCACTATGGCTACTATGGCGGCAAGTCCCGCAGCTACTACGGATCCGACAGTGACGACGACAACTTAGCCAAAGCCTGAGATGAAGATTGCAGTTGCAGGTACCGGCTATGTGGGCCTGTCCATGGCGACACTCCTGTCCCAGAGGCATGAAGTGACTGCGGTCGACGTGCTCGCCGAGCGCGTAGGCCTTGTCAATTCAAGGAAAAGCACAGTCAGGGACGAGCTGATCGAGGAATATCTCCGTACCCGCGACCTGTCCCTCCGGGCGACCCTTGATGCAAGGGCTGCTTACAAGGAGGCTGACGTGGTGGTGGTCGCGACCCCGACGAACTACGATCCCAAGAAGAATTTCTTCGACACTTCCAGTGTCGACCAGGTCATCGGGCTGGTGCTCGAAGTCAATCCCGGGGCAGTGATCGTGATCAAGTCCACCGTTCCGGTAGGCTTCACCCGGTCGGCAAGGAAGAGATTCTCCTGGAGGGAGAGGCTTCCGGACGGAAGTTTCCGCGAGGAGACGCCCCGGATCCTTTTCTCACCGGAGTTCCTCCGTGAGTCCAGGGCCCTTTACGACAACCTCCACCCGAGCCGCATCATCGTCGGTTACGACGGGGACGGTGAGGACGGGACGATGCGCGGGGCTGCCTCACTGTTCGCTTCATTGCTGAAGGAGGCCTGTCTGGAAGAAGATGTGCCCGTGCTCCTTATGGGCAGCACCGAAGCGGAGGCGGTGAAACTCTTCGCCAACACCTACCTTGCCCTAAGGGTGAGCTACTTCAACGAGCTGGACACATATTCGGAGATGAAGGGGCTGGACACCGAGGCCATCATCAGGGGAGTCTGCCTCGACCCGAGGATTGGATCGCACTACAACAACCCCTCTTTCGGCTATGGGGGCTACTGCCTTCCCAAGGACACCAAGCAGCTTCTGGCCAACTTCAACGATGTGCCGGAGAACCTCATCAAGGCCATAGTCGATAGCAACCGCACCCGCAAGGACTACATCGCCGACAGGGTGCTCGAGAAGGCCGGTTACTACAGCGCCAACAGCGCCTATGATTCCTCCCTGGAGAGGGAAGTGGTCATCGGAGTGTACCGCCTCACTATGAAGTCCGGCTCGGACAATTTCCGGCAGAGCGCCATCCAGGGCATCATGAAGCGGATAAAGGCCAAGGGCGCCAAGGTGATTGTCCATGAACCGTCGCTTCCCGACGGATCGACATTCTTCGGAAGCGATGTAGTGAACGACCTTGAGGTTTTCAAGTCGCGAAGCCAGGCTATAATCGCCAACCGCTACGACCCTTGCCTGGACGATGTCCGGGAAAAGGTCTACACAAGGGATATTTTCAAAAGAGACTGACTAACGCCCATATGTCCCCTTGGGGAAAGCAAGAATCCTTTGATACCGTTCCAACGAATATGGAACGGTTTTATTGTTTATAATTAATGATTTAGAATATGTCCATCTTCAAAGACAAAACCCTGATGATCACCGGTGGTACCGGTTCCTTCGGCAATGCCGTCCTCAGACGTTTCCTTCGTACCGACATCGGTGAGATCCGCATCTTCTCCCGTGATGAGAAGAAGCAGGATGACATGCGGCATGAATATCAGGCCAACTTCCCTGATGTGGCGCATAAGATTAAGTTCTACATTGGAGATGTGCGCAACAAGAGCACGCTGAAGTACGCAATGAAGGGCGTCGATTATGTGTTTCATGCGGCAGCTTTGAAACAAGTGCCTTCATGTGAGTTCTTCCCCATGGAGGCAGTGAAGACTAATGTAGTCGGAACGGACAATGTGCTGGATGCTGCAATTGATGCTGGTGTGAAATGCGTTATCTGCCTTTCCACGGACAAAGCGGCGTATCCTATCAATGCCATGGGAATTAGCAAGGCTCTTGAGGAAAAGGTTGCCATTGCAAAGAGTCGTTACTCTGGAGATACTAAGATTTGTTGTACACGCTACGGCAATGTAATGTGTTCTCGCGGATCTGTGATTCCGCTTTGGATAGAGCAGATTCGAAACGGGAATCCAATTACTCTTACGGAGCCTTCTATGACTCGCTTCATAATGTCACTTGATGAAGCTGTGGATCTCGTTCTCTTCGCCTTCGAGAATGGTAGTAACGGCGACATTCTTGTTCAAAAAGCTCCCGCTTGCACTATCCAAACCCAGGCAGAGGCCGTGTGTGAGCTATTCGATGGCAAAAAGGAAGAGATCAAGGTCATCGGCATCCGTCACGGAGAGAAGATGTACGAGACTCTCCTCACCAAGGAAGAGGCAGCCAAGGCCGTCGATATGGGAGACTTTTACCGTGTCCCCGCCGACAATCGCGATCTCAATTACGACAAATTCTTCAAGGAAGGGGATACCAAGAGAGCTCTCATTGACGAGTTTAACTCCAATAATACTCGCCGTCTCAACCTTGAAGAGACCAAGGCGAAGATTGCAAGCCTCGAATACATCCAGAACGAACTTGACGGTATCCCTAATGTAGCAAAGTAATAGTCCATGAAAGGTATTGTTCTCGCTGGAGGGTCCGGCACGCGGCTTTACCCGATTACCAAGGGTGTAAGTAAACAGTTGTTGCCCATCTACGACAAGCCGATGGTGTATTACCCCATCAGTGCGCTGATGCTGGCAGGAATCAGGGATATTCTGATTATCTCTACGCCTTACGACTTGCCCGGCTTCAAGCGTCTGCTGGGCGACGGCTCCGACTATGGCGTTCACTTCGAGTATGCCGAGCAGCCCAGCCCCGACGGACTGGCGCAGGCGTTTATCATCGGTGAGAAGTTCATCGGTGACGACAGTGCTTGCCTTGTGCTTGGTGACAACATCTTCTACGGCAGTGGCTTCACCGGTCTGCTTCGCAAGGCCGTGAAGGATGCCGAGGAGAATAAGAAGGCCACCGTCTTTGGCTACTGGGTGTCCGATCCCGAGCGTTACGGAGTGGCCGAGTTTGACAAACAAGGCAACTGCCTGAGCATTGAAGAGAAGCCCAAAGAGCCGAAGAGCAATTATGCTGTGGTGGGTCTTTACTTCTACCCGAACAAGGTGGTGGATGTGGCCAAACACATCAAGCCCAGTGCAAGAGGGGAGTTGGAGATTACCACCGTCAACCAGGAGTTCCTGAAGGACGGCGAACTGAAGGTGCAGGTCTTTGGTCGTGGCTTCGCTTGGCTGGATACCGGCACCCACGACAGCCTTGCTGAGGCTTCTACCTTCGTTGAGGTCATAGAGAAGCGTCAGGGCCTGAAGGTTGCCTGTCTGGAAGGTATCGCTTACCGCAATGGCTGGATCAGCGAGGAGCGTATGCGTGAGATTGCCCAGCCGATGCTGAAGAACCAGTACGGGCAGTACCTGCTGAAGGTCATCGATGAGATGAAGGAAGAGACAAACTCCAATTTCTTCCGCCATAAAGGACTAGAACAACAAGAATTAGAATAGCGAATCAATAATATAACGCATTGATAGAATGGCATCTACACAATACCCTCCCCCGCAAGTAAATGGTAATCAGGGAGTTGTTGCCACTAAGCCGCCTCGCAGTTCCAATCTGGAGCTATACCGCATCCTATGTATGCTGCTTATTGTTGCGCATCATTTTGTGGTAAACAGCGGTTTGACGAGTTCATGCGGACTCTTGATGAGTGACAATACGTCTGCTAATAGTATCTTCCTGACTCTTTTTGGTGCATGGGGAAAGACTGGTATCAACTGCTTCTTGATGATTACGGGTTACTTTATGTGTACCAGTAAAATCACTTTTAGGAAGTTCTTAAAGCTGATGGGGCAGATTTACCTGTATCGGTGGGTGTTTTTCGCTATCTTCTTGGCCGCAGGATATGAAAGTATCTCGGTAAGTCGTATTGTAAAACTGATAATGCCCATCTGGAACATAGACAATGGCTTTGTCTCTTGCTTTATAGTTTTTTGGCTTACCATTCCATTCCTTTCCATTCTGGTGCAGAATATGAATCAACGACAGCATCAATTGCTACTTATTCTGTCATTAGGGGTATATACAATTTGCGGAACGTTTCCTGGATTTTCCATTGCGTTCAACTATGTTTCTTGGTTCGGTGTCATTTTCTTCATCGCATCGTATATCAGACTTTATCCACATCCTGTTTTCGAACGCAGGAGTCTGTGGGGATGGATGACATTGTTGAGCATTGCTCTTGCAATGGCAAGTATAATTGGACTGCGACTCTTCTTCGGTGAAAGGGCCAAATTAGGGTATAATTTTGTATCAGACAGTAATAAGTTTTTTGCGGTAGCCATAGCGGTTTGTTCATTCCTTTGGTTTAAGAATATGAACCTGAAGTATAGCAAGGTAATCAACGCTATCGGAGCTGCAACATTTGGTGTCCTATTGATTCACGCAAACAGTAATGCAATGAGGCAGTGGCTCTGGAAGGATACTCTGGATGTTGTTGGTCATTACACCCTCCCGATAGGCGGATTGGTACTATATAGCTTTGGAGTTGTCCTTGCGGTCTTCATCATCTGCAACCTTATCGATCAGCTCCGCATAGCTACCGTAGAAAAGTGGTTCTTCAATTGGTATGACAAAAGAGTGTCTGCCAAGGCGGATGCTCTTGTAAACAAGATATTACAGAAACAATAATAATTTTATGGATAAAATAACCGTCACCTCGCCGTTGCTTCCCAACCTCGACGAGTTTAATGAGATGCTCAAGGAGATTTGGGCAAGTAAGTGGATTACAAACAACGGGCAGTTCCACAAGCGGCTGGAACAGGCGCTGGCCGAGTACTTGAAAGTGCCGTACATCAGCCTGTTCACTAACGGCACACTGCCGCTGCTGACAGCACTGCAGGCCCTCCGTATCACGGGCGAAGTCATCACCACGCCCTACAGCTTTGTGGCCACCACCCACAGCATCTGGTGGAACGGCTGCCGTCCCGTGTTCGTGGATATTGAAGAAAAGACCTGCGGCATAGACCCCGAGAAGATTGAGGCGGCCATCACGCCCAAGACCTCGGCCATTATGCCCGTGCACTGCTATGGCAATCCGGTGAATATGGACGCCATCCAAGCCATTGCCGACAAATATGGCCTGAAGGTCATTTACGATGCAGCCCACGCCTTTGGCGTTGAGGTGAACGGCGAGAGCGTGCTGAACCGTGGCGATATGTCCACCCTCAGCTTCCACGCCACCAAGGTCTATAACACCCTCGAAGGCGGAGCCCTTGTGATGCACGACGAGCAGACCAAGAAACGCATCGACTACCTGAAGAACTTCGGCTTTGCCGGAGAGACTGAGGTCGTGGCCCCTGGTATCAACAGCAAGGTGGACGAGGTGCGTGCAGCCTACGGTCTCCTGAACCTCAAGCAGGTGGATGCTGCCATTAAGAAACGCCATCAGGTGGCCATCAAGTATCGCGAAGCCCTTCGCAACGTCCCCGGTATCCGTTTCTTCGACGATATGCCCGGTGTGCGTCACAACTACAGCTATTTCCCCATCTTCATCAATGCAGAGGAATACGGCAAGACCCGCGACCAGCTCTACTTCGAGATGAAGGAGAAGAACGTACTGGGCCGCAGGTATTTCTTCCCGCTTATCAGCACCTTCAGCACCTATCGTGGATTGCCCTCGGCAGCTCCGGAGAATCTGCCGGTAGCCACTAAGATCGCCAATGAGGTTATCTGCCTGCCGATGCACCACGAATTGAGTGAGGAGGATATTAACAGAGTATTGGATATAGTAATAAAATAACGAGATATGAACTTCTACACAATGAAAGAAACCCGTGCTTTCCTGGAGAGCATCGGTATGCCGGGCGGTGACCTCTATGACCTGCCCACTTCTGAAAAGCGTTTTGAGGATGGCGGTCAGTACCGCTTCGAGGTGCCTGGCATCCAAGGCCCCGCACCAATGAAGGCTCTGTTGGAGGCCCTGGATGAGTTTGGCATCCAGATTCACCGTGTGACCCAGACCAAGGGCATTATGTTCCTCACGGACGATGAGATCAAGAAGATGGTGGAGTATGCCGAGAAATGGAAGGTGCAACTGGTGCTTGCCTGCGGTCCCCGTGCTACCACAGACACCTCAGCATCGGTGAAGACCGAGGAGGGCCAGCGTATGGGCTACCGTCTTCGCGGTCAGGAACAGATTGTCCGTGGCATCGAAGAAATCAAACGTGCCGCTGCCTTTGGCGTTCGTGGATTCCTTATCTATGACGAAGGTCTGCTTTGGGCACTGAATGAAGCCCGCAAGGCAGGTTATATTCCTGCTGACTGCCACTTCAAGGTAAGTGCCCACAGCGGTCACGGCAACCCCTGCTCCGCACACGTACTGGAGACACTTGGTGCTAACAGCATCAACCCTGTCCGTGACATCCAGATTCAGATGCTGGCTGCGATGCGTGCTGCGATTGATGTGCCCATCGACCTGCATACCGAGAATCCAAAGAGCAGCGGTGGTTTCATCCGCCACTATGAGGTGCCTGACTTCATCCGTGTGGCAGCTCCTGTGTATTTGAAGACCGGAGGCAGTGTAGCTGCCAACCATAGCTACGACACCACCGAGAAGGAAGCCCGCCAGCGTGCCAAGCAGGTGAGCCTCGTGAAGAGAGTGATTGACGCCTATTATCCCGAAGCTATTGTTTCACCGAAGTAAATGAGACACCATAATTACAATCCGGACTTTGCATTTGTCAAAGCTCCCGTAGAATTTAACAAGTACACCGACCGCGATACACTTCAGTATTGTCTGGGTGCTACACTGTATATGCCTGGCACAAAGGACATCCGTGCCAAAGTGATTAACCGCGAGCTGCCCGTCACATCGTTCGTGATGTGCTGCGAGGATGCCATCAAGGAGGAAGATCTGCCCGTTGCCGAGCAGAACATCCTCGACACGATGGACTACTTTGCCGACCAGATAGAGGCCGGGAAGATTACCATCAACGACATCCCGCTCATCTTCGTGCGTGCCCGTAATCCTGAACAGTTCAAGAGCTTTTCCGCAAGGATTACGAAGAAGCAGGCTTCAGTGCTGACCGGCTTCAACTTCCCGAAGTTCAACAGCACAAATGCGTTGAACGTATTGCGCACATTGGTTGAGGTGAACAGCCGGCTGGGGGTGGTGCTGTACGGCATGCCTATTCTGGAAGGTCCGGAGGTGGCTTTCCGTGAGCTGCGCACAAAGGAGTTGCTGCTGCTGCGGAATATTTTGGAACCCTACAAGGATCTGATTCTGAACATCCGCGTGGGCGGTACGGATATGTCGTCGCTCTTCGGTGTGCGTCGTGGCATCAACTCCACCGTATATGACATTATGCCGGTGAGGGATGCCCTGTCGGACGTGGTGAACTTCTTCAACCGCTACTGCGACTACTGTGTGTCGGCAGCAGTATGGGAGTACTTCCGTGCATATAACGATGATGACATCGATGAACTGATCAAGCGCAATTTCCACAATGCACTCATCAAGGGACAGGACATCGTGAACCCGGCCATCGACGGTCTTCTGAAGGAAGTAATGATCGACCGTGCCAACGGTTTTGTAGGTAAGACCATCATCCATCCTACCCACGCCAAGTTTGTGAACGGCATGTTCACCGTTGTGGAAGAAGAATATAAGGATGCCATTCAGATTCTGAACACCTCCGGCGGTGTGATCAAGAGCGAGGAAGGGGGCAAGATGAACGAGATTGGCCCTCACCACCGCTGGGCAGAGAAGATTGTGAAGCGGGCCGAGGTGTATGGCGTGGTGAAAACCGAGGATTCTGTGCTGGGCCTTGTCCTGGGACACAAAGAGTAAGGAGGTATGATGAAAATAGTTCTTGGCACAATGAATTTTGGCCCCCAGCTCGACTTGGAGGCCAGCCGGACAATGACCGAGTCGTTCCTTAAGACCGGCAATAATGAACTGGACACAGCCTACGTCTATAACGGAGGGGATACGGAGAAGTACCTGGGTGAGATTCTGCCCAATCTGGATGGATACTATCTGGCCACCAAAGTGCATCCCCGCATCACGGGCAAGCTGGACAGGGCGTGCATCCTGATGGAGTTTAACGAATCGCTCAAGCGGATGAACCGTGACAAGGTGGATTTGCTGTATTTCCATTTCCCAGATGGCAAGACTCCGATAGGAGAGGCGCTGGAGACCATTGCGGAACTCTATGAGCAAGGCAAGGTGAAAGAACTGGGACTGAGCAACTATCCCGCTTGGCAGGTGGTGGACATCTGGCACCAGTGCGAGAAATATGGCTGCCCGAAGCCGACGGTGTATCAGGGTATGTACAATGCCTTGTGCCGCAATGTGGAGCCTGAGCTGTTCCCGGCCATTCGAGCCTTGGGAATGCGCTTCTATGCCTTCAATCCGCTGGCGGGCGGTATGCTCACGGGCAAGCATCACCACTTTGAGGATGCTCCCGAACCGGGACGCTTTGCCCGCCTGAAGAGCTACCGTGACCGCTATTGGAAGCAGAGCTACTTCGATGCAGTAGATGAGATTCGAAAAGCCTGTGAGGCTGAAGGCATTCCGATGGTGGAGGCGGCATACCGCTGGCTCTGCAACCATTCGATGCTGGATGCAACGAAGGGAGACGGCATTCTGCTGGGAGCCTCCAAGATTACGCAGATGGAGCAGAATATGGAGGCTGCCAAGAAAGGAGACCTGCCGCAGTCGATCCTCGATGCGATGGATGATGCCTGGGAGATAGCAAAGCCTGACAGTCCGGCTTACTTCAAGTTTATCTAAGTCTTATGAATATATCACGAGCATATTTTGATGCGATTGACAAGGTGGCCAAGCAACCCATCCCTACCAAGGTGATGGAGCGGGCACGACAGTCACTGCTGGACTATCTGGCAGTGACCTGTGCCGGTGTGCATTTCCAAAGTGGAAAGATGGAGCGGTATTTCGCTTTTGCGGAGCCTGAGGAGGGAGCCTTCAAAGCCATCGGGGCGGGGAAGAGCCTTGTCTTGAAAGAGGCTGTGTTCCTGAATGGGCTGAATGCGCACGCATTGGATTATGATGACGGAACCAACTCCGGCATTATCCATTTGGGATCGCCCATCTTCTCTTTGCTGATTCCGCTGTCGCAAAGATATGGTAAATCCGTGGAACAGATGCTTCAGGCGGCCGTGATAGGCTATGAGGCATCGTACACAATGGCAGTGTCCATCCAGCCCAAGCACAAGGCGTTGGGATTTCACGCGACAGGCACCTGCGGAATGTTGGGGGCAACATTGGCGGCTGCCTTTATGCTTGGTCTTACGGATGAAGAACGGTTTCAGGCATTTGCAGCGGCCTGCGTGTCAGCTTCGGGAATGTTGAAAGTGCTGGACGACGGGTCGGAACTGAAGCCCTACAATGTGGCGAAGGCCGCACTGCTCTCGCTCACCAGCCTGCAACTGGCCAAGGCCGGATTCAAGGGACACGAGGACCCGCTTGGCGGGTATCGCGGATTCCTGAAGATGATGGCAGGCGACGAGAATGTGGCCATCAAACCCACCTTGCTGAATGGCTCATACGCTATTATGAAGAGCTACACCAAGCCGTATGCTTCCTGCCGCTATACCCACCCGCCGGTGGAGGCTGCTATCCATTTGCGTAATCAGTATAGTATCACGCCGGAGCAGGTGCTTGGAATCAAAGTGGAAACATACGATTTGGCAGTATCAGGCCACGACCATCAGGAGGTGAAAGGGGCTTATTCCGCCAAGATGAGTACGCCATACAGTACTGCGGTGGCTCTGGCTTACGGGAAAGCCGGCTTGCAGGAGTTCGAGAGCGATGTGCTGGAGAGTGAATCCATTAAGGAACTGTCCAAGAAAGTGCAGGTCGTCTCCGACGAGGAATTGAGCAAGATATTCCCGGAGAAGCAGAGTGCTGTCCTGACAATCACAACGACATCGGGCACATACTCAGAACGGGTGGACTTCCCCAAGGGCGAGCCGGAGAATCCGTTTACGGAAGCAGAGTTTCTGGATAGGTATGAGGCGCTGATGTCATACGGAGGTGTGAAGGAAGAGGTGTTCAAATGTATTTATGAATTGACCGGGAATGCAGACACGAAGGTCGCAGACTTGGTGAGCAACCTATAACGAAATGGTAGATCAAAAGCAATTATTTGATGCTTTGGGCAAGATGGGCGTTGACTTCTTTACAGGCGTTCCCGACTCGCTGCTCAACGACTTTTGCCTCTATATGGTGAAAAATATCCCCGACGGACAGCACGTGATGGCTGCCAACGAGGGGAATGCCATCGGCATTGCCGCAGGTCATTATATGGCGACGGGTACTATTCCGGTGGTGTATATGCAGAACTCCGGCATCGGCAACGCCACCAATCCGCTGTTGTCGCTGACGCACGACTGTGTGTATGGCATTCCGATGGTGCTGGTTATCGGCTGGCGTGGGGATCCTGCCATCAGCGACCACGCCCAGCATAAGAAGCAAGGTGAGCTGACCCCGGTGCTGATGAAGGATATGGATATTCCGTATGAGATTTTGGATGCGGAAGAGACCGTGGTGGAGAAGTTTGCCTGGGCAGTGAACAAGGCCAAGGAGATTTCTTCGCCGGTGGCACTGATTGCCAAGAAGGCCATCCTGACGGAGAAGATCAAGAAGCAGGTGTATCCCGAGAGTCCGTTGATGAACCGCGAGGAAGCCGTTTCGGCCGTGATCGATGTGCTGGGCAGCGATGCCGTGTATCTAGGTACGACAGGCCGGGCTACCCGAGAAGTCCACGAGCAGTTGAAGGCGCACGGCGTGGGTGAAGGTCACGAGTTCCAGAATGTGGGTTCAATGGGACACGTCTCTTCTGTAGGCTTGGGCATTGCGCTGGCAAAGCCAGAACAGAAAGTCGTTGTATTTGACGGCGATGCTGCTGCAGTGATGCATCTGGGAGCCTTGGCCACCAACTGCCGCTACAAGGCTGGTAATATGGTGCATATCGTGCTGAACAACGGGGTGAATGAATCCGTTGGAGGTCAGCCGTCAGCTGGATATGTGGTGAACCTTACCTCCATTGCTGCGGCTTGCGGCTATCGCACGCCCGGGCATTCTGTAGAGACCAAAGAAGAGTTGCAGAAGATTGTGTGTGAGCAGGGGAGTGGCGAGATGCCGCTTTTCATTGATGTGCATGTGCGTCAGGGCATCCGTAGCGATATGCCTAAGTTGAACATTGACCACAAAGCACAGAAAGCAGCTTTGATGGAGAACTTAAAGAATAAATAAGACAATGAAGAAAGCTATCGTATTGGGTGGTACATATCCCCATTCTGCCTTGATACAGAAGTTGAAAGCCAGGGGATATTATACAATATTGGTGGACTATTTGGATCACCCGGCAGCTAAACCATTTGCCGATGAACATATTCAGGAGAGTACACTGGATATGGATAAAGTATGCCAGATCGCAAAAGAACAGAAAGCAGAGTTGGTTATCAGCACTTGTGTTGACCAAGCAAATGTAACTTGCTGCTATGTGGCAGAGAGATTGAGGCTTCCCAAACCCTACTCTTATGAGACATCGCTCAATGTTACCGACAAAGTACGTATGAAGCGGATCATGATTGAGAATGGGATTCCGACGGCCCGTCATTATCAGATTTCCTCAATCGATGAGTTTGCCAAAGACAAGTTGCGTTATCCCATCATTGTCAAGCCTGCCGATGCGAATAGCTCGAAAGGTGTCCGTAGAATAGATGCCGGTGATGAGAATGCTGAGAAATATCTTAAGGATGCCTTGCGATTGAGCCGTAATGGTAAGGCTATTGTGGAAGAGTTTATCATCGGTCGTGAGATAGGCGCTGACTGTATGATTGTTGATGGAAAAGCCCACGTGATAATGACGCGGGAACGCCGGAAAATTAACAAGAATAACGCTGATGCTATTCAACAGATTTATGGTTCGTTCTGGCCTGCAGACTTAAGCGAGAAGAATATTGAGGAGTTACGTACGATAGCAGAGCATATTGCGAAGTCCTTCGGTATCTTCAATGCCCCTTTGATGATGCAGACCATCCTCTCGGATAATGGGTTCGATGTCATTGAATTTGGTGCCCGCATTGGCGGTGGCGACAATTATCAGATTATTGAGGAACTGACGGGATATGACATCATCCAGAACTCAATTCGCTCATTCCTTGGCGAGCCAATCCAAATAGCGGATCTGAAGGCTGACCGACCGAAACTGTTGATGGACAATTATATCTATGTGATGCCTCCGAAGAAAGAAGGCGTTGAAGAACAAGTTTTCGGTCGTATTGAGTATGCTCTTGCTGCGAAGGATTATATGGAATACGAAAAGGTGTACCGCCTTGAAGGCGATACCATTGGTTATATAATATCCAGCAACAATCGCGTCGGATGCTTTGTTGTAAGCGGAGAAACGGAGCAGGAACTGTTGGATAAGCAGATGAAAGTAGTCCGGAATATGGAGGTTTATGATATTGATGGGAATCCCATTATGAGAAAGGATATTTATTAATATGGTAGAACTTAGAACCCCCTTTGACGAAAGCATCGTCAGTCAGCTAAAAGTTGGCGATGTGGTGAGCATATCCGGCTATATCTATTGTGGTCGTGATGCTGTGTTACCTCTTATCTGCAAGGAACTGGTGAGCGACGAATGGGATAAGCGAAAAATTGACCTTCGAGGTGGCGTCATATTCCATACGGCTGTCAGCCCTGCCGGGGTTGGCCCTACGTCGAGTAATAAATTAGAGATTGAAGGCAGCTTTGAGACGCTTTCAAAACTTGGTGGCATCAAGATGCACCTTGGCAAAGGGGCTATCAAGCCCGAGACAGTAAAGATGTTGGCAGAGAACAATGCCGTCTTTGCCATCATCCCGCCGGTGACTGCTCTGTTGGAAAGCCAGACGCTTGAGCGTGAATGCGTGGCCTGGCCGGAACTTGGAATGGAGGCACTGTACAGAATCAAGGTTGAAGGATATCAGGCAATTATCGCAGCAGCAAAGGGGAGGAGTATCTATGAGTAGCATTCAAGAAAAAGTGGCTGACTGCCTCGTAAGGGCAGGCAGCACATTCCGGGAAGATCAGAAGGTGGCTTATCGTAAAGCGATTGCCAACGAGGATATTGAAAGTTCCTGCTGGGTGATGCGCCAGGTGCTGAATAATGCGCTGGTGGCAGAGAAGAGGCGTAGCCCGCTGTGTGATGATACGGGTATTCCGCATTTGTTTTTGGAAGTGGGGTCTGGCCGCAATGTGAGCGGAGAGCTGCTTCAGCAGATTCAGGAAGGGGTTGCTTTTGGGTTACGTCAGTTGCCTGGACGTCCGATGGCAATCAAGGGCGACGACTATGCCCGTATCGACCAGAGCGGCGGACTGGATGAAGATAGCGGGGTTTTGGCTCCGTCGCCGATTCTGATTAAGCCCGTGGAGGAAGATGTCCTTCGCCTGACCATTATGATGCTTGGCGGTGGTCCTGCCATCCGGGGTATCACCCAGCGGGTGTTCCATAAGCATAGTGTGGATGTGGTGATAGATGAGATTGTCAATCGAGCTATCCCTGCCGTTTCGCAATTGGGATGCTCGCCTTGTACCTTGGCTATCGGTATCGGTCGCTCTCAGTTCGAGGCTACGAGCCTGATGATGGAAGCGATGGCGAAGGGCGATTTCGGTGTGCAGAGCGATTTCGAGAAGCGGATTACTGATAGGGTGAACGAGAGTGAGACAGGCCCACTTGGACTTGGTGGTAAGCATAGCGTGTTGGCTACCTTTGCAAAGATTGGTCCTCAGCGGGCGAGTGGTGTTCGTATTGTAGCCTTGCGGCCTTGCTGTTGTTTTGAGCCCAGAAGGGCGAGTGTGGAATTGTAGAGTGGTTCTTTATGGTCACTTGCAGTGAATACATATTCAACAATATCGACGAGGCGTTGAAGTACATCTTGGAGACTGAGCAACGGGCATTATGGCTGAGAAACAACACTATAGAAGCAAAAGGGATAAGAATAAAATAATCAATTTAAGTTTCGCAAGTAGCTAAAAAACGAAAAATGCTAAGGTTGAAATCTCTGAGAAATGTTGCATATCTCATTGATTATCACTATATTAGTGTCGCCAAACAAACAAATATAGCACCCCTTAGCATGAACAAAGATAGGCATATAA
>Ga0256407_10000156_pt1 | contig 173058 bp, 160 predicted proteins | sample RumenRJG_04DNA_FD_193489 | JGI IMG/M metagenome (GOLD analysis project Ga0256407, IMG submission 193489) | Bovine rumen microbial communities from Lethbridge, Alberta, Canada - RJG_04 | ecosystem: Host-associated > Mammals > Digestive system > Stomach > Rumen | place: Canada: Alberta... | reverse complement strand
ACATCAAGCTGCCCGACGGCGTGGAAATGGTTATGCCCGGCGACAACATCGACATGGAAATCACCCTGATCACCCCCATCGCTATGGAGCAGGGACTGCGCTTCGCTATCCGCGAAGGCGGCCGTACCGTTGGTTCCGGCGTTGTGGCTAAGGTCATTGAGTAATCCGACCGATGATCCAGGAACGCTCCCCTGTTTGGCGGGAGCGTTCTTTTTGCGAACAAGATACGGCCTCCGGGCCAGCGCGTAAACAGCGACCCCGCAGAACGGAAAAGGAGGACAGCGGAATGTATAACTACAAATGCCACGGCACGTGTTCCACTTCCATCGACCTGGAAATCCGGGACGGTGTCATCACTTTCTGCAGAATCAACGATGGCTGCCGCGGCAATACCCAGGGCATTGCCGCCCTCGTAACCGGCCGCAGGGCGGATGAAGTTGCCGCCGCGCTGAAGGGAATTCCCTGCCGGGGCGGTACCTCCTGTCCGGACCAGCTCGCCCGCGCCATCGAATCCTACCCCGATTGATCCCGAAAGGAGATTTCCCTTTGTCACAGGAACAGCAATCCCCGGTTACCTTTGAATCCATGGACCTGTCCTCGGAGATTCTCAAAGCCGTACGGTCCATGGGTTTCCAGGAACCTTCCACCGTGCAGGCCCGTACCATCCCGCTGATGATGTCCGGCACGGACATCAACGCCATCGCCCCCACCGGCACAGGCAAGACCTGCGCTTTCGGTATTCCCATGCTGGAGTATGTCCAGCTGAAGGACAGCCGGATCCAGGAAGTCGTCCTTGCGCCAACCCGGGAGCTGGCACTGCAGATCGGCGAAGAGCTGACGCGCCTCGCCAAATACATTGACGGCGTACGCATCGCTGTTATTTACGGCGGCCAGTCAATCTCCAAGCAGATCACCGCCCTGAAACGGAAACCCCAGATCGTCATCGCCACCCCCGGCCGGCTCCTGGATCACATGCAGCGCGGAAACATCCGCCTGGATGCCGTACATACCATGGTGCTGGACGAAGCCGATGAGATGCTGAACATGGGTTTTGTCAAGGACGTCACGAAGATCATCGAATCGACTCCCTCCGAACGGCAGCTCGTACTCTTCTCCGCCACCACCAACCAGGACGTGCTGACCATCGCCTGGAAATACCAGCACGATCCGGTGGAGATCACCGTGGAAGCCACGAAAGAGGACCGGCCCCAGATCACCCAGTATGTCATTGCCACCGAGCCCAACGAGAAGACGGACCACCTGCTGTACCTGCTGGACGCCGATGTCTATCACAGGATCATGATCTTCTGCAACACGAAATTCATGACCGATAAGCTCACCCGCCAGCTCGTCCGCGAAGGTTATGACGCGCAGTGCCTCCATGGGGATATCCCGCAGGCGAAGCGCAATGTCGTCATGAACGATTTCAAACGGGGCAAGTTCCCGATCCTCGTCTCCACGGACGTTGCCGCCCGCGGCATCGACGTGGACGATGTCGAGGCGGTCATCAACTACGACCTGCCGAACGAAAACGAGTACTACCTGCACCGGATCGGACGTACCGGGCGTGCCCACAAGCACGGAGTCAGCTTCTCCCTGGTCACCTTCCGGGAAAGCGTCCGCATGGATGAAATCCTGAAGTATATGCTTACCGTTCCCACCCCGCTGAAGTTCGCCGACGGCGTGCTCTGCCGGGAGGATGGAGCTCCCTTCTTTGAGAACATCTGATCCAGGCATGTAAAAAGCCCGGAGGAGCAATCGCTCTTCCGGGCTTTTCCTGCGGATTTCCGATTATCCGCGGCGGGCGGCAAAGCACTCGCTGCAGTAAACGGGCCGATCCTCTCTGGGCTCGAAGGGAACCTGGGTGGGCTTTCCGCATTCAGCGCAGATGGCATCATGCATCTCGCGCGGACCGCCGGCAGCGCGGCTGGCCTTCCGTGCCTGACGGCAAGCCTTGCAGCGGGTGGGCTCGTTCTGGAATCCCTTTTCGGCATAGAATTCCTGTTCACCGGCAGTGAAAACGAACTCAGCGCCACAGTCTTTGCATACCAGCGTCTTGTCTTCGTACATGATTAGGAACCCCCATATTGTTGATAGGTTAAATTCCCCCGGCTGACCTGGTCTTTGACCCCACACACGCCGTCTGGGCGATTGCTCTGCGCGTTCAGCGCCCTCACTCCCGCCTCTCGGGTGGTCCCGGACGGACTTACATCTAGACCGCACCATGCTCCCCGCCGCTTTGGGCGGATTACGTGGACCGCTTTGCCTGCGACTGGCATCGGCTTGCAACCACAGACCCGAAGGATTCAACCGGCGACATTATATCGTCCGGAATATGGAAAAACAATAGCTTTTTCCTGTTTTTGGCAAAAGTCAGGAAAAAGCTGTGTTTTTTTTTCGTATAATCAGGTTTTTTTCTGCCCATAATATGCATTCGGGCCGTGTTTCCGCATGAAATGCTTTTCCTTCACGTGATCCGGCAGGCAGCCCCGGGTCTGGGCCTCCGGCAGTGCTTCCGTATGCCAGGCCATCATGGCAACCTCTTCCAGGACCACCGCATTGTGCACCGCTTCCATGGCGTCCTTTCCCCAGGCAAAGGGGCCGTGATGCCGGGCCAGCACGCAGGGAACATGTTCCGGATTCAGCCCGTGCTTCTCGAAGTGATCCGCAATCACCCGGCCGGTCTCCAGCTCATAGGCGGTCTCCACTTCCTGCCGGGTCAGGTCCCGGCAGCAGGGCACATTGCCGTAGATATAGTCCGCATGGGTCGTCCCGTAAGCGGGAATGTCACGTCCGCTCTGGGCCCAGATCGTTGCCCAGCGGGAATGGGTATGCACCACACCGCCGATCGTCGGGAAGCGCCGGTACAGCTCGGCGTGAGTTGGGGTATCGGAAGAGGGATTCATCTCCCCTTCCACTTTGTTCCCCTCCAGGTCGATCACCACCATGTCCTCCGGTTTCAGCTGCTCATAGGGGACGCCGCTGGGTTTGATCACGAACAGTCCCTTTTCCCGGTCGATTCCGGAGACGTTTCCCCAGGTAAAGGTAACCAGGTGGTAAGCCGGAAGCAGCATGTTCGCCTCGTAGACTTTCTGTTTCAGTTCCTCCAGCATGATGTGCTCACTCCTCTTCCTTTATTTCTTCCATATTGATTTCTTCCCGTACTTCAACCGGTTCCGGTTTTGCAGGCGACGGATCATCCAGGGTGATCTCCCCGTCCTTCACCGTCAGCCGGACTTCCTGTCCCAGGCTCACGCGGCCCTGCAGAAGCTCCTCGCTCAGCGTGTCTTCCACAGTCCGCTGGATCAGTCTGCGCAGCGGACGGGCGCCGAATTTCGGATCGTATCCGTCCTCCGCCAGTTTCTTTGTCACCTTCTCATCCCACAGCAGCCGGATCTCCTGTTCCTCCAGCCGGGAGGCCACCTGCTTCAGCATCATCTCCGTGATCCGGCAGATTTCCTCTTCCGTCAGGGCATGGAAGACGATCAGCTCGTCCACCCGGTTGATAAACTCAGGACGGAAAAGCTCCTTGACTTCCTTCATGACGGATTCCTTCATGGTCTCGTAATCCCGCACTTCATCACGCTGCGCGGATCCGAATCCCATGCTCCGGCCGCCGGTCAGCTTTGCCCCGGCGTTGGAGGTCATCACCACAATCGTGTTCTTGAAGCTGACCGTCCGTCCGGTATTGTCCGTCAGCCGGCCGTCCTCCAGGATCTGCAGCAGCACGTTGAACACGTCCGGGTGCGCCTTTTCGATCTCGTCCAGCAGCACCACGCTGTAGGGCTTGCGGCGCACGGCTTCCGTCAGTTCGCCGCCTTCCTCATATCCCACGTATCCGGGCGGCGAACCCATCATCCGGGACACGGTATGCTTCTCCATGAATTCGCTCATGTCCAGGCGGATTACCGCGTCCTCGTCCCCGAACATTGCTTCGCCCAGCGCACGGCACAGTTCCGTCTTGCCCACGCCCGTAGGCCCGAGGAAGATAAAGCTTCCGATCGGCCGCTTCGGGTCCTTCAGGCCAGCCCGCGCCCGGCGGATTGCCCGCGCGACGGCACTGACCGCTTCCTCCTGCCCCACCAGCCGGCGGTGCAGTGTTTCCTCCAGGCGGATCAGCCGCTGGGCTTCCTGTTCCGTCATCCGGCTCACCGGGATCCCTGTCCACTGGGAAACCACCTGGGCAATATCCTCTTCTGTGACCACGTCCCGGGCATTGGTCTGACTCCGGGTCCACTCGGCGCGTTTCTCCTCGATCTCGCGGTTCAGGTTCCGTTCCTGGTCCCGCAGCGCAGCCGCCTTTTCAAAATCCTGGTGGGAAATGGCTTCCTTCTTTTCAATCTGTACAGCTTCCAGGCGCTTTTCCTGTTCCCGCACGTCCGGCGGGGCCGTGCAGGCCTGGATGCGCACCCGGCTGGCAGCCTCGTCCATCAGGTCGATGGCCTTGTCCGGCAGGAACCGGTCCGGAATATACCGTTCCGACAGTTTCACGGCCGCGCCCAGCGCCTCGTCCGTGATCCGGACCTTGTGGTGCGCTTCGTAGCGGTCCCGCAGCCCGTACAGGATGGAAAGCGTTTCCTCCGACGTGGGCTCACCCACGTTCACCGGCTGGAAGCGCCGTTCGAGGGCCGCGTCCTTTTCAATATGCTTGCGGTATTCGTCCAGCGTCGTCGCGCCGATGCACTGGATCTCGCCCCGGCTCAGGGCGGGCTTCAGGATATTCGCCGCGTCCAGGCTGCCTTCCGAGCCGCCCGCGCCGATAATCGTATGGATCTCGTCGATGAACAGCAGCACGTTCCCTGCCTTGTGCAGTTCGTCCATCATGTTCTTCAGGCGTTCCTCAAATTCGCCCCGGTACTTCGTTCCGGCCACCAGGCTGCCCATGTCCAGGCTCAGCACGCGCTTGCCCCGCAGCAGTTCCGGCACGTTGCCCTGCACAATCCGCTGGGCCAGGCCTTCCGCCACGGCGCTCTTGCCGACGCCCGGCTCGCCGATGAGCACCGGGTTGTTTTTCGTCCGGCGGATCAGGATCTGGATAATCCGCTGGATCTCCTTTTCCCGGCCGATCACCGGATCCAGTTCGTTCTTCTCCGCGGCCGCCGTCAGGTCCCGGCTGTACTTGTCCAGCTGGCTCTTTTCTCCCTGGCCGTTCCCGCCCTGCCGGCTCCGCACCTGGGCAAAGGGCATCATCCCCGGGAACTGCCGCAGGGGTTCCTCATTTCCGGCGTTCTCCCGCATCTGCCGCAGCAGTTCTTCCCGCGCGGCGGACAGGTCCACGCCGGCACGCCGGAGCAGGGCGCCGGCCACGCCGTCGTCATTCCCCAGCAGCGCAAGCCACAGATGCTCGACCGTCACATAGTTCTGGCCCAGTTTCCGGGATTCCAGCATGCTGTTCTCCAGGGTCTTCTTGGCCCGGGGACTCAGCTCGATCCTTGCGCCCGGAACCTTGTTCGCCTCCGGATCGTTCAGCGCGGCGATTTCTTTTTTCAGTTCTTCCGTCAGGGATTCAAAGCTCATCCGTTCGGATACGGCCTTCGGTACGGAGGCGTTCCCTTTCAGCAGGGCCATGAGGATATGTTCTGTCCCTACATAGGGCTGCTGCAGGTCCGCGGCAATCCGCTGGGCCAGGCCCAGGGTCTGCTGGGCCTTCTGGGTAAAACGTCCGAAAATGGGCATGGAAAATTCCTTTCTGTTCTCTCCGTTATTGCTTGCCTGGATGGCGCTGAGCACTGTATTGATCAGCTTGTTCACTCCGCCCTTCATCAGGTCGGCATTCATCCGGCTCATGCAGTCCGCGCACAGGTGCCGGACCGACGTTTCCTCTCCCGCTACAACCGAGACGGTAAAGTTCGCTTCGTTGACGTGGCACTCTTCACACAGCATCTGTTTTCTTCCTGTTCCTTTCTCAGGGTTTATGCCCTGTTCCGCGCCGCGACGGTCATCAGCATGTTTTTCATGATCCGGGCGCGCAGCGCGCCTTTCAGTGTGTCCGGCACCGGGATTCCCAGTGCCCTTGCGCTGATCGCTGAAGCCATCAGCGAGGCCTCGTCCGCGGTGACGATCCGCTGCTCCTTCAGCTGACTGATCAGGCGCATGCATTCCTCTTCCCCGATGGAATCCCCGATCCGTTCGTTGATCAGGTACATCAGGCGCTGGCTGCCGCTTTCCACGACCCGCACGATCCGGATGTATCCCCCGCCGCCCCGGCGGCTTTCCGTCAGGTACCCGTGGTCCGGGGAGAACCGGGTCGCCAGGACGTAATTGATCTGGCTCGGGGCACAGCCGAAGTATTCCGCCAGCTCGTTGCGCTTCAGCTCCACTTCGGTGGATTCCTCGCTCATCATGGTTTTTATGAAATGCTCGATTGAATCGCTCAAACGCATGGTCTTACCCCCAATCCCGTCAAAGCCGTTGTCTGACTATCTTTGACCAATAGAGTATAACATACTCCCGGCCGGTTTTCAAGAGGGTCTTATGCTTCTTCCCCGAAGGGAATCTCCTCCAGTCCGAGCGTCTCCGCCACGGCTTTGTGCAGCGTTGCATCCTTCCGGTGGACATACTTCACGGAGGATGGGATGGTTTCCCCGTCCGGCCAGCGGAAAACGCCGCTCCCGTCCGCGTTCAGCCCGTAATCCGTCAGGTCCTTCCCTTCCTCCGGGATCAGCACCGTCAGCCGGTTTTTCACCCGGTTGCCGAGGAAGATGGTAAACAGTCCCCGCGGCGGATCCACTGACACATGGTTCCCGGTAAACCCGCCGATACCGAAGGCGCTCCGGTCCATGTACACCGGGATCTCGGAATGGTACTGTTCCGGATGGCGTACATAGCACTGGATCCCCAGGTACTGGGTATAGGTTCCGTCCGGCCGTTTCCTGCCGGTCCGGTTCACAGCCATCTCCCGCAGGCTTTCCCGGCTGACAATCTTTCCTGCCAGTACTGCCCGGCAGAACCGGATCATATCCGGCATCGTGGAGAACAGTCCGGCATGGCCGCACAGGTCCCCCGTATCCCCCTGCAGCGCGGCGGCCTTCGGGTCGTGCGGGATTCCGCGCCGCAGGCCTTCCCGCAGGATGTATCTCCCGTTCTCGATCCGGTGTTCCCGGTCGTAGTGCTGGCAGTCCACGATCCGTTCCGCGGGAACCTTCGCCCAGGTTTCCGTCATCCCTGCCGGTTCCAGCACCGTTTTCCGGACGCACTCAAAGAACGGCATCCCGGCCGCGGCCTCGATGATGTATTTGATCACCATGGCGGGGATGTCAGAATACGCCCGCCGTTCCTGCTGCTCTGTCCCCTCCGCGGCAAACAGCGCGGCCAGCGCCGTGTCCCGGTCCGGGCACGCATCGATCCGCACCGGCGTCCGGACTGTCACCGCGAAGGTCATCAGCTCTTCCACGGCCCGTTCCTTCAGGCCGCGAAACCGTGAATCATAGTAAAAAACTGGCCTGCTGAAATCCAGCAGGCCTTCTTCCTTCAGTTTCATGGCGCACAGGCCCGTAAACAGCTTCGTCACGCTGGCCAGGTCAAACACGCTCCGCCCGGCCACGTCCCCGTCCATGGCGGTCTCCGTCCGGTCTCCCGCGCCGCAGGCGACGGAAAGCCCGCTGAGGATCCCTGTCTCCCGGGTAAAAAACCGGATCCCGTCTGTCAGTGTCATCAGGCGTCCACTCCGATCCGCGTGCACGGCACGCGTCCCTCTGCCAGGTCCGCCAGGTGGTGACGCGCGTGGCCGATCACCACGGTGGTCCCGCCCCGGACGCAACCCAGCGCGTACTCCAGCTTGGCCCTTGCGCCGTTCGCGCCGGCCCGGCTCGCGCCGATACAGCAGTTCTGCAGTTCCCGGATCTTCTTTTCCACTTCCTCGTACGTTTTTCCGGTTACATCGCGCACCAGGGAATCCGGGTTCCCCTTCTCCCGGTAGATGCCCTCCGTGGAGGTCATCAGCACCAGCAGCCTGGCTTTCACCAGCCCCGCGATCACCGCGGCGGTTTCGTCATTATCCACGCACTCGTGCACTTCGCCGCCCATTTCACGCCGGGCTGCCAGTTCCATCTTCCGGTTTTCCTCGTCGGACACCGGATCGTTGTAATTGATGATCGGGATCGTCTTCTGCTTCGCCGCGCGGATCAGCAGCTGTTTGATATGCTCCCGCTTTTCCGCGTCGTTGAAGTGGGTATGCTCCACCAGGATCTGGCGAAGGCCGTATTCCGGCCGGATAAACTGCCGGTAATTCTGCATCAGGATGGCCTGGCCCTGGGCGGAATAGTCCGTCTTGTCCTGTTCCGGATCGCCGCTCAGCTCATGGCCTGTCCGCTTGATATAATCCAGGCGCCCGATCTCCGTAGCGCCGCTGGTCACCCAGATCATGCCGGGTTTCAGGTCCGCCCCGAGCCGGGAAATGATATTGTAGTCGATCGCCTGATCCTCTTTGCGGATCAGCGCCATGCTGCCGATCTTGCCCACCAGGTCAAACTGATATTCCATATCCTTCTCTCCTCCGCCGGTCAGAACCGTTCCGTCACCAGCCGGCTCAGCGTGTAGACCGCCATATGATATCCCTTGTCGTTCCGGACCGTGACGTCCGCCAGGTCGCGGTATACCGGCATCTGCTCCCGGTAGGTCCGCTCGACCTCGGCCAGCCCGCCGTCCCGCAGGTCCGGCCTGCGGTCCAGCTTGATGTCCGAAAGGATCTCTTCCAGCGGCCGGTCAATCCATACGATCCGGCCCCAGCTGCGCATGATGTGCCGGTTTTCGGGATTCATGACCGTGCTGCCGCCCGTGGAGATAATCATCGGCTTTGCCCGGGTCAGGAGTACCAGCGCTCCGGTTTCCGCTTTGCGGAACTGTTCCTCACCGTACTGTGCGAAGAAGTCGTTCACCGTTCCTCCGATACTCTGGGCCACGATCGCGTCTGTATCCGCAAAGGGCATCCCGGTCTCCCGGGCAACACGCTTGCCCAGGCTGCTCTTGCCGCAGCCCTGCATCCCGATCAGAAAAATGTGCCTGTCCGGCATGACCGTTTCCCCTTTCAATCAATTTATCTTTATGCATTATGCATTTTTTCACGTTTCCGTCAAGTCGCTGTTTTGTCCTTCGGCCTCTCCGGCATATTCCAGCGTGAACCGGAAAGCCGCGCCGACGTCCGTGTCCAGCAGCCGCAGGCTCTGCCCGTGCATCTCCATGATCCTCCGGCAGATGCTCAGGCCCAGCCCGGTTCCTTTGCCGGAGGTGTGCGCCCGGTCCGCCGTAAAGAAGCGGTCGAAGATCTTTTCCCGGTCTTCCTCCGCCACGCCGATGCCGTTGTCCCGCACGGTAATCTCCGCCTTCCCGCTCCGCACCCGGGAGCTCAGCGTGATCTTCCCGCCCCGGTCCGTGAACTTGATGGCGTTGTCCAGCAGGTTGATCACGACCTGTTCGATCCGGTCCCGGTCCGCCCGCACCGGGCATGGATCCGTTTCCGGTTCGCACGCAATCTCGATCTCTTTCTCCTCCACGTCCGCCATGCGCTGGATAATCGCCCGCCGCAGCATCTCATTGATGTCGAAGACGGATACTTCCGGCGCCGCGTCATCCCGTTCCAGCCGGCTCAGTGCCAGGAGGTCGTTCACCAGTCCGCTCAGCCGCTTTGACTCATCCGCCACCAGCCGCAGGTATTTCGGATGCTCCTCCTCGGGAATTACGCCGTCCGCCATTCCCTCGGCGAATCCGCGGATGCTGGTGATCGGCGTGCGCAGTTCATGGCTGACGTTCGAGACAAATTCCCGGCGTCCTTCCTCCACGCCCTCCAGTTTCTGCGTCATCGTATTAAACGCATGACTGACCTCTTTCAGTTCCCGTCCTCCGCGATTTTCATCCACCCGAACCTTGAAATCACCCTCTGCGATGCTGCCCGCCGCCTCTGTCATCTTCCGCAGGGGCCGCAGTGCCGATCGCATGAACAGGAAAACCGCGATTCCGGACAGGATCAGCACGCCCGCCGCCAGCAGGATAATCTTCAGCAGGATCTGTTCCAGGCCGGATTCGATCTCCTGGGCCCGGGTCTGGATGAACACCGCGCCGCTCACATAACCGTCCTGGATAAATGGCACTCCGACCGTGAAGGTCGGCGCCTGCCCCTCCCTGGAGCGGATGCGGATGCTTTCTCCCCGCAGGACCGCCCTCAGCGCTTCCGTGATTTCTTCCCCCGACAGGGATTCCACAAAAGCCGGATCCTCGCTGTATGCCGTCCGGACGTTGTCCATCACGTTGCCCCGGCGGTCAACCACGGCGATGTACGCGCCGAATTCACGGTTCACCTTCTCCGCCTTGGCGTTCAGGTGATCCCGGGACGCGCTGTCCCAGTAACCCATGATCGAGCTTCCGCTCTGGTCCGCAGCCAGGAAGGCGATATCCTCCGCCTCCGAGATCAGGTAATCCAGCCTGGCGTCGATCTGCTGGTTGCGCAGGGTGATCCACCAGATCCCGGACAGGCAGACCGCGGTGATCAGGATTGCCGCCATCACCACCGCCATGATCCGTGCAAACATCTGTTAACTCCTTTGGTTCTGTCCGGAAAAAATCCCGGATGTCCTTCCGGACCCGTCCCGCGCACCACGCGCGGCATAACCGGTCCGTTCTGCGGGCACTGTCCCTGTTCCCCGCCGGTTATTGCTCACTGGACGCTGAATTTGTACCCGACGCCCCGCACCGTATACAGGGACCAGCCGTATTTCTCGCTCTCAGGCAGTTTCTCCCGCAGCCGCTTGATATGGACATCCACGGTCCGGCTGTCCCCGAAGAATTCGAATCCCCATACCTGGGAGAGCAGCTGTTCCCGGGTAAACACCTGGTTCGGATGCGATGCCAGGAAGTACAGCACTTCCAGTTCCTTCGGCGGCATTTCCAGCTTCTTTCCCTCGTAATGGACGTCATAATCCGAGATGCTCACGGTCAGTCCCGGCCAGGAAATGTCCGTCTGTTTCTCTTCGTCAGAGCCCTGGACCCGGCGCAGCACAGCCTTTACCCGGGCTGTCATTTCCTTCCCGTCGAACGGTTTGGTGATATAGTCGTCTGCTCCCAGCTCCAGGCACAGCACTTTGTCAAAGGTCTCGCCCCGGGCGGTCACCATGATCACCGGGATATTCCCGCTCCTGCGAACCGCCTTCAGCACCTGGTATCCGTCCATCCCCGGCAGCATCACATCCAGCAGGATCAGGTCCGGCGGGTTCTGCCGGAACTGTTCCAGCGCTGTGTCGCCGCGGTCCGCCACCCGTACCTCAAAGTTCTCTTTTTCCAGGTACAGCTGCTCCAGCCGGCTGATATTCGGATCGTCGTCCACCACCAGAATACTCGGTCTGTCCTTCATGGTCCCGCTCCTCTTCCGCTATTTCAGGGTCACAACGGTCACGCCGTCTTCTCCCTCGCCATAAACGCCCCGGCGGAAGCTCTTCACATGCTTGTTCTTCCGCAGGTCCTGCTGGATCCCGGATCGCAGGATCCCCGTTCCTTTGCCGTGGATGATAAACACTTCGTTCAGTCCCGCCAGCACTGCCTCGTCCAGGTACAGCTCCACCGCGCTCAGCGCTTCCTCCAGGTTCATGCCCCGGACGTCGCATTCCGAAGAGACCGTCCGGCTCAGCATCCCTGTCTTCGCCTTTACGGTGCTCTTTTCCGGTGCCTTCGACTCCTGGATCATCCGCAGCTGGCTCAGCTTCGCCTTGAACTTCATGGCGCCGGCCTGCAGGGAGACTTCTCCCTTTTCGTCCGGTTCCGCCAGGACCGTACCTTCCGCGCCCAGCGTCAGGATCCGCACCCGGTCTCCCGGTTTCACGGTCGCCGGGGCCTCGGTATCCTCCTGGGTTTCCTGCCGAAGGCCTTCACTCAGGTCGTCGATCCCGTGCTCCAGCCTCCGCCGCAGCTCCGCCGCGGATCCGTCGCCCGCCGCGTTCTTCTTCATCTTCTTCAGCTCGGAGATAACGGTCTCGCTCTCCCGCCGCGCCTGTTCCAGGATCCGCTTCGCTTCCTCCCGGGTTTTACGCAGCGTCTGCTCGCGCTTTGCTTCCATCTCCCTGCGCAGCCGCTCCGCCTCGTCCCGCAGCCGGATGGTTTCTTTCCCTGCTTCCTGGGCGATCTGCCGTTCCCGCTCCGCTACCTGCCGGTGGTACTCCGCGTTGGCAATCACGTCCTCGAAGCGTACGGTATCCCCGCTCAGCAGCTTCTTCGCCGCGTCAATCAGGTTCTCCGGCAGTCCCAGGCGGCGGCTGATCTCGAAGGCGTTGCTCTTTCCGGGCACGCCGATGGACAGCCGGTAGGTCGGCCGCAGCGTTTCAACGTCAAACTCCACAGAGGCATTCTCCACGCCCTTGGTCGTCAGTGCGAAGATCTTCAGCTCGCTGTAGTGCGTGGTTGCCATGGTCCGCACCCCGATATGCAGCAGCCGGGTCAGGATGCTCTGGGCCAGCGCCGCGCCTTCCGTCGGATCCGTTCCGGCGCCGAGCTCGTCGAACAGTACCAGGTCCCGGGGTGTCACTTCCCGCATGATCCTCACGATATTCGTCATATGACCGCTGAAGGTGGACAGGCTCTGCTCGATGCTCTGCTCGTCCCCGATGTCGGCAAACACCTGCTCGAACAGCGCCAGCTCCGTTCCCGGATCCGCCGGTACCTGCAGGCCCGCCTGGGCCATCAGCGTCAGCAGGCCGACCGTTTTCAGCGTCACGGTCTTTCCACCCGTGTTCGGGCCGGTGACCACCAGAGTATTGAACTCTTTCCCTAACCAAATCGTGCTTGGCACAACCTTTTCAGGGGCAATCAGCGGATGCCGCCCCCGGATGATATGCAGGTATCCTTCCCGGTTCATCTTCGGCTGCACGCATACGAACCGGCGGCTCAGCAGGCCCTTCGCGAAGATGAAATCCAGCTCCGCCAGCAGTTCCACCGTCTCCTTCATGCTGTCGGCGTACGGCGCGACCTCCGCGCTCAGCGCCGCCAGGATGCGCGCGATTTCCTGCTGTTCCTTCACTTCCCACTGTTTCAGTTCATTGCCCATCTCCACCGCGGCCATGGGCTCGATAAACAGGGTTGCCCCGCTGGAGGACTGGTCGTGGACCAGTCCGGGAACGCTGCTCCTGTATTCTGCCTTCACCGGCAGCACATACCGGTCTCCGCGCATGGTAATGATCGGATCCTGCAGGTATTTCTGCATGGTGGAGGAGTGGATCATCTGGTTCAGCTTTTCCTTGATCCGGTCCTGGGCGCCCCGCAGGTGCCGCCGGATGTTCATCAGCTCGCTGGACGCCCGGTCCGCGATTTCATCCTCGGACAGGATCGCGTCCGTGATGTCCTTTTCCAGGTTCCGCGCCGTGAAAAGGCCTTCCGCTTTTCCGCGCAGGACCGACGTATTCTCCCGTTCCGTCACCAGCGCGTCCCGCGCCGCCCGGGAGGCCCGCAGCAGCTCCGCCACGTTCAGCAGCATCCCGGCGCTCAGCGTTCCGCCTTTTTCGCAGATGCCGAGCGCCGGCCGCACGTCCGGGAAAGCCGCCATCGGATGGCCGCCGACATAGTGCAGGATGACAGTCGCTTCCTCCGTCTCCGCCTGGGCGTCCATCACCGGCGCCAGGTCGTCCATGGGAACCAGCGTCCGGCATTTTTCCGCGCCGGCTTCCGTCAGCGCGCCTTCCGCCAGCATCTCCCGGATCCGGGTGAACTCCAGCACCCGCATCGTTCTTTCAGAAATCATGGTTCGTCTCCAGATCGTATCGTCGTTATTCCACAGGCCGGCTCCAGTGCCCGCCCGTCGCTTCCATTCCGGTTCTTGTTCCCGTCGCGAGCGCGTGCAGCACCCGTTCCGTTTCTTCCTTTGTTTCCGTCGTCAGTTCAATCTGCGGATTCCGGATCCCTTTCCGGTCCGTCCATTCCGTCGGAAGGCCGTTCATCAGGCGGACCAGGCAGCCCTCGGGCAGCCGCTGCCGCAGCAGCGGGAAACGGTGGCCCATCCCGTCCTCCAGCACGTTTCCCCGCAGTGCGTCCGGATGATGTATGTCACACATCCGGCAGTCCCGGTGTCCGTCCGTGCACCCCAGTGCTGTCCGCGCCGGGCAGTGATGGAGCAGCATCAGCTGCGTCCGTCCGAATACGGTCACCAGGACCGGCGGACCGCCGGCGGTCAGGTCCTCCAGTTCCTTTCCCGTCAGTTCGGGGGAGGCGGTTACAAATTCACATCCCGCTTCAAACAGGAAGGCTGCCGCCTGCCGGTTCATCACCGGGATTCCGCTGCCCGCGCCGTACGGGACCGGCCAGCGGATCCCCAGCTGTCCGATGGTCCCCAGCACGATGCCGCCAAGCTTTCCTTTATATCTCTCCGTTACGGCCCGGATCCCCTGCAGCGTTTCCTCCGTACAGACGCGCGGGATCTGCAGCCAGTCGCTTTCCGGCATTTCTTCCAGCACGCGCGCCAGGGCGTCCGCGCGCCAGTCCTCCGGATCCCATACCACCCGAAGTCCGTGTTCCCGGGCGCTCTGCGCCTGTTCCGCCGTCCGTACGACCGCCGTCGTGGGCACTTCCCGCCGCGGAAGCTCCGCCGGCGTCACTTCATATTCCGCACCGCAATCCGGAGCGAAGGCTTCTTCCCTTGCCTTTTCCAGTGCCGCCAGGGCTTCCCGCCGGATCCGGTTGATCTCCGATGAGGGCACAAAGGCCCCTTCTGTTTCGATCTCGATCTTTCCGGGAACAAACAGCGTATCTCCCGTCCTCGCCAGGTTCCGCCACAGTTCTTCCTCCTGTGCAGGCCGGGTGCGTGCCGCGGCCGTTTCCCCGCCCTGTACGGTAACCTCGTTCTCTCCGTCCGCCGCCCGCAGCGTCAGCGGTTCCCCCGCGACTGCCCGCAGGAACAGGTCGGCGGTCACCCGCCGTCCGGCCATCTGCGCCGCTTCGCGCATCTGCGCGGCGCTCGTCAGCCGGTACACTTCATCCCCGGTTTCTGCCCGCAGGCCTTCCCGCAGGCGCACCAGGGCTGTTCCGCCTGCCGGTGTATCCTTCCCGGCATAGATCAGGCTTTCCGCACCCCGGCGGTTCCGGATCTCCAGTTCGTCTCCGTCCGCCAGGTCCCGCTCCAGCCGTACCCGGGCGAACCGGCTGTCCGTCTGTTCCACCCGTCCGGCCAGCACGCCGCAGTGACTCACCCGCTCCGGCCAGATCACGCCTGCGTCCTCGCATCCGAAAGCGTATCCTTTCATGAACCCGCCCCGGTTGAAGATCTGCCGCAGCCCTTCCTGTTCATCCTTCCCGGCCTTCCGGAATCCGCCGGCCTCCAGGCTGTCCAGTCCCTTCCGGTAGGCGGCTGTCACCACCGCGGTATATTCCGGGCGTTTCGCCCTTCCTTCCAGTTTTACGGAAGCAACACCCGCGTCCTGCAGAGCCGGCAGGTCGTCCCGCAGGCATACGTCCCGGGGGCTCAGCCACGCGCCGCGCCGTCCCCGGTAGAGATATTCCTTCCGGCAGGGCTGGGCACAGCGTCCCCGGTTTCCGCTCCGTTCACCGACCATGCTCGAGAACAGGCATTCCCCGCTCACGGCGACGCACTGGGCGCCATGGCCGAACACTTCAATTTCGATCCCGGTCTCCGCGCATTTCCGGATCTCCTCCAGGGAGCATTCCCGGGCCAGCACCGCCCGGGTCATCCCTTGCGACAGGCACCAGGCCGCTCCCGTCCGGTTGTGGATCGCCATCTGCGTACTCGCGTGGACGTCCAGTCCCGGGCACAGGCTCCGGATCATCCGCAGGATCCCGGCGTCCTGCACCAGCACCGCGTCCGCCCGCACCTCCCGCAGAAGGCGGATCACTTCCGCTACTTCAGGAAGTTCCCGGTCCTTCACCAGGGTGTTCAGCGTCACGTACACGCGCATATGCCGTGCGTGTGCATACCGCACGGCGTCCTCCAGCCCCTGCCGGTCGAAGTTTCCCGCGCCGGCCCGGGCGCTGAATGCGGCGTAGCCGAGATAGACCGCGTCCGCGCCTGCGGCGTCCGCCCGTTCCAGCGCTTCCCGGTTTCCGGCAGGTGCCAGATTCTCCATCTTGTTCTCCTTGCTGTTTCAGTTCTTCTTCGCCAGTTCTTCCAGCCGGCGCTGGAGCATCCGGTTCTCATCCTGGGCCTTCAGCAGTTCTTCCGCCATCCGGAAGCAGGTCAGCACCGCCGCCTGGGCGGACGGCAGGTTGGTCGCGGACGACGTTTCGCTCAGCGACCGGTCCACATAGGCTGCCACCCGCTTCACGTGTTCCGGCGGATCCGCGGAGACCAGCGTGTAGGGCTTTCCGGCAACCGTTACCGTAATCTTCTGCTTTTCCATCTGCGTTCTCTCCTTATTGATAAAAACGCGGAAAGGGTACTTCCCCTTCCGCGCTGTCACGTGCAAATCAGATCTGATCAAAAGGATAAACCTGCCCGAATGTATCCACCCGCACAGATTCCATCACCTGCGGCTCGAGGGGCTTGTCTGAGGGATCCCTGGGCGTCTTTACGATCTCTTCCGCTGTTTCCATGCCTTCCAGAACTTTGCCGAAGGCCGCGTACTGCCCGTCCAGGTGGGGGCTGTCGCTGGTCATGATGAAGAACTGGCTGCCTGCGGAATCGGGCATCATGCTCCGGGCCATGCTCAGAACGCCGTAAGTATGCCGGATCGGATTCTGAACGCCGTTGGCGGCGAATTCGCCCTTAATGCAGTAGCCGGGTCCGCCGATGCCCATGCCCCGGGGATCTCCGCCCTGGATCATGAAGCCCGGGATCACCCGGTGGAAAATCAGCCCGTCATAAAAACCGCTGTTGGCCAGCGCGATGAAGTTCCCGACCGACTGGGGGGCCGCTTCGGGATACAGTTCACCCTTCATTTCTTTTCCGTTGCGCATCTTAATGGTAAACACAGGATTCTGTGCCATCTTTCATCCTCCTTAAATCAGCAACCGGGTTTCAATGGTTTCCGGATAGATCCGGAACAGGCCTATTTTATCAGCATTTGCCTTTCATGGCAAGCTTTTTGACAATGGGCAGGAATCCCGGTATAATATTTGATTGCACCTCCGGGTGTCATCCTGTAAGCTGCATGCCCGCGGAGCCGGCCCCGGCCTGGATTCGCTTTTTGAAAGGAATTTGCAATGACGATTGTTCATCCCGCCCAGCCGGTCAACGGACTGAATCCGGAAGACGTCTTCTACGCCGTTGACGATCTCGGGACCCAGGCCGGATACGGGTTCATTCTGTATCAGTACCAGCCCGGGCTTTATCCCGACTGTCCGGTCAATCTCTATTTCTCCCTGGACGGGGACCCCTCTGCCCGTTACCTGCTGTTCGGTGCGCTCGTCGCCCGGGCCCGGATCCTCCAGGCGGCCAATCCCGCACTCCGCGCCCGCCTGTATACAAGCATCTCCCCGGCGGATATCCAGCTGAAGGATTTCTACCTGCAGAACGGCTTTGACTGCGATGAAACCGACAATATCCTGCAGCTGACCATTCCCTTCGGGGACGGCCGCATCCCCATGAGCTGCACTGTTGCCCCTACGCCCCTCCATACCTGGGACGAGCAGCAGGGCCTCCTCTATCGCCTGAAAGTGAATGAGATCACTTTTGTGGACCTGGATTATCTCCAGTCCCTGATGCGTATGCCGCATTTCATGACCCTCGGCCTGTACCGCAACGCAATGCTCATCGGCGAAGTCATCATGGCCGGCCAGGGCAGCGACTGTGAACTCGTCGCGATCTATATCGAGCCCGGTTCCCGGAACCAGGGGATGGGCAAAGCCCTGCTCCACCGGATGATGGCTATCATGGCGGCCGAAGGCGTCACCCGGATTACCACCCGCATCATGAGCCGCAGCGTTCCCCAGCAGCGCCTGATGAACGATTTCGGCGCCAGCGTGCTGGGCGTCAATATGATTTTCCCCGGGATGTACCTGAACTGACCCCGGGGCTTTTCTTTTTCCCGGTTTCCGCCCTGCCCTTCCGGGCAGGGTGAACGCCTCTTTCCGGGCCCGCTGAAAACCTCCGCGGGCCCGTGTTTTCTATTGACGAAACAACATCCCGTGGCTATAATTGATTTAATTGTGTTTCGAAGGAGGAAACGATCGTCATGAAATCCCTGAATAAGCGTTCCGGCGGGAAAACCGGTGCCGTCGTAGCGCTGTGCATCGTGCTCGTTGTCACGATCCTGCTTGGCTGGATCGGGCTGACGGGAATGAGCATCCCTCCCCGCGGGCTGTACAAGGTGCTCTCCTGGCTGCCGACAACGAACGCTGACAACTGGCCTGAATCCCTGTCCCTGGGCCTTGACCTGCGGGGCGGTATGTATGTGGAGTATTCCGGCAAAGCCCCGGAAGGCTCAGAAGCCAGCTTTGATGACCTGATGGAGGGCACAATGTCCATCATCCGGTCCCGTCTGGCGGACAAGAACTACACCGAAGCCAATGTGCAGCGCATCGGTGTGGACGGAATCCGTGTTGAGATCCCGGACGTGCAGGACGATTCCGTGCTGGACCTGATCGGCGCCACCGCCGAGATGCGTTTCCTGGATCCAGACGGAAACGAGATCATGAAGGGCGACAAGGTCAAGCGCGCTGTCTATTCCTACCAGGACGGCAAGCATGTCATCGCCTTTGAGCTGACGGACGAAGGCCGCGCCCTCTTTGCGGATGCCACGTCCAAAAACGTCGGCCGGAATATCAAGATCACCCTGGACGACGAGGTCCTTGTCGACGCCACCGTCAATGAAGCTATCAATGACGGACGCGGTATCATCTCCGGTAACTACACCCAGGAATCCGCGCTGACCACCGCCGCGCAGATCCAGTCCGGTGCCCTGCCGCTGGAGCTGACGCAGCAGAAGGTGGACAAGGTTTCCGCCACGCTGGGCCAGAACGCGCTGTCCAGCTCCGTGCTGGCTGCCTTCATCGGCATCGTCCTGATCATGCTGCTGATGATCTTCCGCTACCGCCTGAACGGTGTCATTGCCTCCTGGGCTCTGGCGCTTTACATCATCATCCTGTTCATGCTGATCGCGCTGTTCCGCATCCAGCTGACCCTCCCCGGCCTGGCCGGCGTGGTGCTGGGCATCGGCATGGCCGTGGACGCCAACGTCATCATCTTCGAGCGCTTCAACGAGGAAGCACGCAAGGGCCGCAGTGCCAAGGCTTCCGTGCGTGCCGGCTTTAAGAACGCCATGTCTGCTGTCCTGGACGCCAACGTAACCACCCTGATCGCCGCCATCGTGCTTCTGATCTTCGGTACCGGCTCCATCCAGGGCTTCGCCAAGACCCTGCTGCTGGGCGTGGTCGTCTCCATGCTGAGTGCCATCCTGATCACCCGCTTCCTGATGAACCGCTTCGTGAACGCGGGTGCCACCAATATTTCGCTCTATACGAAAGCGAGCGCCGGAAAGGAGGTCGAGCAGTAATGGTGATCAAGAATCGTTCCCGTATCTGCCTGATCATTTCCGCGGCGATCATCCTGATCGCGCTGGTCCTGACCCTTTGCGGCCGGGGCGTCAACCTGGGCATCGACTTTGAAGGCGGTCTCTCCATGCAGTACAATCTGAAGACCGCCGCGGACAAGACGGACGTCGATACCGTCCTCTCCGGCATGGATATCAGCTCCTACACCGTTACCGTGCAGGGTGCGGATAACAACGAAATCAACATCCGTATCAAGGACGTCGCCAAGGACGATATCCAGAAGGTACAGGCTGACTTTGAAGCCGGCATCAAAGAGAAGTACGCGGACGCCGAGTCCATCGGTGACGTGAACTACGTCGGCCCTGTTGCCGGTGCGACCCTGGTCAAGAACGCGATCATCTCCGTCCTGCTGGCCGCCGTCCTGATGCTGATCTACATCGCCATCCGGTTCGACTTCAACTCCGGTGTTTCCGCGGTGTTCGGCCTGCTGCATGACGTGCTCATCATGCTGAGTTTCATGGTGATCTTCCGCAGCGTCATCCAGATGAACTCCTCGTTCATCGCCGCTGCCCTAACGATCGTCGGTTACTCCATCAATAACACCATCGTGATCTTCGACCGCATCCGTGAGAATGCCAAGAAGATGACCGCCGCTCCGAAGGAAGAGGTTACGAACATCTCTATCCGTGAGAGCCTGGGCCGTACCATCTGCACCACCGTCACAACCCTGATTACCATCGTCGCGCTGTGCATCCTGGGCGTGGCTTCCATCCGGGAGTTCGCGCTGCCCATCATCGTCGGCATCCTGTCCGGCGTATACAGTGCCAATATGATCAACGGTTATGTCTGGGCGTTCCTGGAGGAAAAGCGCAAGAGCCGCAAAGCCAAGGCCAAAGCCTGATCAACAGACGAGTTACGGAGGGGCTGTACGCATGCAGTCCCTCTGTTTCATTCTCAGATTTCATTGACTGAACGGATAACGCATGCTGAACTGTGAATTCATTTCCCGTGTCCCGGCCGGCCTGCCCCCCCTCGGTTCCCTGCCCGGATGGCTGAGCGCCCTGCTCCGCGCCCGGGGCATCGATACCGAAGAAAAGGCGGACCGGTTCCTGAATCCCTCGCTCTCCGGTCTGTGTGATCCCTTCCTCCTGGAAGGCATGGAGGCCGCCGTCCGGCTGATCCGCGGCGCCATCGGTGCCGGAGAACGGATCATGATTTTCGGCGACTACGACGCCGACGGTGTCTGCGCCACATCCATCCTCCTGGAAACCCTGACGGAGGAAGGTGCGCAGGTCTCCTTCCGGCTTCCCAGCCGCCAGGCGGACGGCTACGGACTGAACGAAAGCGCCGTCCGGGAGATCGCTGCGAAAGCGTCCCTCCTGATCACCGTGGACTGCGGGATCTCGAATCACGCGGAAGTTGCCCTGGCGAAAAGCCTCGGCCTCACCGTTATCGTCACGGACCACCATCAGCTGCCGGAAATGCTTCCGGAAGCCGATGCCGTCCTGAATCCCCTGCTGGGCAGCTATCCCTGTCCCTTCCTCTGCGGCGCCGGCGTCGCCCTGAAGCTCTGCCAGGCGCTACAGGGACTGCCGGGACTGGAAAAGCGTCTGGACCTGGCCGCCATCGCCACCGTAGCGGACGTGGTTCCCCTCCTGGAGGAGAACCGGATCATCGTCCGCGAAGGCATGAAGCGGATAGGCGCTTCCGTCCGCCCGGGCCTGCGGGCCCTCCTGGAATGCTCCGGCACCTCGTCCCCCCTGCAGGCGGACGACCTGGCCTTCCGGCTCGGTCCCCGGCTGAATGCCGCCGGCCGGCTCGGGGACGCTTCCCTTGCCGTCCGGCTGCTGCTGACCGGCATCCCGGAGAAGGCGTATGCCGCCGCGCGGCAGCTGGAGGAAATGAACCGCCGGCGCCAGGGCATGGAGCGGGAGATCACCGCGGATGCGCTCCGCCGGATCACGGACGATCCCTTCTCCCGGGAGGAACGCGTGCTCCTCGCCGCCGGAAAAGGCTGGAATCCGGGCCTGGTCGGCCTCGCTGCCGGCAAGATCTGTGAGAAGTTCTATCGTCCGGTAATCGTCCTGAGCATCCCGGAGGACGGCGGCCCCGCCGTCGGCTCCTGCCGGTCCATTCCCGGGGTCCACATCTTCGAAATCCTGCGCGAATGCGAAGACCTGCTCGTCAAATACGGAGGCCACGCCCAGGCGGCCGGCCTGTCCGTAATACCCGGGAACATTCCCGCCCTGCGGGAACGGCTGAACCGGGTGGTCCGGGAGCAATGCGATGAAGGGGTTTTCGTCCGCCGCCTGGAATATGATCTTGAACTCCCTTTCCGGAGCTGGACTCCGGAAACCCTTTCGGAGCTGGAACTGCTGGAGCCCACCGGCTGCGGCAATCCCCCTCCTGTTTTCCTCCTCTCCGGCGCATCCGTCCGGTCCATGCGCGCCGTGGGCCGGAACCTCAGCCATCTGCAGATGTCCCTCCTCACGCCGGAGAATACGCCCGTCAAAGGAATTGCTTTCTTTATGGGTGAGGAAGCGGAGAAAGACCACACCGGCGTGGACCTTCTCTACCGCCCTGTCCGGAACGTCTTTAACGGCCGCGTTTCCATTGAAGCGCAGGTATCGGCTTTACGTCCGGGTATTTAAAGGCCGCTGGCTGATGTATAAAATTCCGTTATCCGCTTTATCCATACATTAACACCGATTGAAAGGAGGATTGGGACCATGGCCTTCACATCCTACGAAGCCATGCCGCTGGATCAGATGCTGAACCGGGTACAGAAATATCACCCCGGGGACGGCTACAAACTTGTGGAACGGGCGTGGCATTTCGCCGAGAATGCCCACGCCGGACAGATCCGCAAGTCCGGGGAGCCGTATTTCACGCACCCCTGCCTGGTCGCGTCCATCCTGACAGACCTCATGATCGACCCGCCCACCATTGCGGCAGGCCTCCTGCACGATACGGTGGAAGACTGCGAAAGCATCACGCTGAATACCATCCGCTCCGAATTCGGCGAAGAAGTCGCTGACCTGGTGGACGGCGTCACCAAGCTGAACAAACTGGACTTTGCCAACCGGGAGGAAGCCCAGGCTGAATCCCTGCGCAAGATGATCCTCGCCATGTCGCGGGATATCCGCGTCGTGCTGATCAAGCTGGCTGACCGGCTGCACAATATGCGGACTCTCCGCCACCAGCCTGCGGACCGGCAGGTCGCCATCGCCCGCGAAACGCTGGATATCTATGCTCCGCTGGCGCACCGCCTCGGCGTGTATGCCCTGAAGCAGGAGCTGGAGGATCTGTCCCTCAAATATCTCGATCCGGACGGATACAACCGTATCGTTCACCTTGTCGGCATGAAGCGGGCTGAACGTGAGGAGAGCATCCGCCTGGTCATCTCTGAACTGTCTGAGCGCCTGGATTCCCAGCAGATCCGCTATGACATCGACGGCCGCTCCAAGCATTTCTATTCCATCTACCGGAAGATGGTCCTGCAGCAGAAGTCCTTTGACCAGATCTACGACCTGATCGCCATCCGCGTCATCGTGGACACCATACCGGACTGCTACACCGTCCTGGGCATCGTCCACACCCTGTGGAACCAGGTGCCCGGCCGTTTCAAGGACTATATCTCCGTCCCCAAGGCAAACATGTACCAGTCCCTGCACACGACCGTCGTCGGCGGCCGGAAGATTCCTTTCCCCTTCGAAGTCCAGATCCGGACCTGGGAGATGCACCGGGTCGCGGAATACGGCATCGCCGCGCACTGGCGCTACAAGGAAGGTTCTTCCGCCGAGGATAACCTGGACCACAAGCTCTTCTGGGTCCGCCAGATGCTGGACTGGCAGACGGAGACCCGGGACTCCCGGGAGTTCCTCGACACCCTGAAGACGGACCTCTTCTCGGAGGAAGTATTCCTCTTCACGCCCAAGGGCGATGTCATCTCCATGCCCAAAGGCGCGACGCCCCTGGACTTCGCCTACCGGATCCATTCCGCCGTGGGCAACCAGTGCGTAGGCGCCCGGGTAAACGGGAAGATTGTTCCCCTCGATACGACGCTGACCACCGGCGACCGGGTGGAGATCATCACCTCCGCCTCCTCCAAGGGACCCGGTACCGACTGGCTCCGGATCTGCAAGACCCCCCAGGCCAAGGCAAAGATCCGCCAGTTCCTGAAGAAGTCGCTCAAGGAAGAGAACATCGAGCTCGGCCGCGATATCATCGAGAAGGAATGTGCGCGCCGCGGCGTGAAAATGTCCGATATCGTCAAACCGGAGTACTATGAACCGCTCCTGCGGAAGTACGGTTTCCTGGACTTCGAGGATATCTGCGGTGCGGTGGGCTATGGCGGTATGGCCGCCATGTATGTGGTCTCCCGCCTGGTAGAGGAGCAGAAGGCGAAAGAAGCTCCGCCCCAGCCTGTCAAGACCGTTGAGGACATCGTCAGTACCGAGCAGCAGCTGTCCCAGCGCCGGGCGCATCACGGTATCGTGATGACCGGCTCGGAGGACCTGGATATCCCGGTTCGCTTCGCCAAGTGCTGCTCCCCCGTTCCCGGGGATGAGATCGTGGGCTATATCACCCGCGGCCGCGGCGTCACCATCCACAAGGCGGAATGCGTCAATATCGCCTCCGGTGAAGATGAGCGGAAAGTTGCCGTGGAATGGGCGCACGACGGCGAGGGTACCTTCTCTGCCACCATCACTGTCCTGGCCTATGACCGGGTGAACATGCTGGGCGAAATCGCCATGATCATCGGGGAGAACGGGGTTTCCATCCGGGCCGCCTCAATCCAGTCCAGCGGAAAAACCCGGATCTCCACCCTCCGTCTCACGCTCGACGTCCATTCCCGGGAGGAGATGGACCGCGTCATCAATGCCCTTCGGAACAAGTCCGACATCCTGGATGTCTACCGCACGGCTACTTAACCGCCGCTCTGCTGAAAGGAGTTCCCCATGCGCTGTGTCGTTCAACGTGTCGCTTCCTCCTCCGTTACATCGGAAGGAGTCCTCGCCGGGCAGATCGGCCCCGGACTTATGGTCCTCATCGGCGTCTCCGTCGATGATACGGAAGCCGATGTGAAATACATGGCGGAAAAGATTCCGAACCTGCGGATCTTTGACGATGAGAACGGCGTCATGAACCGCTCCGTCCTGGATGCGGGGGGTAGTATCCTTGCCGTCTCCCAGTTCACGCTGTACGGCGATACCCGGGGCGGCCGCCGGCCTTCCTATTTCCGGGCTGCAAAGCCGGACCTGGCAGACCGTCTTTATGAACAGCTTGTTTCCTGCTGGCGGGCGAAGGGGATCCATGTCGAAACCGGCGTTTTCCGTACGGAGATGCAGGTCACCCTGGTTAACGACGGTCCCGTGACTATTCTCCTCGACAGCGAAAAAACCATCTGAAGGAGTTCCCATGCAGATCAGATCTCTCACCGTCGGCCCCATCGCGACCTGCTGCTATATCCTCAGCCGGGAGGACCGCCCGGACTGTCTCGTGATCGATCCGGGTGCGGAACCGGAACGTATCCTCCGCGCGGCGGGGGAAAAGCGCATCGCCGCTATCCTCCTGACCCACGGTCATTTCGACCATATCGAAGCCGTCGCCGCCCTGAAGGGAGAGGATACTCCCGTTCTGATCCATGAACTGGATGCGCCGATGCTCGGAGATCCGGACCTGAATGTTTCCAGGCCCCTGATGCACCGGGACATCACCGCCCCGCCCGCGACGGACCTCCTGCGGGAAGGCAGCCGCCGGACCCTGGCAGGCCTGGAGATCGAAGTCCTGCACACGCCCGGGCATACGCCCGGCAGCGTCTGCTACCGTATTGAGAACGAGCTTTTTACCGGGGATACGCTCTTTGAGCACGGCTGGGGCCGGACGGATTTTCCGGGCGGCGACGAGCACGCGCTTTTCGCGTCCCTCCGCCGGATCATGCACATCACCCGGACGATCCCCTTCCATCCCGGCCACGAAACCTGACCGGGCTTTCAAACCATTTATTGTGAATGATACATTATGAACTGTGAATTGATTGCTGCCCTCGAAACCATCCGGCCGGAGCTGCTCGCGATGACCCGGCTTTTTGGTCTTCCGGACGCAGACTGGGATTCGCCTGCCCGTTACCATTACCGGGCGGAAGAGCTCCCCGGCATCTACCGGATCACTTTTACTTCCGGCGGTCTTTCCGCCGCGCGTGAAACCGCGATTCCCTCGGAAACGGATCCGGACCTGCAGCGCCTGCACCGCCGGCGGGCAGCCCGGCGTCTCTGCAAACAGACGCTCTATGACCTGCTCCGGCAGATGACCGGGATCCATCCCCCGTGGGGCAGCCTGACCGGCGTCCGCCCCACCCACCTGATGCTGGAAGCTCTGGCGGAGGGCCTGACCCCGGAAGCCGCGGTCCGGCGCCTGGTCCGGGATTATGATGTGACCCTTCCCAAGGCAGAGCTGCTGGCGGAGATCGCCGCGGTCCAGCGCCGGCTTCCGGCGCCCGGCGACGCCTTCATGGACGTATATATCGGAATTCCCTTCTGTACCACCCGCTGTGCCTACTGCTCCTTCTCCTCCGGAGAGATCGGTGACGGAAGCCTGGTAGGGCCCTATATGGACGCGCTCGAACGGGAAATCCGCGCCTGCGCGCCGCTGATCGCCGGGTCCGGCCGAAGCCTCCGCGCATTGTATGTGGGCGGCGGAACACCGACCGCCCTGCCGGAAAAGGAATTCAGGCGCCTGCTTTCCCTGATCCTGGAATACTTCCCCGGTGCCTGTGAAACCACGGTGGAAGCCGGCCGTCCGGACACGCTCTCCCGGGATAAGCTCCGGGCCGTCCGGGAAGCCGGAATCTCCCGGATCTCCATCAACCCCCAGACCATGAACGACCGCACCCTGCAGGTGATCGGCCGTGCGCATACCGCGCAGCAGGTCCGGGATGCCTACGCTCTTGCCCGGGAGGAAGGCATTCCCCATATCAACATGGACGTCATCGCCGGCCTGCCCGGGGAGGACGAAGCGGATTTTGCCCGCACCATGGAGGAAGCCGTCCGCCTTCATCCGGAAAGCCTCACTGTCCATACCCTGGCTATCAAGCGTTCCTCCCGCATGTCACTGGAGAACGCGCCCCTGCCGGACGGGGACATGACGTCCCGGATGGTCGCCCACGGGCTGCAGACCGCCCGTTCCCTCGGTATGGTTCCCTATTACCTGTACCGCCAGAAGTACATGGCCGGCAACCTGGAAAACACGGGCTATGCCCTGCCCGGCCACGCCTGCCTGTACAACGTGGATATGATGGAGGAAACCTCCCATATCCTGGCCCTGGGCGCCGGCGGGATCTCGAAACGGATTCTTCCGTTCGAAGGCCGGATTTCCCGTGCCCCGAATGTCGGGAATATCCTTGAATACATCTCCCGCACGGATGAGATGATTGACAGGAAAAAAGAATTATTTATTCAGGAGGACTGAAACATGAACGACCGCTGGGATCTTTCATTTCTTTACAAGGGTTTTGATGACGAAACCTTCCGCCGGGACCTCGGGTCCCTGGAAGGAGAAACCAAAAAGCTGCAGGCGATTCTCGATGACGAATCACTTCCTCCGAAGGAACGCCTGGAAAAGTACCTGGACGCGGAGGAAGCGTTCAGCGCCCGCGTGGACGCGCTGGCCAATTTCATTATGTGTACCCAGGCGGTGGACGCCACCAATGAAGCCGCTGACGCCGCGAACGATCAGCTGATGAACGCCTTCACGGCCATGGAACTCCTTTCCTCCGCCCTGACCCGCTATGTGGCCGGCCTGGAGGATCTGGAAGGCGTTATTGCCTCGTCCCCGAAGCTGCAGGCCGTCGCCTTCGCCCTGCGCGAAATGCAGGACAGCGCGAAGCACCTGCTGCCTCCCGCTGCCGAACCCTGGATGCTGGAGATGCAGCTTTCCGGCGGCAATGCTTTCTCCCAGCTGCGCGACAAGCTGGATTCCACCCTTTCCGTGGACTACCGGGACGAGCACCTGCCCCTGGCCGCTGTCCGTGGCAAGGCGTATGATCCGGATCCTGCCGTCCGCCGGGATGCCTACGAGGCCGAACTCGCAGCCTATCCGAAGATGGACCTGCCGATGTCCTACTGCCTCAACAGCATCAAGCTGGAAGCCCGGACCCTGGCGAAGGCCCGCGGCTTCGACTCCGTACTCGGCATGACCCTGCATTCCAGCCGCATGGACCGGGAAACCCTGGACGCCATGTGGAACGCCATCCGGAAGTACCTGCCGGATTTCCGCCGCTACCTGAAGGCCAAGGCGAAGCTCCTGGGCCATCAGAACGGCCTCCCCTTCTACGACCTTTTCGCTCCCGTGGGAAAGAGCAGCAAAACCTTCACCATTGAGGAAGCCCGTGAAACGCTGATCCGGGAAATGGGCAAGTTTACCCCGGATATGGCGAAGTTCATGGACAACGCCTTTGAGCAGCGCTGGATCGACCTCTGTCCCCGGGACGGGAAGACGGGCGGCGCCTTCTGCTCCGGCGTCCACTTTGCGGACCGTTCCCTGGTCATGAGCAACTTCCAGGGCAGCTTCTCCGATGTCAGCACCCTGGCCCATGAGCTGGGCCATGCCTGGCACAACCGCTGCCTGGCCGGCCTGCCCTACCCGCTGATCGATACGCCCATGCCCCTGGCCGAAACCGCCAGCATTTTCAACGAAACCATGCTCTCCTGGCAGGTCCTTTCCTCCTGCAGTCCCGAAGAACGCCTGTACCTGCTGGAGAACGGCCTCATGGAAGCCACCCAGACCGTGGTGGATATCTACAGCCGCTTCCTCTTTGAGAGCGAAGTCATTGAAACCCGGGCCGATCACAGCATGTCCGTGGACGAGCTGAAGGACGCCATGATCCGCGCCCAGAAGGAAAGCTACGGCGACGGCCTGGACGAAAACTTCCTGCATCCGTATATGTGGGCCTGCAAGAGCCACTACTACTCTTCCGGCTATAACTTCTACAACTTCCCCTATGCCTTCGGCCTGCTCTTCGGCAAGGGTGTCTTTGCCCGCTGGCTGGAGAAGGGTGATGCCTTCGTACCGGATTACTGCAGGCTCCTCCGCTTCTGCGGCAGCGCGCCTGTTGCGGAGGTCGCCGCGAGCGTCGGTATCGACGTCCGCAGCGAGGAGTTCTGGTGTTCTTCCCTGGAAGTCCTTAAAAAGGATATCGACGAGTTCTGCCGCCTGGCGGAACAGGCCTGATCCTCCGCTGTACAGCAAAGGCGCGGTTCGCAATGAACCGCGCCTCTTGTTTTTCTTTCAGGTTTTTCAGAACCGCATCCGGTCCTCGATGTACTTCCGTACTTCGCTGATCGGGACGCGTTCCTGCTGCATGGTATCCCGGTCACGGATCGTGACAGTCTGGGTTTCTTCCGTCTCGAAGTCCACGCAGATGCTGAAGGGCGTGCCGATTTCGTCCTGCCGGCGGTACCGCTTGCCGATGGAACCGGTCTCATCGTATTCCACAGGGAAGTACTTGCACAGCTCGGCATGGATGCTGCCCGCCAGCTCACCCAGCTTGTTCTTCTGCAGGGGCAGGACCGCCGCCTTGTAGGGCGCCAGCGCCGGATGCAGGTGCAGCACCGTGCGGACGTCGCCGCCTTCCAGCTCCTCTTCGTCGTAGGCGTTGCACAGGAAGGCCAGCACCATCCGGTCCACGCCCAGGGAGGGCTCGATGCAGTACGGGATATAGCGTTCGTTGGTCACCGGATCCAGGTATTCCATGGACTTGCCGGAATGCTCCTGGTGCTGCGTCAGGTCATAGTCCGTCCGGTCCGCCACGCCCCACAGTTCGCCCCATCCGAAGGGGAAGAGGAACTCAAAGTCCGTGGTGGCCTTGGAGTAGAAGGCCAGCTTCTCCGGCTCATGATCCCGCAGGCGCAGGCTCTCTTCCTTGATGCCCAGGCTCAGCAGCCAGTCGCGGCAGAAGGAACGCCAGTAGTTGAACCACTCCAGGTCGTCACCGGGCTTGCAGAAGAACTCCAGTTCCATCTGCTCGAACTCACGGACGCGGAAGATGAAGTTTCCGGGCGTGATCTCATTCCGGAAGGACTTGCCGATCTGGGCGATACCCGCCGGCAGCTTCTTGCGGGTTGTCCGCATGGCATTCTGAAAGTTCACGAAGATACCCTGCGCGGTTTCAGGCCGCAGGTAGATCTCGTTGGCGCTGTCCTCGTTCACGCCCGCGAAGGTCTTGAACATCAGGTTGAACTGGCGGATGCCGGTAAAATCCTTCTTGCCGCACACCGGGCAGACGATGTCGTGTTCGGCGATGAACTTCTCCAGTTCGGCATTGGTCCAGCCGTCGCCGGTCTCCTCGCCCTGGGTGAAGTCCTCGATCAGCTTGTCCGCACGGAAGCGGGCTTTGCAGGCTTTGCAGTCCATCAGCGGATCGTTGAAGCCGCCCACATGGCCGCTGGCAACCCAGACTTCCCGGTTCATCAGGATCGCGCAGTCCAGTCCGGTATTATACTTGCTCTCCTGCACGAACTTCTGCCACCAGGCCTTTTTCACATTGTTCTTGAACTCCACGCCCAGCGGGCCGTAGTCCCAGGTGTTGGCCAGTCCGCCGTAGATCTCGGACCCGGCGAAGATGAAGCCGCGGTTCTTGCACAGGGCAACCAGCTTGTCCATTGTCAGTTCAGCCATTTTATTTCCTCCAGTTTCTGCGGGTTAAGTCAACGGGCCTATTATGGATTCCGGACTCCCTTTTGTCAAGGTTATTTGCTTCTCAGAACAGCGCTTCCACAAAGTCTTTCGCGCTGAAGGGCTGCAGGTCGTCGATCCCCTCGCCGACGCCGATATACCACACCGGCACTTCCAGCTCCTGCCGGATCGCCAGGGCAATGCCGCCCTTGGCGGTTCCGTCCAGCTTCGACAGGATGATACCGTTGATCTCCGCCACTTCCTTGAAGGCCCGCGCCTGCATCAGGCCGTTCTGGCCCGTCGTGGCGTCCAGCACCAGGATGCAGCGGGTATCTGCCTCCGGATATTCCCGGTCGATGACCCTGCGCATCTTGCTGAGCTCGTCCATCAGGTTTTTCTTGTTATGCAGCCGTCCGGCGGTATCCACGATCAGCAGGTCCGCCTGCTGCGCCTTGGCGCTTTTGATGGCGTCGAACACCACCGCTGCCGGATCCGCGCCTTCCGCATGCTTCACGATCGGCACCCGCGCGCGTTCCGCCCAGACCGTCAGCTGCTCCGCTGCCGCCGCCCGGAACGTGTCTCCGGCGCACAGCATCACCTTCCGTCCGATCGCCTGGAAACGCAGGGCCAGCTTACCGATGGTCGTGGTCTTGCCCACGCCGTTCACACCGACCAGCAGCATGACCATCGGCCACTTCAGCGGCGGACGCGGGATGTCCATCTGCTCCACCATGATCTGCTTCAGCATCTCACGGGCCTGTCCGGCGTCCTTCACTTTTCCGGCCTTCACCCGGTCCCTCAGCTCGTCGATAATCACCGTCGTAGCCTTCAGGCCACAGTCGGCCATCAGCAGGATGTCTTCCAGCTCCTCGTAGAAATCCTCATCTATCTTCCGGTTTTCCCGGACCATGTCGTCAACTTTCTCGGTCATGTTCCCCCGGGTCTTGCTCAGTCCTTCGCGCAGCCGGGCAAACAGGCTCTTTTTCTTTTCTTCGCTCATGGAAGTACCTCCTTCGCGTTTTCACGCGTAAAGACAGTGTACCATATTTTTTGTTGGAAGAAAAGGCTCGGAGCCCTGTTTCGGTTGCTTTCTCCCGCCGGCTGTGCTATTATATTTTGATTCTATCAAGCGTAAGGGAGAGAACTGTCCAATGATCACGTCCAAGGAACTGAGAAATGCCTGGATCCGCTTCTACGAAGAACGGGGACACATCAATATCGGAGCTGTATCGCTGATCGGTGACGGAAGCACCGGCGTCATGTTCAACGTGGCCGGCATGCAGCCGCTGATGCCCTACCTGCTCGGCAAGGAGCATCCGTCCGGAAAGAAACGGCTGTGCAACGTGCAGGGCTGCGTCCGCACGGTGGATATCGAGAGCGTCGGCGACCCGTCCCACTTCACTTTCTTCGAGATGATGGGCAACTGGTCCCTGGGCGATTATTTCAAAAAGGAAAAGACCCGCTGGAGCTATGACCTCCTGACCAAGGTTTTCGGCCTGGACGGCAGGGAGATCTGCTCCACCGTGTTCGAGGGCAACGACGCTGCTCCCCGGGACGACGAGACCGCCGGCCTGCTGAAAGAGGTCGGCATCCTGCCGGAGCATATCTTCTACCTGCCCAAGTCCGACAACTGGTGGGAGCTGGAAGGCACTACCGGTACGCCCTGCGGCCCGGACAACGAATGGTTCTATCCCCGTCATAACAAGGCCTGCGGTCCGAACTGCGGCCCGGCATGCGGCTGCGGACGCTATGTCGAAATCGGCAACGACGTCTATATGCAGTATGTCAAGAACGCCGACGGCTACGCTCCCCTGGCAAACAAGAACGTGGACACCGGTTTCGGCCTCGACCGGATGCTGGCCTTCCTGAACGGCCTCACCGACGGCTACAAGACCGACCTGTTCCTCCCCGTGATCAGGCTGCTGGAGGAAAAGTCCGGCTTCAACTATGATGAAGACGCTGAAGCGCAAAAAGCAATGCGGATCGTCGCGGACCATATCCGGACCTCCACCATGCTGATCGGCGACGTCAACGGCATCCTGCCTTCCAACGTCGGCGCCGGCTACATCCTGCGCCGCCTGCTCCGCCGTGCCATCCGCTACACCCGGAAGCTGGGCCTCGAGTCCTCCGTCCTCGCAGATGTGAGCCGCATCTTCATCGAGCAGATCTACGACGAAGCCTATCCGCTCCTCGTGGAAAAGGAAGACTATATCCTGGATGAAATCATGAAGGAAGCCGCCCGCTTTGAAGCGACGCTGGTCACCGGCATGAAGGAATTCAACAAGTGCATCACCGGCATCCGCCGCAAGAATGAGTTCATGGCCCAGAAGGATCCGTCCTACCAGCCTGAAACAGAAATCAGCGGCAAACAGGCCTTCCGCCTCTATGATACCTACGGCTTCCCGCTGGAGCTGACCGAGGAACTGGCGGCTGAAGAAGGCCTGACCGTGGACGCCAATGGCTTTGCCGAAGCGTTCAAAGAGCACCAGGCGATCAGTAAGCAGGAAGGCACCTTCAAGGGCGGCCTGGCCGAGCAAAATGAGATCACGGCCCGCCTCCATACCGCCACCCACCTGCTCCAGGCCGCGCTGCGCAAGGTCCTGGGCGATGAAGTGGCCCAGAAGGGTTCCAACATCACAACGGAGCGCCTGCGCTTCGACTTCAGCTTCAACCGCAAGATGACCCCCGAAGAGATCCAGGAGGTCGAACGCCTGGTAAACGTGGCCATCGACGCGAACGTACCGGTCGTCTGCGAAGAGATGACCGTGCAGGAAGCCAAGGACAAGGGCGCCATCGGCCTGTTCGAAAGCAAGTACGGCGAAACCGTCCGCACCTATAAAATGGGCGAGTACTCCTTTGAGATCTGCGGCGGCCCCCATGCGAACAGCACCGGCGAACTGGGCTCCTTTAAAATCAAAAAGGAAGAATCCTCCTCTGCCGGCGTCCGCCGCATCAAGGCGGTCATTCAGCCGAAGCAGGGTGCGTAACGCGGGGAATAAGCAATGCATTTTGATTCAGAAGCCGAAAACTGCCGCCTGCGGGAAATCCGCACCGGCTCGGAAGAAATCTTCGATGGAGTCGTCCTGCATGTACAGCGCGATACCGTGAAGCTTCCCAACGGCAGTGAAGCCGTACGGGAAGTGATCCGCCACATCGGCGCCGTCTGTGTCATTCCGGTCATGGAAAACGGTGACGTCATCATGGAGCGGCAGTTCCGCTATCCGCTGGACCGGGTAATCCTTGAGATCCCCGCCGGCAAGCTCGACGCCGCCAATGAGGACCGTTTCTCCGCAATCCGGCGGGAGCTCCGGGAGGAAACCGGCTATACCGCTGAGGAATGGACGGTCCTCGGGGATTTCCATCCTGCCCCCGCCTACAGCGATGAGTACATCACCATGTATATGGCCCGGAAGCTCCACAGGGGCGACCGCCACCTGGACGAGGACGAATTCCTCGATGTCTGCACCGTTCCCCTGAAGGACTTGGTGGAAGACGTCATGGCCGGAAAGATCTCCGACGCCAAGACCCAGGTCTGCGTCCTGAAAGCCGCAAGGCTCCTGGGGCTGTAAGATCCGTCGTTTCCCCACGCACCGCCCGCCGGGCGGTGTTTTTTTGTGCAATCTTTCCATATTCCTCCACTTTTGTCTTTGATTATTCGGTATATTAATCCAGCTTCTCCACTTTTCGACCTCTTTCTCCTTCTTTTTGTCCCTTTCTCTCCCTTTTCCGGGTCCTTTGTCCCACTTTCCGGGCCGGAATCTTTCCCGCGCTCCGCCCCGGAAGGAAATGATTGACAAAAGGTCGTCGCCTGTTACAATAGAAACCAGAAAAAACAGAAATACTCAGAAGGGGGCGTGATCTCCTTGGCTTCAGGCAGGGAAAAGCGTTTCACCAAAACCGAATGGTCCTGGATCTTCTATGACTGGGCAAACTCCATCTATGCCACCAATATCATGGCGGCCATCTTCCCGACCATTTTCGTCAGCATCGCCGGCGAAGCGGGAGATATCTGGTGGGGATACGGCACCTCCATCGCCACCTTTATGGTCGCGCTCCTGGCCCCGGTTCTCGGCGCTGTGGCAGACTATAAGGGAATGAAGAAAAAGCTCTTCACGGTCTTCATGCTCCTCGGCGTGGTCTTCACCTTTGCGATCGCGATGGTCATGAACGACTGGAGGCTGATGCTCGTCGGCTATATCCTCAGCCGGATCGGTTTCTCCGGATCCTGCCTCTTCTATGATTCCTTCCTGACGGACGTCACGACGGACGAGAAGATGGACAAGGTCTCCTCCTGGGGCTATGCCATGGGCTATATCGGCGGCAGCACGATCCCCTTCGTGATCTCCATCGCCGTCCTGCTGGTCATGGGATACAGCAATCCCTTCGCCCAGAAGTTCTCCATCCTGATTACCAGCATCTGGTGGCTGGTCTTCTCAATCCCCTTCCTGAAGAATGTGGAACAGACCCACTATATCGAGCGCACCGGGGAAACCTCCGTGGCGCAGATCTTCCGGAACATCGGCCGTACCGCCCGGGATATCTTCAGGCGCAAAGGTCTGTTCCTCTTCGTCCTGGCCTATTTCTTCTATATTGACGGCGTCGGCACGATTATCAGCATCTCCACCGCCTACGGCACGGTTCTGGGCCTCGGTTCCGTGGGTATGATCCTGGCCCTTCTGGTCACCCAGATCGTGGCCATGCCCTGCTCCATCCTCTTTGCGAACCTGGCGGAAAAGATTACAGCCCGCAAAGCGCTGATCGGAGCCATCATCATCTACACGCTCATCTGCGTGGTCGGCTTCTATATGGGCTTCTCCCTGGAGCCCCACCAGGATGCCTATGAATCCGCGCTGAAGGCCGAATACTCCGAACCGCTCGCGGACCTGGCGGATGAAAACGCCATCGCCCTGCGGGACGACCTGGCGAAGCTCTTTACCGGCGGGGATGCGGAAGCAAAAGCGGAGGAAGCAATCGCCCAAGCCCTCGAGGGCGGCACATCGGAAGAGATTACACGGGTCACGGAAGCTTTCCGGGGATTCCTGGACAGCCGGTCTTCCGAGATCGACGGATTCCGGAAAGCCATTTCCTTCTCCACGATCCTCTTCTGGGCCATGGCTGCGCTGGTCGGTACCGTGCAGGGCGGCATCCAGGCAGTCAGCCGCAGCTATTTCGGCAAGCTGATCCCCAAGAAACGCAGCAACGAATTCTTCGGCTTCTTCGATATCTTCGGCAAGTTCGCATCTGTGCTCGGACCGTTCCTCTACGCCACCATCGGGGCCTGGACGGGCCGCAGCAGCTTCGGCGTCCTGGCGCTGATCGCCCTGTTCCTGATCGGTCTGGTGATCATGATCACCGGCAAAAAGGAATTCGAAGCCCTGGATCAGCTGGCCGACGAATGACAGAACAGCCAGGTATAAAAATAACCGCCTTCCATCCGGAAGGCGGTTATTTTTTCAGGATGTTCCTGAATACTTTTTTGACCCTGCCCTGGAGCGTTTCCGCTTCCCGCTGGGCGACGACGGCGGCCAGTGCGCCGCTGCGGTATACGTTGTTGTCGGGGCTCCTCCGGACAGCCTCCCGGAAGGACTGGTGCGCACTTTCGTACTGCTCCAGCGCCATCAGCACTTTCCCCTGCATGTAATACCAGTCCCCGTCCCGGGTCTCTGCGTGCATCAGCTGCCGCAGGGCGGCTTCCGGGTTGTCCCTCGCCAGGGCGCGTTCCGCCATCAGCACGGCTTCCGCGACGGAAGGCGCCGGTCCGGCGGGAGCTTGCGGTCTCGGCGAGGCCAGGCGCAGCGCCTCTTCATACGCGAGGTTCAGCGCGACCATGCGCTGCTGCGCTTCTTCTTTCAGCAGGGGATCCTGGATCATATCCGGATGACACTGTTTGACCAGCGTCCGGTAAGCGGTCCGGATCTCGTCCTGGTCCGCCCAGCCCTTCAGGCCGAGCACCTCGAACGGATTGTTCATCAAACTTCTCCCTTCCGGTTACAGGATCGTTTCCCGTCTGATCTCTGCACCCAGAGAACGAAGCTTGTCCTCGATATGTTCATAGCCCCGGTCGATATAGCCGGGCTCGTAGATTTCGGAGGTTCCCCGGGCCATCAGGCTCGCGATGATCAGCGCGGCGCCCGCCCGCAGGTCCGTGGCGGTCATGGGAGCGCTGTACAGCTCCGGCACGCCCTCGATGATGGCGGACCGGCCCATCACCCGCACATGGGCACCCATCCGGCGGATCTCATCCAGGTGCCGGAAGCGCTGTTCAAAGATGGTCTCCGTGACGATACTGGTCCCCTTCGCGGTGGTCAGCAGCGCGCTCATGGGCTGCTGCAGGTCCGTCGGGAAACCGGGATACACTTTGGTCTGGACATTGATCGCCCGGCGCGGTCCCACGACATGCACCCGGATCGCGTCATCCTGGTCCGTCACCTTGACGCCCATCTCCAGCAGCTTCGCGCTCAGCGCGTCCATATGGGTCGGAATGCATCCGCTGATGATCACATCCCCGCCCGTGGCAGCCGCGGCGATCATCAGGGTTCCCGTTTCAATCTGGTCCGGAATGACAGCGTAGGTGCTCCCGTGCATATACTGTACGCCGCGGATCCGGATCGTGTCGGTTCCGGCGCCGCGGATCCTTGCGCCCATGCTGTTCAGGAAGTTCGCAAGGTCAACGATATGCGGCTCCTTTGCCGCGTTGTAGATCACTGTATTTCCCCTGGCCTTGGAAGCGGCCAGCATCACGTTCACCGTCGCGCCGACAGTTACCATGTCAAAGAAGACATCGCCGCCGGTCAGGTCATCGCATTCGGCGGTCAGGATTCCTCCGATCTCGCCCGCTTCCGCGCCGATCGCCTGGAATCCCTTCAGGTGCTGGTCCACCGGGCGGGTGCCGATTTCGCATCCGCCGGGCGTCGGGATCTTCGCTTTTCCGCAGCGGCCCAGCAGTGCGCCGAGCAGGTAATAGCTGGCACGGAGACGCTGCGCATTGTGATAGGAAATAGACGTCCCCTCCGCCGGCCGCGGATCAACCCGCATCATCTTTCCGGGTTCATAATCCACCTTGGCGCCGAGCTCCTGGAGGATGTCGGCCAGCGCGTGAACGTCTTCGATATCAGGGAGGTTTTCAATCGTACAGGGTTCGTCGCAAAGCAGGGTAGCAGGAATCACGGCAACCGCAGTATTCTTGCCGCCGCTGACCCGGACCTGGCCTTCCAGGGAATGGCCGCCGGTTACAAGCATCCGCTCTTTACCCAAGGAATCCACCTCCTGCCGGATCTGCCCCATTGTTCTTATTATTATACACTTTTCCGCTGTCACTGACAAGCACGCCGGCGGACCGGTGCATTGACGCATTTCCGTGAAACAGGTACAATGAACCGGAATCCTTGTTTGAACGGAGGAATATCCATGAACAAAAAGCTGATACTGCCGGGCTGCATCCTGTGGATCGCCGGCCTGGCCGCCTCCATCATCGGCATGAATATCGACAGTAAAGCCGGGCAGCTGACCGCCGTCATCGGCAATATCCTGTTTTTCATCGGCCTTGGGATCGTCGGTGCGGCCAGGCTGATGACGCGGAAAAATGAAGACCGGGATGCAGGCCGGGAGGAGTGATCCGATGATCCGCCCTCTTCTGTGTTTCCTGCTGGCTGCTGCCCTGTGCTGCTTCGGCGCCGCCGGCGCCGTGTCCGAAGGCCTGGAGGTCACGGACCTGGAATTCCCGGCCCCGGAGGCGCAGGAGGTTTTCCCGCCGGAGGAGTATGATTTTTCCAAACGGGTTTATACCCGCTATGAATCAGAAACGCTGATTTATACCATTGAAAGTTTTACCCTGGACAGCATCCCGGTCCTTCTCACCAAGATCTGGGTGCAGGATCCCGAACGCCAGATCCGCAAGGTCAATGCGCCCTGGGGCGAAGGCCTTTCCAATCCGCTGAACCTGGCACGGGAGATCCCCGGGGTTGTTCTGGCCACCAATGCAAGCGGATATATCACAAAGCAGTACCCGGACATCCCGGAGAGCTACCCCGGTGAACCGTCCGATTATTTCTTCACGACCCTGGGCTCCCTGGTCATCACCGAAGGCGAGATCCTCCGGAACCTCGACGGCGTTCCCTTCTACGGTCTCGCCCTGTCTGCGGACGGTATCACCATGTACCGCGGCGCGGACAACGACATGGTCCTCGCCACCTCCCCGCGGCAGACCTGGTCCTTTTTTGAGAACTGCGCCATGATGGAGGACGGCGCCGATCTCCTGCCGGAAGAGGGCACCTGGCCCATGGCGAGGGAGCAGCATGCCCGCTCCGTCATCGCCCGCGTGAACCGCAACAACTACCTGATGCTTCACGTGCCCAATCGCGATGATTCCTACGGCCTGAGCCTGTACCGGATCAACATGTTCTTCCTCCGGAACTTCACCACGGAATGGGTATACAACCTCGACGGCGGCTATTCCACCGTGTTGATTTATAAATCGCAGGAAAAAAAAGCCCGCCTGACCCGGCTGGCGCCGAACAGACAGCCGGTGGCGGACATTCTCTGTATCACGGAATGAAAATCGTTTACGGGGTTTCCGGGCTTTCCTGTGCAGCGGCCTCCGGGGCTTCGTTCTCATAGGTAACGAAGTCTTTCAGGATGAATGCGTGGTATCCGTGCACGTCCACTTCACACCAGCCCTGTTCGTTCTCGCAGTAGACGGTCAGCGGCTCACCCAGGTCGAACTGGGTAATCCTGCGGGCGTTTCCGTTCGCCTTCGCACGGATCCATACAGGATCGCTTCCCTTCGTACGGCCCGCCGCGCTCAGCAGCGCGGTCCGGTATGTCAGCTGCATCTGGGGATAGAAGTCCAGCACATCAGTGGCAATATATCCGCGGGGCGTTTCGCCGTCGTTGATGTCCACCAGCGTCCAGTTTTTCCCGGTCTTGATCACCTGCACCACCCGGTTGGTCGGAATGCGGGCCAGTACCGTTGCCTTCGCGCTGTCCGTTGCCAGCATCCGGACCTCCGCCGCGTCGTTGGGGGCGACTACCGCCAGCACCTTGTCATCCGGCGCTTCCGTATCCCAGGACAGCCGCCAGGTATCCACCATCTGCTTTTCCCCGTCCAGAATGACCCTGGACCGGACCAGCCCCATGTAGACGACTGTCACCGGTACTTCGCTGCCGTCATCGTCGTTCTGATAATATGTCTGGGTGGAGCCGTTGTGCGCATAGGCCAGGCTCATCGCCCTGCTCCATTTCGCGTCACCGGCAAATTCCTCTTCGGAGCCTGCAGCCGCTTCGTTGCCAATCTCGTGGGTATTGCCGTTCCCGTCCGTATACGTCTGGCCATCCAGTGTCTCACCGTACTCCATCTCCAGCCAGAGGTTCAGTGCCTGCCGGCTCTGTACCAGGGCTTCGCCCACGGTCACGGTCCTGCCGCTGGGCAGGGTCAGCGTCACGGCGGCGGATACGATGGCACCGGGCTCGATATAGCCCTTCTGCTCGAAGCCGTAGGTAATGCCGACTTTTCCTCCGGCGCTCAGGCCGTTGGACCGGACATAGGTTCCCGCCGGAAGAGTCTGGGCAGGCGTCAGGCTGTCGGTATCCCCCACCAGGACATACAGCTGAACATCCCGGGAGAGCTTTTCCGTACAGGTCTGGGCAAAGGTCAGTTCAATGGCGGAAGCGGACGCGAGGATCATGCAGAGCGCCGCTGCCAGGATTAACAGGATAACTCTTCGTTTCATTCAGGTACTTCCTCCAAAGGCCGGACATAGGCCGGGTCACCGGTAAAAAACCGTTCTTGTCATTTTCCCACATTTTGTGTATATTTGTCAACCAATTTGAAACAATTATGCAATATTTGGAAGAGGTGTCATGAGATGAGCCATTCATTCAGAATTTCAAAAAAAGACGCGCTGAACTGGTTCCGCTTCTTTGCTGCCCTGCCGGAGGAGGAAACTCCCGGCTGCCGCCAGCAGGAGATCGCCCTGGCAGCGTTCGCCCAGATCGAGACAGCCGTCGAGACCCGGCGGGCGGAGATGCTCCGCGCAATCCCCGGTCTGCAGGCAGTGGTCCCCGGGCATCCCGGAGGCGTCCCGTGGACGCCGGAACTCCCCGTCTGCACCCTGTTCGTCGGACCGGCTGCCCGTTTCCCCGCCGGCTGCCGCAGCTGCCTGCTGGGCAGCGGCCTTTCCGCCGTCCGGAAAACCAACCGCTGCAACGCCGCCTGTCCCTTCTGCTATGACTATGGCATGCTCGACAGCATCCCGCCCATCGGGGAGGGGATGTGGGAGATCGGCGGAACGCGCTACCGGGAGGAGGACCTGCCCCTGCTCTTCGCCCTCCAGCGGAAGCCCACCGGCATCGCCTATGTCTACCTGGAACCTTTCACGGAGATCGAAAAATATTACGGGATCATCCGCCGTTTCCATGACGCGGGTATCCACCAGCATATGTATACCAACGGCATCGGCGCCACAGAGGAACAGCTCCGTACGCTTGGGGAAGCGGGGCTCGACGAGCTGCGCTTCAATCTCGGCGCCACCCTCTGCGCGGATCCGGTGATCCGCGCGATGGAGACCGCGAAGAAGTATATCCCCCAGGTCGGTATCGAAACACCCATGACCCGCGAATTCAACCGCGTTTTCCGGGAGAAGAAGGACCGGATCCTGTCCACCGGCATTGACTTCATGAACTGCGCCGAACTGCATCTGAACAGTAACAACCTTCCCAATTACCTCGGGGAAAATATGTACTTCTGCCGCCTGGGCTACCTGAGCCCCGTCATCAGCCGGGACCTCACCCTGGCGCTGATGAAGGACGCGGCGGAAGAGAAGTGGCCGGTCACTGTGCACGATTGCTCCAACCATACCAAGTTTGCCCGGGACCTGAACCTGCGGGCAAAAGAAGGAGGATGGTTCGGCCAGAGCAGCTACGGCTGCGAGTTCGAACACATCCCCTATGAAGCCTTCCTGCCGGTACTGGAGGATCCGGACTTCTCCTTCGTGGAGGAGGAGCCGCTTCCCCCGGGCTTCCGCCCCGGCGATATCGTCTTATAATCCGAGGTCCTTTGCCGCCGGATCGATGTCCAGCGTGGCAAAATAGTCCTTCGCTGTCTCGGCCCGCCGGATCATCCGGAAACCGCCGTCCGCGGTGTGGAGGATCTCGGCGCTCCGTGTACGTCCGTTATAGTTATAACCCATGGAATAGCCGTGCGCGCCGGTATCGTGGATCACCAGCAGGTCCCCGATCCTGATCTCCGGCAGCATCCGCTCGATCGCGAATTTGTCGTTGTTCTCGCACAGGCTGCCGGTGACGTCGTAGAGATGGTCCGCCGGCTTTTCTCTTTTTCCACACACCGTGATATGGTGGTACGCGCCGTACATGGCCGGCCGCATCAGGTTCACCGCCGAAGCGTCCACACCGATGTAATCCCGGTAGATCTTCTTTTCATGCACCGCGTGGGTCACCAGCCAGCCGACCGGTCCGGTCATCCACCGGCCCAGCTCCGTCTTGACAGCCACGCTGCCGTCCGGAATGATCTCCTCGTAGACCTTCCGGACGCCTTCGCCGATGGCTTTCACATCCGGCGCTTCCTCTTCCGGACGGTACGGGATGCCGATGCCGCCGGACAGGTCCACAAAGCTGAAGCGGACGCCCAGCTCCGCCTCCAGCTCCTTGCCCAGGCTCAGCAGTGCCCGGGCCAGTTCCGGATAGTAGGCATTGTCCGTCGTGTTGGAGGACAGGAACGCATGGAGTCCGAACGCGCGTACGCCCAGCTCCCTCAGCTGCCGGAGGCCGTCCTTCAGCTGTTCCGGCATGAATCCGTACTTCGCTTCTCCCGGGTTGCCCATGATCGTGTTCCCGATGGAGAACTGTCCGCCGGGATTGTACCGGAGGCAGATGCATTCAGGGATCCCGCCGTGGGTCCGGAGCAGTTCGATGTCTGAGATGTCGTCGAGGTTGATGAAGGCGCCCAGCGCCCGTGCCTGTGCGAATTCCTCCGGCGGCATGGCGTTGGCGGAGAGGATGATCTCCTCCCCGGAGAACCCGCAGGCCTTCGCCAGCGTCAGTTCCGTGGCGGAGGAGCAGTCCAGCCCGCACCCTTCTTCCTTCAGGATCCGGAGCACCGCCGGATTCGGCAGCGCCTTCACCGCGAAGTATTCCCTGAAATCACGGCACCAGGCAAAAGCGCTGTTCAGCTCCCTCGCCCGGCTGCGGATTCCCGCCTCGTCGTACAGGTGGAAGGGCGTCGGAAACTGTTCCGCCGCCCGGAAAAAAACATCGTCCGTCAAGCTTAAGTTCGGCATGGGTGAACTCTCTCCTCCGTTATTTGATCAGTGTAAAGCTGAAGCTGTCTGCCAGCTTCCCGTCGATATACATGGCCATCTCATAGATGCCTTCCGGATATCCGCTCTCGTCCAGCATTTCCAGCAGCCCGGTGTCATCCAGGGACGTATACCATTCGTCCTTTTCCATGATCGACGGATCGTAGTACCATCCGCTCTCATAGCGGTAGTTGCTTCCGTCCGGCGCAGTCAGGGCGATCAGCAGGGAATGGTTTTCCGTCATCGCGTCCACCGAATAGGTCGTGGAGGAGAAGACGCAGGCCTTGTGGCTGCGCAGCAGCGTCTCCGTGATCTCCGCTGCCGGCACAGGCATAACGCCGTTCTTCGCGTCCTCGTCCGACGGCATTTCCGCGATCGCGAAAACCAGGGACTTGAATCCGTTTTCCGTCAGCGGTTCTGCTTCGGGCAGGCTTGTCACAGCCGCCTGGTCCGGCAGGTCGTCCGGGTTCCCCGCAAACGGCGCGAAACCGGAGATGTAGGTCCGTCCGGGCGTCAGCAGCATTGTGGTATGGGTCACGTCGCCCGTGACTTCCATGTAGGTCAGGTAGGAGGATTCCGCGTCCGCGACGATATGGTACAGCCGCTCGCCTTCCGGAGCCTCCGGCAGCTTCACATTGGACCAGTCGAAAACGACTTCGTTGCCCTGCACCGTTACGGTATAACCTTCCAGGCGGTTGTCCTCCACCGGATGGGCCAGGATGTCGATCGCTTCCTCCAGGCTCCGGGTAATCTCCGAGATGGACAGCGCCACATACCGGTTCACGCCCTCCGCGTATTCCGCCGTGATCATCCCGGCCAGCCTTCCGTCCGCCGTGATCAGCGGGGAACCAATCGCAGTGTCCCCGGACAGCGTCATCACCATGGCTTCCCGGTTATTCCAGGTGATCGGTGTGAGGTCATAGACCGCCCGGTTCACCCTGGACCGCATCCAGTCGCCGCTCCGGACCAGCAGCTCCCCTGCCGGTACAGAAACGCCGTAATCGACGAAATCAAAGGCCGGGATCCCGGGCTTTGCCCCGTCGGTCTCGTGCAGCAGCACCAGGACCTTTCCGTCCGCGGTGGACAGGGTCTCCGAGATCTTCCGGTAGTTCGTCCCGTCCCAGATCTCCAGGTCCTTCACGGTCTCCGGCATTCCGATCGGGGAGGTTATCGCCACGCCGTCCGTGATCGGGATCGCCGTGCCGACCCAGGTCCGTCCGTTCCCCGTCGGATCGTACAGGTCGTACAGATCCGGCGTCCCGCCCGTTTCCGCGAAAACGGTCCCGGCCGTAATCAGCGTTGTCAGTGCCAGAAGCAGTGCCAGCAGCTTTTTCATCGTTTTTACCTCCGTTCTCAGGGTAGTCAAAACGTCTTTACTATAAGTACGGTTCTTTCCGGAAGTTTATTCCCTGTAGTCCTGCAGGGAGACAGACACCATCCGGCTTACGCCCTGTTCTTCCATTGCCACACCGTACAGGCCGTTCGCGCGTTCCATGGTTCCCTTCCGGTGGGTGATGACCACAAACTGGGTGGACTTCGAATATTCGGACAGGTAGTCCGCGAAGTATCCGATGTTCGCGTCGTCCAGCGCCGCCTCGATCTCGTCCAGGATGCAGAATGGCGTGGGCTTCAGCTTCAGTGTCGCGAACAGGATCGCGATAGCTGTCAGCGTTTTTTCGCCGCCCGAGAGCAGCGAAAGCAGCTGCAGCTTTTTGCCCGGGGGCTGTGCGTTGATCTCGATCCCGCAGTTCAGCGGATCATCCGGATCTGTCAGCTGCAGTTCCGCGTGTCCGCCGCCGAACAGGCGGGTGAAGGTTTCCGTAAAGAAGCCCTGCAGCAGCGCGAAACGCTCCGTAAAGGTCTCCCGCATCTGCTCCAGCAGCCTGGCGATCAGGTCCCGCAGGTCCTTCTCCGCCTTTTCCAGGTCCTCCCGCTGCACGTACATCTCGTCATACCGCGCCTTGGTCGATGCGTATTCCTCCACAGCGTGCACGTTCACCGGCCCAAGCGCGCGGATCTCCGCCGAAAGCTGGGCGGCCTGCCGGTCCGCTTCGGTCACGTTGATGCCCTCCGGCCGGCGGTATTCCTCCGCTCCGGCATAGGTCACCTCATAGGTGTTCCAGATCCGGTCCCGCAGTGCCTTCAGGTCGCTTTCCGTCCGGGCGCGCGCCAGTTCCAGGCGGTGCGCCTTGTCCGTATCCCGGCCGGAAGACTGGTGCAGCCCTTCCATCTCTGCCAGCAGCTCCTTCAGCAGTTGCTGACGGGCGTCGCGGGTCGCTTCCAGTTCCCCGGTGATCCGTTCCCGGCCGGTCTGTTCCGCTGTCGCCTCGTCCAGGGCCCTGCGCTGTTCCTCTTCCGTTCCCCGGTCCGCCTCGTCCTGTGCATTCATCGCTGCCAGGGACGCACTGCGTTCCTCCTGTTCCTTCTGGACGCGTTCCTTTTCCAGTTCCAGCCGTGCCTTGTCCTTCTGCAGGCTCTCCAGTTCATGCTGCAGGTCGTTCACCGCCAGGGTCAGGCGCACGGTCTCCGCCGCCCGCTCCTCCGCGGCCTGCCGGGCTTCCGCCGCTGCCTGCTGCAGAGCAGTTGCCTCTTTTTCCATCTCTTCGCGGGTCTCTTCCGACTTTTCCGTCTGGTCGTCGGCCATGGACAGCTGTTCCCGGATCTGCATCATGGATTCCATCAGCTGTTCCCGGGCCGCTTCTGTCTCGCTGACGCGCATGGCGTGCATCTGCCGGTCACTTTCCGCGCTCTGCAGCCGCTCCGTCTCGCGGGTCACCGCGATCTCCTGCTGGTGCAGTTCTTCCAGGGCGTCTGCCGAGCGGATCTTCAGGCTGTCCTTTTCCTCCTGGCCGTCCCGCATGCACTTCAGCAGGCGCTCCAGCTCGTCCTGTCCCCTGTTCAGCGCTTCGGTCAGTTCTTTCAGCTCGCGTTCCCGGGTAAACAGGTTGATCCGGGAGGAGACCGAGCCGCCGGTCATCGATCCGCCGGAATGCATCACGTCACCCTGCAGCGTCACCAGGCGGAATTCATGTCCGCCCTTGCGCATAATGGCGATCCCATGATCCAGTGTATCCGCCACCACGGTCCGCCCCAGCAGGTTCTCCACAACCCCGCGGTAGTGCTCGTCACAGGAGATCAGCTCCGATGCCACACCCAGGCATCCGGGCATTTTCAGCGCGTCCCGTTCCCGGTCCGTCAGCGTCCGCGGCTTCACCGTCTTCACCGGCAGGAACGTCGCCCGGCCCAGCCGGTGGTTCCGCAGGTATTCGATCAGCGTCTTGGCCGTTTCTTCGTCTTCCGTCACGATATCCTGCTGCGCGTTCCCCAGCACCATATCCATGGCGGTCTCATATTCCCGCGGGACCGAAAGCAGCCGGTTCAGCGGGCCGTATACCTTGTCCATGCCCGTCTCCTGCGCATGCAGGACCGCCGAGCGTACGGAGTTGGCGTAGCCTTCCATCTCGCTGGACAGCTCGTCCAGCAGCTTCTGGCGGGATTCCATATCCCGCATCTCCGCCAGCTTTTCGTCGTAATCCTTCCGGGCTTTGATCACTGAAGCGTCCGCCGTTTCCAGCTTTTCCCGCGCTTCCTGCACGAGTTTGCCCAGGTTCTCCTGCTTTTCCTGCTCGGCCTGCAGCTTTTCCCGGGCTTCCTTCACCGCCTCGTCCAGGTCCGTCCCCGCCCGCTTCATGGCTTCGCAGGTGACCGTGACCTCCTGCAGGCGCTCCTCCATGGTCGTCAGCATGGTCTTCAGGCGCGTCTGGTCGTTCAGGGCGGCCGTCCGCCGGTTGATGGCGTCCATCATGGCCGTCTTGTGGGCTTCGAGGGTTTCTTCCTTTTCCGCCTGTGTCCGGCGGGCGGCTTCCTCTGCCTGCCGTGCTTTTTCCAGTTCTTCGGTCTGCTGTTGCAGCACGCCGGAGCGCACTTCGCTGCCGCTGCCGCTTTCCTCAGCCATCCGCTGCAGCTCCTCCAGGCGCTCGCCGCCCAGCTGCTGCTCCTTCAGGATCCGCTCCCGGTTCTCCTGCCGGCTGCGTTTCCGTTCCTCCACGGCGTGCAGCGCGTCCCCGGCCCTGTGGACCGCTTCCATGCCGGCCAGCATCGCCGCGTGCGCCTCCGAGATCTTTCCGTCCAGTTCGGCAATCTCAGCCTGCCGGGCGTCCCGTTCTTCCGCCTTCTCGCGCAGGGTGATCTCCGTCTGTTCCAGCACAGCCTTCATGCTCTGCAGGTCCTGGTCGTAATCCCGCAGCTTCGCTTCCATCCGGTCCGACCGGACCAGGAACAGGTTCATGTCCAGTTCCTTCAGTTCTGCCGCCAGTTCCAGGTACACCCGTGCGTTCTTCGACTGTTCCTCCAGCGGGTTCAGCTGCCGCTTCAGCTCATCCAGGATGTCATCCACCCGGGTCATGTTTTCCAGCGTCCGGTTCAGCTTCCGGTCCGCTTCTTCCTTCCGGGCCTTGAACTTTACGATGCCGGCCGCTTCCTCGAAGACCAGCCGCCGATCCTCGCCCTTCCGGGAAAGGATCTCGTCGATCCGTCCCTGTCCGATGATGGAATAACCTTCCTTGCCGATGCCGGTATCCCGGAACAGGTCGATCACATCCTTCAGGCGGCAGCTGCTCCGGTTCAGGAAATATTCGCTCTCCCCGCTCCGGTATACCCGGCGGGTCACCATGACCTCGGCATACTCCAGGGGGAGGGTATGGTCCTCGTTGTCAAAAATCAGGGATACTTCGCAGTAGCTCAGCGGCTTGCGCGTTTGCGTGCCGCTGAAAATCACATCCTGCATGCTTGCGCCGCGCAGGGTCTTGGCGCTTTGCTCGCCCAGTACCCAGCGCACCGCGTCGCCGATATTGCTTTTTCCGGAGCCGTTGGGGCCGACGATCGCCGTAATGCCTTCATTGAAGACGATCTCGGTCCTTTGGGCAAAAGACTTGAATCCGTACAGCTCCAGTTTCTTTAATCGCATAGTATCCTCCGGGTCGTTTCGTGCATGGTACACGAACACTTTATTATATCATGAAACCCTTCCGCAAAACAGGGTGACAACATCAAAAATACATGGGTTGACTTTCCGTTTCTTCCATGTACAATGGTTCCTGCTTCTGATTTTTTAAGGATTGAGGTTTCCTTATTTATGCTGAAACGGTTTATCGGCACCAAAGCCTTTTACAGGAACGTCCTGGCGCTGCTGATCCCCATGGTGATCCAGCAGTTCATCACGTCCTTTGTCTCCCTCCTGGACAACATCATGGTGGGCAGTCTCGGCACCGAGGCGATTTCCGCCGCGTCCATCTCCAACTCTGTCCTCATGGTGCACATGCTGGCGATCTTCGGCGGCATGAGCGGCGCCAGCATCTACGGCGCCCAGTTCTTCGGCAAGGGCGATATGGACGGGATGCGCCATACCTTCCGTTTCAAACTGTATTTCGGTGTGATCTTCTCGGCGGCTGCCATCGCCGTATACCTGCTCTTCGGTTCCTCCTTCATCCAGTCCTTCCTCCGGGGGGACAGCAACGGAGGCGACCTGGTCCTGACCCATTCCCTCGGGAACGGTTATCTGCGCGTTATGCTCTGGGGACTGATCCCCTTCGCCCTGGCCCAGGTTTATACAGGCACCCTTCGTGAATCCGGCGAGACCCGTGCACCCATGGTGGCCGGTATCATCGCCATCCTCACCAACCTGTTCCTGAACTGGGTCCTGATCTACGGGCACCTCGGTGCTCCCGCCCTGGGTGTGGAAGGCGCCGCCATCGCCACAGTCATCTCCCGGTATGTGGAACTGCTGGTAGTCGTGGTCCATTCCCACCGCAATACGGACCGGTATCTCTTCCTTGTGGATGTGTACAAAAGCCTCCGGGTTCCCGCGAAGCTGGTCTGGAAAATCACCCGGACCGCGGCTCCCCTGTTGGTCAACGAGATCCTCTGGTCCCTGGGCATGACCTTCATCACCAATTTCTATTCCCTGCGCGGCCTGAACGCCGTCGCTGCGCTCAACATCAACGGTACTGCCTTCAACCTGTTCTCCGTCATCATGTTCGCCATGGGCAGCGCGGTCTCCATCATGGTCGGCCAGCGCCTCGGCGCCGGCAAGATGGAAGAGGCGCGGGACGTAGACCGCAAGCTGATCTTCCTCACGGAGGTCGTCCATATCGTCATGGCGGTGATCCTGGTCCTGGTCTCCCCGCTGATTCCGCAGATGTATAACGTCAGTGAAGAGGTTCGCAGCCTGACGCGTCAGCTGCTGATCGTCGTGGCCTTGACCCTGCCGGTTCATTCCTTCGCCCATGTGGCATATTTCACCATCCGTTCCGGCGGCCGCACCGTCATCACCTTCCTCTTTGATGCCGCCTACACCTGGGTTGTCTCGGTGCTGCTGGCTTTCTGCCTTGTCAGTTTCACGGACCTGCCCATCGTACAGATCTATTTCTTCGTCATGTCCGCCGATATCATCAAGGTGGTTATCGGCGTGCTGATGATCCGCTCCGGCTTCTGGGTCAGGAATGTGGTAAATGATACCGTGGCAGAACAATCCTGATATTGTGTTTTTCCGGTGATCCGCTATAATGAATCCCGCTGAAACCTGTTAGAAGGAGGAATCTTCGTTGAATTACGCTGAGGAATCCCTTCGCCTGCACGGCGAATGGAACGGAAAGATCGAAGTGGTTTCCCGTGTTCCCGTAAAAACGAAAGAGGACCTTTCCCTCGCCTATACGCCCGGCGTCGCTCAGCCCTGCCTGGAGATCCAGAAGGATTACGACAAATCCTTCACCCTTACCCGGCGCAGCAACCTCGTGGCCGTCATCACCGACGGGACCGCGGTGCTTGGCCTCGGGGACATCGGCCCGGAAGCCGGCATGCCGGTCATGGAGGGTAAGTGTGCCCTGTTCAAATCCTTCGGCGATGTGGATGCCTTCCCGATCTGCGTCCGCAGCAAGGATGTTGATGAGATCGTCCGCACGATTTATCTGATCTCTGGCTCCTTCGGCGGCATCAACCTGGAGGACATCGCCGCTCCCCGCTGTTTTGAAATCGAACGGCGGCTGAAGGAGATCTGTGATATCCCGATCTTCCACGATGACCAGCACGGCACCGCCGTGGTCGTGGGCGCCGCCCTGCTCAACGCCCTGAAGGTCACCGGAAAGAATATTGAAGACATTAAGGTCGTCATCAACGGTGCCGGCAGCGCCGGGATTGCGATCGCGTACCATATCATGGCCCTTGGCGTGAAGCACCTGAAGGTCGTTGACAGCAAGGGCATCCTCGCCGATCCGGAAAGCCCGAACCCCGCCAAAGCGGAAATGGCGAAGATCACTAATCCGGAGAAGATGGCCGGTAAACTGGCAGACGCGATGGCCGGCGCGGATGTGTTCATCGGCGTCAGCGCGCCCCACGTCGTCACGCAGGAGATGATCCGCTCCATGGCGAAGGATCCCATCGTCCTGGCCATGGCCAACCCCGTTCCGGAGATCGAGCCGAAGGACGCGCTGGAAGCCGGTGCCGCCGTGGTCGGCACCGGACGGAGCGACCATCCGAACCAGATCAACAACGTCCTCGTGTTCCCAGGCCTGTTCCGCGGTGCCCTGGACGTCCGGGCCCGGGACATCAACCAGGAGATGAAGCTGGCCGCTTCCCGCGCGCTGGCGGACTTGGTCTCCCCGGAAGAGCTGAACAGTGAATACGTCCTGCCCGCCCCCTTCGATCCCCGAGTCGGCCCGGCGGTCGCCAAAGCCGTGGCACAGGCAGCCCGCGACAGCGGTGTGGCAAGGCTGTAAAAAGCATCACGAGAGGAGCAACGCAGATGGTACGGCATATCGTCCTGTTTAAGATCAAAGAGGAGTTCAAGGCGGATATCCCGGATATGGTCGAGAAGTTCTACGCCATGAAGGGGAAGATTGAAGGCATGGTCAGCCTGGAAGCCGGTGCGGATTTCCTGCACAGCGACCGTTCGTACGATGTCGCCCTCATCACGGAATTCGTCAGCCGCGAAGCCCTCGACGCCTATCAGTCCCATCCGGTGCACCTGCCGGTGAAAAAGCGCATGGGTGAGGTGCGGATCTCCTCCGTCGCCTGTGACTACGACATCCCGGACTGAGCCTGTTTGCATAAAAAGGAATCCGCTGAAGAATCAGCGGATTCCTTTTTATGCGGATGACTGCGAATCATACGTTAAACCAGCATCCCGTCCTGGATCCTCAGGGTTTCGTCCGCCTGCTTTCCCAGCTCCTCGTCGTGGGTCACGATAACCACGCAATAGCCGTCTTCATGGGCCAGTGCCTGCAGGATACTGAAGATGTTCGCACTGTTTCCGGAGTCCAGGTTCCCTGTGGGTTCATCCGCGAGAAGGACCTTTGTCTCCAGGCCCAGAGCCCGGGCAATGGCCACGCGCTGCTGTTCGCCGCCGGAGAGCATGGCAGGAAAACGATCCAGCACAGTTTCCGGCAGGCCGACCTTCCTGATCAGCTCCGCAGCGCGCTTTTTCGCTGCGGCCGGCTTCATGCCGCGCAGTTCCATGGGATACATCACGTTTTCCGCCGCCGTGAGCAGCGGGAACAGGCGGAAATCCTGGTAGATCACCGCCACACGTTCCCTGCGGTACTGTTCCAGGTCGATTTCCGCCGTGGAAATGCCTTCACACAGAACGCTGCCCCCGGTGGGAACATCCAGACCGGCCATCAGGGAGAGCAGCGTCGTTTTGCCGCCGCCGGAACTGCCCATGATAGCGTATACCTTTCCCGGCCCGAAGGCGAAGGAAATACCCCGCAGAGCTTCCACCCGCTGATACTGGGACTGGTAGACATACCGGACATCACACAGTTCTATCACGCTCATTTTCCATTCTCCTTCGTTATTCACGGACGCTCAGAAGTTCCATGAGATTGGTCTTTCCGATGATCAGGATCGATATGGCTGTTCCCAGCAGGTAGCAGACCAGATAGGCCGCCGCGGCCAGGGGCTGGGACGCTCCGCCTGCGTACAGCCGGAAGAGCGCCAGGCAGCCTGCCAGGCACCCTGTGATACTGAGGATCGCCTGTTCCAGGAAGAACGAAGCAAGCACCCGCCGCTTCCCGGCGCCGAAGCCCCGCATCAGTGCGAACTCCTTCCGCCGTGAGTATGTCATGAGCCAGGAGATGATGAATCCCAGCGTCACAATCAGCAGTGAGATCACCGCGGACATAACCTGGCCCATGGTAATGTTGCGTTCCATGCTATCCTTAAGTTTCAGGAAGGCCGCGTCCCTCAGCAGCAGCGTCGTACGGTTGGCGGCTATGGCTCCCACAGCGCTGAAGCCGTTGCTCCGCAGCCGTACCCGGATAGTATCCAGTTCCCGTGCGGAAGTCAGGTGAAACCGGCATGTCCGGAAGGTAAAGAGAGCTCTTTCGCTGATCCTGAACGGGTCCTCCCCGCCTGTCAGCCGTTCCGGCGGAAGATAGCAGGACAACGGCACATAAACCTGTGCCCTGTTATTCTGCTGGACATAGCTCCCCACAATCCGGAGGATAGCGGGCACATCCCAGCGGTAGTATCCGTTGTAGTCGGCCTGCACCGTGACGTTGATCTCGTCGCCCAGGGTCTTTCCGTGCGCTTCCAGGAAAGCCGCGCTGCACACAGCGGGAATGGGTGTTTCCTCCGCCTTGTCCCGCTCCCGCAGGACGATCGGCGTGAAGCCCGTCTCCTTAAGTGTCGTTTCGTCCCAGCCCTCCAGCCAGGTCACTGCCGGATCCGTGTAATAGAATTCCTTTGCGGCTGCCAGGCTGTTCAGCATTACGATCTCCGGCTGTTTTTCGATCCATTCCTGCCGGTGCGCGCTGGCATGTTCGCCGCTGGTAAAGCTCGGCATATCCTCCGGCACCCAGTAATGATAGCCAAAAGATACCGAAACGCTGTCCACGCCTTCCGTACTGAGGAGCAGCCGGACGTCGTCTTCGGACAGGACCAGGCCGGAGTAATAGCGTCCGTTGAGACTGACGACCATCCCGTCGATGTGCGTGTTTTCCAGTGCGTCATTCAGCGTGTTCTGCCAGCCCTGGTACATACCGCCCAGAAAGAGAACGGTGACCGTCAGCATAAGGGAAACCAGCACAACTGCCAGCGATCTCCATCCGTTCCGGCGAATGGACAGCAGTGCAAACCGAAGCCCGCCGCGTCCCTGTACGGAGGTCCGCCCGTGCGGGACATGAACCCTGCTTTTCCCGCGCTTCCGTGTGCCGCCGCGGCGGGCAAGGTGCAGAAACAGCAGGCAGAACAGCAGCGCGCTTATAATGATTCCGAATGCGGCAAGCAGACCGGGCCACAGCGGGATCTGCGGATCAAAGACAGTCTCTTTCGCAATACCCAGGGCGGTTTGACTGTACCGCAGGAAGCCTCCTTCCCGGGCGGCGGCCGCGGTTTCGGAGATCATGTGGAATATGGCCGGACGGAGAACGGAGGCCAGCAGCATTCCGATCCCGGCCGCGGCACCGCAGATAACCAGGGCACCGGACGCAAACCACAGGGTGGTTTTCCGTTCCGGGGTTCCCAGGGAGACCATGATCTTCACCGTATTGCCCTGTCGGCCCACAAACAGGAACGCGAACAGCAGCAGGACCGCCGCGACGCCTGCGGAGCAGATGAGCAGCACATTCACGGCTGTTTTCCGGACTTCCCGGAAGGGCTGTACGGCGCTGCCGTACCCCTGGTCCAGCAGGGTAACCCGTACATTTTCCGGCACAAGCGCCTGCAGCGCTTCCGTCGCTTCCTCCCCCCGGGCGTTGCGGAGTGAAGCCGTGCCCAGCAGGTAGCCGAACAGTGGGGTATCCGCGTCTTCCGCGATCATCCAGACGGTTCCTCTGCAGCTGGCGGTCATCCCGGCAACGCCACAGATGGTGCAGGTCTGCGATCTGCCGGTGGGCATGAGCCTGTAGCGGTCTTCGGCCGTTCCCCTGAGTTCGTCCAGCGACAGGACATCTCCGGGGCCAAGTTCCAGGGCAAGCGCCAGGTCGCTGGTAATGACGCAGCCGTACGGGATCCCGGGGTCCGGCATCGTGCCCTCATTCAGCCGCATTTCATCCTGCTGGAACGCGTGGACGTCGTTTACGTCGCGGCAGGGCACAACGTGCACGTAATTGTTCATGATACGGTACTGCTCCGCGGCGGAGAGGAATACTTCCGGAATCTCATCTCCCTCTGTGAATTCAGCATACGGCGGATCGTCGGAGGAAAGAAAGGATTCCACCCGGAAAACCTCAAAGCCGTTCATCGGGTAGTCGCTGTTGTACCGGGCCTCGCCGGTAAGATCCGTAAAGGAACCGTTGAGAATGTAGTATTTCCCCTGTTCCGGTACAAAACCGATGCTGCCGGGAAGCAGGTCGATATGCGTTTCTTCCTTTCCCTGCCGGGAATAGATGATATTCTTCAGCGTGCAGGTGTAATAGATGAACGATCCTTCGGATTCTATCGGGTTGTTGTTCTCGTCAAACTCATACCATTGCTCGTGCGGATCGGAAACACGGTTGATGACAATCACGGCCCGGTAGCCATAGGGCATGGTGCCGAAACGGCGCTCATATCCCTTCGCGGACGCGAAAGCGGTGCTGCCGCGGGTCCAGGCGGTAACCCCCTCCACAGAGAGGATGTCCTCGTCCGACAACGCTTCCGCCGCAGCCCGGGCTGCAGCGTCCGGCACCTCTTCACTGGGGTATTCGGAACCCATGTATTCCACCAGCGCGATGGAGCGGTACGTCCTGTCACAGCTGTCCGTGACAGCGTTGCAGTACAGCAGTACGCTGAGCGACAGGATCATCATGACCGTAAGGAACATGATCAAAAGCGAGAACAGCGCCGTCCGGCCCCGTTCCCGCAGAACAGACAGGATCCCGTTGCGAATAAACATTTTGTACCATCCTGATCAGAAAGATTATCCGGCTAAACATACCATAATCCCATCCCGGGGTCAACTTCCGCGGCACCGGGCAGCGGAAAATAAAAAACTGCTCCGGTTTCCCGGAGCAGTTTTTGTTTGGATCAATCAATCCACCGTGTAGGGCATCAGCGCGATGGCACGTGCGCGCTTGATGGCCTCGCTCAGCTGACGCTGATGCTTGGCACAGTTTCCGCTCATCCGGCGGGGCAGGATCTTGCCGCGCTCATTGGTGAAGCGGCGCAGGCGATTGACATCCTTGTAATCGATGAATTCAATCTTATCGACACAGAAGGTGCAGACCTTCCGGCGGGGACGGCGTCCTCCGCGGGGGCGCGGCCTTCTTTCGCCACGATCTTCAGACATAGGGCTTAACCTCCTTGTTCAGCGTTAGAAAGGCAGTTCGTCGGTCTCCACAGCAGTGAAGCCGGCTGCCTGGGGTTCTGCTGCAGGTGCAGCAGCGGGAGCGCTGTAGGCGCCCGCTTCTCCGTCGTTCCGGGCAGAAAGGAATTCCACATCTTCAGCGGTCACTTCCAGGTTCGCACGGGTCGTTCCGTCGTTCGCCTGATAAGTACGGACGCTGACCGGGCCCACAACACACACCTTACGTCCCTTTGCCAGGAACTTGGCGCAGTTCTCACCCAGCTGGCGCCAGGCGGAAACGCGGAAGAAATCCGCTTCAGGCTGACCGGCCTGGGCATCCCGACGGGCACGGCGGTTCACCGCGACGGTGAAATCGCACACGTTGATCCCGGCGGACGTTGTCCTCAGTTCCGGATCACGAGTCAGATTACCGATGATAGTCAGCTTATTCATGACGTTTTCCTTTCTTTGCGGCCGTTACTCCGCGTCAGTGGCGGGAGCTTCTTCGGCAGCGGGAGCTTCCTCAGCGGGAGCGGCTTCTTCAGCAGCTTCAGCAGCAGGAGCTTCCTCGGCGGCGGGAGCGGCCTCGTCAGCAGGAACTTCCACGGGAGCGGGCTTGTTGGCGCGCGGCTTCACAGAAGAGCGCTTTTCCACCAGCTTCACGATCAGATAACGGAGAACGTTCTCGTTGATCTGCAGGTTGCGTTCGAGCTCGCGGGGCAGTTCGACGGGGGCCTTGAAGGTCACCAGCACGTACCAGCCTTCGGTCTTGTAGTCGATCGCATAGGCCAGGCGGCGCTTGCCCCATGTTTCATCGACCTTTTCGATCTCACCACCGTTTTTCTCGATCAGGGAGGAAACCCATTCGATCAGCTCTTTGCGGGCCGCCTCTTCCAGACCGGTGTCGATGATGTAGATCATTTCATACCTGTTCATCATTCTTTCACCTCCTCACGGACTTTTGGCGCTGCTTTCCGCAGCGCAAGGATGTGCCGATTAGGGATTATAACAGAACAATTGTTGATTTGCAAGGGGAACAACGCTCTTTTTTGGGATACAATCCTCCGGTTTTATCCTTCCCGGACGACCGCGCATTCCCGGATGCCGTAATACCGGAAAACCCGTACGGCGTCCTCCCCGATTCTTTCCCCGGCAACCACCGCCGGCACCGCCGGGGGACAGCCGATGCACGGATCCGCCATGATCCTCCCGGCCGCCTGTTCCGCAGGGATCACATCCATAGGGGAAAGCATAGCCTGCCGGATGCCCAGGACCTTCTCCGGGGGATTCATCCGCGGCAAGTCTTCCGGAAGCGCTTCCCGGCGCGGAATCTTTTCCAGCGCCGTCCGGACGCGTTCCCACTCCCCTTCGCCGGTCTCCGCAGAAGGCATCAGCACCGTATGGTCCGGATCGGCGTATTCGCATTCGATCCCTTCCGTCCGCAGGAGCCCGGCCAGTTCCGTTCCGGTATATCCGTACGTTTTTGGACACAGGGTCAGCTTCATCGCCTCGTCGCCCGTCGTTTTCCATCCCCGCTTTTCCAGGGCTGCCCGCAGGCCGGACGTCCTGTCTGCAGCGCGCCGGATCTTTCCGGGCAGCGTGCCCGCCAGCATCGCGTTTGCCCGGTCCAGGGACTGCAGGATCAGGTAGGACGGACTCGTGGAGGCAAACAGTGACATAGCCCGCTCCGCGTTCCGCGCGAAGGATTCCGGCGCGCGCTTTGAGATATGCAGGTAGGCGGCGCCCGTCAGGCAGGGCAGCGTTTTGTGCGCGGAATCGCAGCAAAGGTCCGCCCCTTCGGAAACCGGGTGCCTGTCTTCTGCCAGGAACCGCAGGTACGCGCCGTGCGCGTTGTCCGCCAGCAGCGGCACGCCCTTCCGGCGGCACGCCTCCGCGATCCCTTGGACCGGGACTGTATGCCCGAGGTAGTCAGGCGTCGTGACATACACCGCCATATACGCTTTTTTGTTCAGGCTTTCAGAGATTTTTTCCGCTGTGATCCCGCAGGACAGGAGGCCTTCCTCCGGTTCCGGGTACACCCAGTCGATTTCGATGTCCAGCAGCGCCGCAGCGGTCATCAGCGTTTTATGCGCGTTCCGCCCCGCCAGGATCCGCCGCGGAAGCTTTTCCTCCGCCGCCCGCAGCGACGCCAGGTACAGCATCGCCCGGATGCAGAGCGAGGATCCCTCCGCGGAATAAACCGTCCGCCCCGTTCCGAACAGGGAAGCGGCGTTTTCTTCGCTTTCCCGGAGGATTCCCCGGGACCGGTACAGTTCGTCCGCCCCTTCGATCTCCGTCAGGTCACAGGCGTCGCATCCGGTTTCCGGTTTTCCTTTGTGGCCCGGCATATGCATCCGGACCGTGCCGGATTCACCGTATTCCCGCAGGAAATCGCAGACTGGCGTTTTCATTCTTCGTCCTCATCCATCTGGTTTGCCACCTGCAGCATGATCGCGCATTCCATCCGTTTGCGGAACAGCTCGCATCCGTAGCGGTAGACACCCCGGACCGATCCGGTCGCGTGGTAGGCGTTCGCCGCGCACCCGCCGGAGCAGTACAGCTTAGCCCAGCAGTCCCGGCATTCCTCCCGTGCGTAGACGTTGCAGTCCGCAAATTCCTCCTGCACCGTTTCGTTCGTCACGCCGTTCCATACGTCGCCCAGCCGGAAATGCTCCTCGCCGACAAACTGATGGCATGGGTACAGGTCGCCCCAGGGCGTCACAGCCATATATTCCGTTCCGGATCCGCAGCCGGAGATCCGTTTGTAGATGCACGGTCCGCCGGTCAGGTCCAGCATGTAGTGATAGAAGGTGAAGGGGCGTCCTTCCTTTTTCCGTTTCAACATCAGCCGGGCCAGGTCCTCGTACTGCTTCAGCACGACGGGGAGGTCCTCCTGCGTCAGCGCCTCCGGATCCCCTTCCGGGCATACGACCGGTTCCATGCTCAGTTCCGTGAATCCAAGATCCAGCATCGTTTTGATGTCTTCAAGGAAGTCCGGGTTCGCGTGGGTGAAAGTGCCCCGCATGTAGTAGTTCTTTCCCTCCCGGGCCTTCACCAGCTTCTGGAACTTCGGCACGATGCGCTCCCAGCTCCCGTTGCCGGCATAGTCCACCCGGTACCGGTCGTGGATTTCCTTCCGGCCGTCCAGGCTCAGCACCACATTGCTCATTTCCCGGTTCGCAAAGTCGATCACGTCATCGTCGATCAGCAGGCCGTTGGTCGTCAGCGTGAAACGGAAATTCTTGTTCTTTTCCTTTTCAATACTCCGGGCGTACGCCACCAGCTGCTTCACCACGTCGAAGTTCATCAGCGGTTCCCCGCCGAAGAAGTCCACTTCCAGGTTCCGCCGGTTTCCGGAATGCGCCACCAGGAAATCCAGCGCCTGTTTTCCGACTTCGAACGGCATGACCGCCCGGTCCCCGTGGTATTTCCCCTGGCTTGCGAAGCAGTAGGCGCAGTTCAGGTTGCAGGTGTGCGCGACGTGCAGGCACAGCGCCTTTACCACGCCGGAGGTCCGCTTTTTCAGTTCCCCGGCCATGTTCTCGAAGGTATCCGGGGAAAACAGCTTTCCCTGTTCCTTCAGGACAGTGATCTGGTCATAGCATTCCGCCAGCTCGGCGGGATCCTCGCCGAACTGCTCCTGCATCCGGGCAATCAGTTCCTCCCGTCCTGCGTCCTCATACGCCCCGATCATTTCATAGGCAATCCGGTCAACGGCGTGCACACTGCCGGAACATGTATCGATTACCACATACCGGCCGTCCATTTGAAAACGATGAATCATTCACTTTCTCTCCGTATCAAAAAAATGCCGCCTGACGGCGGCAGGAACAGACTGGAATCAGTTATCCTTCTCTTCCTTGTTCTCGCACTTCTGGTTGGCGATACCGCAGCTGGTCTTGCAGGCGGACTGGCAGGAGGTCTGGCATTCGCCGCAACCGCCGTTCTTCGCGCTCTCGCACAGATCACGGGTGTTCAGAGTCTGAATATGCTTCATGGTAATTACCCTCCATCCAAAGATTTCATCCGGTATTTTATCACAGAACCCCTTTTCGCGTCAATGTGCGTACCGTTTTTCTTTGCCGCAGTTGACGCCGGTCCGTACGCGCTTATAATGGAACCACAGTAAACCGTGAAAGGGATGATCGTGTGTACGGGAGGACCTTCCGCCCCTGGCTGCGCCGTTTGATGGCCCTTCTCCTGCTTTCCGGCCTGCTGGCCGGAACCGTTGCGGCAGAAGAAAGCGGGTTTTCCCTTTCCCTTCCTCAGGAAGTGAAGGGATATACGCACTGTGAAATCACAGTCCAGGCCCCTGCCGCTGGCGAAATGCTCCTGACCCTGTACGACAGCCTGGATAATCCCTGGCTGTACCGGCAGGAGAGCCTGTCCGACGGGGAAACCGTCCTGTCCTGGGACGGGCGCGGTGCCGGCGGGGAACTGCTGATGAGCGGACCGTACCGGATGGTTGCGGAGTTTTTCGCCGCGGACGGCCGGGATTTCACCGCCTCCGCCTCTTTCAGTGTCCGGGGCTACGCCTCCGCGCTGGCTCTCGCGCTCCCCTCCTCCGAAACCCTGTACCTCGACGGGGGAGAGAACTGGTTTGTGGAATGCTGGGTGCCGGCGAATTGCATTGTTGCCATGGATATCCTGGACCGGGCCGGTAACAAAGTCTATACCAAAAGCGTCACCATGAAGGATCCGGACCGGGACATCCTCCGCTGGAACGGAACCGGATCCGACTATCAGAAAGTCGCTCCCGGTGAATACACCGTTCACCTGTATCCGAAAAAGAATCCGGACTTTGATTACACCTTCCCCCTCACCGTGGAGGAAACTGCCCCGGAAAAGACGCCGGTTGCCGTTACCGGCCCGGTGATTCCGGAGCGGGATATGTCTGATGAAGAAGTCTGGGAAATCATGATGAAACCCTCTGTGGTCATTGACCGGTCCGGTTCCTCCCTCCGCCTGAAGCTGCGGGAGGAGCCGTCCGACCGCAGCGCCGTCGCCGGCCTCGTCTGCTGCGCCACCCAGGGCCTGGAAGTCCTTTCCATCGAAGGAGGCTGGGCGCAGGTTCGTGCCGCCAGCTACAGCAACGGACAGCTGGTCACCGGCTGGTATCCCCTTAAAGAGCTGGTTACTGTCACGCCCGCGCCGCATTACGCCGTCCTCGTGGACAAGCGCGGACAGACGCTCACCGTCTGGCAGGACGGTCATCCGATCGGTACCGTCCCCGTCTCCACCGGCCTCGCGACCGAAAAAAAGCCCGAGCGCGAAACCTCGCCCGGGGCTTTCCTCACCGATATTCACTTCAGCCGGGACTTCGCCCAGGAAGGCGCCCGCTACGATTATCCCCTGCGCTACCAGGGCGGGAATATCATCCATTCCACCGGCTATGCCCGGATTCCCCACGCCGCGTACAGCGTCAAGGATTACAGCAAAAACCTGCCCATGCTGGGTGAAAAAGCCTCCCACGGCTGCGTCCGGGTCAGCCCCTTTGCTTCCCCGGACTGCCCGGTCAACAGCTACTGGCTCTGGACCCACCTGCCGTATCACACCCGGGTGATCATTCTGGACGATTAAACCGGAATGCTTTAAATCCCGCGCTGCCCCCGGTTTCCCGGGTTGCGTACAGGAACAGTCCGAACCGGCATCCGGTGAAATGGTCCAGGCGGAACTGCATTTCATGCGCAGGCCCGATCGGTTTCCACGTTCCCCCGTCCAGGAAGAAAAAGCGGACAATTCCCCCGGATCCTTCAAAGCTGACCTCCGCCCGGAACCGGGCGGTTTTTTCATTCCACGGGATCCGGGCGTATTCCTGTTCCTCCGGCTCCCCGGGCTTCCGGGCTTTCATCACCAGGAAATATCCGTCCTTTTCCCGGGTGATCCCGGCCAGTCCGTAGCTGCCGATCAGCAGGCACAGCCCTGCAACGTCACCTTCCCGGATGTCCTCCGCGTCCGCCGTCACTTCCGCGGCGCATCCGGGCAGCACCGTGCGCCGGGTAATCGTGTTCCGGGCGAATTCCACCGTCCTGCTCAGCTTGTCCGTCCGGATCCGGTATTCGCCGTTTCCGGTTTCCCGGTATCCCTCCCGCGGCTCATGGTTGAACTGCCACAGCGGGTTCAGCCGGGGAGACGTAAAATCGTCGTCCGCAGCCAGCGGCGCCGCGGTCCATCCCGGAACCGTGGATTCGTTCGTGATCTCTTTCGTCACATTCCCGAACACCGGATATCCCGCCCGGTTCCAGGTCACAGGCACCAGCACCGGAATCCGCCCGACGGCGCCCCGGTCCTGGAACAGCATGGCGAACCATCTTCCGTCCGGCGTATCTACGATCCCGCCCTGGGCCGCACCGCTGTCCAGGCCGTCCAGGTCCGCCGCCAGGACATCCCCGCCGGCCCATACGCCCTCCAGGTCGTCCGTCACGAAACATGCTTCCGTCCGGAACCACTTCCGCTGCTGCGAATGGATCAGGAACAGCACATACTTCCCGTTGATTTTGTACAGGTGGGATCCTTCATAGCCCAGGAAATCCCCCGGTGCGTCCCGGACGATAATCCGGTCCAGTCCGCCCTCCTTCGGTCCGCTCAGGTCTTCCTTCAGTTCCGTCAGCCGGATATCCCGGTTTCCGTATACGATATATACCCGGTCGTCGTCATCAAACAGCAGCGAGCAGTCGTGGTAGATTCCCTCGATATACTGTTTCCGCCACGGCCCTTCGATCCGGTCCGCCGTGAACAGGAAGGTCTTCGGCCATTCATGGGCGATGAATACCGCATAGAATTTCCCTTTGTGATACCTCAGCGACGCCGCCCACATCCCGTGGCCGTAGATTGTCTCCTCCCCCTCCAGGATCTCCCCGGGCGTGTGCTCCAGCGTTTCATACACATACGCGCAGTGCTCCCAGTGGATCAGGTCATGGGATTTCAGGATGTTCCCGCCGGGGAAAAAGTGCATGGTCGTACTGATCATGTAATACGTATCCCCGACCCGGATCACGTCCGGGTCCGGATAATCCATCCCGGTAACGGGATTGAAGCCTTCTGCCATTCTTTTTCACCCTTTTTGTTTTTTCCGGATATCCGCCACCGGCATTTTATCGGATGGGCGCCGTAAAATCAATGGGTTCTGATGCCGGGGACCCATGACAAAAAGCCGCGCTTCCGCGGCTTTTTGCGATGGTTCCGGCCGTTTCGTCCCGGATCATTTCACCGAACCGGTGATACCTTCCGCGAACTGCTTCTGCAGGACGAAGAAGACAATGATCGTCGGCAGCGAGCAGAACAGCACGCCGAGCATCAGCATGCCGTAATCCACCGCGTAACCGTTGGACATATTGGCGATCAACATCGGCATCGTCTGCACCGCGTTTCCTTTCATGACCGTCCGGGGCCACATGTAGGCGTTCCAGGCATTCATGAAGACAATGACCGCGGACGCGGCATAGGTAGCCTTCATCATCGGGAGATACATCCGGAAGAAGATTCCGATTTCGCTCAGGCCGTCAATCCGGGCCGCCTCCATGGTATCGATCGGGAAATTCCGCGAATTCTGCCGGAACATCATGATCATGAACGGTGTTGCCAGTCCCGGGATAATAAACGCAAACACCGTGTTGAGCATCTTCATTTTGGAGATCATGGTGAACAGGGGGATCAGTGTCGCCACCTGCGGCACCATCATAGCCAGCAGCAGAATCGCGAACAGCCGGTCCTTGCCCTTATCATGGTACAGCTCGAAGCCATAGCCGGCCAAGGAGCAGATGAACAGCGTCGCAACCGTCTGCACGATGGCGTAGAAGAAGGAGTTCCCCATCGCCTGCCAGAGGTTCTGCTGGTCGATCAGGTTCCTGTAGTTTTCCGCCAGGTAGTTTCCGAACCAGATCTTGCCCTGCGCCACCTCCAGGGAGGTATTCGTCGCCGCGGTGAACATCCAGTACAGCGGGAACACCGACAGGAGCGACATGATCGTCAGGAAGATGTAGCTGGGGATCAGTTTCCGCTGGATATGCGAAACGCTGCGCTTTTTTACCGTTGCAGCCTTAGTCACGCGTATCACCTACCTTCAGGTTGATAAACGCCAGGATGGCCACCATGATAAACACGATAAACGACAGTGCGGACGCGTAACCGAAGTTGGCCACGCCCTGTCCCAGCGCGTTGTTGTAGATGTAATGTGACATGGTGATCGTCGCGTTCGCGGGACCGCCGTTTGTCAGGTTGACGGACTCGTCGAAGAGCTGCAGTGTACCGTTGATGGACATGATGCCCGTCATCACAATCACGGGGCGCAGCAACGGAACCGTGATATGCCAGAACGTCTTCCATCCGCTGGCGCCGTCGATATTTGCCGCTTCATAGACCGAATACTCGATATTCTGCAGGCCGGCCAGGAAGAATACCATGTTGTATCCTGTCCAGCGCCACAGCAGCGCGATAATGATGACCGCCTTCGCGGTATCAGACTGGCCCAGCCAGTTGACGTTCTCGCTGATGATCCCCAGGCCCTTCAGGAAGGAGTTGATCAGGCCTTCGTTGGCAAACAGGGTCTTGAAGATCAGGGAGTAGGAAACCAGCGATGTCGCGCAGGGCAGGAAGATCAGCGTCCGGAAAAGGCCGCGGAACTTCAGGTCTTTGTTGTTCAGCAGCTGCGCCAGCAGGATCGCCAGGATCAGCATGACAGGAACCTGGATGAGCAGGTACAGGAAGGTGTTGCTCATTGCGGTCAGGAACACCTTGTCATTGACCATCCGGGTATAATTCTTGAACAGCGGCTCTGCCCAGGCCAGCTTGGCTGCCGGTCCGGTCTGGAGGGACGTGATAAATGCCTTCACCATGGGATAGAAGCTCATGATGAAGATCAGGATGCTGGCTGGCGCCAGGAATCCCCATCCGGCCGCTTTCTGTTTTGCCAGGAGCCCGAAGCCTTTTTTCTTTTTCATCGGGACTTGCCCTCCCGTTGTTGATGTACTGAATCAGAAGCAGGGAACCGGAACGCTCCGGTTCCCTGCCGATCCGTCAGATGAATCTGTAGGTTTTTTGTTTGGATCAGTATCCCATGCCTTCCATGTAGAACACGGTGGCGTCCTGCGCTTCCTGCAGGGCGGTGTCGATGTCGGCGCCGTCCTTGATCTGCTGCATCGCAACGCCCAGGTAGCCGCGCAGCACATAGTGGAAGGGGCTCTCCTCAACGGGGATGATCTTGGAGCCCATCTCGGTGATGTCCTTGTAGACAGGCTGGTCGTTGAAGAACGGAACGCCTTCGCCGTACACGTCGGACTGGCCGGCGCTGATGCAGCAGGTGACCACGCCGCCCTTGCGGAGCGCTTCATCATAGGTCACCTTGGAGCCGCCGAAGGTGTAGGCCAGGAACTTCTTGGCCAGTTCGACATTCTTGCAGTTGCCGGTCACGTACAGGGAGGATCCGCCGTTGGTGGCATAGCCTTCGCCGCCGTCCAGGGTGGGCATGGAAGTAATCTGCCACTTGCCGGCATTGGCTTCAACCTGCGTCATGGTGGGGATGATCCAGTTGCCGTTCAGCACGCCGGCCACCTGGTCCTGCATGATGGTCTCATTGGTGTAGCCGGTCCAGTCATTCGCCAGGATCAGCACATGCTCCTTCTCCATCTCGATCAGCAGCTCGACAACCCTCTTCAGCTTCTCGTTGCCGACGATGAAGGGCTTGCCGTCCTGCCAGAGGCTGACGCCTTCAGCCTGCAGCATCATGTAGGGCAGGTCATTGCCGCTGCCGTCCATGGACAGGAGGGCCTTGCCGGTCTTTTCATACACGGCTTTGCCGACTTCCAGGAACTTCTCCCAGGTGATTCCCTTCATGTCGTCAATTGTGTATCCGGCTTCCGCCAGCAGGTCCACACGGTAGGCCATGATAGCGGTTCCGTTGTCCACGGGTGCGCCGTAGTGTTTGCCGTCGATGGTGGAATAGCTCTGCTTGACAGCGGTGATGTCGTCCCAGTTGATGCCGGCATCTTCCAGGTCAATCCAGGCGTCCGGATAGTTCTCAACGAAGTTCCTGATGTAACGGTCCTGGAAGAGCACGATGTCGCTCAGCAGGCTGTAGTCTCCGGAAGAACCGGCGTTGGTGATGTCGTTTTCCACGTCGCTGGAGCCGCTGACAATATTGATCTCCAGTTCGAAATCGGGATCAACATTGGCTTTGTAGTCGTCCGCCGCGGCCTGCAGCGCGTTTCCGTTGAAGTTCGCGTCCCACGCGGTTACGGTCAGCTTCTCACCGAAGGCGGAAGCGATGCTGAGCACCATGCACAGCGCAATAAACAGGGCAACAAGTTTTCTGGTCATGCGTTTTTCTCCTTTCAATATATTCATCGGCCGCTCTCCGGGCCGTTGAATTCAAAAAACAGGAAAACAACAAAAAAACAAATCCTCTGTCTGCATTGTACAGAGGATTTGTCCGAATGTCAACGAACCAATCGTTGTTTTTCGCCTGATCTGGTTTATATTTTTCCGGATCTTCCATTTTCCGGGGAGCGGTTCAGGCAATTCCCCGGATCTTCACCGCGTCCTGCCGCTGCCGCCGGATCATACGGATGGCTTCCGGCGTCAGGTCCAGCAGCAGTTTCAGTTTCCGTGGGCTGTCCCGGACGATCATCGTATAGTACGGCACGCCGTCCCGGTAGGAAGTATAGTCCTCCTTTTTCACCTTCACGGTTCCGTCCTTCCGGTACGGCGCCGCCTCCGGCGCGTCCGGGTCGCACAGCAGCTCAATTTGGTCAAAGGGGATCTCATACAGCTCCCGGCGGCCGAAGCTGCTCACCCGCTCGATCTTCAGCCTGCCGTCCTCCAGGGTATATTCATATTCGCGCCTGGAAGCATGCCGGTACCAGTAGTAGCACAGGGCCGTCAGGAAACACGGAAGCATAAAGCCTGTGGAAAGCAGGATTCCCTGTGCCAGGAAAATGATGGCAAGCGCTGCCATCAGGCGGCGCAGGAAGACCTCCGCCGGTCGCGTTTTCCTGGATACGGAAATAACGATCGTTTCATTCATGGTATTGCTCCCGCCGGCGTTTTCAGATTCCCCTGAAGGAGAATTCGAATTCCACCGGCCTGGTGATATCAATCAGGTATTCCTCATGCGTCCGGGCACCCCAGCTGTCGTCCCCCGCGATGCCCATCTGCCGGCTGCTCATCTTCAGCACCGTGTAATGCACCGGCGGCAGCTCGTATCCGTGAGCCGCGTTCTCGATTTCATGCGGTGTCCAGGGCAGCGCGGAGAATTCCCCGCCGTTCAGCCACAGTTTCAGTCCCTGTCCACGGTCATCCGTAATCTCCGCCCAGCGCACGCCGGTGCGGTTTCCGCATTCCTGTGGCATCAGGTAGGGCGTATAGTTTTCCTCCGCCCGGTATTCCCACAGGCCAAGCCGCGCGCCTTCCCGCCGGTCAATATAGTTTTCCTCCGGTCCCAGGCCGAAGAAACGCACATTCCCGTAGTCCGCGTCCAGTTTCATCATCATGCCGAATTCCGGCATATCGCCCAGCTCCTTCACCGGATCGTAATGCATCTTCACGTCCACTTTGCCGCAGGGATGGACGCGGTATGTGATCGTGCAGGCTGCCTTCGGGGCGGTCGGCAGGTCGTATTCCATTGTGAAACTGACGCTGCCGTCCGCTTCACGCACGGGACGGACCGCGCCGTTCTTCTTCGCGGATCCTTCTTCCAGTCCGGTATGCGCGTACAGGGAAGCGATCTTCCACTGGGCATAGCGCACCGGCATCCGGTTGCCCATGTCGTTGTTCGTCGGCGCCCGCCAGAAATTCGGCACCAGCGGCGCTTTCAGCAGTTCCCTGCTGCCCCAGCGGTAGGAGTCAATCGCGCCCATGCCGCGGTTGAAGAACACCTCGAAGTTTTCCCCACGGATCCCGATGTTCCACAGGTTCTCGTGGATCTCCGGTTCCTTCGCCTGCCGGCATTTCTTTTCGCCGGCCACGGTGAACGTTCCCTGCCCGAAGGCGACCTCATACCCGGCCTCCGCCCAGGCCGTATCCTCCTTCAGCCGGAAGGACACCGTCACGGTGTATTCCCCGGGAACCGCCTGCCCGCCGAAGGGCAGCGGGTATGTCTTTTCGGACAGCGGCGGAACGTCCGTCTCGACGGCAGCTTTCCGGAGGACCTTCCCGTCCCGTTCCAGCACAGCCTCGCACCGGTATGCCGAGGTGGCGGTGAACATATGCCGGTTGAATACCGTCATCTGTTCCGCGTCCGCCTTTACCACGATATTCTGGTAGTTGTATTTCACTTCCTGCAGCTTCGGGGTTGCCTTCCCGTCGGCGAACACGATGCCGTTGCCGCAGAAGATACCGTCGTTCGGCCGGTCGCCCCAGTCCCCGCCGTACAGCAGGGTTTTCTTTCCGTACCGGTCCCGGGCCGTCAGCGCCTGGTCGATGAAGTCCCAGATAAATCCGCCCTGGTACAGCTCCTCCTCATATGCCAGCTCCGTATACTTGTGCATTGCGCCGTTGGAGTTGCCCATGGAATGGGTGTATTCGCACAGGATAAAGGGCTTGTCCCGGTGTTCCTTCAGGTACTCCCGTATCCGGTCCGCCGGCGTGTACATTTCTGTCTCAATATCCGTGATCTCCCGGAGCTGCAGGTCGCTGCGTCCGATATACTTCACCTGGTGATCCCCTTCGTAGTGCACAGGCCGGGTCGGGTCCATCTTTTTCATCTCCCGGCTCATCGCCAGGATCACTGTGCCCGTCAGGCTCTCGTTGCCGCAGCTCCAGATCAGGATGCTCGGATGGTTCCGGTCCCTTCCCACCATCGAGCGGACCCGGTCCAGCAGCAGGGGTTCCCACTCCTCCCGGTTCCCCGGGAACATCTGGTCCTCCGGGATCCGGCCGTTCCACAGCATGTCCCACATGCCGTGGCTTTCCATATTGTTTTCGTCAATCACATACAGACCCAGCTCGTCGCACAGGCGGTACAGGGCGCTGCTGTTGGGATAGTGGCTGGTACGGACCGCGTTGATGTTGTTCCGCTTCATCAGGATCAGGTCCCGCCGGATCTTCTCCTCCGTCACCGCCCGGCCGGTTTCCCCGCAGAAGTCGTGCCGGTTGGTTCCCTTGAACACCACCCGTACGCCGTTCACCCGGATCACGCTGTTTACGATTTCGATTTTCCGGAATCCCGTCCGCAGGGGAACGATCTCCTCCGTCCCTGCCGGGGTCTTCAGCCGGAGCTCCAGGTCGTACAGGTACGGATCCTCCGCCGACCACAGCCGGACGTTCCCGGCTTCCAGCGTTCCGCAGGCCTCCGTGTCCCCGGAGACCGTTTCCTCCGCCTCCGCGACCGTTTTTCCCTCGTCCAGCAGCCTCACGCGCAGCGCCGTTCCTTCCGGTGCGCTGATCTTTGCTTTCCAGTTCAGGATACCCTGTTTCATCGCCGCGTCCGGCTCCGCCAGTACCTGCAGGTCCCACACATGCGCTTCCGGCACCGCGTACAGGAACACGTCCCGGTAGATCCCGGAGAAGCGCAGGAAGTCCTGGTCCTCCAGCCAGCTGCCGGCGCAGAAACGGTACACCCGGCAGGCCAGCTTGTTCTCCCCGTCCCGCAGGGCCCCGGTCAGCTCAAATTCGTGGGGTGTGAAGCTGTCCGAGGAAAAGCCGATATACTGCCCGTTCAGCCAGACCGCGACGCAGCTCTCCGCCCCCTGGAAGGAAATGAAAACCCGTTTTCCCTTCATGCTTTCCGGCAGGAAGAAATGCTTCACATAGCAGGCCACGGGATTGAAGCGCTCCGGAATCTCCCCCGGCAGCAGCGTTTCGCGCCCTGTCCACGGATACATCGTATTGCAGTACTGCGGAACTCCGTACCCTTCCATCTGGATATGGGCCGGCACCCGGATGTCCGTCCATCCGCCGCAGTCGTATTCCGGCTGTTCAAAGCCGGGGATCACCTGCCCCGGATTCATGGCGTGGAAGAACTTCCACTGCCCGTTCAGGCTCATCCGCAGAGAGGATTCTTCCGCTTCCCTTTCCGCGTCATTGATATACCAGGCGTGATCCGTATGCGGATCCAGCCGGTTCTCCCGGAAATACCCCGGATCCTTCAGTCTGCTCTCGTCAAACATGATCTCCGCACCTTTCTTTATCAGCTGTTTTTCTCATGGCTTATGATACCATACCGGCCCGCCGGGTGACAATCCGGAAACCCGCGGAAAAAAACGGTATCCGGTGTCCCGGATACCGTCTTCACCTGTTACTTTTTCCGTTTTTTCCACGCCCTGTGAATACACGCGATGAGGAACGCCAGCGCAGCGCCTGCCGCGGCAACCGCCGCTGTCTTCAGCGTGAAGATCCCCAGGTCCTTCAGGAACCCGGTAAAGCTGTCGCTGTCGTCCGCTGCTTCCTCTTCCGGTTCTTCCGCCGGCGCTTCGGCCGGTTCCTCCGCCGGCTCCGCCGTAGGTTTCACCGTCGGTTCCGGCGCCATGGTCGCGGCCGCCGTCTGTGCCGGCATCATGCTGTCGCCCGCGGCCTTTTTTGCTCCTGCGCCGAAGCTCATGGCCGTTTCCCCGGCTGCGGCGGTCTTCTCCCGGGCGGAAGAGGCTGCCTGGGCGCTGTCCGTCTCCTCATACGCGGAAGCTTCATACGCAGCGTTCGCCTCGTATGCGGCGTCTTCCTCATATGCTTCAGCCGCTTCGTACAGGGGAGCGGCGTCGTATGCTTCTGCGTCCTCCGCTGCTTCATCGTATGCGGCTTCCGCTTCCGTCGCGAAGTCCGCCTGCGCAGCGGGTGCCGCCGCTTCGGGCGCCGCGCCGCCGGCAAACGCATCCGCGTCCTTCACCGCCTCCGCGAACAGCACCGCGCCGTTCGTTTCCGGCATTCCGGCGTCCGGATCTTCCGCGGCTTCGCTCACGACCGCGGCGGATTCGTTCATCGCCGGGGTTTTCGCGGCCTTGTCGTTCTTCGTGCCGCGGGTGATCAGGGTCCCTCCGATGAGGAACACAAACACGGCTGCGGCGCTCAGGATATAGCGCCACTGCCTGCGGGTTTCATGCTTCTTCTCAGTCTGCTGCCCGGCAGCTTCAGCACGGACCACTTCGGTCCAGCGGGCATGGAAATCGGCCGGCATCTCCGGTGTTTCCTGTGCCATCTTCGCCAGTTCCAGGTCCAGTTCCGTCAGTTCATCCTTCCGTTCCCGGTTCACGGCCGATCCCCCCTTTCTTTCTGTCTCCACTTTGTTTGACGTTATTTCCCGGAGAAAGTTCCCCGTTTTCCGACAGCCATTCCTTCAGTTTCGCCTTGGCCCGGTTGACCCGGCTCTTGACCGTGCCCTCCGTGACCCCCAGCCGCTTCGCCGTCACCTCGTACGGAATGCCCTCCAGCTGGGTCATCACCAGAGCTTCCCGCTGGTCCTCCGGCAGCCTCGCGATGCATTCGCGCAGCTGTCGGTGCTCATCGGCCGCCACGGCCTGGTCTTCCGTCCGCGCCTTTTCATCCGCCGGGTCGAAGCCCTGCTCCTTCAGCGGCTCAATAGATTCACTCCGGTCCCGCCGCTTTTTCCGCAGCCAGTCCATACAGCAGTTCGCAGCCACCCGGTAGACCCAGGTTTCGAAGGCGCAGTCCCCGCGGTAGTTTCCGAGACCCTTCCAGATCCGGATCATCGCTTCCTGGCCGCAGTCCGAAGCTGCTTCCCGGTCGCCCGTATAATGCCAGCAAACGCGCCAGATCTTGTTTTCCAGCGGCGTCAGCAGCTGCTCAAAAGCATCCGGATCGCCGCGCTGCGCACGTCTGAGCAGCAGCTCATCCAAAGTCTTCACCCCATTTCCCCTTCAATAAAAAAGCGATGTTCGCCTTGTATTCTTCACAGGCCTATGATAGCATAGCGTAAAGGATTCGCCAACACCGTACGCGTACAAGAGGGATTTGTGACATGATCCAGACCGAGAATACCGCCATCGTCCTCCGCCGGGTAAACTACCGGGACAACGACCGCATGGTCACTTTGCTCAGCCCGTCCCGCGGCCGGATCGACGCGATGATCCGGAACTGCCGCAAGCCCAAATCCCATAACCTCAACGCTGCGGAGCTTTTTGCCCTTGGGGACTATATGCTCCATGAAACCGGCGGGCATATCATGGTGACCTCCGTTCACCTGATCGAAACCTTCTATCCCCTCCGCTCCGACTATACCCGCCTCACCTGCGGCACCTGGCTGCTCAGCCTGGCGGAAGCCGTCGCCGAGCCGGAACAGGAACAGCAGGAGCTCTTCATGCTCCTGCTGCATACTCTTTCCCGCCTGGCTTTCTCGGATCAGCCCTGGAAGCCCCTGCTTTCCGGCTTCCTGCTGCACTTCTCCGCCTGCCAGGGCTTCAAGCCCCGCCTGAACCACTGCTGCCTGTGCGGCAGGCCCCTGGCGGAAGAGCCTCCCCTTTTCTTCGACGCCGCGGAAGGCGGCCTGTGCTGCGGGAACTGCCGCCGCACCCGGGACCAGGTCCCCCTCACTCCGGAGCAGGTCCGCTGGATGCGCAGGGCCCTGACCGAAGGCTCAGCCTCCTGGGTCAACACCCCGGACGCTGAAGCTCCGTTCCCGGTCCTCCGCGCCTATGTGGAAAACAAACTCGGCCGCCGCCTCAAGGCCGGCATTTTCCTGCCGGAAGAATAAAAACCGCGGAAAAATTCCGCGGTTTTGTTTTTTTCTTTTTACCGGAGCGCGCTCATGCGCTTCTCATATACTTCCGGCCGTGCGACAGACCAGCCGAAGAAGCCCATGACATCTCCCAGCTTATGGTACAGCCCGTGGCTGTAGGCCACCAGGTTCGCCTTTTCCAGGTGCAGGGCGTCCTTCCCGTCCAGCAGGTCCTTCCGTACGGACACACTGACCACCTCACCCAGGAACATATCGTGGCTGCCGAGCTCCAGCACCTGCTTTACCTTGCAATGCAGGCTCACCGGCGCGCCGTCCACGCGGGGCGCCGTCTCCAGCCCGTCCGCAGGCAGCAGCGTCAGCCCAAGTTCCTTCGCCTTGTCCAGGTCCCGGCCGCTGCGAACGCCGCAGAAGTCCGTGGCCTTTGCCAGCGCTTCGTCCACCAGGTTCACCACAAATTCCCCGCTCGAGGAAATCAGTCCGTGGGAATACCGTTCCTTCCGCAGGCTCACGGAAACCATCGGGGGTTCGGAGTTCACCGTGCCCGCCCAGGCCACCGTCACCATGTCCCGGTTGTCCGGGTTCCCCTTTTCCGCGCAGCTGACCAGTACCACCGGGGTCGGGTTCAGCATGGTGGAGGGCTTCATCGATACGTATTCCGCCATATGCTTATCCTTTCACAACCATATTCAGGATCTTCCGGCTCCGCTCAAGGAACGCGGTGATTTCCTCCGCCTCCAGCGGCTGCGCGGCCATCCGTGCCAGGTCGTACACCTGGCTGCACAGCATCTTCGTCGTTTCGTCCTCCGGATCCCGCTCCGCCAGGGCCTGCACCGTCTCGTTCCGGCGGTTCAGCACCAGCGTGAAGCTGTCGGGGATCGGGAAGTTCTGGCCGTAGATCCGGCTCATTTCCTTGTACCGCCGCATCTGCTCGTCCTCGGTGACCATAGCGGTCATGCCCGCGTCACCCAGGGATTCCAGCTTCACTTCCAGGTTGTCTTTGCCCAGCGCGCCGCGGAACAGGCTCTGCAGCTTCTCCGCGTCCAGGTCCTTTCCTTCCTCGGAATCCTCCTTCAGGCCGTCAATGTCAGCATCCACCCGGGCGAAGGTCACGCGGTCATCCTCGTTCCCCTGGTACTCCATGAAGGACATGAAGTTCCCGTCGATCAGGGTGTTCATCACCGCCACTTCAATGCCGCGGTCCGTGTACAGCTTCACGGAGGCTGCCTGGCGCTTCTCGTCGTTGGTATAATAGACCTTCTTGTCCGTCTTGTCGAAGTTGGCCGCCTTGTATTCCGCAATCGTGGAATACTTCCCGTCGGTCTTCTTCATCAGGATGGCGCCCTTCACCTGGTCATAGAACTTGCTGTCCTTGATGCAGCCGTACTTGACAAACGGCGCGATGTCATCCCAGTAGCCTTCATAGGTCTCGCGCTCGGTGTTCATCAGGCTGTTCAGCTTGTCTGCCACCTTCTTGGTGATGTGCGCGCTGATCTTCTTCACATACCCGTCGTTCTGCAGGAAAGACCGGCTGACGTTCAGCGGCAGGTCGGGGCAGTCGATGACGCCCTTCAGCAGCATCAGGAACTCCGGAATAACCTCCTTGATGTTGTCCGCCACGAACACCTGGCCCGCGAACAGCTTGATCTGTCCCTCATGGGTACCGAAGTCGTTCTTCAGCTTCGGGAAGTACAGGATGCCCTTCAGGTTGAAGGGATAGTCCACATTCAGGTGGATCCAGAACAGCGGATCCTCAAAGTCCATGAATACCTTGTGGTAGAAGGACTTGTACTCCTCGTCCGTGCAGTCCGCCGGCTTCTTCAGCCACAGCGGCGCCGTGTCGTTGACCTGCTGGGGTTTCGGCAGTTCCATGACCTTTTCGGTCTTCGGCGTACCGTCCTCGTTCTTCTCGTCGCCCACGGGAACTTCCTTCTCCACGGGCTTCGCGTTCACGTCCTCCAGCATCACCGGATACGCCATGTATCCGCAGTACCGGTTCAGTACTTCCCGGACCTTCCAGGGCTCCAGGAATTCCTTTTCCTCTTCGCTCACGTGCAGGATGATATCCGTACCGTGCTCCGTCCGCTTGCCGCCGGAAATCTCGTAGCCCATGCCGTCCTCGGACATCCAGTGCACGGGTTCCGCTTCTCCCTCGCTGCTCAGTGTCTCGATCTCCACCCGTTCGCTGACCATGAACACGGAGTAGAAACCCAGTCCGAAGTGGCCGATGATGTCAGCCTTCTCCTCCGGTTTCTCCTCGAACTGCTTCATGAATTCGCTGGCGCCGGAGAAGGCCACCTGGTTGATGTACTTTTTGACTTCCTCGGCTGTCATGCCGATGCCGGTATCGGAAATGGTGATGGTCTTCTGCTCCTTGTCCACCGCAACATTCACTTTCATTTCCTCTTCGCTGTCCGGATGCAGCATGCGGAACTTGGTGATCGCGTCGCAGGCGTTGCTCACCGCTTCCCGCAGGAATATATCCTTGTCCGAATACAGCCAGCGCTTGATGACCGGCATAATATTCTGGGCATCGATTGATACGGAACCTTTTTGCTTTCTTATTGCCATTGTTTACATCCCCTTAATTGCCTCGGAATTCGGCGCTTTCCTTTTGCGCAAACGTATTTTAGCACCCCGCCCATCCATTTGCAAGAAAAAATTAGCACTCTCGCCCTGAGAGTGCTAATCCGTTTCTTTTTCCGTTCTCCGCCGCGGTCACCGCGGGCACCCGGCTCATCAGATATCTTCGTCCAGCAGCGCCAGGTCGTCCTCTTCCTCCGCGTTCTGTGCGGCCAGGGCCAGCGCTTCCTCGGTGGTGATTTCCTTCGGCGCGAACAGCTCCGCCCGCAGCTTCCGGTCGATCTCCGCCGTCAGTTCCGGGTGATCCTTCAGGTACTGACGCGCGTTGTCCCGGCCCTGGGCCAGCCGCATATCGTTGTATGAGAAGAAGGCGCCGCTCTTGTGGATGATATCCCGTTCCACCGCCAGATCCAGCAGCGTACCTTCGGTGCTGATGCCCTCGCCGTAGATGATGTCGAATTCCGCAACCCGGAAGGGCGGAGCTACCTTGTTCTTGACCACTTTCACCTTCGTGCGGTTGCCGATCACTTCGCTGCCGTTCTTCAGCTGTTCGCCCTTGCGGACATCCAGCCGGACGGATGAATAGAACTTCAGCGCGCGGCCGCCGGGCGTCGTTTCCGGATTGCCATACATCACGCCGACCTTCTCGCGCAGCTGGTTGATAAAGATCGCGACGCAGCCGGTCTTGTTGATCACGCCGGTCAGCTTCCGCAGGGCCTGGCTCATCAGGCGGGCCTGCAGGCCCACAAAGGAGTCGCCCATTTCACCGTCGATTTCAGCCTTCGGTACCAGTGCCGCAACCGAGTCGATAACCACCACGTCCAGGGCGCCGCTGCGCACCAGGGCTTCGGTGATCTCCAGCGCCTGTTCGCCGGTATCCGGCTGCGACACGTAGAGTTCTTCGATGTTCACGCCCAGTTTCCGGGCATACAGGGGATCCAGCGCGTGCTCCGCGTCCACGAACGCAGCGATGCCGCCGGCCTTCTGGGCCTCGGCCACCACGTGCAGTGCGACCGTGGTCTTACCGGAGGATTCCGGTCCGTAGATTTCCACGATCCGGCCCCGGGGAATACCGCCCACGCCCAGCGCGGCGTCCAGCGTCAGGCAGCCGGTGGAAATCACCGGGATATCCTTGCCGATGGCGTCTGCGCCCATCTTCATCACAGCGCCTTTTCCGAACTGCTTGTCCAGGTCAGCCAGGGCATGCTCCAGGGCCTTGAGCTTCTCCGCCTGCAGATTCGTCGCCTGTGTATCCTTTTCGGGTTTTGCGGTCTTCTTCGGTGCCATATGCGTCATCCTTTCAGTCTTCACTTCTTATCGCCGGGGCGATCCTTTCGTAACGGTATTGTACCGCCCAAACCCCCAAAACACAAGGGGAACAAAACGAATGTCAGTCCTGTGGACTGTCTGCCGAAGGCAGAAATGAGTTGCGTGAGTCAGTCGAAACAAGCAGAACGCCCGCTCCAAGGGTGTTCTGCGCCGATTGAGACTGCGGAGAACAAAACGAATGTCAGTCCTGTGGGCGAAGCTCAGACAACCCGCAGTGCGGGAAGCCTTGTCTGAGCTGAGGTCAAGCGAAACGAGCAAGCTCCCCGGTGGGGAGTTGCGACGATTGAGCTTGCGGGCCTGTCTGCCATAACTTTCAGCGTACAAACGCTCTCCGAATTCCTGCCGCGTCCGTCGTCATCACAGCCCGGATGCTTCCCGGTTCCGCCCGCAGGTCATGCTGCAGCTCCGGATACCGGAAGCTGCGCCGGAAGGCCTGGTCTGCGTAAAACACACCGTCCTCGATCCGCCCGGTCTCCCAGGATTCCAGGTTGTCCATCGGCGTCGTTTTCGCCGGGAACAGCGGATGCTCCTCCCGCAGGCCGTCCATCCGGAAGCGCCCGGTCTCTTCATCATCCCCCGCCAGCAGCTCCGCGTCCTTCTTTCCGCACGGGCAGATCACCGTCAGGTTTTCCGGCTTCAGCCGGTTCAGCGCGATGGCCACCGCCTCCGGATTCACGTCCATTCCGGCGTACCGGCAGCCCAGCTTCTGCGCCGCTTCCAGCGCCGTCCCGCTCCCGCAGCACAGGTCGACCGCCAGGTCCCCGGGATTCGTCACCGGCAGCAGCAGCCGTTCCAGCAGTTTCAGGGGTTTCTGCGTCGCGTATCCCGTCCGTTCCGGATCCCGCTGCTGCAGGAATCCGATATCCATCCAGACGTCGCCCGGATAGACCGGTTCATCGTCGTAGTACCTGTATTCTTTCCCGTTCGAGGTGATCGAGGAGAACATGCGTCCCTGTTCGTCCTTTCCCCGGGCCATATGGTTCCTTCTTTCGCTCCGCGGCAGCGGCACCCGCGTCAGGTCAAAGAAATATTTGTTGCTCTTCGCGTACAGCAGGATCACGTCATGCTGCCGGGAGAAATGCCGCCGGGAGCGCCCGCCGCTCTCATATCCCCAGATGATCTCATTCAGGAACCGCGTCTTCCCGAACACCTTGTCGCACATAACCCGGGCCGGCGCCGCCATCCGCCAGTCCAGGTGCAGGTAGAACACGCCTGTCTCATTCAGCAGCTCCCGCGCCGCGCCGACCAGCCTGCGCAGCAGCCGCAGGTATTCCTTCTCCCCGCTGTACCGGTCGTCGTACGCCGGATACCGGGGTGCGGGGTTCCCCGTCCGCCAGCCCTGCTCGCCGTAAGGCCGCCGGCGCATGAACTTTTCCCCCGTCATGAACGGCGGATCGATATACACGCACTGCGCCTTTCCGTAAAGCGCCCGGATCTCCTCCGGCATTGCCATCGCATTCCCGCGCAGCAGCAGGTTTTCCCCCTGTCCGAAGACTTCCTTTTCCACATGGATCGGTTCAAACATGGATGGGTTCCTCCTGTTCAGTTGTCCGTCGTTTCCGTTGAATTCCTGTCGTTTCATTATACTATGCTTTGCCTTTGGTTTCAATGATTCCGGCCCTTCCCGGACCCTCTCTTTTCCGTTTTCCGCCCGAAAAAACCGCAGGAAAACACAGGACGTCCTGTACAGCCGTCCCGGCCCGTGCTATACTTTCCGTGTAAGGCAAAGGAGCCGGCCGGGTTCCTTTGCTTTTTTTGTTGGGGGTGGTGTTATGCACGAGGAGTGCGGTGTATTCGGAATCTGGTCCCCGGGGAAAAGGGCGGTCCCCCGGGATGTGTATCTCGGCCTGTACGCCCTCCAGCACCGGGGCCAGGAAAGCTGCGGCATTGCGGTCTCCTGCAGCGGCGTTTTCCGCCATTTCAAGGGCGACGGCCTTGTCGGTGAAGTCTTTGACCGCCCGGCCCTCGACCGCCTGGGCGAAGGGAACATCGCGGTCGGCCACGTCCGCTACTCCACCACCGGCGGCAAAAACCACAACAATATCCAGCCCATCGTCATCACCCACATGAAGGGCAACATGGCCCTCTGCCACAACGGCAACCTGGTAAACGCCCGTTCCCTCCGTTCACAGCATGAGCTGTGCGGCGGGATCTTCCACGGCACCGCGGATACGGAGACCATCGTCTATACCATCGTTTCCGAACGCCTGAAGGTGCCCAGCACAGAAGAGGCGGTCTTCCGCACCATGCAGCAGCTGCGGGGCGCCTACTCCTGCGTCCTGATGACCGCCACCAAGCTGATTGCTTTCCGGGATCCGGACGGTTTCCGGCCCCTCTGCTACGGCCAGGCTCCGGACGGCTCCTGGGTCGTTTCCTCTGAGTCCTGCGCCCTCGACGCCGTCGGCGCGAAGCTCATCCGCGACGTCCTCCCCGGGGAGATCATCATCTTCGGAAAGGACGGCGTGGTCACCGACCGCCGCCTGTGCGGAAACAGAAAGTCCGTCTGTGTTTTTGAATATATCTATTTTGCCCGGCCGGACTCAGTGATCGAAGGCGCTTCAGTCCACTCAGCCCGTCTCCGGGCCGGCCGGTTCCTGGCGCAGGAAAGCCCTGTCGAAGCTGACGTAGTCATCGGCGTGCCGGATTCCGGCATTGATGCCGCCCTCGGCTACGCGCAGGAAAGCGGCATTCCCTACGGCGTCGGTTTCCTGAAGAACAAGTATATCGGCCGCAGCTTTATTGCCCCCAGCCAGGATATGCGCGAGACAGCCGTGAAGATCAAACTGAACGTCATCGCTGAAACTGTCCGCGGCAGGCGCGTCGTCCTGATCGACGATTCTATCGTCCGCGGCACCACCAGCGAGCGGATCGTCCGCCTCCTGCGGGAGGCCGGTGCAAAGGAAGTCCATATGCGCATTTCCTCCCCGCCCTTCCGCTATCCCTGTTTCTTCGGCACCGATGTGGATTCCCGGGAACACCTGATTGCCTGCCGCCTGAATACCGTGGAGGAAATCGCAAAGGAGATCGGTGCGGACACCCTCGCCTACCTGTCTGTGGACGCCGCGCACCGCCTTGCCGGGGATAACTCCGGCTGCGCTTTCTGCGACGGATGTTTCACCGGCCGCTATCCCATCGACATTCCCGAGGACCAGGGAAAGAACCGCTTCGAGCAGCCCATTGTTCCCGACGAAGAATAAGCCAGGCCCTTCCCGCAGCCTGCCGATCCGATGAAGGGAGATGTCTCCATGGCCGCATTTGACAAAGTGCTGTCCGGCATTCCCGCCCTGGACAAGGCCCTCGATTCTATCCGCATGGGTGACAACGTCGTCTGGCGCGTATCCGTGCTGGAAGAGTTCCGCCGTTTCGCGATCCCCTTCGTCGAGCAGGCGAAGAAGGACGGCCGGAAAATCATCTACTTCCGCTTTGCCGCCCATCCGGAACTCGTACCCGAATGCCCGGAAGTGAAGCGCGTGATCATTCCCCTGTCCCACCGGTTCGAGACCTTCACCGTCGAGATCCATAAGGTCATTGAACAGGAGGGAAAGGATGCCTTCTATGTCTTCGACTGCCTGTCGGAGCTGCAGACTGCCTGGGCCACGGACCTGATGATGGGCAACTTCTTCCGGGTCACATGTCCCTTCCTGTTCATCCTGGATACGGTCGCCTTCTTCCCGATCATCCGCGGCCGCCATTCCTTCAATGCCGTCAACAAGATCATCAGTACAACCCAGCTGTTCCTCGACGTCTATTCCGATCCGGACCGCGAGGACATCTATATCCGTCCGCAGAAGGTCTGGAACCGTACCTCCGACACCATGTTTCTGCCCCACCTCTACCGCCAGGCGCAGGGCACCGTCGTTCCCGTCCGGGACGGCGTGCAGACCAGCCGGTTCTACCAGGTCATGGATGGCTTCCAGCGGACGCTGGAAGAACAGTATGTGGACTCCTGGGACCGCTTCTTCAACCAGGTCAGAGTCCTGCATGAGAACCGGATCCCCGTGGACGAGCAGTGTGTCCGGATGTGCAATATCATGATGACCCGTGATGAACGCCTGCGCTCACTGGTCCGGAAGCATTTCCGGCCGGAGGATTATTTCCGCGTCCGGGACCATATGGTCGGCACCGGCATGGTCGGAGGCAAGACCTGCGGCATGCTGCTGGCCCGGGCGATTATCCGGAACCTGGCGCCGGAAATCAGCCGCGTCCTTGAGCCGCACGATTCTTTCTACGTCGGCTCCGACGTATTCTATACCTATATCGTGGACAACGGCTTCTGGGACCTTCGGGTCCGTCAGCGTACGGAGGAAGGATACTTCTCCCTTGCCGGGGAGCTGGCGGAACACCTGAAGAGCGGCTCATTCTCCGCGGATACCCAGGAGCAGTTCATGCATATCCTGGAGTACTACGGCCAGGATCCCTATATCGTCCGCTCCAGCAGTATCCTGGAGGACGGTTTCGACAATGCCTTTGCCGGAAAGTACGAGTCGGTGTTCTGCGCCAACCGCGGTACGCCGGAGGAACGGCTCGAAGAATTTGAAAATGCTGTCCGTACCGTCTACGCCAGCTCTGCCGGACTCTCCGCCCTCGACTACCGCAGGCGCCGCGGCCTGGACCGCCGGGACGAGCAGATGGCGCTGCTTGTCATGCGCGTTTCCGGTTCCGCCTACGGAACGTACTTCATGCCCTGCGCCGCCGGCGTCGGTTATTCCTACAGCCCGTACAAGTTCCTGAACGATATCGATTCCTCTGCGGGCATGCTCCGTCTGGTCATGGGCCTGGGCACCTCCGCCGTGGACCGGACGGAAGGATCCTATCCCCGCCTGGTCAGCCTCGATAAGCCGGAGGCGACCAACTTCACCACCGTTGCCGAAAAGCATCAGTTCTCCCAGCGCAGAGCGGAAGCCGTGGATCTGAAGGCCCGCTGCCTGAACCGTGTCCCGCTGGAGGAGCTGGAGCCGTTCCTGCCGCAGTACCTGAAGAACCAGGTCCTCGAGCACGATACGGAGGCGGAATCCGCCCTGCAGGAGCGCGGTGTGTACCGGAATATTTACTTCATCTCCTGCCTGGGCCTCGTCCGGAACCGGGAAATGATGGACCGGATGCGGGAGATGATGCGGCTCATCCAGTCGGAATACGGCGAACCGGTGGATATCGAGTTCACCGTCAATGTCTCCGAGAACCGTGAATATATGATCAACCTCCTGCAATGCCGCCCCCTCCAGGTCTTCCATGACGCCGGTGAGGTCCGCGTCCCGGCCGGCATCCCGGCCGGGAACATCCTCCTGGAAACCCGCGGCGCGTCCATGGGTCTTTCCCGGAAAGTGAAGCTGGACAGGATCGTTTATGTGGATCCGGTGAAGTATTATCACCTTCCCTACAATGAAAAAACGAAGATCGCGGCGCTCGTCGGCCGGATCAACTGGCAGTACCGGGACCGCGGAATGCACCTAGTGCTGATGGTCCCCGGCCGGATCGGAACCTCCTCCCCGGAGCTGGGCGTCCCCACCGCCTTCTCGGATATCAGCGGTTTCGACGCCGTCTGCGAGATGGCCGAGAACCGGGCCGGCTACAATCCGGAACTGTCCTACGGCAGCCATATCTTCCAGGACCTTGTCGAAGCCCAGATCCTCTACATGGCCGTCTTTCCCGGAAAGAGGACGCTTCATTTCCGTCCGGAGCTTCTCCGGCAGGTTCCGAACCTCATCGGGGAGATCCCCGGCGGCGAAGCGTACCGGGACGTGGTCTGCCTGGCGGACGTCTCCGGACAGGAATGTGAGCTTTACCACGACCTGGGAGACGAGCATATCCTCCTGCGCGTCTGAATCCTGTATAAAGCGTCAACAAAATGGACATATTGAAGAATATGTCCATTTTGTTGTTTCGCCCGGTTTCCGCCTGTGATACTGAAGGTGTACATGTACCCGGCAGAAGCGGGCAGGAAAAATCGGGAACAGCCGGCCGGACAGCGGTATACTGGTCCCGTCAGCAGGAACCGGACGATCCGGAAGGAGGAAACAGAAATGATGAATCAGATAATGATCCGCAATATGGCAAATATGATGGCAGAGGACGCCGGGCTGTACGAACTGCGGAACCCTGAGATCAGCGGATTGCGCGCGAAGGGTCTCTTCGCCCGCCTCTTCAGCAAAAAGCGCCGGTACTGAGATCCTGCCCGGAGCAAAAAAAGAAAGAGCGCCGATGCGCTCTTTTTATTTTTCGTTTCCTTGTTTTGCCGGTTCGCCCAGCGGGATCTCCAGCTGCTGGTAGCGCGGATCGATGTCGTCCTCCGCGGCACTCAACCGGTCAAAATACTCCCGGTGCGTCCGTTCCAGCACGGCTTTGTACGCGGCGTTCCCGTTCTCATCCAGCGTCTCAAGGTACAGGTGCTCCCGGGATGCCAGTTCCGGATGAATCCGGACCAGGATGGCCATACCGGTATTGGAGCAGGTACCGGCAACCCGCTTGTATTCCGCCATCAGGTTGGAGAATACCGCGTCCGCCAGCATGGAGCACTGCCCGGCGCTCATCCGGTTGAAGTGGTTCCGCGTCATCTCGTTGATCAGGTCCGTCACCACATGGACCTTCGGCTCGATTACGGAAGCCGCTTCCTCGCTCCGGTCCAGGAAAGCCCTTTCCGCGTCATCCAGGAGCTCCCGGATCAGCTGCTGCAGCACGCCGATCTCCCTCCTGCACGTATCCGAGAAGGCAGTGTCGTTGGCATTCAGCTTCGCCGCGATATCGGAAATGTTGACCGCCTGGTCCCCGAGCCGCTCAAATTCCGTGGTCAGTTTGTAGTACTGGTTCAGCACCGCGATGTTCTGCTCCCCCTGCAGGTGCGGAAGCAGCTCCACCAGGTAGCGGCTCAGGTGGTCCGTCAGCCGGTCCACCTGCAGCTCCTCGTCGGTGATTTTCGCCTGCCGGGCCGGGCTGTAGGACTCCAGCTGTTCCTGCGACCGCCCGAGATTCTCCCGGGAAAGGCCGAACATGGTCTTCAGCACATCATAGCAGCTGGACAGCGCGATCGCGGGAGTCGTAAAGAACACCGGGTTCAGCGATTCGATCAGTTCCGCATGCTTGTCTTTTTCTTCCTTCTTCTTTCCGACGATCCGGTCGCTCATCCGTTCGTAGAGCCGGAGTGTCGGGAACAGGAGAATCGCGCAGGCCAGGTTGAAGACAGTGTTGGTATTGGCGATGATACCTGAATTCACAACCGCGTTCCACAGTCCGTCCAGCAGGCCGAAGTTGTGGACAATCGCAACCCCGATCAGGACAAGGGCGGATTTGCTCAGGTTGTACAGGATATTCACAATGCCGACGCGCCGGGATTCCCGGTTCGCGCCGATCCAGCAGACGATGGCGGTTGTCACGCAGTCGCCGAGGTAAACGCCGACGATCACGGAATAGATCGCTTTGAAGGTCAGCAGGCCGCTCGCCGAGAACGCCTGCAGGATACCGATCGTAGCGGAGGAACTCTGCAGCACAAAGGCCACGCCTGCGCCGGTGAGATACCCCAGGAAGGGATTGTCACCCAGACCGGTCAGCAGGTGCTCCACCACGCCGGACTGCTGCAGGGCGTTCACCGCGCTGGTCATGTTCAGCAGGCCGGAGAACAGGATGCCGAACCCGATGGCGATATTGCCGATGGACCGGGAGTTCTTCAGGATCCCGGTCATGATCAGCACCACCCCGATGATCAGCGCCACAGGCGCCAGCGTCGAGGGCTGGAAAAAGCGCAGGAAAGATGTGTCTCCCGAAGCGTTGAGGTCCAGCAGCCGGATGATCTGGCCGGTCACCGTCGTGCCGACGTTTGCGCCGACGATGATGCCCAGGGATTTGCGCACGGACAGGATGCCCGCGCCGACCAGGCCGGATGTAATCACGATGGTGGCTGTGGAAGACTGGATCAGCGCGGTCACGGCGATCCCCAGCAGGAATGCCTTCAGCGCGTTGTCGGTCACCCGCTCCATCACCCGCTTCAGCGTTCCCGAGGAGTTTTCCTTCAGGGAATCGCCCATCAGGCGCATGCCGTACAGGAACATGGCCAGGCCGCCGAGCAGCGAAAGGACATCAAAGATATTCATAGTGCCTCCGAAGGAACGTTCCTTCTGGACCCGAAACGTTCCGTATGATAATGATAGCAGAAAAAAAACCGCGGCACAATGTGCCGCGGCCGGATGAACAGAAATAATCCACTGTTTTCAGCCGGGCCGGAGGTTGTATTCCTTCATGGATCCGGAATCTCCCTGATTCTTTTTCCGTCCCTCCGGGACAAATCGCCGCGGATGGGGTACAATAGGCGCAGGCAAAGGAGGAGAAGCATATGATCCGACCCGAGGACCTGCCCGTCACGGACGGGCTTCCCGAACTGCTGCGTTTTGAAAACGGACAGGAGGTCCGCACCCCGGCGGACTGGGCCCGCCGGAGGGAAGAGCTCCTGTCCCTCTATTCCGAATATATGTACGGGTATATGCCCAATCCCGCGCGTGAAACCCTGTCCTGGTCCCTCTCAGGCGATCCGGAAACAGGCGGCACGCTCCTGAACATCTCCGTCTCCGCAGGCGGCCGGACCGCGTCCTTTGAAGTTCTCGCCGGGCTTCCTTCCCGGGAAGCGCCGAAAGACGGTTTCCCCTTCTGGCTGGAATACTGGCCCTGGCATTTTCAGAACTGGTTCACGAAGGAATGGTTCACCGGCTTCTCCCCCAACTCCCGCCGCGCCATGGAGCGGGGGTACGCGGCGTTCCAGTACGACTGGTCCCGCGTCGCGCAGGACAACGATTCATTTACCGGTGCCTTCTATGACCTGTATCCGTATGACGCGGGAAACCCCGCCGGGCAGCGGGGCGCGCTCCTGGCCTGGGCCTGGGGTGTCAGCAAGGTCATCGATGCCCTGGAGGCCGGCGCCGGAAAGGTCCTGAACATCAACCCTGCCCTGTCGGTGGTTGCCGGCGTCTCCCGCTTCGGTAAGAGCGCCGCGGTTGCCGGTGCGTACGATGAACGGATCCGGGTCACCGTTCCTGCCTGCTCCGGCGCGGGCGGTGTTGCCGTGTACCGTACCTGCAACCACGGAAAAACCTACAATCTGTCTTCCCTCGGCGGTCCGCAGCGGTGGACCAACGATTCGCAGAACGAACCCTTCTCCAACCTGCAGGGCGGCGAGGGGTACTGGTTCTGCGGCAATTTTGCCCGCGTTCCCTCCGTCCGGCACCTGCCCGTGGACCAGCATATGCTCTGCGCCTTGGCCGCCGGAAAGGACCGCCACCTGATCGTCGTCACAGGAATCACCTCGGAAGGCTGGAACAACACGGAAGGCCAGTGCCTGGCATATGTAAAAGCCCGGCCGGTTTGGAACCTGCTGGGCTGCGGGAATCAGAACAATATGATTATCCACCTGGACGGCCATGCCGTTCTTCCTTCGGACCTGGAACAGATACTGGATTACTGTGACATCCGTCTCCCCGGTATTCAGCCGGAAAGCCTGCCGGACAGCCTGCCCCGGATGCGGGCGGATCTCTTTCTCACCGAAAACAGGGATGTCCTCGATCCGCTGTTCGCGTAACCCGGGGAAACTTCCCCTGCATGTAAAAACCGGCCGGTGCATTGTTGCGCCGGCCGGTTTGCCTGTCCCGCAGGATCCGGTCCGGGACCGTCAGATAATATACATGTCCCATTCTCCGGAAATCTGGTTGCTGCATTCCTGTGCAAACTCCGCGAGGGTTTTGCTCCCGGTATAGTCTGTCATGAACCGGTTGATCTTCCCCCACAGCAGCGTATTGACCGCGTCGCGAAGGTTCCGGGTGCCGTCATTTCCGGCGGTGCCCGTCTCTTCGAGGATGGTGTTGTCCAGTGCGTTGATCACCTCTGCCAGGCTGATCTTATCCGCCGCACGGGTCAGGGTATACCCTCCCCGCAGTCCTTTCTGCGCGCGGATCAGACCGGCCTGCCTCAGGTGCGTGAGGATCTGCTCCAGGTATTTCTGCGAGATCCCCTGCCGTTCGGCGATCTCCGGCGCCGGAACGCTGGATCCGTTCCCGGAATGCAGCGCGATATCCGTCAGCGCAAGCATTCCGTATTCAACCCGTGTGGAAACTTTCATGACGGGTACCGCCTTTCTTTCCGTTTTTTACATCCTTCCGTACAGGGAACCTGCCGGATTATTATTCGGTGACGCCGCCGCCTTCCAGCACCAGGCTGTCTTCGTAGTCCAGGCCGTAGGTATCCACCAGTGTGGCTTCATAGTCCTTGTGGAAGAAGTTCTCCGCGGCCAGGCCTTTGATTTCTTCGTTGATCCAGGCCAGCAGCGTCTCGTTGCCCTTGCTTACCGCGGGCGCGATGGTATCCTGGCTGCCGAGGGAGGGAATGCCGACCGTATAGCCTTCATTCTCCAGCGCGAAGGCAATCACTTCCGTGTTGTCGTTCGCCCATGCGACGGCGTTGCCGTTTTCCAGCGCGTTCTTGGCATTGGCGTAGGTATCGTACTTCTGCAGCACGATTTCCGGATTGTTCTTGATCAGGTAGTCTTCCGCCGTCGTACCGGAGATAACGATCACCTGGTCTCCCTCGCCGATTTCGGACAGGTCCGTGATCACCCGGGAATCGGGAGAAACCACACCCAGCGCGACGTTCATGTAGGGCAGCGCGAAGTCAACCTTCTCCGCCCGTTCAGCCGTCACCGTGAAGTTGGCCAGGATAATGTCCACCTTGCCGGTTTCCAGGTATTCCACCCGGTTCGCCGCTTCCGTGGAAACGAAGTTGACCGTCACGCCCAGGTCTTCCCCGATCCGGCGGGCGTAATAAACGTCGTAGCCCTGGTATTCGCCGTTCTCATCCACATATCCGAAGGGGTTCTTGTCGGAGAAGACGCCGATGTTGATCGTGCCGCTCTCCAGGATTTCGTCCAGGGTCCGGTATACCCTGCTGCCCTCGGCATTCGCCGCCGCCAGGGAAAACACCATCGTCAGAAGAACCAGTACCGCCGTAATCTTTGCAATTGCCTTTTTCATAATAAACTCCTTCCGGGCTTTGCCCGTTATTTATTGTGGTTTCGCCTTGGATGTCCTTGAGTATTCGAATGACTGCAGGAATCTGCGCGCCAGGTCGGTTTTCGGTGCGCCGAAGAATTCCTCCGGCGTGGTATCGTCCTGGATCTTCCCGTCATCCAGCAGGATGATCCGGTCCGCGACCGCCCTGGCGAACTGCATCTCATGCGTCACAATCAGCATGGTTTTGTTCTGCTCCGCCAGCTGCAGGATGACCTCCAGCACCTCCCGGACCATCTCCGGGTCCAGCGCTGCCGTCACCTCGTCAAACAGGAGGATTTCAGGGTGCATACACAATGCTCTGACAATCGCAACGCGCTGTTTCTGCCCGCCGGACAGCTGTCTTGGCCAGCTGTCCGCCTTATCCGCAAGGCCGATGCGCGTCAGCAATGTCATCGCTTCATCTGTCACCTCCTTCTTCGCTCTGTGCTGCGCTTTGACAGGCGCCAGCAGGATATTGTCCATCACCGTAAGGTGCGGGAACAGCTCGTAGCTCTGGAAGACCATTCCGATCTTCTGCCGGATCTGCGGCAGGTTCTTCGCGCCGGCTGCAATCCGCTCTGTGCCCAGCCGGATCTCGCCGTCCTGGATCTCCTCCAGCGCGTTGATGCAGCGCAGGAGGGTGCTTTTTCCGCTGCCGCTGGGGCCGACAATGACGATGACCTCACCCTGGTGCACCTGGAGACTGACATCATCCAGCACCTTCTGTCCGTCGTATTCCTTTTTCAGGTGTTCAATCGTCAGCACCGGTTCCGCCATGGTCTCACCCCCATCGTTTCTCAAGTCGCTTTGCCAGCAGGCTGATCGGCCAGCAGAGCAGGAAATAAAGCAGGAATATTGTCAGGTATACGCCGAATGCCGCGTTCGGGCTTGCCTTCCGGTTGGCCTCTATAATCTGCTGCCCGACCTTCAGGATTTCCACCACCCCGATCATCAGCACCAGGCTGGTGGTTTTGATCATCCGCGTGATCAGGTTGATGGACTGCGGAATCAGCCGCCGGACCGCCTGGGGCAGGATCACATGGCGGTAAACCTGCAGCCGGGAAAGTCCCAGGGCCATGGCGCTCTCGTGCTGGATCACCGGGATGCTGGTTACGGCCCCCCGGACCAGGTCGCTCATCTCCGCTGTCCCCCACAGGGAGAAGACGATGATCGAGGAGAGCTCGCCGGAAAGGTTCCACCCGAAGGCTTTGGCCGTTCCGAAGAACACCAGGAACAGCAGTACCATCTGCGGCATAATGTGGATGAACTCGAGGTAGCACCGCATCAGTCCGCGGGCAATCCCCTTTTTCCGGCCGGCCAGGACGCCCAGTACGATCCCCAGGACCATACTGACCGCGATGGAGATCAGGCTGATCTGCAGCGCTGCCCACAGGCCGCCCAGCAGCCGGACGAAGTTCTTTCCCTTGAACAGGACTTCAAGTCCCAAACTCTGCATGCCGGATCCTCCTTTCGATCAGGCTTCCCAGCAGGGATACCGGGAGCAGGATCACCAGGTAGAACAGCACCAGGAGTACCAGGCACTCCGTCGTCCTGTAGTACAGGCCGATCTGGTCCTTCGCGGTGAACATCAGGTCCATCAGGCTGATTGCGGAGAAGATGCTCGTTTCCTTCAGCAGGAAGATCACGTTGGCTGTGATTCCCGGAAAGCTGATCGCGAACGCCTGGGGAAGGATCACATACCGGAACGCCTGCATTCCGGTCAGCCCGAGGCTGAGCGCGCTTTCATGCTGGATCTTCCCGACGGCTTCCAGGCCGCTCCGGAAGGCTTCCGCCATGTAGCTTCCGCCGAGGAAGGCCAGTCCGGCAATTCCGCAGGTTTCCGGATCCGTCCGGATGCCGATCTTCGGCAGTCCGTAGTAGATGAAAAACAGCTGGACCAGCAGCGGGGTATTCCGGCTGAGCTCGATATAGACCGAGGTCAGCTGCCGCAGGACGGGAATCCTCTTCTGGCGGATCACCGAACACAGCAGCCCGGTCAGGATGGCAAAGAAGATACCGAGCACGCCGATCCGGACGGTCAGCACCGTCGCCTTTCCGTACAGCGGCAGGATCTTCGCCATATACTCCCAGTCCACGTTCGTCCTTCCTTCCCCTGCGTCGCAGGCCTTCACGAATCCGTTTCCGCCCGGGGCTTCCTGCCCCGGCAAATGAAAACCGGGGGCTTTTCAGGCTCCCGGGTGGTTGGCGACCGAAATACCGCGTCAGCGGCAATTCCTTCCGGAGCGTACGGAGGACAGGCCATACGCCCCGGTCATCCTGCATGCCCGGGAGATCATCATTCGGCAACACATCGTGTCCTGCACGCAAATCTTGTTCCTGAACATTCTCCGGCGCTCCTTTCCTCTGGAATGGCCGTATCATATCACCAATTACCTACTGTGTCAATAGGTTTTTTGATTGTTTTATTTTCCGTAAAAAAGCACGGAGGCCGGATGCCCCCGTGCGTCATGATTCCTGTTTTGTTGTACCGGTCGCCTTATCTGGCGGCGGTTGCCTCGATCTCCACCAGGCCGCCCTTCGGCAGCGCGGAAACCTCCACGCAGGACCGTGCGGGCTTGTGGTCGCCGAAGAATCCCGCATAGATCCGGTTGACCGCTGCAAAATCACCCATGTTCCGGATGAAAATCGTGGTTTTCACCACGTCCGTCCGTTCATATCCAGCTTCCGCCAGGATCGCGCCGATATTCTTCAGTGCCTGCGCTGCCTGGGCTTCCACACCTTCCGGCAGGTTTCCGGTTTCCGGGTCCAGTCCGAGCTGGCCTGAAGTCAGCAGCAGGCCTCCCGTGAGAACCGCCTGGGAATAGGGGCCGATCGCGGCCGGCGCGTGAACGGTGTGAATCATACTGACTGCCATACTGATCTCTCCTTTGTTTTTATCCTCTGACAAACGGTGCGCTGTATTCAGCGTTGATTTCCCGTATTTCCTTCTTCCCGTCAATATAGGGCTGGTAAATTGCCTCCGTCCGCCCTCCGCCGCGGTTGTCGCAGCCGGAACAGAATTCGCAGTCAATTCCGCAGGCGCCCCACAGCGCCTCGTGGACGATCCTGATCCGCTCCTCCCGGGTCGTATCCCGAATCAGCAGCGATCTCATCCTGTCCCTCCTTCCGGATATCACGCGCCCTGTACAAAGGCAATAAATTCCTGCACTTCGGTGAAAGTCTCCAGCCGGGCGGTATACATATACCTCCCCATCTGAGGCCAGTTCATCGGAGGCATTTCCTCCTGCATCATCATCCGGCTGCCGTACTTTGCCATGATTTCCTCATGAGTATGCGCGTACCGGTGTCCGTCTTTGCGGCTGGCGTACACGCACCAGGCGTGCGCCGTGGATTCCGGCACCCTCCGTTCATCAAAAGCCACCATATCCGCGTAAATCTGATACACGTCCGTGGAATGCGCAAAGTCCATCATGTCCGGCGTATAGCCGCCCGCCGGGCGCATATTGACCTCCAGCGCGGCAAATTCCCCGGCCTTTCCCAGGCCTTTCCGGGCCTTTGTCAGGCGGAAAAACTCCAGGTGGACAAACCGGCGGTCCACGCCGAAAGCTTTGACGGTCTTCCGTCCCAGTTCCCGCAGCGCTTCCGGCACTTCCGGACAGGTATAATACATCAGGTCCAGGTCCCGGTTTACGATATCCATGACCGGCGGCCAGACCGTCATACTTTCAAACAGCGGCTCGCAGCGGGAATCGAGGATTGCGTCGTAGGAACAGATCTCTCCCTCGATGAACTCCTCCATCACGTACGGAGACGCGGGAAGGTTGTCGTAAAAAGCGTCCAGGTCTCCGTCGTTTTCAAGCTTCCAGGTATGCGTCGCGCCGACGCCCACATCCGGTTTCACGATCACCGGATACCCGACCTGCCGGATGAACGCCTTCCCGGCTTCCCGGTCTGAGACCACATGCTGCCGGGCTGTCGGAATCCCGGCCTCCAGGTACAGCTTCTTCATCAGGGATTTTTCCTTGATGAAGCTGATCCTGTCCTCCCGGATTCCGGTGGTGACGTTGAAATCCGTCCTCAGCCGGGCGTCCTGCTCCAGCCAGTATTCGTTCATGGACTCGATCCAGTCGATCTTCCCGTACCTGAAAGCAAAGAAAGCCACCGCGCGGTAAACCTGGCCGTAATCCTCCAGGTTGTCCACCCGGTAATACTCTGTCAGGGCAGCCTTCAGCGGCGCCTCCAGGCTGTCGTAGGGCGCGTCCCCGATGCCGAGCACGTTGAGTCCGTTCTTTTTCAGCCGGTCACAGAACTGCCAGTAAGTATGCGGAAAATGCGGAGAAACAAATACAAAATTCATATGCCCAGGTCCTTCTTTCATCGGTCGCCCAGCAGGAACGGCAGGAAATAATCCATCTGTCGGAACCACCACGGCCAGTCGTGATTGACGTCATATCCCCAGAAGTCGCACCATGCGTGGATGCCCTTTTCCCGGAACACGCTTTCCAGGTACTTCAGGGAGCGTACGCCGTCCTCTTCCCAGGCGCCCTGTCCGACGCAGAGGATCATCTTCCGTTCGTTGTACAGGGAAATATACGGATGATCCGCCGGCATATTCGGCAGGAACCGGTCCGGCGCGTTTTCATACAGCACGGGATTCATCCAGCCGTCAAAGAAATAGTCCGTATCATATACGCCGGACAGCGCAATCACACCCCGGAACAGTTCCGGACGCCGCAGGAAGGTAATCACCGCATGATTGGCGCCCATGCTGAATCCGGTGACCGCCGGCACTTCCGGGTTGCGGCTGCGGATCAGCGGGATTGCCTCGTCTGTGATGTAATGATGGTACTGTTCCTGCCGCGCGGCCCGCCATTCCGGAATCCCGTCCCTGCATGACCAGCTTTCCCGGTCCACCGTGTCGACCACAAACAGCTGGATCCTTCCGCTGTCGATAAAGCCGGCCAGGTGATCCGTCATCCCGAAATCCTCATAGTTGCGGCACATGGAATCCTGCGTCGGAAAGCACAGCAGGGGGATACCGCCGTGTCCGTAGACCATCATATGCATTTCTCGGTCCAGTGCCCGGCTGTACTGCATGATTTCTTCCCTCTGCATCGTCCTTCTCCTGCTGCTTTCATAAAAAATGATCCGGTCGGGAATCCGACCGAATCGTATCATTATCCGCCTATTGAGTCAATAGGTTTACATTCCTTTGCCGCGGCGTTTCCCGGGTTTCCGATGGTTTGGGCCGGCGCGGTTTATTCCACTTTGGTCACCCGGAAGGTCACGGTCTCGTAGCGCGTCTTTTCCCAGCAGTTGTAAGCCCGGAGCGTGTATTCCTCCCCCAGCGCGTTCAGGCCCAGGGTATCCGTCTGGCACAGGACGGTGCCGACCTTTTCATTTCCGAATTCGTCCTCGTCGTCCACGCAGCCGATGCTGCCGCCGCCGCTCAGGCCGCCCTCAAAAGTCTGCTCAAAATATTCGGTGGCCGTGCTTTCCGGATTGACGAACTCGAACCACAGGCCGCCTTCCGTGGCCTTGTATTTTTCCAGGTCGGTCACGGTAAAGTACAGCCGGTAGCGGATTTCCAGCGGCGACACCGTCATGGCCACCCGCGTGACCTGTACACCGGCGGACGGGAAGTCCAGGGGTTCCTCGCATACATACGATTCCGTCTCCACCGCCCGGACCTTCAGGGTAACGGGCGTCCGCTCCATGTTTTCCGTATCGAAGAGGCCTTCTTCCTCCAGCTCCTCCTCCGTCAGGCTTTCCAGGTCCCGTCCCGGCACATATCCAAGCTCCAGCTCCGCGTCGCGCTCAGCCTGTTCGTCCGGGAAAAAGCATGCCATGTATACCGTCACGGAACCGTCCTCGTTGCTCCTCCATTCCGTCTCGCAGTCCACGTCCATTTCCTCGGGGAACAGGTAAACATCACCCAGGCGGCTGCCGAAATGAGCCTTCGCGTATTCGACCGCCGTCACACCGCAGTCTTCTTCGTTGTCCGCCGGCATGATGGTCTCGTCATCTGCCACCAGCAGCATCTTTTCCTTCGGTTCGATGTCGGCGGTTACCCGCAGGATTTCCCCGTCATAGTAGGACTCCCGGATCGTACAGATCAGGTGGTCCGTTTCCACGGTCAGGTTCTCCGCGGTCACGCTGTCCCGGGCGTTCTCCGGCACATAGGTCCAGCCGAGGTTCCCGGCGAAATCGATCACGCCCCAGGCGTTCAGCGCCGCGGCCAGCGCCCCGGCCATGGTCAGGGCCAGCAGGGCAATCACAAGAATCGCAGTTACAGATATTTTCTTCACAGGTTTTTCTCCTTCCGCTTTCGAAAGGACCTTTGCCGTCAGCCAGGGATCATCCTGCAGTCCGGAAAGGCGCCTTTCCAGCGCGTCGGAGACCTCCTGCCTGCTGATTCGTTCATTCATCGATCTCCCTCCCTTCCAGTGCGGCTTTCAGTTTTTCCCGGCCCCGTTTCATCCTGCTGGATACGGACGGCTGGGTAATACCGAGCGTTTCGGCGATCTCTCTGACGCCCAGGCCCTGGTAATAGTACAGGATGATGACCCGGCGCAGCTTCTCCGGCAGCCGCATGACGGCCTGCGTCAGCGCGTCGTCGCGTTCCGTAAACGGTACGGAAGCTTCGGGAAGCATCTCCGGTGTGACCCGGCGGTTGAAAAAGCGGGACCAGCCCGAATGATTCATGTCGTAACAGGTCCGCATGGCAATCTTCAGGATCCAGGTCTTCTCGCTGCTTTCGCCCCGGAAGCTGTCCAGGCTCCGGTATACCTTCAGGAACGTTTCCTGCACCGCGTCTTCCGCCTGCGACCGGTCACACAGGTAAAGATAGCAAGTACGCAGGACTGCCCCCTGGTATTGCGCCACCAGCCGCTCCAGTTCCGGAGCAGGCTGCCGGTTCGTGTCCCGGATCATTCCGTTGCTCAAGTGCCGTTCACCTCCTGCATCTGTTTAGACTATCCGGAAGGAAAAAATATAGAATCGCCGGAAAAATTATCATGAAAGTTTATAAAACCGGGACAGCCGGGGGCATGGATCATGCCCCCGGCTGTCCCCTGTCCGTCCGTTGTCAGATTCCGCCCAGTTTCTCACGCAGGGCTTTCAGTTCGTCCTGCTCCGCTGTCAGCATTTCCAGGAATTCCCGCTGTTCCGGGTCCTCCGCCAGGATCCTGCCCGCTTCGCGCACCGCGTCCCGGAACGCGGGATCCGTTCCGCGGATCCCCTGGCGCAGCAGGGGACAGACCGCCCGGGCCCGCTGGTCCGCGGCGATCTTAATCGTGCCGTCCCGGATCACCGGCAGCAGCGGGAAAATCCGGCAGGCCAGCGGACGCTCGTTCCGGTCGCATGTGCCCGGGCAGACCGCCAGCAGGCCGGCCCCGGTTTCCCGGACCGTCCAGCTTTCCTTTTCCAGGTACGCTTCCTCTTCCCCGGGAAACAGCAGCATCCCGGTTTCCTCATCCTCCAGGGACCGGCAGCACTTCGCCCCGCAGACCTTTCCGCAGTCCGTCTTCAGCGGCGTAACATCCGCCAGCAGCTCCCTGGCCTTTTTCAGCGTATCCTGCATGTCCTGTCCTTTCCGGCAGCTCCCGGCAGCCTTCTCCGGTTTTATGCCGTTTCTGCCTTTCTTTCATTTCTCCGGAGCACTCCGCCCAGGATCATAATTCCCAGGCACGGAACCAGGTTCGTCAGCATCCCTGTCTGCAGGCCGAACCAGTTGGCGGCGAAACCGATCACCGCGGGCATCAGGATCCCGCCGCAGGCGGCAATCGGCAGCAGGATTCCCATGCTCTCCGGACTCATGTTCCTGCCTGTCATTCCCGTGGACATGGGATTCACTCCCGCGATGGACGCGGAGAAAAGGAACAATACCGTGATCGCCGGAACCGGATCCGTCAGCGGGATCATCAGGGCATAAAGCGCCGTACAGCAGGCTCCCATCACGCACAGTGCCTTCGCGTGGTTCCGGATGGGAAGCACAAAGGCAATCAGCAGCCGGGCGGTCAGGGTTGCGCTCCACATAATCGTCATCGCGTATGCGCTCAGCACACCGCTGAGAATTTCCCGCTCCCGGTAATAGGTGACCAGCCATCCCGTCACCCCGGTTTCCGCCGCGTTCTGGCAGAAAACCATGGCGGTCAGCAGCCAGAAAGTTTTCGTCCGCAGGAAGGAACGGTCCCTCTGCTGCGCTGCGCCTTCCGCCGTTCCGTTCTTTCCCTCCATGCCGGAGAAAGCCAGCAGCAGCCACATGGCCAGGCCTGCGGCCGCCAGTCCCGCCAGGGGCAGCTTTTCGCCGGCGCCGCTCAGAGCGTTGATCAGGAAGGGGCAGAGCAGCGCCCCGCAGGCATAGCATGAATGCAGGATCTGCATGGACCGGGTCCGGTTTTCCGTATGCATACCCGCCATCACCGTACAGCGGTTCAGTGCCGCGCCTTTCGCCAGTCCCACCAGGAAAAAAGCGGCCATCAGCAGCAGTGCCGCCCCGGTCAGGGCGGTTCCGCCGTATCCCAGCGTATACCCTGCGCAAAGGATCAGGATCGCGGCGCGTGTGCCGATTTTTCCCGGCAGCCAGCCTGCCAGGAAAGCCGCCAGCATATTGCCGATGCTCATCATGGAAAGCAGCGTTCCCGTCCGGGCAAAGGACAGCCCGTACTGTTCCCGCAGCAGGCTGACCACAACGCCGCTGGACATGGCGCAGATTCCGCTGAGGAAAAAAACTCCGTACCCCGTTATGCGGATCCGCGTATCCTTTCCCGCTTCAGTTCCGCTCATAAACAATCCCCTGCTTCATGGAATTCTTCACATCCGTTCCGGAATCTTACGCAGCAGTCCGGCACAGCCCTCCTCGATCTGTTTCAGGGCTCCCGCAAAATCCCTTGTATACCACGGATCATCGATCTCCCGGCCCGGTTTTCCTGCCCAGTCCATCAGCATGGACAGTTTCCCGTCAGGGTCCCCTCCGTAGATATGCTTCATATCCCACATGTTTTCGTCGTCCATGCCGATGATATAGTCCCACTGCGCGTAGTCCGCCCGGACCGTCTGCCGCGCCGCATGGCGCGCGCATTCATATCCCGCGTGCACCAGCGCCTTTTTCATCGGCGGATAGATATCGTTCCCGATCTCTTCCCGGGTCGCCGCCGCCGACGCGATCCGCAGGTCCTGTCGGCCCGCTTCCGCTGCCATCTGCCTGAGCACAACCTCCGCCGCGGCGCTCCGGCAGATGTCACCATGGCAGATAAACAAAATCTTCGTCATTGGTCAGTAAAGCCTCCTCCGGCCACGAAAAGCAACGTTTAGGCCACTCCCAGGGCATGTCGGATCTGGTCATTTTTTCAGCCGCCCAAAATCATGCTTCGCTTTTCGTTGCAAAACGTGACTTATCGCGGCCGTCAAAAGTAGTAGAAAAGTAGTAAAATGCCCTCCAGTTTACTACTCGGAATACCCTCGGAACCGTTTCTTTCTTGACATAGAATACCATAGAAAGAAAACCCGGGCAATAAAAAACCGGCTGGATCGCTCCAGTCGGTATCGTCATTTTTACCACTCATCCTGCCCGGAAATGCTTCTTCGAAAGCTTCACCTCATCCGTCTTTCCGTTTAGCGCTTCCTGCTCCTTTCTTGCGCTTTCCAGCTGTTGCATCCGGTTCATTTCGTCCACAGCGTCTTCCAGTCCCAGGTGCGTGTACGTGTTCATCGTTACGCTGATGTCGCTGTGTCCCATCAAGTACTGCAGAGTTTTCGGGTACATGCCTGCTCTCTCCTGAATGTTGCAGTAGGTATGGCGGCATACATGGGGCGTGATGTTCAGCATCGTCATGCACAAACTTCAGGAGTTTTTTATTTTCATCAATAGCGTTCAGTTCCGTCGATCTGTTTATGGCTTTTGATCATCAGCCTTCAGGATGCTCATAAACTCTTCTCCGGTAATTGTTTCTTTGTTTAGAAGGTATGCTGCCAGTTCATGGAGTTTATCTTCGTGTTCCCGCAGAATACTATCTGCTTTCTTCCGGGCTTCTTCTACCAGCGCGACTACCTGTTCATCAACCTTTTCCGCAAAAGCAGGACTGCATGTCAGGGAGGTATCCTGACCCAGATACTGACTATTCAGTGTTTCCAGTGCCACCATGCCGAAATCACCCATGCCATAGCGGGTAATCATCCCGCGTGCCAGCCGGGTAGCCTTTTCAATATCATTGCTTGCGCCCGTGGTGATGGAGTGGAAAACCAGCTGCTCAGCCGCCTGCCCGCCTGTCAGGGTAACAATCTTATTATACAGTTCTTCACGGGACATCAGATAATGCTCATCTTCATCCACCTGCATGGTATATCCAAGAGCGCCGGATGTTCTGGGGATAATCGTGATCTTTGTCACAGGTGCCGAATTGGTCTGCAGAGCTGCCACCAGTGCGTGACCGATTTCGTGATAGGAAACAATCTTTTTTTCACTCTCAGACAAGACTGCATTTTTACGCTGATAACCGGCAATAACCGTTTCCACACTTTCCATCAGGTCGTCCTGTGTTACGGTATCGCGGTTCATCCGCACCGCACGCAGAGCTGCCTCATTGATGATATTGGCCAGTTCCGCGCCGCTTGCACCGCTTGTTGCCCTGGCGACAGCTTTCAGGTCAATGTTATCGGCCATTCTGATTCCCTTGCTATGCACGCGCAGGATCGCTTCACGGCCGCCGACATCGGGCAGTTCCACCGGAATCCTTCTGTCAAAACGACCCGGGCGCAGAAGCGCAGGATCCAGGGATTCGGGCCGGTTGGTTGCAGCCAGAATGACCACACCTTTTTTTCCGTCAAAGCCATCCATTTCTGTCAGCAGCTGATTCAGCGTCTGCTCACGTTCATCATTGCCGCCAATGCCGGCTCCGGTATCACGTTTTTTGCCGATTGTATCAATTTCATCAATAAAAACGATACAAGGCGCCTTTTCGTTCGCCTGTTTGAACAGGTCCCTGACTTTTGCCGCACCCATGCCAACAAACATCTCCACAAATTCGCTGCCGGAAATGGAAAAGAAAGGAACCTTGGCCTCACCGGCAACAGCTTTCGCCAGCAAAGTTTTACCTGTTCCGGGAGGTCCGACAAGCAATGCGCCTTTAGGCAGTTTGGCGCCAATGGAGGCATATTTATCCGGGTGTTCCAGAAAATCAACAATCTCTTTCAGTGCTTCCTTAGCTTCTTCCTCACCGGCCACATCTTCGAAAGTTACACCCGTTGATTCTGAAGCAACTATTTTTGCCCCGGATTTGCCGAAGCTCAGCGCATTCATCCCGCCTGTCATCCGCCTGGATAATATCCGGCCCAGTGCCCAGAACAGCGCGATCGGGATTACCCAGCTGATTATAAAACTGATCAACAGATTGTTCTGCGTTGGAATTTGTGCGGAAAACGAAACTCCGGCATCCTCCAGCCGTTGGCGCAGACTGTTATCCGGGAAAACCGCTGTCTTATAGATGCCGTCCTGTCCGTCTTTGCCTTTGGCGATGAAAATCAATTGTTCTCCGTTTTCATCCATGGATACTTCTGATACCTGTTTTGAATCCACCATTTTCAGAAAATCGCTGTAACCGACTTCCTGAACCTGGCGCTGCAAAAGCATCGGAAAAACGAACGCATTCAGCAGCATAATCACGATGACTGCAACAGCCATGTAGAAAATGAGCGGCTTTTTATTCTGATTGGAATCTTTGATCATAAGGCCATCTCCTTCTTAGAGGTATCTTATATCCTGAACATAAAAAGGGCAAGTGAAAAACGGAAGAATAACAGAAAAAAGCTGCAGAAAAGGCAGAGGGCTCCGACTCACTGTTGAGCCGGAGCCCTTTTGATTTGCTTTGCACATGCCGACTGGCGGCTATGCCGGTTAACCTTCGATCAGGATCTGTTTCTTCTCATTAACCTTCTGCTGTTCCTTCTTCGGAATCATCAGGCTCAGCACGCCATTTTCGTACTTCGCCTTGATGTCTTCCTCGGTCACACTGTCACCGACATAGAAGCTGCGCTGCATTGTACCGGAGTACCGCTCCTGACGCAGGACTTTACCTTTCTTGTTTTCCTGCTTCTTTTCCAGTGCTTTCTCTGTCGCAATGGTCAGATAACCATTTTCCAGATTCAGCTTGATTTCTTCCTTCTTGAATCCGGGCAGATCCACATCGACTTCGTATCCTTCATCCGTTTCCTTTACATCCGTCTTCATCATGTGCTGTGCATTTCTGCCGTAAAGAACATGCTCAGGACGGGTAAATCCGCGGAAGAAGTTTCGGTCAAAGTCATCAAAGACATCCATCAGGTTCTCACCAAATACGCTGGGAAGATAAGTACTCATAATAACAACCTCCATTCATGGCCTTCATCGCCGGGCTTCTCACCCGTCATGCCGGGTCGCAATCTGGCCTTTATGCAGGTCGTGCACTTTGTGGTCTCCGGCCACCCCGTTCTCCCGAACGCTGATTATATTATACTCAAAGGTCAAAGATAGTCAATCTTAAGATTGGCCGATTTACTCCGTTGTCCGGCGACTGTATGCTTTTTGTCCCTCTTAGTCTGTTTTCCTGAGAATTTCTGGATAATTCATTGTTTTTCTAAGGTTTTTCATTTGCGGATTTTTTGTCTCCAAAATCAATGCTCTGAATTTTCTGCATAGATATATCCAGGATTTTTGAGTATTTAACTGTCAGTTGAAAGACAAATCCTTTTTAAATATCCAGAAGCATGAATGTCCTCGTCTTTCGCAATGGGAAAGCCTTCAATATGACGAACCTTGTCAATATCAGCCTTGGTGAGATTTTGCTCTTCCATGGGATGCATCCTCCGTCTCTTACTTAATTACAATCCTGACCTTGTTCTTATCCTTACCGCTGATCTGGCTGTCCACCCACTGGGCCAGCTTCTGTTTGAAGTCTTCCGGTGTACAGGGGCCCCATCTGGTCATGACGGCCTGCAGCTTATCCATGTGTACTTCCAAACTCTCCAGGCCGACAGCATGGAGTTGACACTATCGATGAACTGCTGATCCACAGTGATGGGCAGGTGCCCGCTTTGCAGGAACTTGTCGATGGCGGTGCGAGCATTCTTGCCCAGCAGTGCTTTCTGTTCCTCCAGCATCGGATCTTCCAGTGCAGACTTCAGTGTGTTTGTCCAGCCGTTCAGCACTTCGTCTGCCTTATCCTCGATCTGGCCCAGTCGACCATGAACAGGTTTGCTGTCATTTTCCGCCAGATTTAAGTGGCAATGCGGACAATCTGCCTGCTTCTGCATTTCAGGCTCGGTGAGTTCATAGCAGGTCTTCAGCGCCACAAGCTGTCCTGTGAGATCCATCAGCTGACTGGTAGGCAGCATGCCGTGAATGCCTTTCAGCGAAATCAGAGATTTCCATCAGGTACTGCAGGGTATAACATTTCCGATAAACAGTGTAGCCAAAACCGCATTTCGGAAGTATAATGATCTACAGAAGAATGGAATACAGGCTTTTCCGGCAGAAGGCACTGTTTTCCGATTCATTTTTTGAAAGGAGATGATTTCTGTGCCGGTCTGGATAAACTGGATTGACGAGCCGTCCCCGGTTGCTGTGACGATCATCTCCATCGCGCTGATGCTGGCCATTGGCTTCCTGATGACTCGCATCACCAAATTGTTGAAGCTGCCAAACGTAACCGCTTATATTGTCGGCGGAATTCTGGCAGGCCCCTTTTGCCTGAACCTGCTCCCCGATACTATTGTAGAGGGGACTTCCTTCCTCCCTGATATCGCACTGGCCTTCATCGCGTTTAGCACAGGCGAATTCTTCAGACTTTCCACGTTAAAAAGGAACGGTGGGAAGGTTTTAATGATTACCGTACTGGAATCCTGCTGTGCTGCTGTGCTTGTGTTCCTCGTCTGTTGGCTGGTGCTCAGGTTGAATCTCGCTTTTTCGATCGTTCTGGGAGCCCTGGCCACAGCCACAGCACCCGCCTCCACAATTATGACAATCAGGCAAACCGGCGCTAAAGGGGATTTTGTGGAAACGCTGCTCCAGGTTGTGGCGCTGGATGATATGGTGGGCCTTGTGCTTTATTCCATTGCGATTTCCGTAGCCACCGCTGTTTTCTCCAGCTCCGGTTTCAGAATCGAAAACGTCCTGATCCCCCTCGGCAAAACCCTGCTTCTGATGGCCTTGGGCTGTGTCTTCGGGCTGATTCTGAAATGGCTGGTAGGCACTCGAAGGAGCACTGATAACCGGCTGATCATTGTCATCGCCGTCCTCTTCTCCTACTGCGGCATCTGCGCTGTGGTGGATGTTTCGCCGCTTCTGGGCTGCATGGCGATGGGCATGGTCTATATCAATGCCACGGATGACGACCGGATGTTCCGACAACTGAATTACTTCAGTCCACCGATTCTGCTGCTTTTCTTCTTTCGCAGCGGCCTTTCTTTCGATCTCGGCTCCCTCGTCAACAATGCTGGCTCCATCGGCACGGTTCCACTGCTGGTGGTCGGTGTGATTTATTTCCTGATCCGGATCCTGGGCAAATACATCGGCGCCTGGACAGGTTGCAGTTTTGCGAAGAAATCCCCGAAGGTACGGAACTATCTTGGACTTGCCCTGATTCCGCAGGCTGGAGTGGCCATTGGCCTCGCGGCGCTAGGCGCCCGGGCACTGGGCGGTGAAATGGGCCATGCGCTGGAAACCATTATTCTTTCCTCCAGCGTGCTCTACGAGCTGATCGGCCCCGGATCCGCAAAGCTGTCCCTATACCTTTCAGGTTCTTATTCCAAGGAGTTGGAAACGGTGGCGCCGGTTCCAACTGTGGATGAGGAAGGAAAGCAAAAATCTGAAGTGGAACTACTGATTGAGCGGATCCAAAAGATCCAAAGCGAGCTTCCCGCACATACGGAAAACGAGAATGAACGTGCGTTCACAGAAGCCGCTGAGGAATACTACCGTGAACAGCATTTGCCGATGCGGAGAAATGCTCAGAAACATCTTTTCTGATATTCCGCTTACCGCGCGATTATTTCCAAGGAGGACACCGATATGAACCTGGAAGTTGTTACCACAGACCCCATCGCCCGGTCACTCGGAACCTGGTCCGCCGGACTGACCGTCGGATCTATTCTGCTGCGGATTTTCCTTTCTCTGCTCATGGGAGCATTCATCGGATGGGAACGGTCCAGCAAGCGACATTCCGCAGGACTGCGTACTTTCATGCTGACCTTTCTTGTCGGCACATTGGCAGCCATCGTAGACAGTTATACATTCTGCGCCTCTGAACGAGACGGACATTTCCTGCTCTCCGTCAGTGTAATTATAGGCGCTTCGATCATCGCTGTACATTCCGTATTCTATTCTTCACGGAATCAGATCAAAGGGCTCACTACTGCTGTCGGCCTGTGGGTTGCTGCTGTGACAGGCATTTCCCTGGGTATTGGCTGTTATACGGTCGGTCTGGCCGCTTTTGCAGCTCTTTTGTGTATCCTACTGTGGTTCCCGCCCCTGGAGGCCGCCCTCAATAATCGTTCCAACCACTTTGAGGTGCACCTGGAACTGACAAACAGCGTTTCCCTTCAGGATTTCGTGACAGTCATTCGCCGCCTTGGCCTGCGGATCGATGAGATTGAACAGAACCCGGCCTACGTGGGTAGCGGCCTTTCAGTCTATTCCATATCCATTTCCGTCAGCAGCGAAATGCTGAAAAAATATAAAACCCATGCCGAAATTATCGAAGCGTTGAAAACCCTGGATTATATTTACCATATTGAGGAGATGCATTCCTGAAGCATCCCTGAATTTCATCCTCTGGCCCTGTCTATTAATTACATTCCATGTACAAGAAGTATACTACCATACCTCAAAGTGTTTGTCATTATACCCATAGTATAAAATGATTCATTCTATGATCCCTTCATTCCTGAACTTGGCTAGCATTTCCAACATATGTTTTCCGATTTTCTCAGGTCATAATCAAGAGCAGCACAGATCAGATGCAAACCATTTTATTAATTTACACCCCTGAATCCTTTTCCGATAATCTCCGTACTGGAGGTAATGATCATAAAGGCTGCCGGATCCTGCTTGTGGATATAATTCCGCAGCTGCACCGCTTCATGCCGGGATACCACTGCCAGCAGCACAGTCTTCCCTTCATGGGTATAGGATCCTTCCCCGTGCAGCCGGGTCGCTCCGCGATGAAGCTCCGCGGTAATAAACTGTTCGATGGGTTCAGGATTGGAGGTGATGATCTGGAAACACTTCTTGGTCTTCAGGTTGTCCATCACCTGGTCCATGAACAGCGATTGGATGATCAGTCCGAGAACGGAGAAAAGGCCCGTCTCCATACCGAAGGCAAAACAGGCGGATACCGTAATGATGATATCGCTGCACAGCAGCGCGACACCGATGTTCAGTGCCGTATGCTTTTTCAGGATCATTGCGATGATATCCGTTCCGCCGGAGGATGCATCCAGATTAAACAGGATGGCGGAGCCGACCGCCGGAAGTCCGACCGCGAAAAACAGTTCCACCAGCGGCTGTGAAGTCATCGGGCCGCTCATGGGACAAATAACCTCAAGCAGCCGCAGTGTGCCGGACATCAGCAGGGATGCGTAGACTGTCCTGATCCCGAAGGATCTTCCAAAGACCGCAAAGCCAAGAATCAGCAGCCCGATATTGATGATCGTCACAAGTGTGCCGGGTGTAATGGACGGAATATAATGGCCGAGAACAATGGAGATACCCGTCACGCCGCCGGTGGAAAAATGGTTGGGGAATTTAAAGAAATAGATCCCCACCGTCATGATCAGGATACCGATCGTGATATACAGCCATTCCTTCAGGGTAACCTTCTGCTCTTTGGACATGCGACTCCTCTTTCCTCCAAAACACAACCGTTTCCAACTATAAACCATTATACCATTATTCACCGTAAATCAGAAGGATCAGAAAGCAACTTTCCGTCATAAATCAAAGAAAACGGCTTCCGCCCCAGAAGCCGTTTCAGACTGTCGACAAAGTCCGAGGCAAAAGCCTCGGATTTTGTCATATAAAAATGCTGAAAAGCCTATAAAATCAACATTTAGAGGGTGATATGTGGTATAATAAGGGCATAAGGAGTGAGCCATGAATCCTTGATTCTTCTCCTCGATAGCATGGATAAACTTTTCCACGTCCTTCCTCCTGACATCACAGAATACAATGAGATATTTTTCATCTTTCCTACGTGCCGCTTTTTTGAACTTAATCCTTGTGTTTTCAAGGTCAGCGCTTTTTCATTTCCTTCCCAATAGTTTTTATACAGAAATAGTAACTTTAGTAATCACTCTGTTGCCGAACAAAGTCAACTATAAACCTTATCCGGCTGGCACTGATCAATCTGCTAAGCCGATAAAGCCGGAACATATTCGCTTGATCAATAATATGATTTACTACTGAAAAAGCGCCGAACCCTTGTTTTTCAAAGGCCAGCGTTTTTTCATATAGCGTTGATTTTCATATTTTCGGCAAAATTTCACCAGTAGTAGTAAAACAGTAGTAATTTCCTTTCTACTTGCCGCGTTTTGCAGCGTTTTGCCGCGTTTTAGGGGCGTCCTGCCAACCCCTTAGTCACTGTTGCCGTGGCAGATAAATAAAATCCTGATCACTGGTACTGGATACCTCCTGATGCCGCGTTAGAAGAAAAGGAATAAAATCACTTCCCGAATAACGCAGCAGCCTTTTTCATTCTGTCAGCTATTGGAACTCCAAATGGACATCTGGACTCACATTGCCTGCAGCCGATACATTCAGAAGCTGTATTGCCAAGCAGCATATAATGGGATTTTACTGATTCCGGCACATCTGACTGCATGGTAGCCAGGTCATAATACTTATTGATCATAGCAATATCAAGCTTGGCGACACATGGTTTACAATGACCGCAGTATGTACACTCGCCTCTGTACGAATGTAATGGCGCACCACTGAGTACAGATGCATAATCTTTTTCTTCATCTGTTGCAGTTTCATAAGCTATGGCCTCGTCAACCTGCTCTTTTGTATCGTATCCGCAGAGGATGGAGGCTACGCCCGGACGTGTCAAAGCATAATGAATACACTGAGCAGGCGTAAGTCTGACACCAAACGGAGATCTCTTTTCATCAAAGAGTCGTCCTCCTGCAAAGCCTTTCATAACAGTAATTCCCACATTGTATTCTTCGCAAAGCTTATATAAATCTGCCCTTTCTGAATTAATTCCAGCAAGCTGATGATCATATTGATAGCCATCTTCCAATAGTTCCCCCAGATCCTGACCTGAAGGAAGCATATCAAAAGCAGGATTAACACTGAACAGAAGCATTTCTATAAGGCCTGACTTTACTGCCATAGCAGCAGTCTTTGGATCATGAGAACTCATTCCTGTATGACGGATTACATTCTTTTCCCTCATCTCCAGAACATACTTTAAAAAGTCTGAATCCTGAAGATAATTCCAGTCTTCTGGAGTATCCACAAAATGAATCATTCCGATATCAATATAATCAGTCTGAAGCCTTGCAAGAAGATCTTCAAACGCAGGCTTAACATGCTTCATATCTCTGGTACGAACATACTGGCCGTTTTGCCATGTGGATCCGAAGTGTCCCTGCACATACCACTTCTCTCTGTTACCTTTCATTGCCTTTCCGATAATATCCCTGGACTTTGGATCAGGCATCCAGCAATCAATAATATTGATGCCTTTCTCGCCTGCGTATTTCATTAATTCAATTGATTCTTCTTCCGGATGACGCTCCAGCCATTCTCCGCCAAAGCCAATTTCACTTACCTTTAGTCCTGTTTTTCCAAGTACTCTGTAATTCATATTTTGCGTCTCCTCAACTGTGTAATCTTTATCTGGATCAATCGTCCATTTACAGATCGTACATCATGCTTTTTCAGGGTTATCTCCTCTGCTCTTCTGACTTCAGATATGCCGAAACAAACTCATCCACATCCGCATACCGTGCGGGTCGCAGCCCGGCTTTTTTATATTCACTCAGGTACTGCTGCAGGATCCGGTCAAATCCGTCCGCGGTCTTCCGCAGGTCGCCGGGTTCATATGCGGAAAGGACATCATACGTCCCGATATCCACTTCGCCGGCGATATCATTCAGCATCTCGTTCAGGCTTTCCAGGCTCATAAACGCCAGATGCCGGTCGCCGCTTTCCGCCGCCCGCACCATTTTCCCGTGCCAGTTGGAGAACATTTCCTCATAAGTTCCGGACAGTGTATCCGCACCGGCAGGCCTTTTCTCCCGCAGCAACTGCCGCCTTGCCTGCAAAAAGCAGGATGCCAGTCCCTTCATCAGCAGCGTCAGCTGTTCCTTCAGGTCTTTCACGGTTGTTGCCGCCAGCACATTTTCGATCATTTCGCAAAAATTGCCGGGCTTTTTTTTCATGGCTTCCAGCTCTTCATAGCGCCGGCTGACACCCTTGCGGAAATAGGTTTTGTTCAGCAGGGCAAGGGCGTTCTCCGCAAAGTAGATTGCACCGCCCGCGCTTCGGCGGACCTCGTTCAGTTCTTCCGCGGTCATGGCGTCCGCATAACAGCACCGCGCCTCTTTCAGTTCCTTCTCCGCTTTCCGGTAATCTTCTTCCCCGAACGGTTCCGCCAGTTTTTTCCGCACCTGTTCCCGGAGCAATTCCAGTTCTTCTTTGTACTTTTCATCCGGACAGTACACGATTTGCGAATCCATCAGCTTGGAGATATGGGGGTGTTCGTATGCGGCCTCCTGCCGCAGGCTTTCCCAGCTGGTGCAGTAGATATCATGCCCAACACCCAGGTCTTCCTGGATTAAAGCCTTCCCCAACTGCCATCCGCGGTCGTCATTGATCAGGATCAGCAGGTCCAGGTCCGACAGCGGATGAACATCTCCCGTCTGAAAAGATCCGTAGATTCCGATCAATGCCACAGCCCCCGGACATACCGCCTGTTCCTTCCGGATGATCGCGTCTATGATTTTCCTGTTTCTGGTCTCCGGTGAGTTCATCTGTATAAGCTCCTGCCTTTCTGAGATGGAATGTAATAAAGTTTCCTGTATTGCGCATTGCGAAAAGTACCGGCCTTTTCGGTTCTTCCTACCCTGACCGGCTCTCTGTAGCTGATATTATTCCATCAGCACATAACTGCATCAGTTCTCTTCAAGAATCCGTAATCCTTCCTGACAATCCTGTCCCAGAATCTCCTGGGTTCTGGCAAAATTATATTTCTCATGGAGCCGGTCATGCACCTTGAGAAATTCCTTCTTTCCGTGTTTTCTGATGTACATGGCCTGGACTTTTGCCGCGTTCGCGCCGTCGTTGGCGGGCGTATAGAAGCCCTTTTCACAGGTTTCCAGCAGGCTGCATTCATAGCAGCCATCGATGCCTTTTTCCTGGCAGCAGACCGTATTGGGACATTTCCCGTCCGGGGAAACCGTAGCGAAAGAGCAGGTGTTATAAGCCGTCCGGCAGGATCCGCACCATTCGCCCAGGAAACAGTGGTTGCAGGAAAACCCGCAGCAGGCAATGGGATCAATGCCCTTTCGGGCCAGCTTACACAGCCTGTTCTTGATGCGCTGCATAGCTTCGATGTGCATGATCCAGTGCCGGCTGAAGGGCATCCGGATCAATCCCTGCACATCCTTTCCGCACCAGTATTCGATCAGCCAGGCGGCGTTTTCGGCATTGCTGACACAACCGGTGCATTTCAGCTTTTCGATCATGTCCTCCCCGAATTTGCGCTTCAGATCAGGATATTCCAGACTGGTCAGCATCCGTTCCGTGGACCGCATCACTTCCTGTGCATACCGGTACAGTTCTCTGACATCCAGCTGCCGGGAAAATTCCGCGATTTCATCGCCGGATAATTCATTGCCCGTGGTAATGACAGGTGAGTGAATGGCCGTCCGGAAATCCCGGTTGAACAGCACCTGCTGATCCTCCTCAATCATCTCATGGGCCACAATGTCCTCGATACGGAAAATGTGCCAGATGGAATAGGCCAGCGTCTTGCTGTGGTATCCCTCCGCACCGGCAAAGGGCATTTGGTAAAACGCGTCTTCCGGGAAGGTGGTCACGATCTGCGTAATCTGTTCAAACAGGCTCTTTCGCAGTTCCAGGAGTTTTGAGATTCCTTCCCTGAACGTAGCTTTCTTTGAGATCAGCGCCTGCATTTCTTTGTTCATTTCAGACCAGTTCTTGTCCATACTGTTTTCCTCTCCCGTTCGTTTGCGGATCGTCATGCGGAAAATACTTTTCTGTGTTATCGGACGCCCTTCATTTCAGCATCACCTGCTCAATGGCCAGGGCTGCCTCATACAGCCTGTATTCGTTCTTCCCGTACAGGATCACCGCCTCATTCACGCCGTTCGGATCTTTTTTTGCTCCTGCCACCGTAACCGTTGGCAGACCGCAGTAATGCATGATGCTTGTCGGTCCCGTCATCAGGACGGCGTCATAGTTTTCAATTTCAGCCGTAACCCGCACAATGGCTTCTTTGCGCGCCTCCAGGGCATCCAGATAGGGTTTCCCCTGAAGGCCTCCCGGTGTCCCGTCCAGGGCAGCACGCAGCAATGTGTCTCCATACTTCATCATGGTATCCGGATTGGCTTCATAGTACGCAACAATCTCCGCCAGGGTTTTCCGTTTCGCTGAGGATTTTTCCAGATAGTCTTCCAGCATCGGCCGGAACTCCCACCGCATGATCGTCACCATTTCAGGTGCCGCCCCCTGATTCACTTCTCCGGTCACAGCGCCTCCCGCTTTCAGCTTTTTCAGCAGGCTGTCCAGGAAGTGTTTCCGGTCTTCCTGAAGTGTTTCCCTTTGGGCCTGGTTCACCGCAATGCGAAGTCCGCCTGTTTTGAGGGGGATCAGTTCCGGCAGCGGCTCGTCCCTCATGGCGGAATACAGTTTCAGCGTGTCGGTCAGGTTCCGTGCCATTGCCCCTGCACTGTCAAGCGTTCTCGCAATGGGAATAATACCCTCTGCTGACAATGTGCCGGCTGGCGGTTTCAACCCGCAGATTCCGTTGAACATCGCACAGGCAGTAACGGAGTGGGACGTATCTGTTCCCACTGCCATCGGCACAATTCCCGCCGCAACCGCCACGGCCGACCCGGAGGAAGAACCGGTGGGAGAGAGCTTCGGGGCCACCGCGTGAACCACCTGTCCACCCCGGGAACTGTATCCGCCGGGCATATTCTCGGTTGTGAAATTGGCAAACTCCGTCATGTTTGTTTTTCCCAGGATCACCGCTCCGTTCCTGCGCAGGTTCCGGATCACCGGAGCGTCCTCCCGGGCTATATTGTCTGCCAGCGCCAGGCTTCCCGCCGTGGTATGCAGGCCTTTCACGTCAATATTGTCTTTCACCAGCACCGGTATCCCGGCCAGCAGCCTGTCCTGTTTGTCTGCTTCCTGCGCTTTCGCCTGTTCTGCTGCGGTTTCATCCAGTTCCGCGATACAGTTCAGCCTGTTTTTCCCGCCAATGCTTCCGGCAAGAGCCAGGGCTTTTTCCGTCTGGTTCATCAGGAATCTCCAATCTTTCTGTATCAGTTTTCTCTCCTGAAACAATAGGGACGATCTTTTCGTTCCTTTTTCAGGAAACGTCCGGAGACGCGATGCGCCTCCGTTTTTACAGGGATTATTTCATCGAAAAATGGTTCTTCAGCTTCTGCGAGGCAATCAGCTTGCCTTTGACATGGATGCTTTCAATGGTCTCAATGGCCAGATCGTCAAGCTTTCTGTCTATGACCACAAGGCCGTATCCGCTGAGCCGGATCTTTTTCCCGAGTTCTTTTGCGCGCAGAAGCTCTTCCTCCGAAAAGGCATAGATCCCGCAGAACCAGTCCCCGTTATACTCCTTACGGCGCTGCGTTTCATTTTCGATCATTGCCTGTTTCTGGTCCAGTACCTGCCTTACGGACTGGTTGATAAAATCGCTGCGGTTGGAATAATACCCGAGGTCCACCAGAAGATCGATCTGGGATAATGTCCCGACATTCATATTGACGGATACTTTTTCGGATGCGCCTTCCATATTGTCACCTCATTTTTATATACTCCGATTATGCTCCATTTGGAGCATATTTACAATAGCACTCCGATCCGCCCTTTGTCAAGAAAAAAGAGAACAGCATAGCTGCTCCCCTGTAAATGCTCCCGATTCAATCATCCTCCGGGAATCCGCCGTCCCTCAGGGCTTGTATAAAATCTTTCATGTCCTTTTCAGTTTCTTCCGGATATCTGAATTCGCAGTTCGCGGCCACCGAACATGCTGTCTGATGCCACAACCTGGCAGCCGCGTCATATGCATTCCATATCTGTTCATATTCTGCCGCGGGATAGGTCTTTCTGTAGAGAAGGAACAGCTCTTTTTCCAGGAGCTTCTCCATGTTGCCGTCCAGGATCCCCGAGTCCACAGGCTTTCTGTGCTTTAGGTAAATATGCCAGCGGATCATCCTGTTCAGCAGGTCCCGGACAGGGTTGTTCAGATAAAACATGGCGGCCGGCAGTTCCTGCCGTAAAGTATATTCCGAAAACGTCTTCCGGACCCAGAAAAATTCATTGCATGTTCCCAGGAATTCCTCTTCGGCCGGTGCGCCTTCAAATAGGGTTTGCGTTTCTTTCAGCCGCTCTGTCCGCGAAAATAGATTGTCTTTATCCAGGATTACTTTGAAAGTATCCCCCATCCAGACATTGTCATATTTCTTTTCCTGGTTGTAACGGGCCAGGAAGGCATCCCTTTCCGCTGCGTTGATGACAATGGTGATGCCGTCCCTGAAAACCATCAGGTGCGCTTTCGTATCCGGAAACATCTCAGGATAGTTATGATCCCCGCGGTATAAAAGAATCCTGTCGCCGAAGGCCGTTTCAAAAACGTCATCTTCAAAAGGAGCCGTATCATTCACGACAAAATAAAACTCATAGGAATGTATATATTTTCGCCCGGGCAGGAGATTCGTCCGGACGACCGCCCTCACATTCTCATTGCGCACTGCCGCAGACAGGATCTGATCGATGACTTCCTTTTCCCGCCTCATAAATGCCCTCCGTTTCCGAAATGCATCTCCGGTCCTCACTTTCTGACTTTCGCGATTGCCTCGTCAAAACATTCGTCCAGGATCTTTTCCAGTCCGCTGCACTCCAGCACCCGGATCCCGGCTTCTGTGGTGCCTCCTTTGGTGCTGATCTGTTCCACAAGCTTTTCAAAGGAGCTGTCCTCCTGCCCGGCAAGATCGATGGCGGCTTCAAAAACCTTCCGGGTGATCTTTTCACCGACGGACTCATCCATGAAAAGGCGGTTGCAGGAGTCCATATACTGTTTCATGATGTACGCAGCAAATCCAAGTCCGCTGGCTGCGCAGATCGTGATGTTCTCCAGTTTGTTTTCCGGGAGGCGGATCACAACCCCCAGCTTCCGGAGCAGCTCCGTCACAGCTTCAGGTTCACAGCCGTCCCTGTCAGAGCTGACGCCGATGATGCCTTTGCACATCGAAACCCCGATGTTCGGCATCACCCGCAGGACCGTATATTCGCACCGGTCATCCTGCAGCATTTCCCGGATTTCCCGGATCGTGATCCCGGCCATGAGACTGATAACCGTCTTGCCTGAAAGATCTGCGTCCTTCAGTTCACCCAGCACCCCGGCCGCGTCACCGGGGCGGAGCGCGATCATCACGGCATCTGTGTTCCGGACCAGTTCCAGGTTGTCCGGCGTTACACCAACGCCCGGATATTCTGCCCGGATCATTTCCAGCGTCTTTTCCGTCCGGGCGCTGGCCGTCATCTCTTCCGGGCTGGCGCCGCTTCTGAGCAGACCCGTGAGGGCCGCCTTCCCCAGGTGTCCCATTCCGATAATGCCGATCTTCATTGCATGGATCCCCGTTTTCTTCATTTTTTTCCTTCAGCCGGAAGCGCAGGTACAGGATTTCCGGTTCAGCATATCATAGATAAAAACCCCGGGCAACAGAAACGGTTGACAAAACCGGATCAGCCTGCATATAATCTGTTCAGCAGCGATCCTGACAATAGCAGGCAATCCTGCATACGAGGTGTGTTTGGAGACTGTTCTGTAACGGGGAACATGGCGAATGAGATGAAGCGGTGACATGACCGCTTGTTTGCTGATGCCATGGCGCGGTATGGACAGAAACCGGGCACTTTTTTGTATGCTTTTTTTCCTGTGCCGCCTTCCCCGGCTCTTGCTCATGTCATATCAAAATGAACAAGAGGAACCTATATGACACAGGATATGATTTCACTCGGATTTGATCAGATCATCGAACAACTGAAAGAGCAGGCCGTTTCTGCGGCAGCCCGCAGGATTCTGGCGGAAACCGTCCCGCTCATGAATGAAGGCCTTTGCCGTGCCCGTATGGAGGAAACCACCGCCGCGCGCCGCGTCATGGAAAACACAGGGACTCCGCCTCTGACGGAGACAGAAACCACGCAGACCGGCCTGGCCGCGGCATTGCAGGGCGGTATGCTTTCTCCCGCCGATCTCAGTTCCGTTGCGCGTTTCTGCACTGCCGTCAGGCGCCTGCGCCGCTACCTGCAGGGAGCTGCTCCGTACAGTGCCGCTGTCGCTTCCTGGCATACAGAACTCCCGGAGCTGGATCTCCTGGAAGAGGACATCAGCCGCTCCGTCCGGGAGGATGCTGTGCTGGACGATGCCTCTCCGGTCCTGCGCGATCTGCGCCGCCGGAAGGAACATACAGAGCAGGGAATTCGTGAAAAACTGAACCAGCTCATCTTTCATCACAAGAAGGAGCTGGCGGACACCTATATCACGCAGCGGGGCGGAACCTATGTGCTTCCTGTCCAGAAGCGCTTCCAGGGCCAGTTTCCCGGCCGTGCAGTGGAAATTTCCGGAAAGGGTTCCACCGTATTTATGGAGCCTTCCGCCGTCCGGTCCCTGCGTCAGGAACTGGATCAGCTGCTGATCGATATTGATACGGAAGAGCGCCGCATCCTCTGGGAACTCAGCGACCGGGTCGCTGCTGATGCACAGCAGCTGGAAGACGCGGTCCGCGTCATGACAGACCTGGATGTACTCTTTGCCCGGTCAAAGCTGAGTCTGGAGATGAATGCCCGCCCGGCGGAAATCACGGCAGAACGGAGGATTCGCCTGGTGGATGCACGGCATCCCCTGCTGAGTCCGGAAACCTGCGTACCGCTCAGTCTGGATTTATCCCTGCCGGATGCTGGCATTGCGGTCACCGGACCGAACACCGGCGGGAAAACCGTCTGTCTCAAAGCCGTCGGTCTGCTGACCCTGATGGCGCAGAGCGGACTTCATATTCCCTGTGGGGACGGAACCGTCATTGGGATGATGGACCGGGTGCTTTGCGATATCGGTGACAGTCAGAGCATCAGCCAGAATCTGTCCACTTTCTCCGGCCATATGACCAATGTGATCCGTATCCTTCAGGAATGCAGCCGCGACAGCCTGGTTCTGCTCGACGAACTCGGCAGCGGTACGGACCCCGCGGAAGGTTCCGGTCTCGCCGCAGCCATCCTGGAAGAGCTGCTCCGCCGCAGCTGCTTCTTTATGGTCACCACGCATGACCCGCAGATCAAGCAATGGGCGGAACAGACTGAACACGTGATGTCCGCCCGGATGGCTTTTGATCAGGCCACCCTGCAGCCCCTTTACCGTCTGGAGCTCGGAAAAAGCGGCAAAAGCTGCGCCATTGAGATTGCCCGCAGGCTTGGTATGGATGAAGGCCTGCTGGACCGGGCCAGGCAGGTCGCGGACCATGGTCCGGGTACAGTGCCGGATACGCGGCATAAACCCATGCATGTGCCCGCCACCCGCCTGCAGCGCCTCGTGAATAAATCGGAAGGCAGCTTTGAACACTTCAGCATGGGCGACAGCGTCCGGCTGCTCCCGGACAAAAAGAACGCCATCGTTTACCGCCCTGCGGATGACGATGGGAATGTCGTGATCCAGCTGCAGGGCAGGAAACTGACCGTCCGTCACAACCGCCTGCAACTCCTGGTTCCCGCCGCGCAGCTGTATCCCCCGGATTATGATTTTTCCATTATCTTTGATACCGTCGCCAACCGGAAAGCCGCCCATACCATGGATCGCAAGTTCGATCCGGATGCGGTCATAATTCTGAAAGAAGGAAAACAACCTGATAAACAGGGAAAGGATTGATGAATACCATGAACAGAGCGGATCGATACAAACAGTATTTTACCGGGGATTACCTGATGGGTCCCAATTCATTCCGCCTGCTGGATGAACTGATCCGCAGGAACCCTTATGAAGTGTGCTATGACCGTACGCTGGACCTGGGCTGCGGTATGGCCCTGACCTCCGTTTTCCTGGCCAGGGAAACCTCCGCGAAATCCGTTTACGCCTTCGATCTTTGGGTAAACGCAACGGATAACCTGAAGAGAATCCGGGAGCTTTCCCTGGAAGACCGGATTGTCCCGATCCACGGCGACGCGCTGGATATGCCCTTCCCGCAGGACTGGTTTGATGCCATCGTCAGTGTGGATTCCTATCATTATTTCGGATGTAAAGAAGGGATATTTGCCGACAGGATCTTGCCGTTTGTCCGCCGGAACGGTTCTGTTATGATTGTCGTTCCCGGGCTCAGGGAGGAACCGCAGGGAGAAATGCGCTTGCTCTTTGAATCCTGGGCGGAAGGTGACGATTCCCTGTGCTTCAAAACGCTCAGCTGGTGGAAAGATCTGCTGGAAAAAGAATGCGGAAACCGGTGTGATATTACTGTCCTTGAGGCTGAATGCTGTGCTGAAGCCTGGGAAGACTGGTTCAGCACCGGCCATGAATACGCAATCCGGGACAGGAAATTCCTGTCCCGGGGGTTGGATCAGATCCTGAATTTTTCTCTCATTTACGTCCACAGGAAATAAACAGCAGCAAATTGTCTGCCGTCCGCCGCGTTTTTGCGGATTTCTATACTGTCTTCTGCCGGTAAAACGGATCCCAGCGTCCGGAAAGATAATGCCGGGCAAAAAGCACAAACAGCACCAGGTTGTGGCTGATCATGCATCCCCAGGCTGCCACAAGGCCCAGGCCGAAATAACGGATGCAGATAAAGGTGCCGGCAATCCGGACCGCCCACATACCGGCAACGTTATATACAAAGGGAGCCACCGTCCTGCCGACGCCCTGCATCAGGCCTTCCACGACAATGGGAATCCCGTAGAAGGGCTCTGACACGGCCACCATGCGCAGCACGGTGGTTCCCAGCCGGATGACGTTTTCATCACTGCTGAAGATCCGTACCAGCGGCTCCGCGAACAGAAAGAGCAGGCTCCCGGAAACGATCATCAGGGCGAGCTCCAGCCGGATCACCGTGCCGCCCAGGCGTTTCAGGCGTTCATGGTCCCTTGCCCCGTAAGCATTTCCGCTGAGGGTAGCCGCCGCGGTCTGCATGCCGTAGCCGGGAATATAAAACAGGCTTTCCACCGTGTTTGCCACGGTATGGGCGGCAGTGGAAACCCCGCCGAGGCTGTTGATCATCGAAGCAAAAACCACATAGCCCAGGGTCGTTGCCAGCCTCTGGCCCAGGTTCGGCAGCGCCACCCTGCCGCAGGCCCGGAGCACTTCCCGGTCCGGGCGGAACCGGCATCCCCGCGGCGAGACCGCAGGATGCCGCCAGAGGGCGATACTCAGCGCGATTCCGCCATAGACAAAGGCTGCCGCGCTGGCCCAGGCTGCCCCTTCCACGCCAAGCCCGGCGCCGGGAATCCGGACTGTTAAGCCGGCGAGTGAAACCGTGCGGGCCGGATAAATCAGGAGAAAATTCAGCGTCACATTCAGGCCGTTCACCACCAGGCCAACCCTCATGGGTGTGCGGGAATCCCCGGCAGAGCGGAGGACCATTCCGAACAGGATGGAAGCGGTACGGAACAGCATGGGCAGATACAGGATCCTGAAATACCGGGAAGCCATATCCCGGATGCCGGGGTCCACCTGCATCCACACCGGCACCTGTCCGGCGGCTGCCAGGGTCAGGACGGTCAGCAGGGTACCGAGCACCAGTGCCGCCAGGCACGCCTGGGCGCTGGCCTGCCGTGCCCGGTCCGGACGTCCGGCCCCGAACTGCCGGGCAATAAAGGCCAGGAAGCCGACGCCGACGGCAGATACCACGCTGCCGATCATCCAGTTAACGGTGGATGTTGCGCCTACGGCTGCCGTTGCCGCGGTGCCCAGGGAACCTACCATGGCGGTATCTATATACTGTACTGCGGTCTGGGTCAGCTGCTCCAGCATGGTCGGCCAGGCGAGGGTAAAGATGGCCGCAAGCATGGTCCGGTCAAACCTGTTTTCCCGCCGCATGCCATTCCTCCCCTTCCGTATGTTTGTTTCCGCCGGCATTCAACGGCGCATATCCCCGTAACCCGCGGACAGGATTCCGTGCGGATCAGGGGGATGATCTTTAATCATCAAACAGGCTCTCTGTATTTCATATCAGGTACTCCTTTATATACGATGTCCGGCGCAGTTCCCTGAATTTCTGCGTTTACGAATTCGCTTTCCGGGTCTTTCTGTCCTTTCTTCATCTTCGCCGTTTATGCGGTCGGCTCCTCCGGTGCACAGGAAACTTTTCTGTCCGGTCCGGGGGAAGTGCCGGTCGGTATAAAAACAGCCCGCGCTCAATCAGGGGGTTGACAGGCTGGAATTTTTGTGTACTATATCAATAGTACACTATTGCTGTAGGAGGGTTTGCCGTGATCTTTGACTCCATGAAGCCGATCTGGCTGCAGGTTGCCACCCAGCTGAAGCGGCAGATCGTCACCGGCCAGCTCCCCCCGGGATCCAAGCTTCCCGGAGGAAGGGACCTTGCCGTACAGTATGGCATCAATCCCAACACCGCCGCCCGGATCTACCAGGAGATGGAACGGGAAGGCGTCTGCATGACCCGGCGCGGCCTGGGGACCTTCGTCACAGAGGATGAAGCGATGATCCGCAGCATGCGGGAGGAGATGGCCGTCCAGGCTGTCAACCGCTTCCTGGAGGAGATCGCCGGACTCGGGCTGGACCGGAAGGATGCCGTGAATCTGATCCGTAAGGAGGAAATGGAAGATGATCACAAGTAAGCAGCTGACGCGGAAGTTCGGCAGCAAGACAGCGGTCAACGCCGTGGACCTGGAGCTGGAGCCCGGCCACGTCTATGCCATGCTCGGACCCAACGGAAGCGGAAAGACCACCTGGATGAAAATGGCTGCCGGGCTGATGAAGCCGACCAGCGGGGAGATCCTGTTCAACGGCGCACCTGTCGGGATCGAAAGCCGCCGGCATGTGGCCTATATGTCCACAGAGCCCTACTTCTATGCCTGGATGAGCGTGAAGGACGTCGGAAAGTACTATCAGGATTTCTTTGAGGATTTTTCACCGGCGAAGTATGAGGAACTGCTCCGGTATATGGAACTGGAGCCCGGGATGAAAACCCGGACTCTTTCTTCCGGTATGATGGCCAAGCTCAAGATTGCTGTGACCATGGCCCGGAACGCGCAGGTATACATGCTGGATGAGCCCTTCAACGGAATTGACCTGCTGGCGCGCGATGAGATCCGCAAATGCATCCTGCAGGAAGCGACCCCGGACAAGCTGCTGATCCTTTCCAGCCACCTGGTGGAGGAGATGGAAGCGGTCGCCGACCGCGCCGTGTTCATCAAAAACGGAAACCTCGTCGAGGTCCGGGACCTGGAGGAGATGCGGGAAACCGACAATGTCTCCATGGCGGACCGGTACCGTGAGATCTACGGGCATACGGAGGGCTGATGATATGCTGAAACTGATGAAATATGAACTGCGGAAAACCTGGTTTACAAAAGCCATCCTGCTTGCCGTCACTGCCGCGGTCGAAGCGTTCTTCCTGTACGGCCTGTACGGGGAGAAGGAGGACATGGCTGCCGGCGGCGCCTTCATCCTTCTCCTGCTCGCGTTTGGCGGGGTCCTGGTCATCGGCCTCGAAAGCGTAATCACGCTTCACCGGGATATGAATACGAAGCAGAGCTATATGCTCTTTATGACACCCAACAGCTGCTATAAGATCCTTGGCGCGAAGGTGCTCGAATGCAGCCTCTCCATCCTGCTGACCGGCGCTTTCTTCTTTGCCCTCGGCGCGCTGGATCTCTCCCTCGTTTTCGCAAAGCAGGGAGAACTGAGCCTGCTGTGGGACCAGATCCGGGAATTCATTTCCAACTTCTCGGTCAACGGCAGGCCGATCACCATTGACCTGCCGACCATGGCTACGGTGGTGTTCAGCCTCCTGTCCGGCTGGATCGCCCTGATCACCTCCGCGTACCTGGCGGATGTCATCAGTGCGGCGCTGCTCAACGGCAAAAAGATGAACGGAGTCATCAGCTTCGTGCTGTTCCTGGTCATCAATTGGGGAATTACCCGCCTGATTGTACTGCTCACGGCTTCCATCACGGAGAATATACCCGCGATGCTGGCCGGCGGAGGCCTCGACCTTTTCTTCGCCGCCGTCATGTATTATGTCACGGCGCTGATCATGGACAAATACCTGAGCGTCTGACCGCGTGGTTGACACCCCCCGGGGCTTTACAGGTCCCGGGGGGTTTCTTTTCATCATCCTTTTCCCCGGCATTCCCGGTACGGTCCGCCGAACGCGTCCCGCTCCGTGCCGCTTTCCAGGTTCCGGATCCTGCGGGAGAACAGGGAAAACATGGAAACCAGGACCAGCAGTCCGCCGGAGATCCCGATCACCAGCGCGGATCCCCGCCCGACGGTCGTCCGCATCATGCCGGCCGCCCGGTCCGCCAGCAGCCCGGCAAGCGCGAAGGCCGGCACATAGCCCAGCTGGGACAGGAAACCGATGAACCCCCACGCCCGTCCCTGCAGCTCATCCGGGATATTGCTCCGGGCCAGGTAGTCCAGGCTCGAATTGGCCAGGGGCAGCATTGCGAAGAACAGGAAACCGGAAGCGCAGATGAGTACAATATTCTCCTGCAGCGCGAACACGGTCATGAATACGCCGGCCAGGGCCAGGGAGATGCCCAGTACCGCCGCGTGCCTTTTCCGGATCCCGGCAATGCCGGTCACCAGCGACGTCGCCAGCATTCCCAGCGCGCATACCGTCTCGGTGATCCCCAGGGTTTTCGAATCCGCAAAGGAAAGCACCAGCGGTTCGGACAGCACCTGGATCACCCCGATGAACATGGACATGACCGAAGAGACCAGGATCAGCCGGAATACCCCCTTCCGGGCATGCACCGCCTTCCAGCCCTCCCGCAGGCTTCCGGCAAAGCTTTCCCGGTCCCCGTTCCTTTGATTCCCGAGACCCCGGCGGACCACCGCCGCCGCGGCCGCTGTCACAAAGAAGGTGCAGATATCGATGATCAGCAGCAGCCGGATATCGTACGATGCCAGCAGCAGGCCGGCGATCACCGGGGATACCAGGTACCGGGCGCTGCCGGCCAGGGAGGTCAGGCCGCTCGCCTTTGTGTATTCGTCTTTGGTCAGCAGGTCCGTGATCGTCGCCTTGAAGGCCGGCTCCGGCAGGGCGGAAAAGCAGGCGCTCACAAACACGCCGGCGCAGATCTGCCACAGGGCGGCGCCTCCGCTGTTCATGCAGAGCAGGATGTAGAGGATTCCGATGGCGGAGCATCCGTCGCCGATCATCATCAGCAGCCGCCGGTCGAACAGGTCCGCCAGCACGCCCGCCGGAACGGACAGCAGCAGGGTCGGCAGGAAACCCAGCAGCGTGACCAGCGCCATCTGGGCCGCGCTCCCCGTCCGGTTGAAAATGTAGACGCCCAGGCCGAAACTGGTCAGCCCCCCGCCGACCTGGGAGATCATACTCCCTGCCCACAGGAGCAGAAACCGGGAATAATTCTGTCTCTTTTTCACGCTTCTGTTTTTCCCTCCCCGCTCACGTCATCCAGGAGCCTTCCGACATGCCGGGTCTCAAAGAACATCTCCCGGTTCCGTGCCACGATGATCACCGTCGCGGCCGTCACCACCAGGGTTTCCACGCACTTGGTTTCCGGCGTCATCGCGATCTTCTCCTGCAGGAAATTGACGAACAGGTGGAAAACCATGCACGCCAGGATGGACCGGTCGCTGGCCAGGTAGACCCACGTGATGATGAAGCCCAGGGGAATCCCGCTGATAAAGAAATTGATCACATACAGCGGATTGACCGTCAGCCCTGCCTGGTATGTCCCCCTGATGAAGATCAGCGGGAAATGCCAGAAGGACCAGATCAGGCCGAAGACCATGGATTCCCAGAACCAGTTCATATAATTGCCGATGGAATCCTCGCAGTAGCCTTTCCATCCGACTTCCTCGATGACCGACGCCAGCAGGATGGTCACCAGTGCGCTGCCGATCCCCACTCCGGTAAAGGAGAAGTCCTCCGTAAAGGCGAACTGGTCTGTTTTCTGCCCGAACGCCAGGGACAGCAGGATGGAGCAGGCTACGATCACCGCGAAAGCGCCCGCGGCCAGGAACACATTCGACCATTTCACCTTGTAAAACCCGACCAGCTTGTTCTTCAGGTCCTGTTTCAGCGCCTTCGAGCCGGACCGCAGCACAAACACCGTGGAGATCGCCGCCGGGGCAAGCAGTCCCAGCACCATCAGCAGCGCGCCGGTTTCTTCCGGCACAAAGGCCGCCGGGATCCAGAAGATCCAGGTAAAAAGGTAGGTCAGGGCAAAGAACAGGACCGGGCGGTACCTGTATTTTCCGGTTTCGGTTGACTTCATCATGGGTTTTCCTCCGTTTCTCTTCTTCTGCAAATCGTTTTCCATACCGACTGACTGCCTGTCGGTATGATTTGAAAATAAAAAGGGAAAAACTCCCTCTTTATCCGGATCCTTATTTCACCTGCGGAAACAGCCCCGCCATGGGCGCTTCCAGGCTGCCGCTTTCCGCCCCGAGCAGGATCTCGGTGTTATGGATAAACGCCTGCACCCTGCGCGCCGCCTGCTCCGGTTCCCCGCCCGAGCGGCTGTCGAAAGCGATGCCGGAATACAGTACCAGCATTTCCGTAGTCTCCCGCGGATACCCGGTATGGAAGATGCCCTGCGCGTTTCCTTCCTCCACCAGCCGGCTGATCACCGGGACCACCCCGTCCAGCAGTCCCTGCTGCATTTTCTGGTGCATCAGGGCGTTCTGCGGCTTGTGCACCTGCTCCATCACCTCATGCCCGATGGGGGATCCCCCTGTCTCCGGGTTCAGGCACAGGATGGTGCGGATGATCCGTTCCACCACGGGCACGCTCCTGTCCCCGGCCGCCTTCTCCGCCCGGGTAATCATGGCCTCGTTGAGCCGTCCGATCAGGGCGTCCAGGATCTCCTCCTTGGACCGGAAGTGGTAATACAGCGTTCCCCGGGCGATCCCCACGCGGTCCAGGATATCGCCGGTGCTGGTTTCCTCGTATCCCCTGGCGGCGAACAGTTCCTCCGCCGCGTCCAGGATCTCGTTTTTCCGTTCGGCCGCTTCCTTGACAATCCGCATCGGCGTCTTCCTTTCTCAACCGACAGGTTGTCGGTCGATATGCATTCTACCGGTTTTTACCCCGCCTGTCAATCCCCTTTTCCCCGTCCCGTCGCCAGGACCTCCCGGATCTTCTCCGCGAACAGGCCTGCCAGGATCTCGTTGCCCTCGTCGGTCGGATGCAGGCCGTCATAGGTCATCCAGGCGGCTTCCGGCGGATAGGGATACGGATCCTCCCCCGGGGAAAACGGGATGCCAATATAGTCCGGATAAGGAAGATCCTCCGTCACGCCGCCGCGCCGGACCCGCTTGAAACGGACCAGGTTCTCCTGGGTAAAACCGGACCGGCCGTGGCAGTCGACCGTCGCGATCCCTTCGGACGCGCAGCAATCCAGGATTGCCTCCGAAAGCCCGGCCAGCGTCACCCCGTTCTCCGGGACGTAGCTTCCCCGGGCGTTGTTTTCCGGATCCCACAGGTATACAAAATCCGCACGCTCCACCGGATTGCCGGCGATGATCCGGGCGCCCGGTGCCGCCTCCCGGATGTGGTCCAGCAGGATGCCCAGGCTGCCCAGGATCGTTCCGGCGGTCCTGACCCTGAAGTCGGCTTTCGATCCCGCAGGCACTTCATGATGCCAGTCGTTGGTTCCCAGCAGCACCGTATAGAGGTCCGCTTCCGGGATCGGCTGTGACGCCCAGTCCAGGAGGGTGGACCCGTTGATACCGATATTATTCAGGCGAAGCCCCGGGACCTTTTCCAGGATCCTGGTCAGGTACCCCTTCGATACCCTGTAACCTGTTTCATCCAGGTGATCGTTCAGGTAGGTGAATGAATCCCCGATGGCGCACCAGCGTATCTCCTTCATTTTCATCCCTCCGGTCCTTATCCGTGCTGTTTTCCCTGTCCGTTTCCGGTTTCCCGCAGCCAGCGGGCCGCCATGTCGATCCATTCCTGGCACTCCGGACGGATGTCCGGTTCCCCCGTGGGATAAACCTGGTCGCTGCTGAGAGACATCCCGTGGCCCCCGTGCGGCCAGATATGCAGTTCAAAATCAATGCCGTGCCTGCAGAGCTCCGCAGCCAGCATCAGGCTGTTTTCAGGCGGAACGCATCCGTCCTCCCGCGTATGCCACAGGAATACCGGGGGCGTATCGTCCCTTACGAACCGCTCCAGCGACATTTCATCTTTCAGGCGTTCATAATCTGCGCCCAGGAGGTTTTTAATGGACTCCCGGTGGGCATATTCCCCGGAGGTGATTACGGGATACGCCAGGATCATCGCGTCCGGCCGGCAATCCCTGCCCTGCGGCATCCGGTGCCATTTCAGGCCGATATGCGCCGCGGCATGCCCTCCGGCGGAGAATCCCGCCACCGCGATCCTGTGCGGATCGCAGAGCCATTCATCCGCGTGCGCCCGGGCAAAGGCCACGGCTTCCGCCGCTTCCTCCAGCGCCTTCGGATAGCGTGCCGGCGCCACCGAATAGCGGACCACCGCCGCCTGGATTCCCAGTGCCAGCAGCCGCAGGGCAACCGGTTCCGCTTCCCGGTCGCTGCGCCATGCGTAAGCCCCGCCCGGGAAGATCAGGGTCAGCGGCCTCCTCCGTTCCGGTTCCACCGCCCGGTTGTCCGTCAGGTACAGTTCCAGTTCCGCCCCCGTCCGGGGCAGGGTGATTAATTCATGCCGCATATCTGGTTTCTCCTCCGCTTTTCCCGGGCCTTTCCCGTGCCCGGTCGTTTCCGAAGTTCTTCCTCCGTTAAGGTCCTGATCCTGATAGGATTGTAGCATATACCGGCGTCTTTGCGGCCTTTTTTCGGAAGAAGATCAAAAAAACCGGCCGGATATTCCTCCGGTCGGTTTCCTGTGCTCCGGTCCGCTTACCGGACCGTCGCGATGTATTCGACGCCTTCCGGAACGGCGATACCCGGATTCTCAACGGTCATCTCCGGTTTCCGGCCCCGTTCCTCCAGTCCTGACATGAAGTGGCACAGCGCGATACCGACGTCGATCTTCTGCAGGTCCCCGGTCTTTTCTCCGGAATAGCCCCGGTCCCGCTTTTCGTAAAAGTGGCATCCGTTTCCTGTGACGATGACCCGCCAGGGCTGCTTGTTCACCGCGGACGGCGCCCAGCGGACCATCTCGGCCAGGTCGGCAATTCCTGCCTGTTTTTCCGCAGGCAGGGGCCTGTCCCATTCCCCGTCGAAAAAGATCTTTTCCGCAGGCAGCCGCGTATCCGCGCCGACGCCCTTGCGCATCATGATCTCCTTGATCGAGCGCTTCTTCGCGGGATAACCCAGGGGACTGACGCAGGGCATCATCTCCCCGTCCGCAACCCCGGCAGCCTTTTCGAACAGCTCCCGTTTCATCGTACCGCCGATCCACGTCGTGCCGATTCCCAGGGACCAGGCATACAGCACCAGCTTTTCAAACGCGTAGCCGAAAGCCGTATCCGCGTTCGGGAGCTTCGGGACGATGCCGGCGATGTACAGCGTTTCCCCGGACAGCACCGGACTTGAAAGCCCGTGTTCCTTCGCGTCCAGCAGCACAAACCGCACCGGGATGCCGAACGGATTGGTGATTGTCGCGATATACTGTTCCAGCTTTTCCCGGTCCTCCGCGCTGACAGGCTGCCCGTCAAAGGTCCGGACGCTCCTCCGTTCCCGGATGATCTCCTGCAGTTTGCTCATAAGGTAATTCCTCCGTTCCGGATGGTTTTCGGTCCCTTACAGCAGGGATTTGACGCACGCTTCCACCGCGGCCATGTCAGCGGTCGGTTCGAACCGGGCTGCAACGTTTCCTTCCCGGTCGATCACGAACTTCGTGAAGTTCCACTTGATATCAGGCTTTTTGTCCCATTCCGGGTCCGCTTCGGCAAACATCTTTTCCAGCAGTTCCCGGTAGGGATGATCGTCGAATCCGGCGAACCCTTTTTCCGCCTTCAGGTATGTATACAGCGGCAGTTCCTGCGGACCGTTCACATCCGCCTTCTTCATCTGCGGGAAGGTGGTGTTGAAGTGCATGGTGCAGAACTCATGGATTTCGTCATCCGTTCCGGGGGCCTGCCCGCCGAACTGGTTGCAGGGGATATCCAGGATCTCCAGTCCCCGGTCGTGGTAGTCCCTGTACATCTGTTCAATGGGCTCGTACTGGGGTGTGAAGCCGCAGCCGGTGGCCGTGTTGACCACCAGGATCACCTTGCCCCGATAGTCCGCCAGGTTGAGTGTTTCGCCCTTGCCTGTGGTGACCGTGTAATCGTAGATCATGTTCCTGCCCGTCCTTTCTTTTGTCCTGCGCCCCTTTCCGGGTGCTCCTTGTCCTGTTTATCCGACGATCTTTTTCGCGAACTCTGCCGCGGCCTTCAGGTCTTCTTCGTTCGGCCGGCCCTTATGGACTCCCTTGAATTCGCCTTTGCAGTGGAATTCCTGCGGGTCCATGGGAATACCGGCTTTGTCCGCTTCCGCTTTCACTTTCTTCCAGGTGGAGTTCATCATGGCGGCGGAGCCGAAGTTGACGATCCTGCCCACCTTGTCCTTGTCCAGGTTCCGCACAAACGTGCGGACTTCCGGATCAATGGTGAACGCGTAGTAGGAATTCCCGAGGAACAGGACGTCCACCTGCTCCGTCACGGGGGTGCTGATCGGCAGGGCTTCCGTTCCCGCCGCCGCGGCGATTGCCTCGGCAAGACGCTTTGTGTTGCCCGTTTTTGTGTAATACCTGACAGCGACTTTCATTTCTGTATGCTCCTTCCGTCCGGTCCTGTTACAGCGCGGCTTCCACCGCGTTCCGTACTTCCTTCATATCCACCGTGGGCTCAAACCGGGCAATGACTTTTCCTTCCCGGTCAACCAGGAACTTGGTGAAGTTCCATCCGACGTACGTCTTGTCGCCGTACTTCTTATTGTTCATGGCGGCAAACTTGTTCAGCGCCGCGTTCTTCAGACCCTTGCCGAAGCCGGTAAAAGGCTTTTCCGATGCCAGGTACGCGAACAGCGGTTCCGCGTTCTCCCCGTTCACGTCGGTTTTCGCGAACTGCGGGAAATCCGTGCCGAACTTCAGCGTGCAGAACTCATGGATCTCGTCGTCGCTGCCCGGCGCCTGGTTGGCAAACTGGTTGCTCGGGAAGTCCAGGATCTCCAATCCCCGGTCCTTCAGGTCCCTGTACATCGCTTCCAGGGGTTCATAATGCGGAGTGAAGCCGCAGCCGGTCGCCGTATTCACGATCAGCAGCACCTTGCCCCGGTATTCAGACAGGCTCACTTCCTGTCCCTTCCTGTCCTTCACGGTAAAATCATAAACGGTCTTCATCTTTGTTTTCTCCTTTCACGTTTTTGTTTTTCCGGTTCTCCAGCAGTTCGTAAAGCAGCGTGTAGAGCATTGCGGCCTTCTCGGGCGGCAGGTCTACGCACCCCGCAACCTTCAGGGGAATGTCCTTTGCTTTTTCCTGCAGCGCCCTTCCCGCTTCCGTCAGGGTGATCGTCACGATGCGCTCGTCTTCGCGGCTCCGCTCCCGCCGGATGAACCCGGCCTGTTCCAGTTTCTTCAGCAGCGGGGAAAGCGTTCCGTTGTCCAGCATCAGCTTCTCCCCGATTTCCGAGACCGAAACGCCGTCCCGTTCCCACAGCACCAGCAGGACGATGTACTGCGTATAGGTCAGTCCCAGCGGCTTCAGCCAGGGGGTATACAGGCCGGTCACGTTCCTCGCCGCGGCATACAGCGGGAAGCACAGCTGGTTCACAAGTCTCATTGCCTCGCGGTAGTTGTAGTCCACGGGAGCAGCCTCCTTTTCGTTTTATGCAAATATATTTTATCAAATGTATTTTTGCGTGTCAAGCCCTTTTTTAAAAATGATGAAACGGTGCAAAAAAGCCGGCAGCGCTCCCCGTGGAAACGTGCCGGCACTTTCTTCCGGGCTGCAGCACCCGGTTCTGTATTTGTTATTTATATGGAAATCACCGGGCAGGATCTTTCCGGAGGAGCCTGCGAAGCTTTTCCGGAAGATCTTCCGCGGTATAGGCCTTCACGATCCATCCGACCGCAAAATAGACCGCGGCACCGCAGACGATTTCCAGGATCGTCACAAGCCTGCCCTCCGGCAGGACCGTTTTCAGCAGCAGGGCCGCGCCTGCCATACAGGCAGCTGCGAACCCGGGACGGAGGATCCAGTCCTTCCAGTTGAATTTCAGTTCACCGTACTTGCAGCAGAAATACAGGTTCGGGATCATGGCCGCTGAGTAACAGACAATGGATGCGACCGGGCCCCCGTGGATATAGATCCCCGGCGTTCCGATCAGCACATAATTCAGCACGATCTTGCACAGGACGCCCGCGATCATGGTGTACATGGGGATCTTCTGGTGATGCAATCCCTGCAGGATGCTGCTGGTCGCCTGTACCTGTGTGAACAGGAATACCGTCAGTGCGGAAACCGTCAGCAGTTCCGCGGCTGTCTGCAGCCTTTCCGGCGTGAGGACATCAACGTAGAAGAACGCAAGAATCGGTTTGGCCAGAACGCTCATGCCGATCGCGCAGGGAAATCCGATCAGGGACGCATAGCGGATCCCCGTGTCTGCCCTCTGCGTGATGCCCTTTTTGTCGTTCAGCGACTTGGCATACGAAATTGCCGGTACAAGGCTCATGGAGATCGCCAGCGCCAGCGCCGTGGGGATATTGATCAGCCGGATGACCATTCCGGAAAAGATTCCGTACAGAGAGGTGGCGTCGTCCGTTGTAAGTCCCGCGCCCACCATCCGGTTCACCATCAGGGCGGAATCGATAAACTGCGCCAGAGGAATGATACAGGCGCTTATGGTAATCGGAACAGCGATCCCGATCAGCCGTTTCGACAGGAACTTTGCCGTTGCGTCAGCTTTTCCGGCAGCAGTCCCGCTCTTTTTCCCCCGGATATAGCTGTACAGGACCATATACGCAAGAGCCAGCACTTCAACGATCGTAATACCCAGCAGAGCGCCTGCCGCACCTTCCGCCATGCTCTTTTTCATTCCGGCCGCCGCCAGCGGAAGTGAAACAGCTACTTTCCCGACCTGTTCGATCAGCTGCGAGATCGCCGTCGGGATCATGTTCTGGTGACCCTGGACATATCCGCGGAAAGCGGAAAGGACGCAGACAATCATGACGCAGGGAGCAATCACATAGAATCCCTTTGACGCTTCCTCCACGCCTACAATCCGGACCAGGAGGCCGTTGGATATGATCATGAGGAAGCTGAACAGGAATCCGATCCCGAAAAGGATCTTCGCCGCCACGCTGAAAACCTTCCTGGCGTTGGCGGGCTCCTCCCGTGCGAGGAAATGCGCCACCATCCTGGAAACCGCGACCGGCAGCCCGGCGCTGGACAGGGTCAGCAGGAGGTTATAGGTCGGAAAGACCGTCTGGAACAGGCCGAGTCCTTTGTCCCCGAGGATCCTGGCAAGGGGAATGGAATACAGGACCCCCACAAACTTGCAGATGATCCCTGTCACGCTGAGGACAGATATACTCTTGGCCATGGAGGCTGTTTGTCTGGTCATCGTCGTTTGATTCATCTCCGGTCCGGACTGGCAGCAGGCTGCCGTCGTAATCATGATCGCAGGGTCTCTTCCCTTAGCATTATACCCTACACTCGGGCTCAATGCATCTTTTTTGTGATCCGCCGGATTTTGCAGGTCTTTTCCCTTTGCACGGCGGCCTGTTTCCCGCGGGCTTTCCCGGCGGGTTCTGCAAAAAATGCTTCAAAAAAATATTCACGGATGCTGACGTCCCTCCTTCCGGAGCGTATCAACAAGTGTAGAACGAAATCCCCGATGGAAGAGAAGGAGAGAAGAACCATGACGACCCTCGCACGTGAAAATAAAGCATCATCCGCGACCCTGCTCCGTCCCAATCCGGTCCTGCGCCGCCTCAGCAAGGCGGGAGACCGGGCCGTAACCGGCGCCGCCACCTATACCGGCATCGCGTCAAAGACCTGCTTCTTCCTGGCGCTGACCATGCTCGGCATGATCGCCCAGCTGCTGGTCGCCTCGGCCTTCGCCAATGCGCCGGTCTGGCAGTCCTTCACCTTCTACGGGAAGTTTACCGTGGATCTTACGCTGACGGAGACCGTGATCGCCGGCGCGGTGCTGCTGGGCGGTTTCGCCGCGGAGATGCTGGGCATCTTCGTCCGGAAAACCGTTCCGGTTACCGGCAGCCTGTATGCAGCCAGCCAGGGATATGTGATCTCCTTCCTGGTGTTCAAGGTCCTGAAAGGATATGAGTACCTGGGCCTGGAAGCGCTGCTGCTGACCGTCGCGGTGATCGCGGCCATGAGCTGGCTGTATACCTCCGGACGGATCCGCGTCAACGGCAAATTCCGTACGGTGCTGTTCTCCCTGCTGATCGGTTCCGTCGTCTTCGGGGTGTTCACCCTCCTCGGATCCCTGGTTCCCTTCACCCGCCCCTTCGTCCAGGGCATCTTCGCGAACCCGGCGCTGGCCATCGGCCTGGATGTGCTCGGAATCGTGCTGGCCTCCCTGTTCCTGGTCAGCGACTTCTCCATGATCGACACCTGTGTGAAGGAAGGATACGCGAAGGAATACGAGTGGACCGCCGCCTTCGGCCTCGTCTTCACTGTGATCTGGCTGTACCTGAAGATCCTGGAGCTGATCATCCGGATCGCCGGAAACAGCAAAAAATAAAAGCAACACGGCAGAAAGCCCGCCGGCCTGGTACAGGCCGGCGGGCTTTTCCGGATCATCGGGCAGAAGCGTTTCTCCCGGCGCGGTTCACGGGTTGCCGCCGATTATGCTCCACAAAGCTTCCTTCCGGCTCCTCCCGTAATTCAGGATCTCCCATAACGCGTCGACCGCGTACGGTCCGTAGCTCTTCATATAGGAAATATGCATCTGCTCCGCGCCGTGGAAGAGCAGGTCATATTCCTCCCGCCGGATTCCCGTCTCCCCGTAATAGCCCCGCAGGAAGCTCTCCGCCAGGTCAAAGCGGTACTTCATTTCTCCGGTATCATGGTTGTAATCCACAAACTGCATGATCAGCGGCCAGCCGAGGTCCAGGTACCGGCTCCCGGTTCCGGCGTCATCCAGGTCAATGAAGATCACTTTACCGTCCTGCCGGAGCATCGTATTGTGAGGGCCGAGATCCGAATGGATAAAGCACTGATCGAGTTTTTCAAAGTCAGGAAGTTCATCCAGTACCGCGTCAAATTCCCGGACAAAGCCGCGGTCCCTGAACCATTCGTAAAAACGCTTTTTACTCTGGATTTCCGGGGATCGAACGCCATAGCCCTCCAGGCTGTGGAGCTGCCGTGCCGCCTGTCCGATCCTGTATTCATCATCCGGAGTCTCCTCCATCTGCCTTCCTTCGATATATTCCATCAGGAAAAACCGGTATCCCTGCGCGCTGATATGGTATTCCCCTGTCCGGGCGGGATAAACCTGCGGGGCAAGGCCTTTTTCGTTTCCCAGGAACAGGTGTGCCCGGATATTGCCCTGCACGGTGCTTTCAGGGATATCATGCGGATACCCTTTTAAAACATAACGCCCCGAATCTGTCCGTATGGTGAAAATCTGCCGGGGCGTCTCTTCATGGAGCTGCGTCTCCGGCCGGGGATTGTCCAGTTCCCACCGGTCCAGCACTTCCCGGATCCGGATCTTTTCCTTCATGATGAATCCTTTCCTCTTTTCCGGCTGTCAGTTCCGGAGTCTCCGGCCCATTTCGATCCGCATGTTATGCTCTTCCGGTCCGCGGTTGGAGTAGGCATACCGGTCAAATCCGATGATCTCAAACCCGTTCTTTTTATAGAAGGAGACAGCCCTGAAGTTGAAGCTCTGCGTCTCCAGCACAGCCATCCTCGCCCCGCTCCTGACCGCTTCCTCCAGGATCGTTTCCATCAGCTTCGTTCCCGTCCCGTTTCTCCGGTCCGCATGGTCGAACACGCAGATATTGGTGATCCTGTACCGGTTGTTCCATTTTTCCAGGAAACCTTCCACAAATCCGATCATCCGGTCCCCTTCAAAGGCGCCGTACGCAGCCGGATCCTCCGTCCAGTCTTCCAGCAGCGGATCGTCGACGGTCATTCGCAGCGGCTCATCGCTCATCACCCACCGGATGTCAAAGCCCTCTCCCTCGGGTTCGATGAACAGGTACCGGTCGGACAGGATCTCCGCATGATATTTCTGTCCCTTGTACACTTCATAATCCAGCTTCCTGATCGTCATTTTATCCTCCTGTTCCGGCGCCCGTTTTTCCGATTCAGCATACCACAGATGAAAACCCCGGACAACCGGGAACAGGAAACCCGCCCTTTTCTCACTTTCCGGTTGAGCCGTCTAAAACATGCGGTTATTGTCTTTCTTCCCGAAGCGCGGTATCATGCGGTTGTCAGCTGGCAGAACAAGAACGGAGGTACTCAACCATGAATTTAGAAATGGGTCGTGTCATCCGGCGGATGCGTGCGGAACACGCGGTCACCCAGGAGGAACTTGCGGAATTTCTGGGCATCTCGTTCCAGGCCGTCAGCAAATGGGAAACAGGAACCACGCTGCCGGATATCACCCTGCTGCCGAAGCTGGCGGCCTTCTTCGGGGTGCGGATCGACGAACTCTTTTCCGTCAGTCATGAGGACGAGCTGGAGCGGATCGACACCCTGCTCCAGCGGGAAACCATGACCGATCAGAATTACGCCTACGCGAAACGCGTCCTGGACGGCATCCTGCGGGAGAATCCGGAAGATACCGGTGCCATAAAGCGGATGGCCAAAGTATACCTGGCAAAGACGAATACGGATCTGCTCGCCGCCGGGCGGATGCTGGAGAATGCGATGGAACTCGCCCCGCTGGATGAGGAAGTGTATTCCCTGTACCGCGGAGTGCGCGGCGGCGACGAGTACAAGTTTCACAGCGACAACGACTGGTTCATCCGCGTCTGCGAACCCTATGCCCGGAAATATCCGCAGAACAGCGGGCTGTACAGGCTCCTGATCGAAGCGATGATCAGCAAAAAGTATTTCGACCGGGCGGAGAGGCTCCTGGATGCCGCGCAGTTTGAAGGTGAAGCCCGCTGCATGAAGGACGTGTACCGGGGCGATATTGCCCTGGCAGAAGGAAATGTTCAGGCTGCGGAAAAACTCTGGTCAGCCGTTCCGGAAGATGACTGGTTCGGCCTGTTTGAAGCGGGAGAACGCTTTAACCGTCTCAATGAATATGAAAGAGCGATCGAATGCTTCCGTCATGCCTGGGAAGCGCAGGAACCCCCGCACAAACTGGATATGGTCTATTCGCTGGCTTTCCTGTATAAAAAGCTCGGACGTCCCGCGGAAGCAAAAAAGGAATGGGAGCGCATCCTGGATACCCTGCTCACGGAATACGGCCTTCCGGAGGAGGATAACGGCATTCGCTGGGCCAGGCGCGAGATCGCGCAGCTGGAACCGTAACCGCCCGTCCCCTGCCGAAGGCAAAAAGCCGCAGATTCACTCTGCGGCTTTTTGCTGTGCTCATCGCCTTTCCCGCTTCTCAGCGGTCCACCAGGCGCCGCCGGTTCATCCATCCGCCCTTCCGGTAATAGATCACCAGCGCGATGCTCGTAAGGGTCCACGACGCTGTATAGGACAGGCACAGGGACAGCAGCGTCCCGAAATGCGCAAACACCGTCAGGATCCAGATCACCCGGAACAGGCAGATACCGATTCCGATGATCACCACCGGGTACACCACGTCCCCGGCGCCCCGCAGCACGGCGGACAGCACCTCCACCAGCACCCAGGTGAAGTAGAACGGCACAAAGTAGGACATCACCCGGTAGGTGGTTTCGACCACCGCTTCATCCGGCGTCAGCAGCCGCAGCACCGGGATCGCGGTGATCATCAGCGCCGCGCTGACCACGATGGTGACGGTAAAGTGCATGATCAGTCCCTGTTTCACGCACTGCCGGACCCGGTCCGTCCGCCCGGCGCCGTAATTCTGCGCGATAAAACTGGTGATCGCCGCGCCCATGGCGTTGCTGATCGCCCAGAAAAAGCCGTCTGTCTTCCCGCTCATCGCCCAGGAGGCGACGACCACCGTTCCCAGCGAGTTGACCGCGACCTGGATCGTCATGTTCGACAGGCTGTACATGGAGGATTGCAGTCCGGCCGGAATGCCCAGCCGCAGCATGTTGGCCAGGTAAACGCCCTTCACGCCCAGTTCCCGGAACGTCAGCCGGTATTCCTGGTCCTGTCTGGCCAGCTGCCGGGTCAGCAGAGCGGTGTTCACCGCCTGGGCGGTCACCGTCGCGACCGCCACGCCGGCGATTCCCCATCCGAACACCACCACGAACACAATGTCCATCACGATGTTCAGCACGCATCCCGCGATCATGAACAGGAACGGATGGAAGGAGTCCCCCACCGCCCGCAGGATACCGGATTCCATGTTCAGCACCATCAGCAGCGGAACGCCCAGGAAATAGATCCTCAGATACAGTACTGCGCCTTCCATCGTCTCGTCCGGCGTATTGAGCAGACGCAGCAGTCCCGGGGATATGATCAGCCCCAGTGCCATCAGGGCCACCCCGAACAGGGCCATCACCGTGACCGCGCTGCCGATCGCCCGGTTCAGGTCCTCCCGTCTTCCGGCCCCGTAGATCTGTCCGATGATTACGGATGATCCGGCCGTCATCGCGACAAAAAAACCGACAAGCACGTTGATGATCTGGGCGGAACTTCCCCCGACCGCCGCCAGCGCGTTCGTTCCCACGAAACGTCCGACGATCAGTCCGTCCACCGCGTTGTACAGCTGCTGGATGATGGTCCCCGCGGCGATCGGAAGGAAGAAGACCAGCAGCTTCTGCCATACGCTTCCTTCGGTCAGGTTCATGTTCTCTCTTCTGTTCTTCATTTTGCGAACCACCGCCCGGAAAACTCCGCCACCGCTTCCGCCAGTTTTTTGATGTCCCAGCCGGTGGCGTTTACCGTCAGGTCGAAGGCGCTTCCGTCTGTCGCGCTCTTCCCGGTCAGGATTTCCCGGATCTGCCGGCGGTTCCGGTCGATCCGGCGGATATTCCGGAGGATCTCCTTCTCTGTCAGGCGTTCCTCCGGTTCCTTTTTCTCCTCAAATCGCATGCACCGTTCGAGCCGGTTCCGGATATCCGCGCATACGTAGATCCGGAACGGATGCTCCTCATGCAGGATGACGTCCGCGTCCCGTCCGACAATGATGCAGTCGCTGCCCTCTTCCGCGATTTCCCGGATGATCTCCCGCTGCTTCAGCAGGACCTCCGTGTTCCGCCAGTTCGCTCCTGCCAGCTGCCTGAAGCTGTTCCGGTAGGTCAGCTGATACTGGTGCCACCCGTGGCCGCTCAGCGCCTTGTGTACATATTCCGGATCCAGGCCCTGCTCTTCGGACAGCGTCTGGATAATCTCCCGGTCGTAATAGTCCCATCCCAGCAGGTCTGAAAGCCGTTTCCCCAGCTCCCGGCCTCCGCTGCCGAACTGCCTGCTGACCGTGATGATCTTCGCCATGGCCGCGCGTCCTCCCTTTCCGGTTCCCCGGCACTGATATTCAGGCATGTTTTCCCTTCTGCTTTGCTCCAGTTTACCACAGAAAACCGCAAAGAAAAAGCGGAACGCGGACGCGGTCCTTGTCGTTACGACCGGGAAAAAATGCACCCGGCCGCATACCCCCGTAAACTAAAACCGGGACTCCGCCGGAGCGGAATCCCATGGAACCGGACAAAACGCCGGATTGTTCTTTTCGTTTTTGGCATTCACTCCCTGTCCATCACATACGAATAAACAGGTTTTCCGTCCACGGAAGCGCGGACTTTCTTCACGGAAGGCGCGATATTTCCTGTTGTGCCTTCCGGCAGGGGCTTTCTCCTGAGCAGCAGGGAACCGATCGCTGCTCCGATCATGATCGCAATCAGAAACATCATGGTTCTGCCTCCCCTCTTTTACTGTACAACTCCGTATTTCCTTGCGGAATAATACTTTTCGTCCTCTTCCGGAAAATCAATGGTCGGCACATCGGCCGCCATGGCCGCGGTACGGGCGTCCCGGTCGAGTTCGTCCGCCAGTTCCCGGATTTCCTTTGCTTCATTCACGCCGGATACCGGCAGCGCACGAACCTCTGTCTTCTCCTGCCGGGTTTCCTCCTTCCGGGCTTTGATCTCCGCGCGGACGGTTTCCAGGCGTTCCTCACGCTCTGCTTTTCGGGCGTCCATCCTTTCACGGATCTCTGCGGCCCTCTGGTCATGCTCTGCCCTCCGGATCTCCCGCTTTGCGGCCTTTACCGCTTCACGGGCTGCCCTCCGGGCTTTCCTTGCCTTTTCCCGGACGTCCACTGCCACCCGGTCCGCGTCAAAATCCTTGTCTGCCAGGTATCCCAGCAGCACGCCCCACAGGAGTCCCCTGCGAAGGGCGCGGTGACGTCGGTGCCCTCCGAAAAGCAAATCTCCCAGTGACAGGATTCCCAGTAACCGCAGCATCGTGCGTTCCTTCCTTTCATTGGCCATTTTCCTGACCATGGCTGTATTGTAGCCGCGCCCGCGGGAGAAAAACAGGTTAAAGATCGTAAAATAAAAGCGGCTATTCTGCCGCCGGAAGAGAAAACCCGCCCGGAAACCGGGCGGGGCAAAAAGTGTCGGGGTTCTGCTGCAGCCGCGTCAGCCTGCCAGCTGTGCCTTTACCCATCGGATCGAATCCGCCGCGTCCCGCAGGACATATTGCGGATCGCACGCGTACAGCTCGGCAATCACGTTCCCGCGATAGTCCCGCTTTTTCAGCCGTTCCAGGACCTCCGCGACCCGGATATACCCGCTGCCGGTCGTACAGGCATAGACCGTCTGCCCGTCCGCGCACACGAACGAGGTGTCCCCCGCGTGCGGCCGGGTCCTGGTGCGGTCCTTCAGGTGCACCGTCCGGATCCTGTCCGCAAACAGTTCAAACGCTTCCAGTTCGTCCTCATGGAACGCGGTAAAGTTTCCTGTGTCAAAGGCGCATCCGAGTCCTTCCGCACTGTCCAGGAAGTACTTCAGCCCCGCGATGCAGTTGTACGGGGACAGCAGGCCGTCAAAGTCCTCCATAAGTACCGGGACGTTCACCTTCCGGCCGTATTCGACGGTCTTCCGGACGCCGTTCACCATGCGTTCCAGGTCCCGCTGTGTATTCCCGCCGGTCAGCATGCCCGGGATAATCAGGAAGTTCCCGGCACCGGCTTCCGCGGCCAGGTCCAGCATCTCCCGGTACCCGTCCGCCTCCGGATCCGCCGGGAAATCACAGTGGCCGAACATTCCCTCGACGCGCAGGTCCAGCCCTTCCATGATCCGGATCAGTTCCTTCCGGTCCCGTTTCCAGGACTCCGGCGACAGGTACAGCAGTTCCATCCCGGCGTCGTGAAGTTCCGCCAGCACGTCCTCCATCCGTCGTTCCGTGGCGCGGACCCCGTCATAAATGTTTTCATAGAATGCTGCAATTTTCACGGGTGGATCACCTCTTTGCCACAGTGTACCATAGAAATCCGCGAAGCAAAAGACGTGAAAAAGAGCAAAAAGCACCCTGCTCAGGATGCTTTTCTTAATTGTCCGCAGCCCGGATCATCCGGTACCCGATCCCCACATGGGTCTGGATCAGCAGCGAGGCGTCCGGGGAAGCCTCCAGCTTCTTGCGCAGCGTCGCCATGAAAACCCGCAGCGAGGCGAAATTGTTTTCCCAGGACGCTCCCCAGAGTTCCCGGGTGATGTATTTGTGCGTCAGCACCTTGCCGCAGTTCCGGGCCAGCAGGCACAGCAGCCTGTACTCGATCGGCGTCAGGTGGAGTTCCTCCTCCCCCAGCCACGCGCATCCGGCAGCGAAATCGATCTTGAGGCTGCCGTTGGTGAAGACGGGATCCTCCGGGCTTTCTGCCTTCAGCTGGTTCATGCGGCGCAGCGTCACCCGCAGCCGCGCCAGCAGCTCGTCCACCGAGAACGGCTTGGTCAGGTAGTCGTCCGCCCCGGCGTCCAGTGCTTCGATCTTGTCCGTATCGTCGCTGCGCGCACTGATCACGATGATGGGCATGTTGGACCAGGATCGGATTTTCCGGATCACTTCCACCCCGTCCATATCCGGCAGCCCTAGGTCCAGCAGCAGGATATCCGGGTTGTGGGACGTTGCCTCCATCAGCGCGGTCCCGGCGTTTCCGGCCGTGATGTGCCGGTACTCGTGGGCCTCCAGCGTCACGGAGATCAGGTTCCGGATCGGCGCGTCGTCCTCGACGATCAGGATCAGCGGTTTATTCATTCAGGTTCACCTCATCCCTGGGCAGTGAGAATGTAAATACAGCCCCGTGCGGCTCGTTGTCCGAAACGGAGATTGTTCCGCCGTGCGCCCGGATGACCGACTGGCAGAGCGCCAGCCCGATCCCCAGTCCCCTCCGGCTGTCCCCGGTCGGGTTTCCGCTGGAGTAGAACAGGTCGAAGATCACACCCTTCTGGTCGTTCGGGATGCCCGGCCCGTTGTCCGCGATCCGCACGATGACGTTCTCTCCCTGCGCGGCGGTGTCGATCCGGATCACCGCGCCTTCTGGCGCGTACTTGGCAGCGTTGTCCAGCAGGTTGATGATAACCTGGACGATCAGCCGCGCGTCCGCCTTTACAAACAGCAGCTCGTCCGGCCGGTTCCGCTCCAGGGTACACCGCTTCAGCTGCCTGCTCAGGTGGTTGACCGCCTCGCTGATCATATCGTCCATCAGCTCGGTCGTCATGTTCAGGTTCAGCTTTCCGCCGGTCATCCGGCTTGCGGAAAGCAGGTTTTCCACCATGCGGTTCAGCCACTGGGCGTCCTGGTAGATATCGCTGTACAGCTGGCTGCGGGTATTCGCGTCCAGCGTCTCCCCGCAGGACATCAGGCTGTCCGCATTCCCCATGATGGAAGTCAGCGGCGTACGCAGGTCATGGGAAACCGCACGAAGCAGGTTCGCCCGCAGGCGTTCATTCTCCGCCAGGATCATGCTTTCCTCTTTTTCGCGGGCATTCCGGGCATTTTCCAGCGCCAGGGAGCATTCGCCGACCACCGACGCGAGCACGCTCTGCTCGGAGGCGTCCGGCGGGGAGTCATGCCCTGCCACACCGACCACCCCGTACGCGTGGTCCTGCACGCGCATGCAGTAGTACAGGTAATCCGATTTCGGGAAGGTCTCCGTCGTGGCACCTGCCCGTTTGCGATGGGAGAAGCACCATTCCACGGCCTCTTTTTCCTCGTTCGTCCGGTAGGGCACGGTATCCCCTGCCGAAGGGTAGAACACGGGATCGCCCAGCGCGTCGTTCTCTGCCGGGAAGATGACCAGGCTCCGGTCCAGCAGCTTTGTCAGCTGGTCCGCCAGCACGGAGAGGATCTCCTCCCTGGATTTCGTTTTGGTCAGCTGCCGGTCCGTTTCCAGGATGACGCTCATCCGCTGGGCTGCCTTCGCGGATTGTCCGGCATGCTGCTTCAGCCGAATCGCCAGCGTGCTGATCGAGAACGCTGCCGCCAGCATGATCAGGAACGTGACAGGATATCCCGTTCCGTATGCGTAGAAGGTAAACCGGGGCGTCGTGAACAGCAAGTCGAACAGCAGGACGCTGATCACCGCCCAGACCATGCTGTAAGCCCGGTGGGTTGTGAAGATGGATACGACCAGCAGTCCCAGCAGGTACACCATGATGATGTTGGCGTCTGTGAAGCCCAGGTGAGAAAACAGGAAACCTATTCCCGTGCTGACCGCCATGGACGCCAGGAAGATAGCGATATTCGCCAGGATGTTCTTCCGGCTGCGTTCCGGCGTTTTCCGGGCCATGTATACTCTTGTGCCGTAGTAGGGAATGATAAAATAGTCCAGGTCAGGCGCGTAGGCCACCAGCCGGTCCGTCAGGGACTTCCTGCGCCGCAGCAGTCCGCCGACCGTGTTGGGCTGGCCGATCACGACGCCTGAGATGTCCGATACCCGCGCGTATTCCGCGATCTGGTATGGTACGTCATCCCCGGTAACGGTCTCCACCCGGGCGCCCAGCTTCTCCGCCAGGTTCATATTGCTGCGCAGGCGCTTCCGGTCATCCTCCGGCATCAGCTGGTAGGACGGTGTTTCCACGAACAGCGCGATCAGCGTCCCCTCAAAGGCCGCCGCGATCTTGGACGCCGCGTGGATCACCCTGGCGTTGGATGTTGACGAAGAAAGGCATACCAGGATGCGTGTTCCCTGGCTTCCCTGTTTCTGTATATCCATCACATCTGCTCCCGGTCTGTTTGATCACGTTCCTCCGTGTACCGGTCAATGATCCTGTCGATCAGGACCGCCGCCGGATAACCCATTATAACAGACAGGGCAAATATCAGGATCAGGATCCAGTCCTTCATCTTGTATCCCTCCTGTCCTTATCGGGAAGCACTCAGATTTTGAAGCATTTCCGGACGTCGTTCCACTTCCCGAGCACCAGGATCGTCTGGTCTTCCTCCAGCAGGGTCTCGCTGTTGACCGCCATGCTGATATGGCCGTTCCGCCGTACAGCCAGCAGGTTCACGTTATATTTCCGGCGGATGTCGATCCCGCCGACGGTCTTTCCGCACCATTCCGGCGGCACCTGCAGGTCGTAGATGGAGTATTCCTCGTCCAGGGCGATATAGTCCAGCATATGGTCTGTCGTGTGCCGGACCGCGGTCCAGGCCGCCAGCTGTCCCTCCGGATAGACCACGTCGTCCGCACCGTTCCGCAGCAGGAATTTACGGTGCACCTCCCGGGATGCACGGGACACCACCTTTTTCGCGCCAAGCTCCTTCAGCAGGCACGTGGTTTCCAGCGAGCTCTGGAAGTCCTCCCCGATCGTCACAATGCATACGTCGAAATTGGGCACCCCCAGCGTGCGGAGAAAGGTTTCACTGGTGGCGTCCCCGATCTGCGCGTCCGTCACAATCGGCAGGACCTCATTGACCCGCTCCTCGTTCCGGTCCACGGCGAGCACCTGGTGATGGAGCTCGTTCAGTTTTACCGCGACCACACGGCCGAAACGCCCGAGGCCGATCAGTAATACGGATTTCATCCGGTTTCCTCCTTTATCCGACTGTAACCTTTTCCAGCGGCAGTGTGCTGCAGGGCGTCCGTTTCATGGACTGTGCCGCGTAGATCAGCGTCAGTCCGCCCACCCGGCCCATGAACATCAGGATGATCAGGATGCTCCGGGAGACGATACCTGTCTGCGCGGTGATTCCCAGGCTGAGCCCGACGGTCCCCAGCGCTGATGCCGTTTCGAAAAGGCAGCTCATCAGCGGCAGGTTCTCCGCCCTGCTGATGATCAGCCCGCCGATGAAAAACATCACAAAGTACATGATCACGATCGCCACCGCGTTCCGCACGGTATCGTCCCCGATGCGCCGCCCGAAGCACGTAATATGGTCCCGTCTGCGGAACGTCGCCAGCGCGGACAGCAGCAGCACCGCCCCGGTGGTGGTCTTCATGCCGCCCGCCGTGGATCCCGGCGAGCCGCCGATCAGCATCCACAGGATCATCAGCGCCTGACCGGCGCCGCCGATACGGTTCAGGTCCATCGTGTTGAATCCGGCTGTCCGCAGCGTTACCGACTGGAACAGCGACGGCAGGACCCGTTCCCCGGCCGGCACGTCCCCTGTCTCCGCGAAGAACAGCCACAGGAAAGGAATCAGGATCATGATGCCGGACGCCGCCAGGGCGATCTTGCTCTGCAGGCGGTACTGCTTCATCCGGAAACCGTGTTCCTTTACGTCATTCCAGACCAGGAAACCAATCCCGCCGACGGTGATCAGCAGCATCAGCACGATATTGACCGTCGCGTTCTGCGCGTACGCGGTCATGGAGGAAAACTCCCCGTGGATGCCCATCAGGTCGAACCCGGCATTGCAGAACGCCGATACGGAATGGAATACCGAGAACCAGATCCCCTTCACGCCGAATTCCGGGATATACACCGTCATCAGCAGGAGGGAGCCCAGCGCCTCGATCACAAAAGACGTCAGGATGATGAACCGGGTCAGCCGCACGATGCCGCCAACCTGCGGCGCAGAGATCGCTTCCTGCATCACGCTGCGCTGCAGCAGGCCGATCCGGCGCCCGGAAACGAAGGAAAGCGAAAGGGCCGCGGTCACCACGCCCATTCCGCCGATCTGGATCAGGAGAAGGATGACCGCCTGTCCGAAGGCGGACCAGTGGGTCACGGTGTCCCGCACTACCAGGCCGGTCACGCAGACGGCGGATGTCGCGGTGAACAGGCAGTCGGAAAACGCTGTCCCGGTCTGTTGCCGGGAGGATACCGGAAGCATCAGCAGGAGCGTCCCGATCAGGATCATCAGTACAAACCCCAGCGCGATGATCTGGAAAGTGGTAATGCGATAGCGGCCACGGATTCTCACGTCGTTCCTCCCCGTCCTTTTTCAGTTTTATTGTAACGGGCCGCCTGTAAGCATGATGTAAAAATCAGCGGAGCGATATAAAGATTGTGTTAAGATCGGCGGCAGGTCCGCGGCGACAAAAAAAGCCGGGGGCCGTATGCCCCCGGACTGTTTTCCTTGCCTTACAGCAGCGCGCCGCGGATCCGCCGGACAATCAGCAGGTCCATCAGGCCGTTGACGACCAGCGCCGCGCCGATAAAGATCATGAACACGTTGACGATGAATCCCGGCTGCAGGATGATGAATACGCCCAGGAGGATCGCCGGCGCGCCCAGCAGGGTCACGATCAGCCGGTCATCCCGGTTCGCCCAGGCCGCCGCCAGGTGGCTCAGCCCGTTCAGCACCAGCACCAGGCCGATGATCGTCGGGAAAAAGTTCACCACCTGTTCCGCCATCGAGACCAGCAGGATACCGGTAAGCACGGTCACCGCCGCGAGGACCAGCACCATGGTCAGGTTCCCCGCCTCTTTGACCGGCCTGGTCAGGTACAGCAGGATAAACCCGATCCCCGATCCGATCACTAGGGCGCCTGCAACCCGGACCACCACATCCAGCGCGGCCCGCCGGGCAATGATGATCATGATTCCCAGCACCACGCTCAGGAGCGCCGGTACCAGTTTGCTGTTCAGCAGCTGCTTCATTCTGTATTCCATCATCCGTCATCCTTTCAGTCATTGCGTTTACACCGTTTGATACGTACTCCGGGGTACTGCTGGCAGTTCCGGCCGTTCAGGCCGCGTCCTTTTCCTCTTCGGCTTCGGGCACTTCCTCCTGCGCGGGCTCCGTGAACTGTTCCGCCGCCGGGACGATTCCTTCCGGATAGATCTGCGCGAAATCGTTCTTCATCGAGACCGGAACATATCCCTTCTCCCGGTTCTCCGCCGCCTTTTCTTCCCAGTTCTGCTTTCCCCATTCCCGGACGTCGTCATCCGCGACGATCATGTACGCCTGGGCAGGATAGGGGTTCCGGTGGTCGATCGTGTAGTTCATCATGCTGGTGTCGCTGCCGCTGTTGCCGAAGGCCAGTACCGGCCGCTGCCCGATCTCCCGCTCGATATAAATGGACTTGTTCGCGTTCAGGTTCTTCTGGATGAACCCGCCCGTCAGCACCAGCTCGTCGCCGTCCGCGTATTTGAAATTCATATTGGACGGTTCCTCTTCATATCCCCGCACCTTTACTTCAAAGTCCGTACCGATCACGTGGTTCGGGGTCACATAGTCCCGGATGGGGGAATTCGCCACGATCGCCCGGGTGGTCGTGCGCTCCGTGCCGCTGATCACATAGATTGTGAAGTCGTTTTCATACAGGTATTTCACCAGCTCCGTCATCGGGAGGTAGAAATTGTCGATATACCGCATGTTGGTAAAGCTGGCGGTCTCCTTCTTCCCGAATTCCGTAACATAGCTGCTGAACTCTTCCACCGTCATTCCGGCATAGGCTCTGGCGAAATTCCGCGCCAGGTTCTCGTCCGCCAGGTACCCCGGCCGGATGTCCGCGGCAATCTGCTTCAATTCGTCCGTCACTTTTTCCGGATGGTCGTGCAGGCAGTATTCAATGAACATCATCGTGTCGTAGTAGGTGTAGTAGGTTTCGCAGGTCAGCGTCCCGTCCATGTCAAACACGGCAATCCGGTCCTTCACCGGAATAAAGCTGTCCTTGTCCGCCGGATCGGTGACCTTGGCCACATACTCCCGCAGGCTCTGTGCCGCTGCGGAATCCTCAGTCCAGTATGTGCCCAGCGGCGTCTCTTTCTTTTTGCTGTCCTCCCGGCCGACGATCAGCGTAACGGCCAGTACCGCCAGGATCAGCAGCACGGAGATCCCGATCAGCAGTGCGGTTTTGGTAATCTTGCGTTCCTTCATCCCTGTTTCCTCCCATGGGGTCCTCAGAAAAATCCCCTGTCATTTTGCTCACAGGTTGATACGCAGTTCTTCTGCGCCTGTCACGTGGATCTTGTATAATGCGATTCTTTTTTTATTATACCATATATTCCCGGCAAAAAGCGCTGTGAATTTCTTCACAGCGCGTAACATGTTCCCTTTTCTCACTCCGGGGAGACTGCCTCGTAGATCACCGCTTCCAGGGGCGCCAGCCGGCCCCTCGTCTCCGTTCCGGTCGTGCCGAGCAGCAGTTCCGCATTCTCCAGGCAGGCCGCATCATATTCGGCCGGTTCCGTGGAAAGGTTGATCAGGATGATGGCCTTTGCTTCTTTCGTTTCCCGGGTATACGCGAAGATCTGTCCGTGCTCCGAGAAGAGCTCCGTGTAGTCTCCGCCCGTCAGCTCCGGATGCTCCTTCCGCAGTTCGGCCAGTGTGATATACCAGTTCAGCACGGAGGCCGGATCCGCCCGCTCAGTTTCGGCGTTGTACGCCGTGTAGTCTTCGTACACCGGCAGCCACGGCGTCCCGGTCGTGAACCCGGCGTTCTCCGTGCCGTCCCACTGCATGGGCGTCCGCGCGCTGTCCCGTGCGAACCGGTGTACGCCAGCCAGGGCTTCATCTTCAGAGTATCCTTCTCCGACGGCAAACTCATAGTGATTCCGCGTGGAGATATCCTGATAGTCGTCGATGGAATCCCACGCTACGTTCACAAAGCCCAGTTCCTCACCCTGCATGATGAATGGCGTTCCGCGCATCGTCAGCAGCAGCGTGGCCAGCGCCTTTCCGCCGGCAACGCGGTCGGCGCCCTCCGGCAGGAAGTGGCTGATGGACCGCGGCTGGTCGTGGTTCTCCAGGAACACCGGTACCCAGCCGTTCGTCCGGCCCGTCAGCTCCTGGCTCGCGGTGAACAGCGCCTTCAGCTCGGGGATCGTCCATTCCCGCGTTTCACACCAGTTGATCTCGTCCGGCAGGTCGATCACCACATGGGTAAACTCGAAGATCATGTCAAAAACGCCGCCGGTGCCGACCCAGTCCGGTAGTTTCTCCGTGGAAACACCGTTTGCCTCGCCGACCATAAAGATGTCCGTGTCTTCCTGCACGGCCGCCTTGAATTCCCGGAGGAAATCCAGGATCCCTTCCGTATTGGCCGTCATGCCATGGACGCCGGTCATGCCGTCATTGGCGTCCGGCTCCCCGTCCGCGTATACTTCCGGCTTTTTGATGTACGTGATCGCGTCCATCCGGAAGCCGCCCACGCCTTTGTCGACCCAGAACTTCGCTACATCGGTCAGCGCCTGCCGTACCTCCGGGTTCTCCCAGTTCAGGTCCGGCTGTTCCTTCAGGAAGGTATGCAGGTAGTACTGGCCCCGGGTTTCGTCGTATTCCCAGGCCGGTCCGCCGAAGATGCTCCGCCAGTTGGTCGGTGCGCTGCCGTCTTCCTTCGGGTCGGCCCAGATGTACCAGTCGCTTTTGCTGTTGTCCCGGCCGGACCGGGATTCCAGGAACCAGGCGTTCCGGTCGGACGTATGGTTGAACACCAGGTCCATCACGATCCGGATTCCCCGTTTCCCGGCTTCCGCAATCAGCTCGTCCATATCTTTCATCGTTCCGTAGGCCGGATCGATGTTGTAGTAGTCGGCGATGTCGTATCCGTTGTCCGCCTGCGGGGACACGTAGCACGGAGTCAGCCACACCGCCCCGACGCCGAGTGCCTGCAGGTGGTCCAGTTCCTGGATGATGCCCCGCAGGTCCCCGTTTCCGTCGCCGTCGGAATCCCTGAAGCTCCGGATGTAGATCTCATATGCGATAGTGTTTTTCCACCATTCGCCGTCTCCCGCTCCCTCAGCACCCGCAGGCACTCCCGCCAGCAGAATGCACAGTGCAGTCAGCACCGCCAGCATACGGTACAGTTTCTTTGCCATGATAAAACCTCCCTGTTGGTCTGTCTCCCGCATCCAGGCGTTTCGGAATCATCAGTTCCTTCATGCCCTTCTTTTCATCCCCGGATCCCTGTTTTTCGGGGATCTTTTCCCGGTTTCAGTTCCCGGACCTCCCTGCACATGGTAATGGGTTCCCCGGCCGCGATCCGGTCCTCCGCCAGCTGCCGGACCTTCGCGCACCATTCATCCGTTTTCCGGATATCCCCGCAGTAATCCCGCAGGATCGCGTCACATTCCCCCAGCGCCGCGTCGTACTGCTCCCGGGTCAGTTCGCCGGTTGCGAAAGCCTTGTCCAGTTCGTCCCGGTCGTCGATCTTCACGTCCCCCTCCGGGGTAAAGATAACATCCAGGTACTTGTCAATGAATACGGCAATCCCGTACTCGTCGTATTCCATTCCGTCGATGATGTCCACATACCAGATGGAAGGCCGGTACCGCGGATCCGCCGGTGCCGGGTACCGCTCCCGTTCCCCGCCATGTGTCCCGTCCGGGAAATACATCACCGTCACAACCCGGTTCATGCCGTCCGGAATCAGCTCAAGCCAGGTCATTCCGGCACCCGTCACCTGGATCCGCCCGGCTTTGGGCGTCTGCCAGTAATTCTTTTCCCCGTCCGTCATCCGGATCAGGCACACCATCCCGTGGAAAGCCTCGTCATCGATCCGCATCTGGTAATAGGGGTAGTACATAAACCCCCACTGCTCCCGGTTCAGACGTTTATGCTTCATGTTTTTACCTTTCTGCGGTTCTGTTGATCTCACCGGTCCGTGTTCTTCGGATACTGATTCTTCGGGATGTTCAGATACGGCACAACCCGGTGCTCCGGCAGCGCCTTTGCCAGCCCGGTGATCGCTTCCGCCAGCTCCGTGCAGATGCGTTTCCGTTCCTCGTCTGCCGGGGCGTCCGGGTCAAACCTTACCGGTTCCCCGAAATGAATCCCCGCCAGCGCCGGAGCGGTGTACATCGGCACAAACTGCAGAACCTTCCCCGCCTTCCGGTGATACAGCCGGGCCAGGTCCGAAAAGTTCTCCTGGAATGCGCACAGGATCGCGTTGTACGTTTCCGCCTTCTCCGGGAAGATCACGATGTCCGCGCCTTCCTGCAGCTTTTCCATGGACCGGCGGATCGTGGTCATGACGCGTACGTCATGGTAGACCGGGATTGTATGGGCATGGGTGAAAATATATTCCGAAAGCCGGGCGATCGCATGGCTCAGCAGGCGGTAGAACCAGCGGACCGCTTTCGGTTTCATTGACCAGAAGTCCCTGAAGGCGTACGCCGGGACCTCCTTCCGGTCCATCATCTCGCCGACGCACCAGATGTAATGCGCGCGGGGCAGGTACAGTTCCGAGGCGATCGGGCCGTACATCTGGGCGTGGTTGCCGACGAGCACGCACGGCTCCTCCGGCAGGTTTTCTGCCCCGTACAGCGTGTATTTCGGCGACAGCCGCCAGATAATCCGGTAGATCAGGCGGTAGAGCCCCGGGCTGTCCTTGCCCATATTTTCCCTGACAATCGGCTGCATCGCTTTACTCTTTCCCCTTCGCCTGCGCCCGGCTGTTCGTGTCGATCGTCTTCCCGAAGACGACGAACCGGTCATACAGGTATTCCGTCACAAAATTCAGCACCATGTTCATCAGCGTCACCAGCATCCCGTTCCAGCCGCAGGTCCCCTCCAGGTAGTTCCCGAGGATCGTTGTCACCGGTGTGAACACCGCATAATACGCCGCCACCTTCAGCATGGCTACCGGCACGTTGTTCGCAGAGCGGAAGGTGAACTCCCGGTTCAGCGTAAAATTCCAGAGCACCGAGAGCACCAGCGCAATCAGGTACGCCACCCAGTATTCCCAGTGCAGCATCTCGTAGAGAACGGTGAATACGCCGATCTCGATCGCGCCTGCTGAAATGGAGAACAGCACGAACTTGATTGTCCGTTTCAGCTCCTCCCGCTTCGGGTCCTTTCCCCCTGCCTGATTTTGTTCCATTGTCTCGTCTCCCGTCTTTTTATTTCATTTTCCGGTACTTTTCGATCACAGTCCGGTACCGGTCCAGCACCATCGGCACCAACTTCTCCCAGGCCAGGGGAATGGTCTCCTGCGCGTTCCGTCCCGTCTGCCGCACGTCGGTTTCCCGGAAGATCCGCCGGATCTCCGCAGCCATGGCCTCCGGCGCGGCTTCCGCTGTATACCCGCTGAAGTCCTTCCGGATCGCCCCTGCGGCGTTGGATCCCTCTGCCGCCAGCGTCGGCACGCCCAGCACCGCGGCCTCCCGCAGCACCAGCGGCGCGTTGTCGAACACCGAGGGGAAGAACAGCAGGTCCGCGTTCAGGTAAACGCCTCTCAGCAGGTCCCGGTCCCGGATCAGCCCCGTGAACAGTACCCGGTCCGCCAGCTGCAGGCGCGCCGCATACCGCGCCATCTCCTGCTCGTCCTTCCCGCTCCCGGCCATCACCAGGAACCAGTCATCTCCCCTGTCACACAGCAGCCGCATCGTATCCAGGATCAGCTGCTGGTTCTTGTACCAGATCATCTGCCCCACGAACAGCAGTATGTGTTTTCCCCGGGGAAGACTGAACCGTTCCGCCGCCCGTTCCTTCAGCACCTCGGCATCAGCAGGCGCGGAAACGTCTGTCCCGTTCGGCATGACAAAATACGGCTTCGTATATCCGTAGGAGCGGAGCGTTTCCCCCGTCTCTTCCGAGCAGGCCCAGACCTCATCGCAGTTTTCGAACACCTTCACGATCCGGTCCGTCACCGCCTTCGAGATCGTCCGGCTCTTTGTGAACTCATAGATCGCGTCATAGTACTTGGAATGGAACGTTGCCACCACCGGAATCCCCGTTTTCCTTCCCAGCGAGACCGCGTATTTCCCCAGCAGCGAAGGGCTGTGGATGTGGAAGATGTCCGGGTGTTTCGCCACGATCCTTCCCGCCAGCTTCGGGTCCAGCTTCGGCACCGCGCTTGCGTACCGTGTGAACGGAGCCCGCAGTGTACGGGAAGTCAGCACTTCGTACGGAAAATCGTTTTTCTCCAGGTACCGGCCTTCCATCGCCGGGCAGACCACCACGGCATCGTTCATGTGCCGCGCGTATTCGTGCACGGTCTCCGTCACCCCGTCAATCACCGGGAAATAGTTGTCGATAAACAGCACCGGGCGGACACTCCGTGATTCACTCATCCGCCTCGCCTCCCCGTGGCCGTCTTCCCTGCAGCGCGTTCACACCGTAGATCACCGCGCCGGCGAGGATGAACGAATAGTGGCTGAAGATCCGCCAGATCAGCATCGCCCAGAATACGCCGTCCGACCGCATCGCGGAAAATACCAGGTAGAACGCGCCTTCCGCCGCGCCGGCGTTCCCCGGCGTCGGTACCAGGCAGATCGAGGCGTAAATGTAGATTGTGGACGCGAAGATGTGCATAAAGCTCACCGGTGCGCCGAACATCTTCAGCACGAAGTACGGCATGCTGCACAGCGCGATCCGGTAAACCAGCGACAGCACCACCAGGCAGAAGGACGTCACTTTATCCTTCTCGATCACGGCCAGGCTGCTGCGGTACCTGTCCAGCATCCCGATGACTTTTTCCGTGCTCTCCTCCGGGTTTTTGACCAGCTTCAGCCGCCCGCACAGGCGGATCACGGCGGAAACGATCTTCTTCACCGTTTTCGGCATCAGGGAGAACAGCACCAGCAGCGCGGGAATGAGTGCGAACAGCAGCAGGCCGAAATACGCCGTGTAGCGGATCGCCTCCAGCTCCACGGAGCGGCGGGTGATGAATATTACCAGCGCCAGCAGGATAAAGCCGGACTGCATCGTCACGTATCCGGTGATCGTCATCGCGGAAGCCGCCCCGTCCGAATACCCGTGCCTGTGAAGCCACAGGATCTGGAACGGCTGCCCGCCGGCCCCGGAGGGCGTGATGCAGTCGTAGTATTTTCCCAGCGCCGCGGTCTCAAACGCGATGCGGAGCGAAACCTTTTCCTTCAGGGAGCGCATCATCAGCAGGTACTTCAGCGTTTCCGCGAAAAACAGCACCGCCAGGCATCCTGCCGCGCAGCCCAGGAAAATCCACGCCTTCGGGGTAAAGCGCAGGTCCGTCAGGCTGCCCTTGTTCCCCGAAAACTCATTCACCGCCGTCGCGGCGATCACCGCAATATTGATCAGGACAAACAGGATTGTCCAGAGCTTTTTCTTTTTCCGTTCCTGCCCGTTTTCGTTCACGTTTACTGTTCCTTTTCTCTCAGGTGATCAGGCTTCCTGTTTTGCGACCTTCGGCACATGGTATTCCAGGCCCTGGTCAAAGCGCACTTCTTCCGGCGGAGTTTCCAGCTCCTCCGGGTTGTCCAGCAGGTGCATGATGTCGAAGAAGAACTGCGCGTAGTGCGCGCCGGAGCAGACGCGCTCGTCCGCCGTGATGCCCAGCGGCAGCCACCGGCGCATCCGGACCTTGCCGTCGTTCTCCAGGAAGGCTTCCTTCACCAGCGTGCCCATACCGATGAACAGGCTCACGTCGCCGAAGTTGTAGATATGGTGCCACGGATGGTGCAGGCCGATGGAGCCGTTGTTCGTGATGAACATGCCGCTGTAGAAAGGCAGTTCCCGCAGCAGCACCTTCGGTGCGATCCCGTACCGGTCCAGCAGCTTCACGGCCGATACGACCAGCGTAGCCAGGCCGGGAACGCCCAGCAGCGCACTGGCAAGGCGGATCACAAAGTCCCCGTCCTCCGTGGCCCGGCTCGCTTCCACCGCCGCGTTCATCCGGTCGCGCACGTCGAACAGCGTGTCTGTCAGGTCGAACAGGATCCGCACCGTCGTTTCATTGCTGCTCGTATCCTGTGGATCCTTCAGTACCGTGTAGGAAACAGAGCAGTTGTTCCGGGAGTAGTACTGTTTGTTGAAGATGAAGCGGTTGACCTCCGGGTTCCGGCTGATGGCCCGCACATAAGCGGCCACCAGGATCTGCATGAAAGTGACCTTCTGCCCCTCCCGGCTTTTCTGCACGATGTAGCGGCTCAGCTTTTCATAGTCCGCCTTGTGTTCCAGGAACACCTGCGCGTCACAGCGCATCGGCATGAGGTAGGGGGTCATCTGTACAATCGGGTCCAGCTTTTTAACTCGTCTTCCGTCCGCTCTGCGTCCAAACATGTGCATCCCTCCGTTTTTTTATTTTCCCGTTTCGTCTTCCCTCTTCGCTCCGACCAGGACTTTCACCCGTCGGCCCAGTTCCTCGTCGGTCAGCCATTCCCCGTCCCCGCCGGTTCCGAATCCCTTTGCCAGCTCGGTCATCAGGGAGACCACGGCTTTTGCCTTCTCGTATGCCTCGTCATCTTCGATGCTGTGAAGGCTGTAGACGCCATGGCCGTTTTTCGTCAGATAGACCGGGGAAGACGGTTTGACCATCTCCAGCACCTGCCCGTAGTTCCTCAGCTCTGACACCGGGGCAATCTTCGGCATACTGAACCTCCTCAGCCGTTTATTCCTCCCGATCATATCATGCTTCCCTGCATATTTCAACTAATTCTACGATATTTCTTTCGTAAAATTTGTCGAATTTCCAAAAAAATAAAAAACCGAACGCAGGGACGGTTCCTGCGTTCGGACGGAGGGGCTAACAATGGGACGGTTCCTTGCGTTTCACTGCGGCGGGAAACTGTCAGCCATACCCATTGCCTGGATTTCCCGCATAACAAGTGAAACTCAGGAACCGTCCCTATTTTTTAAGCCTTCCCCCGAAACACTTTAATATGCCTTAGGGCGTTTTCCTTCATGCCCTTCGTCATTTCCGTATTCAGCTCGAAATAGCTGTGTTTCCCTTCCGAGGTCAGGTACGCCTCGGCAAATTTCGTCACGTTGCTGAAGCTGGCGGTCCCGATGTTGATCTTGGCGATGCCCAGGGAGATGGCCTTCCGGAAATCGTCGTCCGAAATGCCGCTGCCCCCGTGCAGGACCAGCGGGACGCCCGCCTTTTGGTTGATCTTCTCCAGGATATCGAAGGCCAGAACCGGCGCCGTGGGATAATCCCCGTGGGCGTTCCCGATTGCCACCGCCAGGCAGGCGATGCCGGTCCGCCCGCAGAATTCCCGTGCCTTGTCCGGGTTGGTGCACAGGATCCCGTGGTCGGACAGGCCGTCCTCACTGCCGCCCACCAGGCCCAGCTCGCCTTCCACCGAAGCACCGTAGCTCTTTGCCAGTTCTGCGATCGCCGCGGTTCCGGCGATGTTTTCCTCATAGGGATCCGTGGAACCGTCATACATCACGCCGGTAAACCCGTAGTCCAGCGCCCGCCGGATCATCTCCCGCGTACGGCTGTGGTCGAAATTGACTGCCACCGGTACGGACGCCTCCCGGGCCGCCTGCACCATGCCGGGGCCGATCAGCTCCAGCGGCGAGTACTTCAACAGGCGCTCCGCGATCTGGAGGATGACCGGGGTTCCCAGTTCTTCTGCCGCCTGCAGGGCGCCGCGCACCATCTCGAGGCTCCCGACGTTGAACGCCGGGACGCAGGTATGCTGCCGCCAGGCTTCGTCGACCAGCTGTTTCATTGTTGTCAGGGACATAGCTTTTCTCCTTCAATCCATGGCGGAAAAGGGGGCGGCCCTTCCGGAACCGTCCCCCTGAGAGTCTGCACTGACAGGATCAGTGCATGAAGATGCTTAAGATCAGGACTTCGACCACGCCGACCGCCCATGCGATCGTGGACGTGACAGACCAGATCCTCAGCTGTTCCTTCGCTTCGGAGACGCCCAGCGTCCGGTTCACGACCCAGAAGTAGGAATCGTTGAAGTAGCCGAAGAACAGGGAGCCTACGCAGCAGGCGATGGCACCGAGCACCGGACTGACCGTGCCGGAGGCAATCAGGATCGGAGCGGTGATGCTGGCCGCGGTGGTCATGGCGACAGTACCGGAGCCCTGCACAAACCGCATCAGCGTGGAGATTACCAGGGGCAGCAGGATCAGCGGGATCGCGGTGCCTGCCAGCCCGTTGGCGATGTAGCCGCCCAGGCCGGAGTCGGTGATGATACGGCCCAGGGCGCCGCCGCCACCCGTCACCAGCATGATGATACCGGCGGAAGCCATGCCCTTTTCCATCTCATGCAGGATCGTGTCACGGCTGAACGGACGGCCCAGGGTGAAGATAGCTACCAGCAGGCCGATGCCCACAGCCACGATCGGCTGGCCGAGGAAGATCAGGATCTGCCAGAACAGGCCGCTGGCTTTCAGTGCGGTTGCCACTGTGTTGATCAGGATCAGCACGATCGGCAGCAGCAGGGGCAGGAAGGAGGCAAAGGCACCGGGAACGCCCGTCATGTCCATATGGAAAGCGGACTCGTAGTCAGGCGCCTGGTAGGGCTGCTCGACGATGTTGCCTTCCTCGTCGGGGATCCGGTAGAACTTCTTGGCCAGGTACTTCCGGGCATACACGATACAGGCGATGGCCATCGGCAGCGCCAGCACGATCGTCAGCAGGATGAAGATACCCACGTCAATGTTGAAGATACCGCAGACGCCCAGCGGGCCGGGAGTCGGAGGAACCAGGGAGTGCGTGATAACCAGGCCGGCGGCCAGCGCCACGCCCAGGCTGATCACGGACTTCTTGGTCGTGCGTGACAGGGCCTTCGCGATCGGGGAAAGAACCACGAAACCGGAGTCACAGAAAATCGGGATGGAAACCAGGAAACCGGTCAGGGCCAGTGCCTCTTCCTCCTTGCCCTTACCGAAGAGCTTCAGGAAGGTGTACGCCATGCGCTTTGCCGCGCCGGAAACCTCGAAGATCTGGCCCATCATGACGCCGAAGCCGATGATGATACCGATGCTTCCCAGCGTGCCGCCGAAACCGCCTGTGATGGAGTTTATGATGCTCGCGCCGGATTTGGATTCACCGGCGGCATTCACAATGTCCGTCGCAGTCAGGGGCATGCCGCCGATCAGGCCGACCACGATTGTACTGAGGATCAGGGCCAGGAACGCCTGTACCTTGGTCTTCAGCACAAGGAAGATCAGCAGGGCGATGCCGATCAGAAGACCGATCAACATACGAAGTCCAACAATTTCCATAGTGTGCCTCCTTTTTATATGAAATTTTTAATTGGGCCCTTATTTGGTGAAGAACGGGGCGTACTTCGCGGCCAGCCGGATGGCTTCCTTCATGCTGACGGCGCCCGCGATCCCCTTTCCGGCAATGTCAAACGCGGTTCCGTGGTCCACCGACGTCCGCAGGATCGGCATCCCGTTCGTGATGGCGATGGTCCGGTCAAAGTCCAGCGTTTTGGTGGCGATATGCCCCTGGTCGTGGTACAGGGACAGCACTGAGTTGTACCGTCCGAGCGCCGCCTGGTGGAAGACGGAGTCCGCCGGCACCGGGCCGGCCACGTTGTAGCCCATCTTCTTCAGTTCCTCCACAGCGGGGGTGATCTCGTTCACTTCCTCCCAGCCGAACAGGCCGTGCTCGCCGGAGTGCGGGTTCAGGCCCGCCACAGCCATCGTCCCTTCCGTCACGCCCAGGCGCCGCAGCGCCTCCGTGCAGCGGATCACGTAGTCGATGATCCGGTCCTTGGTGATCTTGTCCAGCATCTCGCGCAGCGACAGATGCCGCGTCAGGAAGAACACCCGCATGCCGTTCGTCTCGAACATGGTCAGCGGATCCTCGGTTCCGGTCAGCGCGCCGAAAATCTCCGTATGGCCGATGAAGTTGATTTCCCCGGCGCGCAGCGATTCCTTGTTGATCGGCGTGGTGGCCACGGCGTCGGCTTTGCCCGCCATTGCGAGCTCTATGCTCTTTTTGATATACCCGAAGGCTGCCTTGCCGCACATACCGCTGACCTTGCCGAACTCGAACTTCTCCATGTCGATGTTGTCCAGGTCAATCAGGTTCAGTACGCCTTCACGCCAGTCGCCCTCCGCCGGATCCTCAACGACGTTGACCGCCAGGTCCTCGCCGGTGATCTTCACGGCGTTTTCCACGATCTTTTTATCGCCGACGACGATGCAGTCCGCAATCTTGAACAGCTCCCTGTCCGCGATGGATTTCGCCACAATTTCCGGGCCGATTCCGGCCGGATCCCCCAGCGGTACTGCAATCAGTGGTTTCTTCAAAGATCTCCCTCCTTTTCTTCGTTGGTTACCATCTCCTTCAGGAACGAGAGGCAGCGGACGATCGCGGTCTCGTCGCCCTGGCTTCCGCCCTTGGTGACGATATGCACGTCTTTGAACTCCCCGCTCAGGAACTGGCCGTAGGCGGCCAGCGGAAGGACTTCATCCTTCAGGTAGATTCCCACCGTCCCGAACCGCTCGCACACCGCGACGGTCACATCGCCGCCGCTGGTGTAGAGCGCCCGGAAAGTCGGTTCCGCTTTGAATACCCTGTACGCGATCTCCGCGAAGGACCGGTTGATTATGTCGGTGACGCCGTCCAGGGTGCATCCGTATTTTTCCATATACGGGGTGAAATCAATCCGGTTCTCGGGATAAATCCCGTCCCCGGTCACTGTCAGGACCTGGTCGTTCCGGGCGGCTTCCAGGACGGCCTCCGTCACGCGGACGACCTCCTCCTCGCACGCTTCCCGGCTTTCCAGGAAATTGCGGGTTTTCACCATCACCCGCCCGGTATCCATGACCTTCCACAGGTACCGCATCTGGTCCATGGTGCGCGAGTTGACGCTGCCCACGACCGACAGGATGCGGTATTTCCAGGGGGATGTTTCCTTCGGGAACAGTTTCCCGGCCAGCGTGGCTGTAAACACGCCCGGATCCACGGCGATGAACTTCAGCCCGCTTTGGATCAGCGCGTCCGCGATCAGGTCCAGGTCCTCCTGGGTCACGCAGTCGCAGGTGACGGTCCGGAACCCCTCCGCCGCCAGCTCCTTCAGCCGCCCGGCCAGGTATTCCGTTCCCTTCATCAGCTCATCCATCAGGATCGGGGCGACGCCGTATTTGCTCTGCTTGCGGAAAAGCTCCGCCACATTCGAGGTCAGCACCGGCGCTTTGGGGTCCAGGGCGATGTTCGTCCGGTGCAGGGGAACCCCCTCCACCAGCATATATCCACCGCTGACGACACGTGCCGTCGCCGGGAAGCACGGCGCCGCGACCGCGATATACTCTTCGCCCAGGAAATCCAGCATCGCGTCCGTTTCGCTGCCCAGGTTGCCGCGCAGCGTGCTGTCGATGCGGTGCGTGTAGATCTTCACGTTCTCCCCCGCCAGGATTTCGCATGCCTTCCGGACGCGTTCGTACGCTTCCTCCGGGCTGACGCCGCGGGAATCCGTCGGGTAGATCACGCAGTCGCTCAACTCAAGCAGGGCGGGATCCACCGCCGCCAGGTTCAGTACCGTATTCGCTTCATAGCCCGACTTGCGGAACAGGACGCCGGTCGCGTTGCCGCCGGTCAGGTCATCCGCGATGACAACACAATGGGCCATCTTCCTTTCCTCCCGTTTCTGTTTTTATTTTGCCAGGAGGATCTCCACAGCCTCTTTCAGGGTCACGTCTTCGCCGACGTTCCCGGGGAAAATCACGTACGGGATCCGCGGGAAGCGGCTGTCATCACCTGTCTGCCAGACCGGGATGCCTGGCCGGATCTGTCCGAGCACGTTGGCCTTCTTTACAGCCAGGGCCTTGGTCCCCACGTCGCTGGACGTGATGCCGCCCTTGGCAATCACGAAGCTCGGCGTCACCGACAGGCGGCCGACCAGGGACTGCACCGCGTCGGAGATCCGGACGGACAGGCGCAGCTCGTCCTCCTTGTTGCCGGTATCAGCGGTGATCAGCGCCCGCGTGGTGTAGCAGCAGACCGTCTTTCCGGCCGCGATGCATTTGTTCTCCAGGTCCAGGCAGCGCTGCACCTCCGCCTCAAAGGCGGCTTCGTCGCGCACCAGTGTCGCGTCCAGTTCGATGAATTCGATGTTGTCCAGCGTCTTCAGGCAGTTCAGCTGGCGCGTGGTCTTGTCTGTGTGGGAGCCGACCACGATCACGCCGCCGTTGTCCGTCTCGGTCTGCACCATCTTTTCGCGGGTCAGCAGGGGCTGGTCCGTTACGCCGCCCAGGACCTTGACGATGGCGGCTGCCGTCCGGAACATGAACACCTTGCCGGCCCTCATCGCGCGGTACAGGGCAATGCAGAACACCTTTACATCGACATAGTCCACCGCGTTCACGATGATCTTGTTGAAGTCCTTCACCGCCATCAGTTTGGCCTGGATGCCGTCGATATCCATGTTATGGATCTCTTCCAGCGTGATCCCGACCACGTCCGCGGCTTTAAATTCGCCGCCGGTCTTCTCCTCGATGTACCCCGGCATGGTCGCTGCGGTATATCCGAAGGTCTTGTCCTTCGCGAATTCCGTCTCGTTGGCGGGGATCAGCTGGTCGCCGTATTTCACGTAGTGTACGTTGTCGATCGTGAAACGGCCGCCCTCCTTGAAGAACGGGCACAGGATCTCGCCGTCGATCTTCTTGCCGGTGTATTTCTCGTAGTCGTCGCGCAGCAGTTTCGTTTCCAGCGGATAGTGGCCGCGCAGCGTGCTGTCGCTCCGGCTGATGTAGATGTATTCCCGTCCGGTTTCCCGGGAGACCTCGTCCACCACCGCCGCGATCTCGTGGTGCGCTTTGGTGGTCTGCTCCGCCGTGAACCCGCGGGAGTTGGTCATGATGTAGAACAGGTTGTTCTTCTCCTCAAAACCCTGGCGGATGCTGTCCTTGTCCCAGTTGGTGTAGACGGTGATGTCGTGCACGGTCTGCACGCCGGTGGGGTCGTCATCCAGCACGACGATCTTCTTGTTGTTCAGCGCGATCTCGGCGTTCAGCAGTTCATCGGCCTTCGCCTCGTCGATCGGCTTCCAGCTTGTCAGGATCTTCGTATCAAGCGCCATCTTCATTATCCTTTCTTTTCTACCTTCACGTCCGCCATGGCCTCAAAGTACTTCACGATCGCGGAATGATCCTCGCCCATCAGGCCGTGGATCTTCAGCGACTGCATGATTTCGAACAGCTGGGCGGTGTAGGGGATCGGCGCGTCGATCGCGTGCGCCGTCTTCACCACGTTCGCGATGTCCTTGTGGTTGATGCGGATCGGGCCGCCGGGCACGAAGTTCCGGTTGTACATCATGGGGGCCTTGGCGTCCAGTACCGCCGATCCGGCCAGGCCGCCGCGGATCGCCAGGTACACCTTTTCCGGATCCGCGCCTGCCTTCGCCGCAAAGGTCAGGGCTTCGCCCACGATGGCGATGTTGTTGTTCACGATGATCTGGTTCGCCAGCTTCGCGACGCTGCCGCTGCCGCAGGGGCCGATCAGCAGGATCGAAGAAGCGTAGGGTTCCATATACTGCTTTGCCCGCTCAAAGACAGGTTCGTCGCCGCCCGCCATGATGGCCAGCTTGCCGGCGATTGCGCCGGGCTCGCCGCCGGAGACCGGCGCGTCCACGAAGTCGACGCCCTTCTCCTTCAGCTTGTCATAGCATTCACGGGACTCCACCGGAGAAACGGAGCTGTGGTCGATCACCAGGCTTCCGGGTTTGATGGTGGAAGCGATGCCGCCTTCGTCGAACAGGACCGACTGTACGATTCCTCCCGTGGGCAGGATGGTGATCACGACTTCGCACTGTTCACCGATCTCCGCATAAGTTCCCGTACTCGCGCCCAGTGAGACCAGTTCCTTCACGGGATCCGGATTTACATCCGATACCATGACGTCAAAGCCGGCATTCACCAGGTGCTTCGACAGCGGCCGTCCCATGATTCCCAGTCCGATAAAACCAATTTTCATGCTGTTGCTCCTTTCTCTCTCGGGGTCGTCTGTGGTCTTGCGCTTTTCATACCGTTCCGTTTTCGGAAGTCCTCGCGGAAAAGAGATCCCGGATCTGCCCGTACGCCCGGTCGAATTCCTTCTGGTGGTCGTTTTCCCTGCTGGTCTCCGCCACAGGGTGCCGTTTTCCCTCCCGGTCGGTCAGGAACAGCACTTTGTGGGTCGTCCCGCCGAGGCCCACCTCGAATTTTTCCATCTCGCTGAAAAGGAAGACGCGCAGTGCCGGCCGCTCCAGGATCGCGAAATCCGCGCCTACCGTCAGGCCGAAGGGCTCGTAGTACACCGTCCCTTTGGCTTTCAGCTTTTTTCCTGCCTCTTCCGCGCTGCCCAGTTTGGCCAGCTCCATCCGGCTGCGCCGGATCCGGATCGCCAGCGCTGTGCCGGTAATCACGGCCATGACCAAAAATGCCCACCCGATCGCCTGCCCGGCGGGCAGGAGGAAGGCGGACGCGACAGCCAAAGAAACGCAGATCAAAAGACTGAGCTTCGTCTTGCTCTTCTGATCCGACAGAATCCGGTTCAGGTCCTTTTCCATATATCGTTCTCCGAAAAGTTTTTCCGGGTATAGTTTATATTACCATTATCTGTCATGTTTGAAAAGAACTTTTTTCCTCCCATATAAGACAAACATTCGAAGAACAATAAAACGTTCATAAACCCTGTGCAAAACAAAAAAGGCGGAGCACTGCTCAGCCTTTTTTGTACAAGGTTTCGGCACTCACGCCTTCATGGCCTTTTATTCGCCCGTTTCGACCGGTTCGACCGTCAGGCCGGGCAGCGCCGCACGGATTCCTTCCAGGTTCTGCGCTTCCTTCGGGATAAAGACGAACATCCCGCTCGCGCCGTGATACCCGAATGAGACGAGGATCGGGATTCCCTTATCAAACGTGTACAGGTAACTGGCCGTTTCGTCCCCGGTCAGTTCGCTGTTCCGGATCACCGCTGTCGCGGCGCTGGCGAAGGAGATGCTGGCGGTTCCCACCCTGGCGTTCGCCATATTGCAGAACGTTGCGGGGGTCACCCTGTACAACAGCTGCTGTGTCAGCTCCTCCGGGAGGTTTTCCCACAGTTCCCTGGTTTCATCGTCCGCGGCGAACATTTCCCGGACATAGCCCTCGGCATCCTCCAGGCGGACGGAATACACCGCAGTGGGCTGGTCATAATCCCCGGTGTCCGCGGCTTCCCGGACCTCTGTCCAGGTTTCCGGTCTGCCGAAAGCGGAAAGATAAGCTTCGTTCCCGGCTATTTCGCCCATCAGGCCGGTCACTTCCAGGCCGATATGGTACAGGTCCGGTCCGGCCTGCTCACAGGACGCCGTTCCGCAAAGCGCTGCCAGGACGGTCAGCGCGCAAAGGATCCAGATCATTTTCTTCATCGTTCAGTTCCTCCTCTCCTGCGGACAGGATACCTCATCCCGGCCTTTTCGGCAAGCGGCAGCCGGACCGGCCCCGTTTTTTTCATTTCCGGACAGGTTTTTTCCCGTATCGTCCATTGATTACATTTTGAATCAGTGATATCATCCAATATGTAACCGTACCGGCCGGGCGTCCTCCTGCATGGCCTCTCCCTTTCGTCACGCAGGCGGCTGCCCGGCTCTTTGTCGGTTACACACCCGTTTCTCCCGAGGAAGTTTCACATGACCTATGCAAATACCGCCATCCTGGCGTTCCTGGTACACCTCATCGTCCACTTCGACGCAATCCGCAACATTCATTACCGGAATGAGACAGCGTCCGGAAAAGCCTACCGGGCGCTGGTCTGCACCATATTGCTCTTCTACGTCTCCGACGCGCTGTGGGGCGTCCTGTATGAAGCCCGCCTGATCCCGGCCCTTTACGCGGATACCGTCCTGTATTTTTCCTCCATGGCCGCTTCCCTGTTTTTCTGGGGCCGCTTTGTCATCCTGTATCTGCATGAGAAAAGCCGCTTCATGCGTCTCCTGTCCGCCGCCACCTGCCTGGCCCCGGCCTTTTTCGGGTTTGCGCTGGTTGTAAACCTTTTCCTGCCGGTCATGTTCTGGTTTGACGGTGAGGGTGTATACTGCGCGGGCTTCCTGCGGCATGCCGCCCTGCTGGTGCAGGTCCTGATGTTCCTCGCCGTGTCCGCCTATCTGTTTATTACAGCCCGCCGTACGGAGGGAAGGGGAAAAGCCCGCCACACGGCGATCGGGATCGTCGGGGCTGTGATGGCTGCCATGGTGGTCCTGCAGGCATTCTTCCCCATGCAGCCCCTGTACGCGGTCGCCTGCCTCCTGGGCTCCTGCATCCTCCATACCTTCGTCATCAGCGACATGAAGGAGGACCGCCGTATCGAGCTCGAGGAGCTCTTCCGCATCCAGGATGAGCAGGAGAAGGAACTGGGCAGCGCGAAACACCTGGCCTATACAGATTCCCTCACCGGGGTCAAGAGCTCCCACGCCTATGTGGAAAGGGAAAAAGAGGTCGACCGCAGCATCGCGGACGACCGGATCCATGAGTTCGGCGTCGTGGTTTTTGACGTCAACAACCTGAAGATCACCAACGACAGCCATGGCCACGACGCAGGGGATCTCCTGATCCGCACCGCCTGCCGGATGATCTGCCGCCAGTTCAAGCACAGCCCTGTTTTCCGTATCGGCGGGGACGAGTTTGTCGCTTTCCTGGAAGGCGAGGATTACCGGAACCGGAAAACCCTCCTCGCGGAATTTGAGGACCAGGTGGAATCGAACCTCCGCCTCGGCGAAGTAACCGTCGCCTCCGGCATGGCCGTCTTCCGCCGCGGGCATGACAACAGCTTCCGCCGCGTCTTTGAGCGCGCGGATCAGCGGATGTACGACCGCAAAGGCCTCCTGAAATCCATGGAATAATGTTGTCTGGGATGTTGTCAGGGGGCGAACCGCCGGCAGCCCGCAGTTGTCAGGGGGACGGTTCTGTTGACAACTTTTGGAGTTATCAATGGTTGCCAAGGGTTGTCAAGGGACGAACCGCCGACGGCCCGCAGTGCGGGAAATCCCGTCAGCGGTGAGATCATCTGAAAAGGAGCAATCTTCATTGTGTGAAGTTGCGACTATTGAAGATGCGGATACGGTTCTGTTGACAACTTTTTATCGCAGCAGGTCAAAAAGAAGCGGGCTCCCCGGCAGGGAGCCCGCTTTTCAGGTTCTTTACTTTTTCGTCAGAAGATGGCGTCCGCGCCGGGCATCTTCTCCGGCGGCAGTTCCTCCGTTCCGCTCGACGGCAGCTCGACCGCTTCCGCCGGCAGGCCGTTTTCATCCAGGGTCACCCGGTAATCCGGGAGGTTTGACCAGTGGCAGCGGAAGGTCACGGTATTCCCGTCGATTTCCGGCGTCCAGAAGTTCTCGTCGAAGATCGGGATACTGTCCACCTGCGGCAGGTCATAGCTCAGGTCCGCGAAGGTGTGGAGCACCGCCAGCTGCGCCAGGTACAGCGGCCCTTCCTCCTGCAGCACGATCGACGCCCAGGTCTTGTGCCGTGTGTAGACGTGGTAGTACGGCTCGTCCGGATTCTGGGTCATGTACAGGTCCAGGTCCACCATTTCTCCTGTGACCGCGTCCAGCTCAATCAGCATATCCCGGTAGTCCCCGCTCCATTCCATCAGCCGCAGTTTCCACACCGGGTTCGGTTCCGCGTCGATCAGGCACATGGTGTTGATCTCGCCGATCTTCGTACCGGTCTTCCGGAAAGCCTGCTCTTCTGCCTGTGCCGGCGTCAGCAGCCCTTCGCGCCAGGCGATCCAGGGTGTCGCTTTGACAATCCGGCCTTCCGTGGTCTCCGCGGGCAGCAACGGAGCCGCTGCCCCGAGGGCGCCCCAGGTTTCCGTGGTCCAGTCATTCTCATAGTCATATGCCGCACGGAAGCGTTCAAAGATGTTGTCTGCGGTGATTGTACCTGTATCCGCCTCAAGGACCCTCACCTTGCCCGTAGCCTCATTCACGGTCGCGCTGCAGAACCCCCAGTCCATCGTCTTGCTGATGAAATCAATGTGCCAGACAATGTTTTCGCCCTCTTTTTCCATCCAGGTAGTATACCGGAACTTCTCCGGATCCTCCAGCGGAATATCCTTCTTTGACTTCTCCCGAATGCCTTCGGCGGCTGCGTGCACCATGTCCGTCTCCTCCCGGGTAGGTTCCGGCCGGGTGTCTTCGACGGATTCGCGCCGGTTTATGCAGAGGGTGCTCAGCACATTCCCTTCCCGGTCCAGCGCCGCGGTGTACCATTCATACCGTTCCTCATCCCGCGGGTATGCCCACATGTGCCAGACCGTACCGTCCGCCTGTGCTTCCGCGTTATAGGTCAGCTGCACGCCGAACAGGCTCCGGTCCGTCAGGTCCAGCCCGTCGTCGTAGTCGGACTGGTACATCTCGTCACAGAATTCGTCCCGGAGCGCCTGGATCAGTTTTGCCCGGGCCTCTTCCTCCGTCAGGTCGTCCGGTCCCGGCATCGGGCCCGGCTCCCAGTCCGGATAGCCGCTTGCCGTCATCATTTCGCTGAACCAGTGCTGCTGCGCAAGCGTCCATTCGCCGTAGGTCCCGCCGAACGCCTGCCGGCAGAATTCCATCATCGTCTCATACTCGTCGAAGCCTTCCCCATTCCTCAATGCCTCCATGATGGGGTCATCCTCGCTGATCTCAATCCCGATCTCGTTGGCGGACCGGATAAAAGTCTCCAGTTCCTCCGCCGTGAATTCCGTGTTGATCTTCCAGTCCGGGTCGTTTTCCTTTGCCGCCGGCGCCGCCACCTGCTCCACGACTTCCTCCGGGGTCAGCAGCGCGATCGCCGCAGCCGTCGCCGCGATCAGCAGCAGTACGATGGCCAGCACCAGGCTGGTTGTCAGTTTCCTTTTCACTTTCGTTCCTCCTGTCGCGTTTTCAAAGTACTGATCACGCTGCCAGGATGTTGTATACAGTCCGGAAAGCTCCGCGTTCAGCGACTGCCGGATCCGCTGTTCCAGCATCTTATCCTTCATATGCCGCACCTCCCGTCAGCGATCCCTTCAGGAGCTCTTCGGCCTTTTCCAGCCTGCGGTGCACAGTCGCCTGCGACACGTCCAGCGCGTCGGCGGTTTCCTGCATGGTAAGCCCCTGAAAATAGTAGAGAAGAATGACCTGTTTATACCTGTCCGGCAGATCCATCACCGTCAGGGTGAGGGTGCGGTCCTCCGGTTCCGCCGCGACCAGCCGCGGCGGCAGCTCGTCCAGCGCCTTGCTCCGGTCGATATGCCGGAACCACGCCGTACGCCGGTAATCCTTGCAGGTATTGATTGCGATACGCAAAAGCCACGCCTTTTCATTGGCGATATTCTTCTTTTCAAAATCATCCATATGTTTCCAGGCCTTGATCCAGGTGTCCTGCGTTGCGTCTTCGGCCTGGCCATGATCGGACAGATAGAGAAAACAGGTCCGTAAAATCGGATCGGAATAATCTTCGATCCACCGGTTCAGTCTCTGTTCACGGATCATGCCGGGTACCGCAGCACGTTCCATCGCCGATCACCTCCTTCACCTAACATGACGATGCGGCCCTCCCGATTTATTCACCCTCCGGAAAGTTTTTTTGTTTTTCATTCGTTTTATAGGCAGCACGCCCCGGACATCATTTCACGACGGGCGCCCTGAAAAAAGTAAAGGAGTATAGGAATATGAAAAAGATCATTGCAGCCCTGTTGGCCCTTTTCGTACTGTGTGCCTCCGCTGCCTGCGCGGACCGGATCGAACCGGAACACCCGGCTCCGCCCCTGCTCGGGACCTTCCGTGAAACGGCGGCAGACCTCTGGAGCCTGTGCAGTGACTGGAACAATGAAGCCATTGTTGCCACCGTCGATCAGAACGGGAATTATTTCCGCGTGGTTGCCCTGTATGACGACCATGCAAAGGCGCTCAGCCACACCTCTTCCCTCCTGGAGGAATATGCCCTGGACCTGCCGGTGAGCTATATCGAGCGGATCACCGCAAAACCGCTGGAAGAAGCGGATCTGAAAGTGCTGGTCGGAAAAACGGTCGGCGAGGCCGCGGCCCTGGGCTATTTCCTCTGCGGTTCCGGCGGCGGCATGTCCCAGCCGGTCACCGTATACCTGTCCAAAGGTTTCTTCGATTATGAGTTTGAAATTGATGTAAGCTTTGAGGAGTACACGGCCCGCACGGACCGGGATGAAGAAAACGTCCTGGATGACCTGGTCATCACCGGCTATTCCCGCTGCGACGGTCTTTCCAGCCAGGCTCTGGATCTCCGTTTCAGTGCGGACGGCACCTTCAACCCCGGCATGGCCGAAGTGACCCATAACTAAGTTGTCAAGGGACGAACCGCCGACGGCCCGCAGGAGTTGTCAAGGGACGAACCGCCGGCGGCCCGCGGTGCGGGAAATCCCGTCGGCGGTGAGATCATCTGAAAAGGAGCAATCTTCACGGTGTGAAGTTGCGACTATTGAAGATGCGGATACGGTTCTGTTGACAACTTTTTTTTGATGACAGGGCAAAGGAAGCGGGCTCCCGGCAGGGAGCCCGCTTTGCAGGTCCTTTATAGTTTTATTACAGTTCGATTCCCGCGGTCACCCGCTCGTCCAGGCAGTTCCCGCCGGCGTATACCTCGTACCGGCCGGGCTCGACGATCTTCTTCCCCTCAGATTCCATATAGATCTCCAGGTCGCAGGGGTTCACCGTGAACACCGTTTCCCGGCTTTCGCCCGGCGCCAGGTCATGCAGGCGCTCGAACCCGATCAGCCGCCGCAGCGGATGCACCGTTCCGGATTCCGAGACCCGCCGGAGATACAGCTGGGCGACCTCGTCCCCGGGCACGCTGCCGGTGTTTGTCACCGTCACGGAGACCCTCAGCCCGCTTCCGTTCTTTTCAACCTTCAGGCGGCTGTAGCCGAATTTCGTATAGGAAAGCCCGTACCCGAACGGATACAGCATCGGTTTATCAAAATACCGGTACGTTCGCGGGTGGTTGATCAGGTCATAGTCCTCCATCGGCGGAAGATCCTCATCGCTTTTGTACCAGGTCATCGGCAGGCGTCCCGCGGGGTTGTCCTCCCCGAAGATTGCCGCTGCCAGGCCGTTGCCCAGGTCCTGGGACCCCGTCGCGTTCACCAGGATCGCCGGCACGTTCGCCTGCATCCAGTTGATGGCGTACGGATAGTTGGCGATCAGCACCACCGCCGTGTTCGGGTTCGCTTCGTACACCGCCTCGACCAGCTTCTCCTGCATCGGGATCATTTCAATGGAGCTCCGGTCAATCTCTTCCTTCGCGTTCATCACCGGGTTGCACCCCAGCGCCACGATAACCTTCTTTGCCTTTTTCGCCAGTGCCTTCGCCCGTTCGATGCCATCCGATACAATCTCCACCGTCAGCGTCGCGGCGTCCTTTTCTGAGCCAGCCCAGGCTTCCTCGATGTTTCCGCCTTCCTTGGTGTTGCTCTCCGGCTTCAGCCGGACCAGCGGGTCCGTCTTCAGCTTCCCGTCTTCCAGGTAGATGTTCCGGTTGCCGAAGCAATACATCTTCACGTCGCACACTTCATCATTCCAGTATTCCGTCAGCTCGACGCAGTTCGCGTTACGCGGCGCCGGCGTGCGCACCGCGTCCGCCTTGCCGATCGTGATGTTCTCGAAGATGGTGAACGTGAACGGCTCGTCCGATGCCAGGCTGATCTTTCCCTTCCCGTCCACCGTCACATATTTTTTGTAGGCCGGCGCGTACAGGAAGTTGCTGCCCCATCCCCAGTTCAGCTGTTCAAAGATGACAGCGTCCTCCGCCCGGTCTGTCAGCACCAGCTCCGCCGGTTCCGCCCGGAACGCGTGCCACGCCGGCGCGGGATGGCTCGCCCCGATGTATTTGTCCCCGGCCTTCAGGCGGAACAGCGTCTGCCCGCTCTCATAGGGAATTTCCCGGTGTGTCCTCTTTTCCAGGCCCACCTTCAGCGTCACCCTGTACATGGGCGTCCCGCCGTACCAGTCCATGTACCAGCTGTTCCCGGGGAAGCCGATCAGCGCGATGTCGTCATCCTTCCGGAAGGGCAGGAAGCCGTTCTCGTTCTTCAGCAGGATATTGGATTTTTTGCTCATCTCCAGGGAGATCCGCTTTGCCTCATCGGTCCCCACGTCCGCCATATCCAGTTCCGCGTACGGATCCTCCGGGTCGAAGGCACCCTGGCGGATCAGCTCCGTCACCGTGCAGAGGATGGACTTGTCCATTTGTTTTTCCGTGATCAGGCCGCGCTCATACGCTTCCTTCGCGGCCTTCACAACCTCAAAGGGATTGTCCAGCATCGCGTCCACGCCGGCCTTTACGCCCTCGGCCAGGGATTCCGCATGTGTCTCATAGTAATGGTGGAAGTTCACCGTCTGCAGGAAGTCGCCGCCGTCCGTCATGGCGTACCGGATACCCCATTTGTCCTTCAGCAGGTCCTGCACCTCGTGGTTCAGCATCGCAGGAAGGTGGTTGATCTCGTTGTAGGAAGTCATGACGCCTTCCGCGTGACCCTCCTCCGCGCAGTAGCGGAAGGGCTCCAGTTCGTAGTCGTACTTGACTTTGTCACTGATATCGAAGCTGTCGTAGGCACGCCGGTATTCCTGGTTGTTCGCGTAGAAATGCTTCAGCACCGCGGGCGTCCGTACCCGGTTTCCGCGCTCGCCGTCCTTCAGGGGCGTGCCGTCGTAGTTATGCTCGTCCTGCATGCCCCGGATATAGGCGGACGCCATCTTGCCTGTCAGGTACGGGTCTTCGCCGTAGCCTTCCTCATTCCGGCCCCACCGCGGATCGCGGCACAGGTCCACCGTCGGGGCCAGGCGGCACTGTCCGCCTTTCCCCACTGCGTTTTCGAACGCGCGGGATTCCTTCCCGGTCACGTCCCCGGCCTTCCGGATCAGTTCCTTGTCGAAGGTCGCGGCCATGCCGATCGGCTGGGTAAAGGAGGTCGTCGGGGTCGGCGGATAGGCCTCGCCCTGCCCCGCCCGGGCCTGGACGCCGTGGGCGCCCTCCCCGCCGCACGTGGACGCCCGGATCCCCAAGCGCTCAATCCGCAGCCCCAGTCCGAAGCAGGAGAACTTCTCCTCCATCGTTATCTGTGAAACCAGGTATTTCGCGCGTTCTTCGTCCGAAAGGCGCGGATCGTACAAAGGCGTGTTCCTGTCCATCTGTTCTTCCTCTTTTCCCTGATGATTTCCGTCGTTCTCTTCACCGGTCGTAGGGAGCCGGATACGTCTCCGCCTTGCGCACGGCATCCTCCAGGCTCATCCCGGTGAAACCCTGCGCGCCGAAATACCGGCCGCACCGTTTATCATCCGCGAATACGCCGACCACAATTCCCGGAATCGCGCTTTCCGGCGCGTTCGGCGCGTGCTGCCCGCCCAGGTCTGTCCGGCACCAGCCCGGATCAGTCAGGTTGATCATCACGTCCGTCCCGTCCACTTTGGACCCCAGGTCAATCGTGATCTTGTCCAGGGCCGCCTTGCTGGCGGAATACCCAGCCTGGCACACATCCAGCGCAATGCCGCTCGTGGTGTTCAGGATCCGGCCCGTTCCCCGCTCCATCATTCCCGGCAGGAAGTGGTAGCAGATCATCGCCGGCGCAATCGTGTTGACGTTGAAGCTGACCGTGAAGTCTTCCACAGGTGTTTTGAGGTAGTCCGTCCGGTAGGCAATCTGCAGACCTGCGTTGTTCAGCACGATATCCACCTGCATGCCCAGGGCGTCGATCTCTCCGAGCATCTTCGCGACCGCTTCCGGATCGCCCAGGTCCGCCGCCACGGCATACGCGTCCACGCCCATCGCCTTCACCTCGCCCAGTACCTTTTCCGTATGGGCCAGGCTGCGGCTGTGCAGGATCAGGTTGCAGCCCTGCTCCGCCATGAATTTTGCCGAAAGATAACCGATTCCGCGGGCCGCACCCGTGATCAGGGCCCATTTCCCCTTGACCTGGTACATGAGAAGACCTCCTGTAATCTGTTTTTCTGTAATCGTTTGCTGTATTATAAAAATGAAAGTTCACTCTAAGTCAATACTGCCCGGAAAAAAAGAATAAAAAAGCAGTAAAACCGTTTGGTTTTACTGCCCCAAAAACTTTTCTGTTGTCAGGCCGTCTTCCGCAGGCGGATGATTGCTCCCCGCTTTTCCTTCGTTTCCCGCAGGTTCGGCATCAGCCGCCCCTCCACGTTCCGGATCAGCTGGAAATAGCAGGGGAACAGGAACAGGTCCGCCATCACCCAGGCCGCGGGGTTTGCGAAGCAGGCGCCGGTAAACCCGGCTGCCGGCACCACCCATACTGCCACCACGGTCCGCGCGATCATCTCGGCCAGCCCGGCGAACATCGCCACCCGGGTAAAGCCCATGCCCTGAATGCACAGCCGCAGGATGTTCACAAACAGCAGCGGGATATACATCGACGCGTTGATCTTCAGGTACCGGAAAGCCAGTTCCATGACAGCGGCGTTCGCGTCACCGTCGATGAACAGGCTCAGCATCCGGTCACCGAACAGCAGCACCACGCCCAGCGCCGCCACGCAGTAGATGATCCCGATGACGGTCGCCGCCCGCAGGCCCTGCCGTACCCGGTCCGGTCTGCGCGCGCCGATGTTCTGCCCGGCATAGGTCGCCATTGTGGAAGCCAGCGAGTCAAACACGCACGCAAAGAACATGCTCAGCTTCACCGCCGCGCTGACCGCCGCCACCGCGTCCACGCCCAGGCCGTTCACCGACCACTGCACCATCACCGAGCCGATTGCCGTGATGGAGAACTGCAGGCCCATCGGCAGGCCGATCCCCAGCATGGAACGGGACCGCTTCAGGGAGAACCGCCGGTCCTCCTTTGTCAGCTTCAGGATCGGGAATTTCTTCAGGATCACCAGCAGGCAGCCCAGGCCCGCGATCAGCTGGCTCACCGCCGTTGCCACCGCCGCGCCGGCCACGTCCATCCCGCACGCGATAATCAGGAACAGGTCCAGCACGATGTTCACCAGCGACGCCAGGATCAGGAACGCCACCGGCGTTTTGCTGTCTCCCAGGGAACGCAGGATGCCGCTGGCCATGTTGTACAGCACGCAGCAGGGAATTGCCGCGAAAATGATCCGGATATATGCTGCCGAGGAATCCAGGATCTCCTCCGGCGTGTTCATCAGCCGCAGCAGCGGCTTGCACAGCAGCGTCGCCGTCAGTCCGAACAGGATGCTCAGCGCCGCGCTCAGCACAGCTGAATGCCACACGCAGCGGCGCACCTCGTGCTCGTTTTTCGCCCCGAATGCCTGCGCGATCGGAATCGAAAACCCGGAGCAGAAGCCCAGGCACAGTCCGATCACAAGGAAGTTCACCGAGCCGGTGGCGCCGACCGCCGCCAGCTTTTCCGCTCCCAGGTACCGGCCGACGATCGCCGTATCCACAAAGCTGTAGAACTGCTGGAACAGCATTCCGAACAGCAGCGGGGCCGCAAAGGAAAGGATCAGCCTCATCGGCTTCCCTTCCGTCAGATCTCTTGTCATGGTTCTTGCCATTGGTTAAACCCGTACTCCCTTCGCAAACAAATCGTTTGCTGCGATGTTATATCACTTTTCTCCGCCCCACGCAATCCTCCTCTTCTGGTCGCTTTTCGCTCCGTTTCGGGCATGGAAAACACGCCGTATGGCATAATCCTCCCAAAACAGGTATAATCTCCTGTGAAGCAGGAAACAAAGGGAAGGTACGCAGATGGAAGAATACCGCATTTTAATCGTGGAGGATGAAGCCGGCATTGCGGAGGCGGTGCAGGCCCGCATGGCCCGCTGGGGCCTGAAGGCGGAAATCGTCACCGATTTCCGGAAGGTGATGGATGACTTTGAGCGCGTCCGTCCGCACCTGGTGCTCATGGATATCTCCCTGCCCTTCATGAACGGCTACCACTGGTGCACCGAGATCCGGAAGGTCTCCCCTGTACCGGTGGTCTTTGTCTCCTCCGCTTCCGATAATATGAATATCATCATGGCCGTGAACATGGGCGCGGACGATTTCATCGCCAAGCCCTTCGATCCGGACGTCCTCATCGCCAAGGTCCAGGCCCTGCTCCGCCGGTCCTACGACTACGCGTCCACCGCACCGGTCCTCGAGCACCGCGGCGCCGTCCTGAACACCGGCGACAACAGCCTCACCTGGAACGGGGAGAAGCTGGACCTGTCCCGCAACGAGTACCGGATCCTGCTGACCCTCATGCAGGAGAAAGGAAAGATCGTCAGCCGCGAAAAGCTCATGGAGGCCCTCTGGCAGACGGACTCCTTTGTGGATGAGAACACCCTGACCGTCAACGTGGGCCGCCTGCGCCGGAAGCTGGACGCGGCCGGCCTGAAGGATTTCATTGTTACCAAGCACGGCGAAGGATACCTGGTGGGGTAAGAAGATGAAACTGTTCCTGCGTTACCTGAAAAGCCGCCTCGGCGTGCTGTTGCTCTTCGCTGCCTTCGCGCTGGTCCTGGCATGCTCGTTCCTGCTGTACCGCCTGCCGGTGCAGGCCGTCCTCTATCCTGCGGCCCTCTGCCTGGTCATCGGCGCCGCCGCGCTGGTCCTGGATTTCCTCCGGATCCGCCGACGCCACCACCTGCTGGGGGATCTCAACGAGATGGAATCCGAACTGCCGGAAACCGCGGATATCGAAGCCGCGGATTTCCGGGAGATCATCCTGCGCCTGCGGGAGATGAACCGGGAGCTTACCACCCGGGCGGAGACCGACCGCTCCGCCATGGTGGATTACTATACCCTCTGGGTCCACCAGATCAAGACGCCCATCTCCTCCATGCGTCTCCGCCTGCAGGAGGAGGACACCGCGCAGGCCCGCAGTCTCCTGGCTGACCTGGGCCGCATCGAGCGGTATGTCTCCATGGTGCTGACCTACCTCCGCCTGGAGGAAGGCGCCTCGGACTATGTAATCCGGGAGACCGACCTGGACAGCGTCCTGCGTCCGGTCCTGCGCCAGTTCGCCGGCGAGTTCATTTCCCGCCGCCTGAAGCTGGACTACACCCCCGCGCAGGCGAAGGTCCTGACGGATGAGAAATGGCTGTCCTTCGTCGTGGAGCAGGTGCTGTCCAACGCCCTGAAGTACACCCCGGCGGGAACGGTCTCCGTCTATATGGAATCCCCCTCCGTCCTCTGTGTCCGCGACACCGGCATCGGCATCGCCCCGGAGGACCTGCCCCGGATCTTCGACCGGAACTATACCGGCCTGGCCGGGCGCATGGACAAGCGCGCCAGCGGCATCGGCCTGAACCTGTGCAAGCGCGTCTGCGACAACCTGGGCCACGGCATTTCCGTGAAATCCGCACCGGACAAAGGCACCGTCGTCCGCATCGACCTCGGCACCCGGAAGCTGGAGATCGAGTAAATGTGACAGAACTGTACGCTTTGGCCCCCGGAATGTAAGCCGGTTCGATGGAACGGATCGGCTTTCGTCTTTACAATGGGCACTGTCAGAACGATGACAGGAGGAAATAAACCGATGAGTCTGCTGGAAGTCAAAAACCTGAAAAAGATCTACAAAACCCGCTTTGGCGGCCAGTCCGTGGAAGCGCTGAAGAACGTGAATTTCACCGTCGAGGAAGGCGAGTACGTCGCCATCATGGGCGAGAGCGGATCCGGAAAAACCACGCTGCTGAACATCCTCGCCGCCCTGGACAAGGCCACCGCCGGCACCGTGCTGCTGGACGGAAAGGATTTCTCGAAGATTAAGGAAAGCGAGGTCGCTGCCTTCCGCCGGGACAACCTGGGTTTTGTGTTCCAGGAGTTCAACCTGCTGGATACCTTCTCCCTCGAGGACAATATCTGCCTGCCCCTGGTCCTGGCCGGCAAAGGCTACCGCGAAATGAACGCCACCCTGATGCCCATCGCGATGTCCCTGGGCATTGAAGGCCTGCTGAAGAAGTATCCCTACGAGGTCTCCGGCGGCCAGAAGCAGCGCGCTGCCGTCGCCCGCGCCCTGATCACTTCCCCGAAGATCATCCTGGCCGACGAGCCCACCGGCGCCCTGGATTCCCGCTCCACCGACGAGCTCCTGCGCCTCTTCGCGGCTGTCAACCGCATGGGCCAGACCATCCTTATGGTCACCCACTCCGCCCGTGCCGCCAGCCGCGCCGGCCGGGTCCTGTTCATCCGCGACGGCGAAGTGTTCCATGAGCTGTGCCGCGGCGACATGACCGATGACCTCTTCTACCAGAAGATCGCTGATACCCTGACCCTCCTGGCCCAGGGAGGTGACCGGGCATGAAGACCCTGCTCTACCCCCGCCTGGCCCGGGACGGCCTGCGGAAGAACCGGCAGCTGTCCGTGCCATACCTGCTGACCTGCGTCTGCATGGTCTCCATGTTCTATATCCTCAGCTTCCTCTGTTCGGAGGACGTCCTGGCGATGATCCCCCGGGGAAAGGTCACCATGCAGGCGATCCTGAACATGGGCCGGTACGTGCTGCTGCTGTTCTCCCTGATTTTCCTGTACTACACCTATTCCTTCCTGCTCCGCCGCCGCGCGCGGGAATTCGGCCTCTACAACGTCCTGGGCATGGGCTGGCGGAACCTGGTCCGCATCATCTCCTGGGAAAGCCTGCTCACCTTTGCCGCGGCACTCCTCGGCGGGTTGCTGGTCGGCATCCTGTTTTCCAAGATTGCGGAGCTGGGCCTCGTGAACCTGATGGGTGGAACCGTGGATTACGTGCTCCGTGTGGACCTGAAAGCCATGGTCGCGTCCCTCGTGTGCTTCGCGGTGATTTTCGCCCTGATCTGGCTGTCCGCCGTGGTCCGCACCGCCCGCAGCAGCGCCGTCTCCCTGATGAAGGCGGAGAACGTGGGTGAAAAACCCCCGAAGGGCAACTGGTTCGTCGCCCTCCTGGGCGTTGCTCTCCTCGGTACTGCCTACTGGCTGGCCCTGTCCCTGGAGAACGCCATTTACGCTATCCAGTGGTTCTTCGGTGCCGTGCTCATGGTGATTGTCGCCACCTATCTCCTGATGATCGCCGGCAGCGTGCGTATGTGCCGCTTCCTGCAGAACCGGAAGTCGTATTACTACAAGGCGCGCCACTTCGTGTCCGTGTCCTCCATGGCCTACCGCATGAAGCGCAACGGCGCGGGCCTGGCCTCCATCTGCGTCATCGCCACCATGATCCTCGTCATGCTCTCCACCACCACCTGCATGTGGTTCGGCGCGGAGGATTCCCTCCTCACCGGTTATCCCCGGGAGATCAACGCGGATGTGCGCTTCGTCACCCCGGAATACCTTTCCGAGGAAAACCTGGAGCCCCTGCGCCGGGAGGTCGCGGCCTTCATGGAGAAGAACGGTGTCACCCCCACGAATGTGCAGGAGTGGTCCGTCGTCGCCCTCAACGGTCAGCTGGAGGACGGCACCACCCTCCAGTGCGATTATGAAGCCGGGAACGGCGATGTCAATTTCAACAACCTCCTGGAGATCGACCTGGTCGCCGCGTCGCAGTACCGGGGCCTCGAGCTGGCTCCGGATGAGGCGGTCCTCCTGACGGAGAACGTCCGTTTCACCGGCGATACCGTTACCCTGGCCATGGGCGAAGCCGGCCACACCTGGCGGGTGCTGTCCGCGGAGGAGGCGGCCAACCGGATCTTCGGCGGCATGGTCACGGAATCGGATGCCGGCGTGATGATCGAGGCGCAGCTGCCCCGGATCACCCTGATCGTCCCGGACCTGTCCGCCGCCGTGGAAGGTTTCCCGCAGGAAAGCAGCCGCGGTGCCCGGAAATACCAGGTCATGTGGAAATACGGCTTCGATACCGGCCTCTCCGATGAGGAGAATTCCAGCCTCGACAACGAGCTGTCCAGGCATATCAACGGCTTCATGCACTCCCGGCCCGAAGAAGGCGGTCTCTGGTGGACCCTGGTGGAATCCCGGGCCGACGGCGCCTCAGATTTCTACGGCACCTTCGGCAGCCTCTTCTTCATCGGCATCCTGCTGAGCATCGTCTTCCTCTTCGCCGCCGTGCTGATCATCTACTACAAGCAGATCTCCGAGGGCTATGAGGATGCGAAGCGCTTCGACATCATGCAGAAGGTGGGCATGACGAAAAAGGAGATCCGCTCCAGCATCTCCTCCCAGCTCCTGACCGTCTTCACCCTCCCGCTGGCCTTCGCCGGCCTCCACCTGCTCTTTGCCTTCCCGATGATCCGCCGCATGCTGACCCTCCTTAATCTGAACAATGTCAGCCTCTTCATCCGTACCACGGTCATCAGCTTCGTCGCCTTCGCGGTGTTCTACGCCGTGATCTACCGCCTGACCTCCGGCGTCTACTACCGGATCGTCTCCGGCGCGGAGGCAAAATAAAAAAGCACAGTAAAGCCCGCGGGAATGATCTTGAACCTGTCAAGCTAAAGTAGACAGAAGAAAATCAAAGAAAGCCCAGTTCGGACTTGTACTGAACTGGGCTTTTGTAACCCAGCGCAGCATGGAGTCGGTTATTGTTGAAATAGAAAACATACTTG